>Ga0080064_1000446_pt1 | contig 110122 bp, 105 predicted proteins | sample Subgrocontami54m_FD_69260 | JGI IMG/M metagenome (GOLD analysis project Ga0080064, IMG submission 69260) | Subsurface groundwater microbial communities from S. Glens Falls, New York, USA - GMW46 contaminated, 5.4 m (SPADES assembly) (version 2) ...
CCAGCCCGGCGTTCCCTCGCGCCAGGCTGGAACAGCGTGCCCCACCGCATGCCTCAAACTCGTTACCGCACCTATCCCGAATCTCCCAGTTTGGTCACCGTCGTGCTATCCGACCCACTAGGTGATTCTTCCCAGTTGCAGTTCGGGCGGGCACTAGAGCTGAACCGGACCGAGAACGATCTTGCAGAGGTTGTCCGCTCGGTCATCTCGGAGTTTCGGGAGACCCACGCTCACGACCTGCACATGATCACGTGTGACGTCGGCTCCGAACCCCTCGTTGGCTGCCTGGATCAACCGCGACTGGAACGGGTAGTGAGAAACCTCCTGGAGAACGCTGTCAAGTACAGCCCGAATGGGAAGAAGATTGCCGTGCGACTCGCCCGTGAGAACGCCAACGGTGCGGACTGGGCCGTTCTCACCGTCCGCGATCAAGGTCTGGGCATCCCGACAGAAGACCTGCCTCGGATCTTCGATCAGTTCCATCGCGGAGCCAACGTCGCAAGAAAGATCCCTGGCACCGGCATCGGCCTGGCCAGCGCAAAGCAGATCGTCGAACAGCACGGTGGAAGCATCACTGTGGAGAGCCGTGAAGAGGAGGGGAGCATGTTTAGAATCCGCCTGCCCCTTCTCCCTTCCGGAGATGTCTCACGAGGCCTGACCTCGCCGCGATGAAGTCTGGTGAAAATCACGGCCGAGTCCAGTTGATGTCGAGGCAGCGTCTCGCTGCGCACAACGCCTCTGCCTTGCAGCCAGCAAGAGCCAAATCGGGTCACGAAAGGATTTCCCATGTCCGATCCAATCACCGTTCGCCCGATCGAAATACTTCTTGTCGAAGATAACCCTGGGGATGTGCGGCTCACCCTCGAGGCGCTGAAAGAAGGGAAGCTCGCCAATCACGTCACGGTCGCCGCGGACGGAGAGGAGGCCCTGGCTCGCCTGCGGAGGGACGTTCCGCATCGTGAGGCAGTACCCCCTGATCTCGTGCTCCTGGACTTGAATCTGCCCAAGCTGAGCGGACGGGAGGTGCTCGAGACGGTGAGGGCAGACCCGTTAATGACGGACCTCCCGATCGTACTTCTCACGATGTCGCGTGAGGAGTCGAACGCCCTGGAGGCCATCCACCTGGGCGCAACAGCATATTTGACAAAGCCTCTGGGGGCTTCAGATCTCATCGGTCTTACCGCGGAGATCGAAGTGTTTCACTTGACCGTCGTCGTTGCAGGCATCTCACCATGAGTGAGGCAGGCAGATGGCGCGGCGCTGCGACCGCGATAGCTGTACTTCCAGGGTGGAAACCGGCTATGCCTAACTGTCCCCGCGTGGGGATGTGAATTCCACCAGGGCTTGGCAAACCGTGGCCATTCGCGGCGCAGACTTACCATGGAGGGCAGGACAGATGAAACTGTCAATTCATCCGGTCGCAGCTCAAGACGTTCCGGAGGGCATTCCGTCCTTAAACGTATTGGTTGCGCTAGATGGTTCGCCAGCGGCGGCCACCGCGCTTCCCGTGAGTCGGATCCTGGCTAGCCAGCTCGGCGCTCAAGTCACGGCTCTCCATGTTGCCCCAGTTGCGCTAGACCCCGCCGAGGCCCGTAGACGACTGAATCTGGATACGGAGGATACCAGGGACATTCGGATCATTCTCCGGGTCGGCGACCCGGTTGCGGAGATCGTCCGCGCTGCTAACGACAAAAGCGTCACCCTCTTGGCAATGGCCGCGTGCGCCGCGCACTCCGTGCGGCCATTGGCATCCGTGACGTTGTCAGTCCTCAGAGACGCGGACCGACCGGTGGTGCTCGTGCGGCCAGAGCTCGTCTTAGGAAACGAGAGCGCGCTCCGTCCAGTGCATCGGCTGCTCCTCCCGGTGGATGGGAGCCCCACTACTGCCCGTGCCTTGAGATCTGCAGCCGAGCTCGCACAAGGGCTTGGCGCGTCCATTGATCTCCTCTATGTCGCGGGATCCGAGCGAGGCGAGGCTGAGCGGGGGAGCATCTCGGTCCCCCGCTACGTCGATCAACCGCATCACGAGTGGCCGCTGTGGAGTGAGGAAGTGATCGACCGCCTGACGCGCTGTCTGGCTCGCTGCCCGGAGGAGGTGCCGGTGGAGCTCTTCCTAGCCATTGGAGACCCGAGGGCGGAGATCGTTCGGTTCGCCGCGGAGCACCAGGAGGATGCGCTCGTCCTGGTGCGTCGAAGCCAGCTCGAGCCCGGTCGGGGAAAGATCCTCTGGCATCTCTTCGAGAAAAGCCCGCTTTCGATGATCTTTGTGGTGAGCCCATACCGGCGATGATTTCGACTATCTATTTCGCCGAGGCCGAGCAAACGGCCATAGCCTCACTGCGCCGCTGCCCTTCGAGCAACAACCGCTGCTCAGCGGCCGCTATGTTGTACCGGGTCTGGTCGATGGCGTCTGGATTGACCGAGATGGAGTCGATCCCAAATCCGACGAGCATCTCCGCGTATTCAGGATAGACCGATGGTGCTTGGCCGCAGATCGAGGAGTGGAGGCCCAACCGCCGGCACTTGCCGACGATAGTCCGAATCGCCGACGTCACCGCCTTGTCTCGCTCATCGAAGAGCGGGGCGAGGAGGTCGCTATCGCGATCAACACCGAGCATGAGCTGGGTCAGGTCGTTTGAGCCGATGGACACGCCAGCGACACCCAGGCGCGCGTACTCATCCAGCCAGTAGACCACCGACGGGACCTCCGCCATCACCCAGAGCTGAAAGTCTCGCTCATCGCTCAAGCCGGACTCGTCGACGAATCGCTTGCAGGCACGGAGCTCGCTGGCAGTCCGCACGAAAGGGATCATCAGGTGCAGGTTCGAGAAGCGCTCCCGGACACGCCGGAGCGAGCGGAGCTCCAGTTGGAACAGGGCAGGGTCCTTGACGTACCGGTACGCACCTCGGAAGCCAATCATCGGATTCTCTTCATGCGGCTCGTACTGGTCGCCCCCTTCGAGCCCACGGAACTCGTTGGTGCGGAAATCAGTCGAGCGATAGATGACTGGGCGCGGATAGAAGGTCTGAGCGAACACATTCAGGTGTTCGGCCATCTGCCCGACAAATTCATCGGATCGACCGTCGTCGATCAGCTTCCGTGGGTGAATTCCGCGAAACGCGCTCAACAACATGAATTCCGCGCGCAAGAGCCCGACGCCATCCACCGGTTGCGCGGCGACGGCCTGGGCGAGCTCCGGTTCCCCGAGGTTCACCATCAGCTTCGTTGCCGTCACAATGCGACCAGCGGAGACTTCGTTTCGTGTGCCCACGATGGCAGCAGGCTCGCTCGAAGGGTGCTTCGCTCCATCAACCCGACCTTCGTACACCACACCCGCCGCGCCGTCCACGGTCACCAGCATGCCATCGGCTAAGACCGCTGTCGCCCGACGCGTGCCGACGACACAGGGCACCCCTAACTCGCGCGAGACAATCGCCGCGTGGGAGGTCATCCCGCCGCTGTCCGTGACGATTGCCACAGCACGCCGCATGAGAGGCACCCAGTCGGGCGATGTCATTTGGGCCACCAGCACGTCGCCCGCTTCGAGTCGATCCCCATCGGAGGTCGTCTGGAGGATTCGCACCCGCCCCACAGCGCGTCCAGGGCTGGCGCCGAGCCCTTGCACCAACTCCCTGCCCGCCGCTTGATCCAGTTCGACCTCCGCCTTACCCTGGCTACCCGTGATCGGACGCGACTGGACGAGGTACGTATGGCCGTCTTCAATCGCCCACTCGACGTCCTGGGGCACGCGGTAATGCGACTCGTCCCGGCGCACGAGATCAGCCACAGTCTGGATCTCATCATCTGTCAGAACGCGCGCGTCCGCTTGCTCAGCCGACAGATCCAATCGCATGTTGCGACCCGTCTCGTCGCGAGTCAACATGAAGGCCTTATGGCCGATGCGCACGCTCCTGAGCGCCAGCCCGTCCTTCGCGACGACGTAGTGGTCCGGCTCGACCTGCCCGCCCACGACGACCTCGCCCAGCCCTGGCGCCGCCTCAATAACGAGCGAGGTTCTATCGCCCGTTGCTGGATCGATCGAGAACGCGACGCCCGCCTTGGCCGAATTGACCATCTTCTGGATAATCACCGCGATCTCGGGCTCCGCCGCCAGGTGCAATCGGCTCCGATAGAAGATGACTCGTGGGCTGAAGAGCGATGCCCAGACTTCTCGGACGTGTAGAAGCGTCTCGTCCTCGCCACGGACGTTCAGAAAGCTTCGGTTCATTCCAGCGAATGAAGCCTGCTCGGAGTCCTCCATCGTTGCTGACGACCGCACAGCGACGAGCAGATCCACGGCGCCCTCACGCCGCCCAAGCTCGCGATAGGCTTCCACAATGGCCTCGCGGACCGCGTCGGGGATGACAGCCTGCCGGATCAAGGCCTGAATGGAGTCCGCCGCTCTTTCAAGTGCGTTCCGATCGTTTTCATCCAAGCTCGTGAGGGTTCCCATGATCTTGTCGCGGATCCCGGCCTGCTGCACGAACGCACAGTACACAGCCGCTGTGACGACAAATCCACCGGGCACGGGAAGCCCGGCGTTGGTCATTTCGCCAAGATTTGCGCCTTTGCCACCCGCGACGGCAACATCGCCCTTATCGAGATCCTCGAACCATGCAATCCAATCCACGATTGTCCCCCCAAACGAAGCTGGCACCCTGCGCCCTTCTCGAACGGTTTCTGATCCGCAATGGGTCTAGGGCGCGTCCTCTCCGAGCGTCTCCTTGTCGGCGTCCTCTCTCGCACCGCTCGGCATCCCTGCCTCACCTTTTGCGGGGATGAACTGCGAGGGACGCAGGCTCGATGGCAGCCGACGGCTCGGGACCGCAAAGGTCGCCTCACCGCGCTGCTGCGCGTGTTGGCGCTCCAACTGGCGCTCGATGTCGTCGACCGCCAAGCTCATCGCCTGATCTGCAGTCTCCGCGCTCTGGCGGCTAACGAGGTGCCCGCCCAGGGGACCGAGTTGGACTCGGAGATGCAGGCCGATCCGCTTCGTTGCGCGATGAGGGGAGAAGACAAGCACAGCTGTCGGCTCTGGATGGCGGCCCAACCGCTGCTCCAGGCGATCTAGATGGTGCTGAATCTTCCGGTCATCACCACTACTCAAGGTGAAACCGCTTGTTCGGACGATTCTTTCGAGAGCCATCTTCAGAACTCCAACAACACATCCACTGTCACGCCCACAAGGTGACGCTCGTTCGGTACTCGCTCAGCGCTCGCATTCCCAAAGTGTAGAGACGTGAATCATAGAGGCGCCCCACCCCGCTGGGTTGCTTGGAAAACTATCTCCAAGGGCGGTGTGCGTCGAGAAGCACAGGGATACCGTGAAATGGGCCCAGATGAGGTTCCAGAGAAAGGAATTCGAGATGACCGAAGCGACACAACCGGAAACCAGTGTCCCAATCACCACCTCGCCCGAGCAGCGTCGGCTTAGCGATGGCGTTGCGCTCTTCGACAACCTCCAGGATGAGCTCGCGCGCATCTGGGGCCAGACCTGGCCGCTCATGCCGCGGTCGTTCTTCCGTCCGCTTCACCGACCCTCCAACCTGCAGGCCACCTGGTCACCAAACGTCGACGTCTTCGAGAAGAACGGAGACATCGTCGTCAAAGCCGAGCTTCCCGGCGTTAAGAAGGAAGATGTGAAGCTGTTGGTGGACGACGGCGATCTCGTGATCGAGGGCGAGCGCCACGCGGAAAGTGAGGTCAAGGAAAAGGACTACTACCGCATGGAGCGGTCCTTCGGATCGTTCTATCGGCGGCTGCCCCTGCCGGAGGGCATTCAGACGGAGCAGGTGAAGGCTACCTTCTCGGATGGCATGATCGAAGTGCATGTCCCGAAGCCACCGGAGCCGGCCTCGAAGGCCAAGAAGATCGCTATCAGCTAGGCGGGGGGTGCGAGTAGGCCGACCACCGCCGAATAGGTGCGTCGAGGTGGAACGCTGGGAGTCGACGGGCACCGGGCCCTGTCCGCCGGCCCCCGGTCCCACCCACGACATGTTCATGGAGGTTCAGAGTGAACGCCCCAGTCTTAGTCGGTCCGCTCCGTTTGGAGGGAACCCTCTGCGTGCCAGAAAGAGCCAGCGGTGTTGTGCTCTTCGCTCACGGCAGCGGAAGCAGCCGGTTCAGCCCGCGCAACCGCTTTGTGGCGGCCCAACTCCAGGATGGGGGGATCGGAACGCTCTTGCTGGACCTCTTAACGCGCGAAGAAGAGGCCATCGACGCGAGGACAGGCAATCTCCGCTTCGACATTGAGCTCCTAGCCGAGCGGGTGGTCGGAGCGGCAGGCTGGTTGCGAAGTCATCCGGCAGCGCGCGGCCTGAAGATCGGCTACTTCGGGGCCAGTACGGGGGCGGCGGCGGCGATTGTGGCAGCGGCAGAGCAACCCGACTGGGTATCGGCCATTGTCTCGCGCGGCGGTCGACCCGATCTCGCGTATTCCGACCTCCGACGGGTTCGGGTACCGACGCTGCTCATTGTTGGCGGACACGATCTGGAGGTCTTGAACCTCAATCGCGGTGCGCTAACGCAGCTCGCTGGCGTGAAGCGGCTCGAGATCGTACCGGGGGCCACACACCTCTTCGAAGAGCCAGGAGCGCTGGAGAGCGTGGCCGAGCTCGCCCGAGAGTGGTTTCTGAAGTATCTGGGTGGCCTCCCTTGACGGCCGAGAGGGTCAATCGGATCTGCGGGGACCGTGAATCGCACTCCGCGATGCGGACGCCGGCGCTGCACGACGACGGGATTGGCGTCGCCGACGAGATCCGTTGTTCCATGGCGAGGTTATTCACCGTCCGACACCTGCGGGATCGAGGAGGACCGAAATGACGCGGACAAGAGCAAAGTCCGACTCCCATGTGAAATCAGACGTGATTGCGGAATTGAAGTGGGACACGCGGATTGATGAGACGGATGTCGGCGTCGAGGTGCAAGACGGCATAGTGACCCTCAGCGGCACGGTGCCCAGCTATGCAGCTCGAATGGCTGCGCAAGATGCCGCTCACCGCGTGTGGGGCGTTCTGGATGTCGTGAATCACATCGACGTGCGGTTGCCAGGCAGCACCATCCGAACGGACGCAGACATTGCGACAGACGTCCGTCAGGCCCTAGAGTGCGACGTCTTCGTTGCTGCTGACCGCATTCAAACGACGGTGTCGCACGGGGAAGTTACCCTCGAGGGCGAGGTGGATGTGCTGCGAGAGCGGGGCGATGCATGGAACGCCGTTCTCCACATCAGCGGAGTCACGCGCATTATCGACAAGCTGAAGATTCGGCGCCCAAGCGTGTCCGCGGACCAGGTGCGCCAGGCGATTGAGGATGCGTTGGAGCGGCAGGCCGAACGTGAAGTGGCGCAGATTCAAGTCGTCGTGGATCAAGGCTCCGTCACGCTGTCCGGCGAGGTGCGCTCGTGGCCAGAAAAGCAGGCCACGATCGATGCGGCTACACATGCTCCTGGGGTCGGCTCAGTCATCGACAAGCTGAGGGTCGTCTCTCGTAGCTGAGGGTCGGGCAAAATCCGATGTCTACACCAAGCGCGATGGCGATATTCCGTCCCGCGCCATACCTTCCGGCGAGCTCGCAACGTTCCAGGGAAGCGCGAGGCCGAAGGCAAAGCACCGTCTTGGTGGAGGCGTCGGACCTGAACTATGTCACCTTGCCTTCCGCGAGGTGCCACTTCCGGACTCTCGGCTCATGACTGCAAACCTCTGAAAGTCACGAGCGGCACAAGAATAAGGAACCGTCCCTCATGCCGGAGCGGTTCCTTCATTGTTGCTTTGTCGGTTGTTCTGTCGAGTCCTTGGTCGTTCTAGTCGTCAGTGTCCGGTGGCCGTTCCCTTGGTCCGCTCATTGGAACCTCACGAGCTCCAGGGGGCGTCGCCTCGTCGGATCTCCGACTGGTCCTCCGCCCGCTCTCCGCGCCTTCGAGCGTTTTCTTTACCGCGGCTGACGGGCCCGACCACCGGGGTTGCTGGCGACTCTCGTTTCCTTTATCGCTTTCTCATCCTCCTTCCGTACTTATATTGTCACATCTGTCGGCTGTATTCGCCCCACCTCGTGGGGTAGTCATTTCGAGAGTTTCTAGGGGGGCGGAGACGCCAACACCACCAGTGCGGGCAAGAAGACTGCTGATTCAGGTAGCAACAGACCACCCGTTGTGAGGGGGGCCGCGCCATGTCAGCATCCCTACACTGCAAGTATGTCGAGTGAGTGGGGCAGCGGATCACGTCTAGCACATGGGCACGCGCTGCAGATGTGGTCACCGCAAAGGGCTCGTTCCTGCTTCACTTCAAGGCCGCGATAACCTTTAGGAGGAACCCAGAATGACTTACGCGACAACGAAGTCCGACTCGGAGATTCAGCTCGACGTATTGAAGGAATTGAAATGGTACAGCCGGGTAGAGGAAACGGATGTTGGCGTAGAGGTTGACGATGGCATAGTGACCCTCACCGGTACCGTTTCGACCTATGGTGCGCGAATTTCTGCTCAGGACGCTGCCCACCACGTTAAGGGTGTGCTCGACGTGGTGAACGACATCGAGGTGCGGCCGTCGGGCCGCCAAACGGATACGGAGATCGCGGTGGACGTTCGCTATGCCCTGGAACATCACGTGTTTATTCCGTCCGAGCGAATTCGGACCACGGTGTCTCACGGCCTGGTCACCCTGGAAGGCGAGGTCGACCTCTTTCGGGATCGAGCCGATGCGGAGTATGCAGTCCGCCACGTCAAGGGCGTGATCGGCATCGTGGATAAGCTGACGGTGATCAAACGTGGCGTGTCCGCGGGGGAGATCCGCCAGGAGATCGAAGGGGCACTGGAGCGGCAGGCCGAACGGGAAGCAGATCGTGTCCAAGTACACGTAGACGACGGCCAAGTCACGCTGAAAGGGACCGTGAGATCATGGCGTGAAAAGCGCGCCATCCTGGGGACTGCAAGCCACGCCCCGGGTGTCACGTCCGTCGTAGACCGTCTCGAGATTGCGCCATATTCCTGAGGTCCAGTCCACTCTCCCGAACGTCTGAGACACGGACGCTCTCGCATGAACAGACGAGCAGTAGTTCGACGTAGTCCATGCTAAGGAGGTGCGCCGATGAGCGAGGTTTTCGAGCTCGCCGACGATCTTGGGCCCGTGAAGGTGATCCACGTCCAAAACCCGGTGATCGAGTTGAAGGGAATCCTGGTGGTGGACAACGTTGCCGCTGGGCCCTCGATCGGCGGGTTGCGCATGGCGCCCGATGTCTCGCTCTCCGAGTGCGCGCGGTTGGCGCGAGCCATGACGCTGAAGAATGCCGCCGCAGGCCTCCCCCACGGGGGAGGCAAGTCGGTCCTCTTCGGAGACCCACGCATGCCGCGCGAGCGAAAGGAGCACCTCGTTCGAGGTTTCGCCTATGCGTTGCGCCACGAGATGGACTACATCTTCGGCCCGGACATGGGAACAGACGAGACGTGCATGGCCTGGGTCAAGGATGAGATCGGCCGAGCCGTGGGGTTGCCGCGCGAGGTCGGGGGAATTCCTCTCGATGAGATCGGCGCCACAGGCTGGGGAGTGCTGCACGCCACCAAGGTCGCGGCGAGGGAGCTCGGTCTCGACCTGGGGGGCGCGCGGGTCGCGATCCAGGGCTTTGGCGCGGTCGGGAAGCATGCCGCGCGCTTCCTCGCGAACGAAGGAGCAGTCCTGGTCGCGGCCTCCGACTCCCGCGGCACGATCTACGATCCCGAAGGACTCGACCTTGCGCAGATCATCGCGCTCAAAGAGTCCGGTAAGACCGTGCACGACTATTCAGATGGAACGAAGCTTAGGGGCGATGCCATCCTCGACGTCGAGTGCGAAGTGTGGATCCCAGCGGCGCGCCCGGACGTCGTAAGCGAGGAGAACGTCCATCGCCTCCAGACGAGGCTCGTGGTGCAAGGGGCGAACATCCCGTTCACGGCAGCAGCGGAGCGAGCGCTCCACGAGCGAGGAGTGCTCGTGGTGCCCGACTTCATCGCGAACGCAGGGGGCGTCATCTGCGCGGCGATGGAGTATCAGGGCGCCTCGCAATCCGCGGCCTTCGCGAGCATCGAGGAGAAGCTCCGCGCCAACACAGAAGAGGTGCTGGATCGAGCGCGAAGGAGCCACAGCCTCCCTCGGGAAGCAGCGTTCGAGCTGGCCACGGACCGAGTCAAGAAGGCCGGGAGTTACCGTCGCTGGGGGATCTGCTAGCCATGTTCCGATGGTCGGATACGTGGGGGGCGCGCCTGAACCGTCGGAGGGTGGGCTTACGACCGCCCGCGAGGGTAGGAGCGAGACTCCCCGATATGCGGACCAACGAACTACCTCTGCGGCTGTCGCCCCTCGTGCGTCCAAGGCCATATCGTGACTCTGACACGCGAAACCACATGTGAGGGATGGGGGCCTGAGGTGAATGAGCCACGAGACGCCGTGTCGGTGACCGAATCCTGGCCGGAACTGCATGAGCACCTGCAGAAGCTTATCGGCCGCCTGGGGCGAGAGGCACCCGGCCCCATGTCTGGATTCGCCGTGCTGCATAAGACGGCTGTTGCGCCTGGCGCTCTCACAGGCCCCGTCAAGGAGCTGATCGCCCTCGCCATCGGCGTTGCGATGCGCTGTGACGGCTGCATTGCCTACCACATTCACGATGCGCTGGAGGCCGGAGCGACGCGGGCCGAGATTACCGACGCGATCGGCGTCGCAGTCATGATGGGTGGCGGCCCCGCGGTGATCCACGGAGCGAAGGCGCTCGAAGCGCTCGATCAGTTTGCGCCGGCGGCTTGACGATGGTTGCTGAGAACGTGCTCCCCATCACGGAGGCCAGGCAAGGAAGTTGGCCGACGATCGAGAAACCGCGGGCCGGCGACTCCCGCTTCGATTACCACGCGATGCGCGCTGGCTTTTCGTGGGAAGCGGCACGTCTTCAACTGGACGGGTTGCCAGGCGGACGCGGCATCAACATCGCGCATGAGGCAGTCGATCGCCACGCGGCGGGACCGAGAGTGAACCAGTTGGCGATCCGATGGATTGCCAGGGACGGCCAGGTCCAGGACTTTACCTATTCGGACCTGCGTGGACTCTCGAACCGATTCGCGAATGTTCTCGCCGGCCTCGGCGTGGGCCGCGGGGACCGAGTCTTTGCTCTGGCAGGGCGGATTCCGGCGCTGTACGTTACTGCGCTCGGGACTCTGAAGCACCGCGCTGTCTTTTGCCCGCTCTTCTCGGCTTTCGGTCCAGAGCCGATCCGTGCCCGCGCCACGATCGGTGGAGCGAAGGTTCTATTGACAACGGAGACGCTGTACAAGCGCAAGGTCGAGCCGATGCGATCGGAGCTGCCAGATCTCGAGCACGTCATTCTGGTGGGCGAGCACGATCAGGAAACGGATGTACCCGGCACGCTGGACTATCGTCGTCTCATGGACGATGCGAGCGATCAGTACAGCATCGGGCCCACGTATCGGGACGATATGGCTCTCCTCCACTTCACGAGCGGGACGACGGGCACGCCGAAGGGTGCTATCCACGTCCATGGAGCCGTCGTCGTTCATCATGCCACTGGCCAAGTCGCGCTCGACCTGCATGAAGGCGACGTCTTCTGGTGTACCGCCGACCCCGGCTGGGTCACCGGCACCTCGTACGGGGTCATTTCGCCGCTCACCAATGGAGTCACGAGCATCGTCGACGAGGGAGACTTCGACGCGGAGCGCTGGTACGGAATCCTTCAGAATCAGAGGGTCAGCGTCTGGTACACGGCGCCCACGGCCATTCGCATGCTGATGAAGGCAGGAGCAGATGTTGCCCGGCCCTACGATCTGACAAATCTTCGCTTCCTGGGGAGTGTCGGCGAGCCGCTCAACCCGGAGGCCGTGGTGTGGGGACAGGAGGCGTTCGGACACCCCTTCCACGACAACTGGTGGCAGACCGAGACGGGCGGAATCATGATCGCGAACTACGCCGCGATGGATATCAAGCCCGGGTCTATGGGAAGACCGCTGCCGGGCATAGAAGCCACCATTGTGCGCCGCGAGCCCGACGGAGGTGTGGCGGAGCTCAAGGAGACGAACGTGATCGGTGAGCTGGCTCTTCGCCCGGGTTGGCCTTCGATGTTCCGAGCCTATTGGAACGAGACCGCGCGCTACATGAAGTGTTTTAGCGGCGGCTTCTATCTGACTGGTGACCTCGCGCGACGGGACGAAGACGGGTACTTCTGGTTCGTCGGACGAGCGGACGACGTCATCAAAACGGCCGGGCACCTCGTGGGGCCATTCGAGATCGAAAGCGTGCTCATGGAGCATCCCGCCGTCGCAGAGGTCGGCGTCATCGGCAAGCCGGACCCGGTCGCTCTCGAAGTCGTGAAGGCGTTTGTGGCGCTCAAGTCCGCCTACACGCCGAGCGAGGAGCTTCGGCGCGAGCTGCTCGGGTTTGCTCGCAGTCGCCTTGGCGCGGCCATCGCCCCCCGAGAGATCGAGATCGTGCCGACTGTCCCGAAGACGCGGAGCGGCAAGATCATGCGCCGCCTGTTGAAAGCCCGCGAGCTCGGGCTGCCCGAGGGCGACATCTCGACGCTGGAGGCCAACTAACATGGCATCGCCTGCCATACCTCAGGAGTCATCCACCGAACGAACGCATGCCCACACCCTGCTCAGGGAGATGCTTCGAATCCGTCGCTTCGAAGAGAAGGCGGCGGAGGTCTACCAGCTCGGAAAGATCCGCGGCTTTCTCCATTTGTACATCGGCGAGGAAGCGGTCGCGGTGGGAGCGATACAGGCTCTTACGCCCGAGGATGCGATCGTCGCGACCTATCGGGAGCATGGCCATGCTCTGGCCCGGGGCCTGCCCGCGGATAGCCTGATGGCCGAGATGTATGGCAAGGCAACCGGTTGCAGTCGTGGGCGGGGCGGCTCGATGCATTTCTTCGACGCATCCCGCCGCTTCTATGGCGGGTACGCGATCGTGGGCGGGGGGCTCCCCATCGCCGTTGGCCTGGCACTCGCAGACAAGCTCCAAGGGAAGGCACGAGTCTCGGCCTGCTTCTTCGGGGAAGGCGCCGCGGTGGAGGGAGAGTTCCACGAATCGCTGAATCTCGCCGCCCTCTGGAAGCTGCCGGTGCTCTTCTGCTGCGAGAACAACCTCTACGCGATGGGAACGGCAATCGAACGATCACACTCGACGACGGACGTGGCGCAACGCGCGAGATCCTACGGTATTGTGGCCGAGGCGGTGGACGGCATGGATGTCGTCGCTGTCGAAGCGGCGACACGGCAGGCTGCCGAAGCCGTCCGACGTGGAGAAGGGCCGTGCCTGCTGGAGTTTCGAACGTACCGGTTCCGGGCCCACTCGATGGCGGATCCCCAGCTGTACCGGAGCCAAGAGGAAGTGGAGCGATGGAAGGAGCGCGATCCCCTCACGACGTTCGAACGTCGAGTGCGGCAGGACGGTATGCTCTCCGACCAGGACCTCGCCGAGATGGAAGCGTCCATCGCAGCCGAGGTCGATGCAGCCACGATCTATGCCGAGGCCAGTCCCTGGGAGCCAGTCGAAGACCTCACGAAATACGTGACTCGTAGGTGATGGCGATGATGAGGATGACGTACCGAGAGGCCCTGCGACGCGCGCTGCGCGAAATTCTGGAACGTGAGCCGCGAGCTTTCCTCATGGGTGAGGACATCGGACGCTATGGAGGGTCGTTCGCGGTCACGCATGGACTCCTGGAGGAGTTCGGGCCAGAGCGAGTGCGTGACACACCCCTTTCGGAATCGACCTTCGTCGGCGCGGGCATCGGAGCCGCCCTGGCGGGAATGCGTCCGATTGTCGAAGTCATGACGATCAACTTCAGTCTCCTCGCGCTAGACCAAGTGGTGAACAACGCGGCATCCATCCGATACATGTCGGGCGGTCAGTTCGACATCCCGCTGGTCGTTCGCATGGCGAGCGGTGGCGGGCGACAGATGGCAGCCCAGCACGCCCACAGCCTCGAGGGCTGGTATGCCCACATTCCGGGAATCAGGGTTCTCGCTCCAGCCACAGTGGCTGATGCGCGCGGCATGATGCTCGCAGCGGTACGGGAACACGATCCCGTGTTCATCTTCGAACATGCGCTCCTCTATCCACTGGAAGAGGAGATAGACGAGGACGGAGGTCCCGCCGATATCGACCACGCGGCAGTCCGACGCGCGGGGGAAGACGTGACCCTCGTGACGTACGGAGGCTCGCTGGGCAAAGTGATGAATGCTGCCGACGAGCTGGCAGCAATGGGGTATGCGGCAGAGGTGATCGATCTGCGAACCTTGCGTCCGCTGGACATGTCGACGATTCTGGCGTCTGTGGCGAAGACCCATCGCGCCGTGATCGTCGACGAAGGCTGGCGGACTGGCAGCCTCGCAGCGGAGATCTCGGCGCAAGTCATGGAGCAGGGGTTCGACACCTTGGACTGGCCCGTCGAGCGGGTGTGCAGCGCGGAGGTGCCGATGCCCTACGCGAAGCACCTGGAGGACGCGGCGCTCCCACAGACGGCCACCATTGTCGAGACCGTGGAGAGGATCTTCGCGTCAAATGGGTGAGTTCGTGATGCCCATCCTCGGGGCAGACATGCAGGCTGGGACCCTCGTCGAATGGCACAAGCAGCCGGGCGACGTTGTCCACCGCGGTGACATCATCGCGGATGTTGAGACCGACAAGGCAGTCGTCGAGGTTGAGGTCTTCATGGACGGGGTCATCGAGGAGTTGCTAGTCAAGCCTGGACAGCAAGTGCCTGTCGGCACGCCACTCGCCATCATTCGAGAAGAAGGGAAACTCACGGGACCGCCGACTCAATCAGCACCGCAGCATGCAGCGCCGCAGGCCACGAGCGCAGTTTCCCCATCGATGGCTGCACAGCCACACCGACGAAGGGAGCCGTCGGCTGGGATCGGACAACGAGTCTCGCCGGCAGCGCGACGGCTGGCCAATGAGCTCGGCGTCGACATCGCCAACCTGGTAGGAACGGGCCCAGAAGGCCGGATTCAACTCGAAGACGTCCGCAAGGCGTCGACAGCCACGCCAGCAGCGCCCCCACCGGACCGCGCGGTACGGATGCGACAGGCGATCGCCGCGGCGATGACCCGATCGAGTCGAGATATCCCGCACTTCCACCTGCAACAGACGATCGACATGAGCCGCGCGCTGGCATGGCTCGGCGCCGAGAACGAGCGGCGTCCGGTCGCTGACCGTCTTCTCTATGGTGTGCTGCTGATCAAGGCAACGGCCGTGGCGCTCAACGATGTGCCAGAGCTCAACGCGGTCTGGGCTGAGGACCACGTGGCCCTCAATCCAGAGGTCCACGTTGGTGTCGCCATCGCCTTACGGGGAGGGGGCTTGGTGGCCCCAGCCCTTCACAACGCCAACAAGCGAAGCCTCAGCGAGCTCATGCGGGACCTTCGCGACCTCGTCCAGCGTGCTCGCGCCGGATCGCTCCGTGCCTCGGAGATGTCGGACCCGACGATCACGGTGACCAACCTGGGAGAGCTCGGCGCCGAGGCGGCGTTCGGAATCATCTTTCCGCCTCAGGTGGCGCTCGTCGGTTTCGGCCGAATCAACGAGCGCCCATGGGTAGCGGATGGGCAGGTTGTCGTGCGGCCGATTCTCGTGGCAACCCTCTCGGCAGACCATCGCGTAGCGGACGGCCATAGAGGTAGCGTATTCCTCGCGGCCATCGATCGCATATTGCAGGAGCCACACAGACTATGAAACAGACTGAGATCCGCGACAACGTTCTTCGCATCCTCGGAAATATCGCGCCAGAGGTGGACCTTTCCACAGTCGATCCTGATGCCAACATCCGCGAGCAGCTCGACATCGATTCGATGGATCTCTTGAACTTCGTGGTGGCCATCGACCATGAGCTGCGCGTCCCAATCCCTGAAATCGACTACCGCCGACTCACGACGCTCAACGGATGTGTTGACTACCTGAGCGCTCGACTCGCGTCGTAGGGCGCCGTCCTTGCCTGTGGCAATGACGTCCGTTTCTAGCGGCTGGTCAATCCCCGCTGCGGTAGGTTCAAGCGACAGGGTGGTTGTTCGCGATGCCGCTGGGTGAAACAACTACCCGATTGGTCGGGGTGATGACGCCCGAGGCGCCACTACACTCCACGTAGTAGAACAGGCACGCTTCCTACACGCCAAAAAGGAGCACCGGAGGGAAAATGCGCTATCTGTTCGCGGTGGTTTGTAGCCCAGTGGCGATTCTGCTCTGTGACAGGGCCGCGCAGGCGGCGCTCAATACCGTCATGTGGATCCTCACATTCGGCCTACTCCATGTGGGGTTCGTTTGGGTCGGTCTCATTCCGGTGCTGCATGCCTTCTTCGTCGTCCAACGATTCGAGTCGGATCAACGCCTGGAGCGGATGGTCCAGGCGCTCCAGCGCGCTCCCATCTCACGCGAGTAGCTATTGCACGCGGCTCCGTCTGGGTCGAGCACTGATGGCGAGAGGAAGGTTGGGAGTGCCGCGGTGAAGTATGGCGAGGAGTTCTTCAACCTCTACAACCATGGGCTCGTCCGCATGGCCGTCGCGGTACCCCGCGTCCGCGTGGCAGATCCCGCTTATAACGCAGTCCAGACCATCATGCTCATGGAGCAAGCGTCGGCGCGGAAGGCGGTCGTCTGCCTCTTTCCCGAGCTCGGGATCTCAGGATACTCCTGCGACGATCTCTTTCATCAACACGCCTTACTGGACGCCTCGGAAGAGGGGCTTCAGGCGGTGCTCCGCGCGTCCGCCTCGCTGTCGCTGATCACGGTCGTCGGATTGCCACTCCAGATTGACCATCTGCTGTACAACTGCGCGGTCGTACTTTCCCAGGGTGTTATCCTCGCGGTGATCCCAAAGACGTACCTCCCAAACTACGGCGAGTTCTACGAGGCGCGGCAGTTCACGCCCGGTGATACGCGCATCCGCGACACCATCGACCTGTGCGGTCAGGCCGGAGTCCCGTTCGGCAATCACCTTCTGCTCCAGGCTGACGGGATGCCTGACCTCACGATCTTCGTCGAGATCTGTGAAGACCTCTGGGTGCCCATTCCGCCTTCCTCTACGGCAGCCCTGGCGGGCGCCACCGTGCTCCTCAACCTCTCGGCTTCGAACGTCACCGTCGCCAAGGCAGATTACCGCCGCCAGCTCGTGCGGAGTCAATCGGCGCGCTGCCTCGCGGCCTACCTCTATTCCGCCGCGGGACCTGGAGAGTCCACGACGGATCTTGCATGGGATGGCCATGCGCTAATCGCGGAAAACGGGGATCTCTTGGCCGAGTCGCAGCGCTTCTCCCGTGAGCCGCAGGTCATTTACTCGGAGATCGATCTCGAGCGGCTGAGCCAGGACAGGATGCGGCAGACGAGCTTTGGCCAAGCGTCCTATCGCGAGCGAGCACGGTGCGCCGAGCTCCAAGCCGTACGCTTCCCGTTGGATTTGCCTCAAGAGGGACGGCTGTTTCCCTCACGGCGCTACGAGCGCTTCCCGTATGTTCCCCCTAATCCTTCTGTTCGCGAGGATCGCTGCGCCGAGGTGTATCAAATCCAGGTCCAAGGCCTCGTGAAGCGGCTGGAGTTCACCGGGATTCCGCGCGTCGTGATCGGCGTGTCGGGAGGCCTCGACTCCGCCCACGCACTTCTCGTCTGCGCGCAGGCGATGGACGTCCTGGGCTATCCGCGGAGCAACATCCTCGCCCTTACGATGCCGGCCTTCGCTACGAGTGCCCGCACCAAGAGGCAGGCTCTAGCATTGATGCGGGCGATCGGGGCAGAGACGCACGAGATGGACATTCGCCCCAGCTGCAACCAGATGCTGGAGGACATCGATCACCCCGCTGCCCGGGGCGAGCCCGTCTACGACGTCACCTTTGAGAACGTTCAGGCCGGCGAGCGCACAAGTCATCTCTTCCGCATCGCGAATCAGCGTGGGGCGCTGGTGGTTGGCACCGGTGACCTGAGCGAGCTCGCCTTGGGTTGGTGCACCTACGGCGTCGGCGACCATATGTCTCACTACGCCGTCAACGCGGGCGTCCCGAAGACGCTCATCCAGTACGTGGTCCGATGGATTGCCGAGACAGACCAATTCGGACAGGCAGCGAGCACGGCACTCCGCGACATCCTCGACACCGCGATCACCCCGGAGCTTGTGCCCGGCGCCGATCTTCATGAGCCAGGGCCGGAGAGCGAACAGGCGCTCGGGCCGTATGAGCTCCACGACTTCTTCCTTTACTACATCCTTCGGTTCGGTTACGCACCATCGAAGGTGGCGTTCCTCGCGTACTGCGCATGGCACAATCGGGAAACGGGCGGATGGCCCGATGTCCCTGACGAGCGGCGCCATGAGTACACGATCGGCGAGATCAAACGGCATCTCCACACGTTCCTTGATCGATTCTTTGGGCGGAGCCAGTTCAAGCGAAGCTGTCTGCCCAACACGCCAAAGGTGGGCTCTGGAGGAGCGCTCTCCCCAAGGGGCGATTACCGAGCACCGAGCGACGGAGAATCGAACCCATGGCTGACCGCCCTTCAACTCGTTCCTGACTAGCGATCAGGGCGCCCCCCTAACGCGATTGCGATACTCAACGGACAACATGGTACGAGGATAAGTCGGAGCTGATTGCGCTGTTGCGTTTGAGGAGCTCAAAACATGATCTACAGTTACCCCGATCGCGAGATCGATGCCTACATGCTGCGCGACCAGCTTGCAGAGCTCGACATTGGCCTCGTCGACGTGCAACGATCGGTCCACGACGACGTCATGATGCTCGACATCATCTGCGATGAGCTTGGTGACGATGACAGGGCGCGTCTTGATGCGGCAATTGCAGCGTATGACCCCGCGCAGGTCTCGGCAGCGGAGCAGGCCGCGGAGCGCGATGCCGCGGCGCACGAGGCGAAGCATCAGGCGATGCTCGCCGCGGTAGCCGAGCTGAACGCGGCCTCCGACGAGCAGCCAGTGACAGTGCGCCAGCTCCGTCAAATTGTGGAGTGGCTCGGGGATATCGGTGTGCTGGGCGACATTGAGCATGCTCGTTGGAAAGCGTGCGAAAGAGCAGGCGTAAGCATGATAGATGGTCACATGGTGCGCGGGGTCGCCTACCGCGAAAATGAAGTCAACGGCGATGTCGATTTCTTCTTTGCGAGTGAGGGCGTGTACTTTTCTCCCGATGCGGATCTCTATTCCCCGTCGGTTCAACACAAAGTCATCCCTGCCGCGGATTTCACGCCGGACGAAAGCGCCGTGTAGCGCGCTTCTTCTGTTGAATGCGAGCTTGGGTGGATCGAACCGACAGACCGTCCAGGCGATCTCGTGGGTGGAGACAGAGTGAGGGCAGGAGAGCGGCATGTACGAGCGAATTCTGGTGGCCCTGGACGGCTCGGCGCTCTCTGAGCGCGTACTGCCCGACATCGAGGTGCTCGCTGGGAGGCTGGGGGCGACAGTACTGCTGATTCGAGTGATTGCACCACTTCCATCCTCATCGGCCGCTGCCCCAACCGTGTCACGCCCCAGGTTCATTAGTTGGACCAGCAGGCAGCAAGAACTCACCTCGACTTGGTCGCCGATCGGCTACGGAAGAAGGGCTGCACGGTCGAAGTCCACCTGCCGACCGGAAGGCGGGCGGGGGAACCATCATCGGGGTTGCTTCACAGGTTGCCGGCATGAGCGCCATCGCCGACTACGTGGTCGTCGGTCGTGGCACTTAGGTGCGCTCGTGATGAGGTTCGTGGGTAATGCAAGATGACGAACGTTCTAGTCTTGGGCGGGCTTGGGAATGACGAGCTCACGCAGGCGGTTGCGGAAGCGCTCGGCGTCCCGCTCGGACATCGAATGATTGAGCCGTTCCCGGACGGCGAGTTGCACGTCGAGATTGAAGAAAGCGTCCGTGGGCGCGACGTCTACTTGATCCAATCAACCGACGCCCCGGTCGCAGACCATCTGCTCGCGCTTCTTCTCACGGCAGACGCCGCCAGGCGAGCGGGAGCGCGCATGGTGACCGCCGTGATTCCCTATTTTGGCTATGCGAGGCAGGAGCGACGGGCTCACGGCCGAGAGCCTGTTGGGGCGCGGGTGATCGCAGATCTGCTGGAAGCGAGCAGCGTCCAGCGCGTGGTGGCCATCGACCTGCACACGGGATCTCTCGAAGGGTTCTTCACCGTCCCGCTTGAGCATTTGACCGCCGTCCCGCTCTTGATCGAGGCGGTCCGTGCCAGCATTCGCCGCGAAAGTGTGGTCATCTCGCCGGATCTGGGTGCCGTCAAGCTTGCGGAGCGCTATGCTCGAGCGCTCGACCTGCCGGTTGCCGTGGTTCAGAAGACGCGGCTCAGCGGGCTGGACGTGCGTGCTGGCTCGCTGGTGGGGGATGTGCGGGGGCTCGCTCCGATCGTGGTGGACGACATGATCAGCACTGCCGGGACGGTCGAGGCGGCGGTCCACGCAGCCCTGCAGGCTGGCGCAATCCCCGAGGTCACTGTTGTCGCGAGCCATGGTCTGTTCGTCGGCCCCGCCCGTGAGCGATTAGATGCGCTTCCCATTCGAAAGGTGGTCGTGACTGACAGCGTTGCTCAACACGAGGCCAACCTTCCAGTTCATGTAGTCGGACTAGGAGGCCTCATCGCGGATGCCATCCGCCGCTTGGCCAGCGGCCAGTCGCTGAGCGACCTGCTAGAGCACGGGTAGATTGGGGCGCCCGATGCACGCGGGCCACCCGTCAATTCGTCGGCGGCCCTCCCGCGCTTACCCGCGGCGCTCCCGGTGCCGTCGTGCTGTGTGTAGGCGGCAGCGTCCGAGACGATCGCGTCATTGAGCGAGGAATGGGGGCCTGAGATGAATCAGCCACGAGACACCGTGTCGGTGACCCAATCCTGGCCGGAACTGCATGAGCATTCGGAATCGGCTCTTGGGTTGAGCCCGCACACCGCTGACTCAATCTGACGCGTCGCCTCGTTCAATAGGGTTCCCGTGCTGAAACTCAAAGGCGAGCCGATGTAGGTGGTAAAGGCACCGCGCCACGGCGTCCTGCTGCCCTGGAGGACGCTCTTTCGCTCTACTTCGATCCACATCGGGACGACGGGTACACCGCCTTCAACCGCGAGCATGCCGGTCCCGCTCATGAACGGCTTCAGCGGACCACCTTCTGTCAGCGTGCCTTCTGGAAAGATCAGGATCGAGTACCCGAGATCGAGAAGGCGTCCGGCGTATTCCAGGCTACGACGTACGTTGCCCGCTTTCGAAAGGGGAAATGCGTTGAGCAGGTGGGACAGAAACCTATTCACCGGATTGTCGAATACTGCATGCTCCTCGCCGGCTGTACAAACGCGGAGCCGAATCTCGCGGGGAAGAGCCATCCACGCGGCCCCTGGGTCGGCGCCCAGCCACCACACGCGGAAGTGGTGATTCGCAGCGACGATCACGGGCTGCGGCACGCCGCTGAGATACTCTCGACCGACGACGCGAACGTCCCAGAAGAGATGGTATGCGGGAAAGAGAAAGAGCTGTAGGAACGCTTCCCGCGCGATTGTCCCTAGCACGCTCAAAGGCCACCTCACGAAGCTCGATCGGTGATCACGTTCCTGCGCGGCCGACACGTGGCACTCCAGCTCGCGGATGGTTGTGTCGGGCGTAACCTCCGTCTCGTCGACGTAGGCGCCGAGCTCACCCTCGATCGCCGACAACAGCTCCACGCGCTGGAGCGAGTCCAACCCCAAGTCGCCTCCCAGCGTCTGGTCCGGACGCAGGGCAGCCGCTGGCACGGAGGAAAGCTCGCCGATGAGCTGATGGAGCGGATTCGCGCAGATGGCTGCTCCCGGCACGCTGTCTCCTGGTGGAAGCCCTGCCCGAAGCCGTTCGAGTCCCTCGAGCACTTCGTGCTTCTTGACCTTCAGCGTGTTGGTGCGCGGGAAGTCATCGAGTGGCCAGACCGTGTAGCCCCGGACCGCCTGGTGCTCAGCGAGGCTGGCATTCGCGGCGTTGACAGCCTCTTCGGCTCGTGAAGCATCGCGCATGAGGAGGACCGCGTGAACTTCCACCTGACCGCCAGATCCTTCCAGCCCCAACACGACTCCCTCGGAGACCGCCGGGTGCCTGTCCAGCTCCGCCTCGACGTCCTCGGGATAGACCTTCTCTCCGCTGGCCAGCACGATGAGGTCCTTCTTGCGCCCATTGAGGTGGAGGTATCCCTCATCGTCAATAAAGCCGAGATCGCCAGTGTGGTACCAACCGTCGGCGAGCGCGCCCGCCGTGGCGTCCGGCCGCTGCCAGTAACCGGAGAAAATGCTCTGCCCGCGCGCCAGAATCTCGCCGTCCGGCGCGATCTGCACATCAACACCGGGCAGCGGCCGCCCCACGGCCCCTGGCTTCCGCCCGTGGATGTCATCGGATGCGATGATCGGGGCGGCTTCGGTAGTTCCGTAGCCCTGGCGGACCTGCACGCCCATACGCTCCCATTGCTCTGCCAGCGCGGGATCGAGGTAGGCCCCGCCGACGATGAGGAATTCCAGGTTGCCGCCGAGCCTCTCATGCACCGATCGGAAAAGCATTCGGCGCACGAAGCACGGGGCGTGCCTGGCGATAGCCTGCAAGCGATCGAGCTCGCGCTCGCGATGCTGACGTCGAGCCTCTCGCCGGATGGCCTGCAGCAAGAGCTGGAGGGCCTGAGGGACCGTGACGATCATGTTGGCGCGATGCTCCGCGATTGTGCGGAACAGGACGGTCGACTGTCGGCTGCTCGGGTAGATGATGCGTGCTCCGCCTGACAATGGAGCCAAGAGGCCCACGGTTTGCTCGAACATATGACTGAGGGGCAGGAGCGACACGAGACGAAAGCTCGGGCTGGATGGGAAGACCGCATTGGCCCCTCGCACGTCGCTCAGGATATTGCGGTGCGTCAAAATGACGCCCTTCGGGTCGCCCGTCGTGCCCGACGTGAAGACGATCTCGGCGATGTCGTCGGGCCCCACCTCGACCGGTTCGACGAGTTCCGCCTCGCGAGGCAACTGAGATTGGATCTCCTCCAGATGGACCACCCGCGCCGTCAGATCACCAGCTTGCCGGGCCGTCACCCTCGAGACAACGAAGAGCTCCGGCTGCGTGGACTCGATGACACGGTCGACAAAGCTCCGCGCGCTTCGCACGTCGAGGGGGACGAGGATCGCGCCGATGATGTGGCACGCGAAATAGAGAGACACCCACTCGGGCATATTCGACGCCCACAGTAGCACGCGGTCGCCCTTCCGAATGCCCTGCAGTTGAAGATAGCGAGCTGTCTGCAGAGCTGTCGCTTCAAGCTGGGCGTAGGTGGTGATTCGGTTGCGGATGCTCGGCTTGATGACTAGGGCTGGAGATGCGCCGTACACCCGGGCTGCGACGGCGAGAAACTCGCTCAGGGTCGCAGCATTTGATGGATTGAGCATGCTCTACCCCGCTGTTCGTTTGAGCTGGTTCCCGCCACCGACAGCTACTTCATGCCCCAACCGACCAAGCTCAAACGAGTCCTCATAGCAGCGTCCGGTATGGGGGAGTTGCGCTGTGTCCGCTCAGTACCTCGTCCACGCCCCGATACCTTCCTGGTCGACAAGCTTGCCGGCGGCCTCACCGCGAACGATCTCAATGCTGGCGCCCTGGTCCAGAGCACGGCGCACCACTTGCTCGCGGAGATCTGGCACCGGCGATGTCGATGCATCACACCACAGACATCGAAGTCTTGAAGGCAACAACCGGTGGCAAACACGGCACTTGGCTCCCACTGCCTCAAAGCTGTCGGACAAGATCAACTCGTGGATCCGGCCATCAGCGAGGGCGGCGAGCACCGCGTCCGCCCCAATCGCGGCGTGCTGAAGCCCTGCCGCGTCGAGCAACTCGTCCACGACCTCGATCTCATGCTGGCGCTCGACCTCTTCGGCAACTGAGCGCGCGGCATCTAGGACCTCCTGCTCGCTCGCGAACATGGGAAGGTGCAGCGTACCGGCCAACCGGGCCCGGAGGCGAGAGGGCAGCTTCCGGCGGAAAACCGCAAGGGCCTCATCTGGACCCCCAATGAGGAGCCGGTCGAAAGGATGGTCTTGGTGCATGTCCATCAGCGCATCGATCGTGTGGCTGATGTGGCGATGAACGTGATCTTCGTGATGTCGAGCGTAGTGCGTCTGAGACAGGCCGAACCAGCCGCCGGTCGCCTGCTTCCCGGGTACATAGTCCTCAATGGAGCGCCGCGTCTCGATCTCCCCAAGGAAGATCGAGTAGAGGCGTGCGTCCTCTTTGTCGACAAGGGCGACGGCGACCCGCTCGAATTCGTCCATCGAGGCGACCAGCGGCTCGATCCGCGGGCCCTTAGTCCACACGACTCCATCCTCAGGACGATACGGAAGATTCGCGGCGTAGCCGCCCAGGTGCGCCGTAGTGAACAGGGCGAGCCCCGGGTGCGTGGGCGCGAATTCCTTCAGATATGCCTCTGCACGCGCCACCGCGGCCTCGAACCCCTCGGCTACCGGATCAGCGAGGGTAGCCCGGATACTCTTACACCCATCTCGCAGGGCAAGCGTCCATCCGGGACCATCAGTACGCTGGGGACTGGTGTCCAAGTAGGCGGTCAGGACGGTTGTATCTTCGAGACGTTCGCGGACGATCTCGAGGGCTCTGGGCACGGAGAGAACGATTATGTCGGTTTGCACGGCTGACCTCCGATCGAAGACTCTACTAGGGCTATCGGCGCATTCGGGCTTTCACACTTTCGATGATCGCCGCCGCGAATAGCTCAGGCGACGTCCGACGGGGTAGTTCTTGACAGTGCCGCGGGGTGGGGGAGGGAAGGCGCAGGCCAAGGAATCATCGTGAGGGAAGACTGCTGATTCAGGTAGCAACGGACAACCCGTTGTGAGGGGGACCGCGCCATATCAGCATCCCTACACTGCAAGCATGTCGAATGAGTGGGGCAGCGGATTACGTCTAGCACATGGGCACGCGCTGCAGGGGTGGTCACGGCAAGGGGCTCGTTCCTGCTTCACTTCAAGGCCGCTCGATGAGATCGGCGCCACAGGCTGGGGAGTGCTGCACGCCACCAAGGTCGCGGCGAGGGAGCTCGGTCTCGACCGTTACCGTCGCTGGGGGATCTACTAGCCATGTTTCGAATTCGCTTTCATGGGCGAGGCGGCCAGGGTATCAAGACCGCGAGCCGCATTCTGGGCTCAGCCTTCTTTCATGATGGCTTCGCAGTCCAGGACGCCCCCGTGTACGGGGCTGAGCGCCGCGGGGCGCCAATGGTCGCTTACGTGCGCGCCGCGCGCGACTCCATACGGGAGCGTGGCGTTATCAACAACCCGGATCTCGTGGTGGTGGGCGACGAGACTCTGATCCCTATCCCGTCCGCCAACGTGCTCTTCGGCGTCGCGCCGCGCACGGTCTTGCTGATCGCCAGCTCCATTCCGCCTGAGGTGTGGCGCCATCAGCTCGAGCTCGCGGGGCCGATTGTTACGATACCAGTCGGTCCCGCAAGCTTGAAACACACGCCGGCGCTCCACATGGGTGCGAGCTGCGCGGGTGCGGCCGCGCAGCTCGTTGGCTGCATCACACCGGATTCTCTCATGCGTGCCATTCGCGATGAGCTTCGGGAGATGCCGGAGACCGTCCGCGACGCGAACATTGAACAGGCGCTCGCCGCCTACGATGCGATGGAACCGTCAGCCGGTGTCGTCTCCGAGAGTGGCGAGATCAGCGCACGGGACTATGCGCATCCGGGCTGGGTCGACGTGGCGGTCGAGTTGGCTCCACTCTCGGCTCCGGACATTCGGGCCCCCTCCACCAGCATGGAGGTCAGAACGGGAGCTTGGCGTACCATGCGCCCGGTGATCGACCCAACGCGCTGTAATCGGTGCACGTGGGTCTGCTCGACCCTGTGTCCGGACAGCGCCATCCGGGTGACTGCTGACGGCCGGCCGGAGATCGACTACGACCACTGCAAGGGCTGCCTCGTCTGCGTGGCGGTGTGCCCTCACCATGCCATCGAAGCCGAGTCAGAACCCGCCCACGTGGAGGCGCCGGCATGACGAGCATACTCCTGACTGGCAACGGAGCCGCGGCCTGGGGAGCGCGGCTGGCCAAGGTGGACTACGTGCCAGCGTTCCCCATAACGCCGCAGACAGAGATCATCGAGACGCTTGCGGGCTGGTGCGATGAAGGCTCCATGCCGGCCCGCCTGGTCATGCTCGAATCCGAGCATTCGATGCTCACAGCGGCGGCTGCAGCAGCGGCGACCGGCGTTCGCGTGTTCACGGCCACATCCAGTCAAGGCCTTCTCTACGCGATGGAGATGCTCTACGCCATCCCCGGAATGCATGTACCCCTGGTGTTGGTCAACGTATCGCGCGGGCTTGCGAGTCCTATCACCCTGGAGTCCGACCACACGGATCTCCTGGCAACCCGCGACACCGGCTTCGTCCATTTGGTATGTGCAACCGTGCAGGAGGTGCTCGACTCGATCCTACTCGCGTACCGCCTCGCCGAGGATGAGCGCATCCGACTGCCGGTCATGGTGAACATGGACGGGTTCATTCTTTCCTTTACTCGAGAACCCATAACCCTCCCCACCGCCGAACAAGTGGCCAGCTTTCTGCCACCTTTCGACGCGCACCGTATCGGCTTCCGCGCTAGCCAGCCCATCGCTCAGGCGGTAGCGGTGCTGGGTGGTGGCCCTTACTCGTACTTCCGGTACGAGACGCATCTGGCAACCCTCCAGGCGCTCAGCGTTTATGAGGAGATCGAAGCGCAATTCGAGAGCATCCTTGGGCGACGCCACGGTGCGATAGAAACCTACCGAGCAGACGACGCCGACATGGTGTTCTTCATGATGGGCGCCTTTGCGACAAAGGCGAAGGACGCCGTCGATGGCCTCCGCGAGGCTGGTCAGCCCGTGGGGCTGGTGCGGCTGCGCCTCCTTCGGCCGTATCCAACCGGAGCCATACGCGCCGCACTCGCTGGCAAGCGGGGGGTTGCCGTGATCGACCAGGACCTTTCGATGGGCAAGGGGGGCGTACTGCACACGGAGCTCGCCTCGGCGCTCTACGGCACTCCAGAGGCGCCGCCCATTTTGGCGAGCTTCGTCGGGGGTCTTGGCGGGAGAGACATCAGCACAGAGGAGTTCTACGAGATCGCCCAGCAGACGCAGAGAGCGATCGCCACCGGCGTCGCGCCGGCACCGCGCCTCCTATATACGGAGGCTGAGCTGCGGCAACTCGAGAAGCTGCGCGCAGTGGCAGGTGCGGAGCGCGCCGATCTCGTGGAGGCGGTGGAATGAGCGACCACATTCAGCACATGAAGGACCTGCCATCCACTCACCTCCTCGGCACCGGCACACCGATGTGCGCCGGCTGCGGTGGCCTGCTGTCGTTGCACGAAGCGTACGACCTGCTCGGCACCCGTACGGTGTTTGTCAACGCCGCGGGGTGCATGACGATGCTGGCAAACTATCCGTTCACGCCGTTTCGAAGCTCCTGGCTCTACACGACGATGGCATCGGCTCCGGCGGGCGCCCAGGGCATCCGCGATGCACTGGACCTGCTGATCGAGACGGGGAGGATACCAGCCGAAGAGGACCTCACGACCGTCGTGCTTACCGGGGACGGCGCGGCCTCCGGCATGGGGCTTTCAGCCACCTCCGCGGCGATCGACCGTAACCTGGACTTCATCTACTTCTGCTACGACAACGAGGGGTATGGGAACACGGGCCAGCAGCATTCGGCCGCCACTCCGCATGGGGCCCGCACCGCCACGAGCCGTGGCTCCAGCGGGTATCCGGGTTACAAGAAGGACCTATTTGCGATCTGGGCTGCCCATCGGCCAGCGTATGTCGCTACGGTCATTGGCGCCGAGCCTTTAGACCTCGCCAAGAAGATCGAGAAGGCAAAGACGCTCAAGGGTCCGCGGCTCATCCTCGCGCTTGCGCCCTGTCCGCCGGGCTGGGACTTCGATCCACAAGACTCGGTGGAGATCGGTCGCCTCGCGGTGAGAACAGGCGTGTGGCCGTTGAAAGAGTACGCCGACGGCAGAACGACGCACACGCGAGTGCCGCACCCTCGTCTGCCGGTCGAGGAGTACCTCAAACGGCAAGGCAGATTCCGACACCTGTTCGAGCCAGCGCGGAACGAGATGCTCCTCGAGGAGATTCAGGGAGGTGTGGACACGTATTGGGCCGCGGTCGAGAAATGACTCCGGAGCACGTCACTTCGGACGAGCAGCAAGAGCAGATCGTCGCCGCCAAGGCGATACGTGCGTTCCTCGAGCCTCGCTCAGTCGCGGTGATCGGGGCGTCTCGTACCCGTGGTACGCCAGGCGGCGAGGTCTTCCACAATCTCCTGTTTGGCGAATTCGCCGGGGCGGTGTATCCGGTTAACCCCGCTGCACTGGTGGTCCAAAGTGTGGTCGCATATCCCTCGGTCGAATCAATCCCCGGGTCGGTGGATCTCGCGGTCATCGTCGTTCCGTGCGATCAGGTCCTCGATGTCGCGGAGCAGTGTGGTCGAAAAGGTGTGCCAGCCGTCGTGGTGATCTCGGCGGGGTTCGCTGAGGTTGGCAATGAAGGGCGTGCTCGGCAGGCGGACCTCGTACGCATTTGCCGCGCGGCAGGGATGCGCCTCATCGGGCCAAACTGCATCGGAATTGCGAACACGGCCCCGGAAGTTCGGCTCAACGCAACCTTCGGCCCGTTGGCCATCCCTTCAGGCCGGCTCGGCTTCATGTCCCAGAGTGGCGCTCTGGGTCTGGCTGCGATTGACTACGCCGACTCGCGCGGGACTGGAATCTCGAGCTTCGTTTCAGTGGGGAACAAAGCCGACATCTCGGGGAACGATCTCCTGGGTTATTGGGAGGGCGATCCGAGAACAGACGTGATCCTTCTCTATCTCGAGTCTTTCGGCAACCCGCGCAAGTTTGCGCGGATCGCACGACGCGTAGGCAAGACGAAGCCGATTGTCGTGGTAAAGAGTGGGCGATCGGCAGCCGGGGCGCGAGCAACCTCATCGCACACCGGAGCGCTGTTGGCGGCATCGGAGGTGACCGTCGATGCGCTGTTCCACCAAGCTGGCGTGATTCGCACAGATACCCTCCAGGAGCTCTTCGATGTCGCGACGCTGCTCACGAACCAGCCGCTCCCGGCCGGGCGCGGCGTGGGCATCGTAACGAACGCCGGGGGACTGGCAATTCTCTGCGCCGATGCCTGTGAGGCCGCTGGGCTAGAGATTCCGGTCCTAGTCGAGACGACACAACGCCGGCTGCGGGAGTTTCTCCCGCAGGTTGCGACCGTCGGCAATCCCGTCGACATGATCGCCTCTGCAACCCCAGAGGCGTACTATCGCGCGATCACCGCGATGGCGGAGGATCCAGGGATTCATTCCATCATTGCGCTGTTCATCTCGCCGCTACCCAGCGCGCGGTCGAGCGAGGTGGCGCATCGCATCAGCGAAGCGGCTCAAACCCTTGGAAGAACCAAGCCGCTGCTCGGCGTCTTGATGTCATCCAAGGGCGCACCGCCGGAACTTCAAACATCAGAACTGTCGATTCCGTCTTATGCGTTCCCGGAGGCGCCGGCGGTCGCACTGGGCCATGCTGTGCGATACGCGGAGTGGAGGCAGCGACCCACGTCTCTTGCCCCGCGACTCAGAGGACTGCGGCGAGCGGAAGCGGCGGCGGTCATTGGGGCGGCGGATGGGCAGGGAGACGGCTGGCTTGATCCAGCCAAGGTGGCGGAGATCCTCGCGTGCTACGGGCTTCCGGTCATCGAACAGCAATTCGCTTCGAATCCCGACCAGGCAGCGGCCATTGCCGAACGACTGGGCGGTGATGTGGCGCTCAAGGGAGTGGCCACGGGAGTGGTGCATAAGACCGAAGCTGGTCTCGTGCGGCTGGGCCTCGCAGGGGCCGAAGAAGTGCGCGTCGCGGCCGCGCGGATGGCTGCCGCGCTGGCCGACCGTGCTGGTGGTATCGCACCGACGTTCGTCGTGCAGCGCATGGCGCCAACCGGCGTCGAGATGATCGTTGGGCTCGTGCACGATCCGCTGTTCGGGCCCGTAGTTGCCTGCGGGGCGGGGGGGACGCAAGTGGAACTGGTGAAGGATGTCGCCGTGCGGCTGACTCCGCTGGCCCACGAGGATACAGCTGAGATGCTGCGAAGTCTCAAGACTTTCCCGCTGCTCGACGGCTATCGGGGCGCCCCCATCTGCGACGTCGCGGCGCTCGAGGATGTGCTCCTGCGCGTGAGCGCACTGGCCGAAGATCTATCGCAGATCACCGAGCTCGATCTGAATCCGGTGGTCGCACTGCCGTCCGGCGCCGTGGTCTTGGACGCTCGGATTCGTATCGCGCCCAGAGCGTCTGCGACCGGATCCATCTAGACGGCAACACACCCCTGCATCGTGTTAGCAAGCCGGCTTTCTTTGCGCTGGCCAGGGTGTGCTGATCAGTCCACGAGAAGCTTACCCCTCTGAAACCGCCTGCTCACAAGACGGAGGAGCGTGACGTCAACCCCTGCCATCAACAGCGAGCCTCCGATCAACCAGAGCGCTGGGTCGACCCGCGCGGCCCAGTCGACGAGCGGCGCTCGCATCTCGCTCGGGAGCAAGTCGATCAGCAGAAACGGTAGCAGCCCAGCCGTCATCAGGACCACGTTGAGCGTCTGCTGAGCTTGACGCACCGTGGCCGCGTGGAGGGATGCGAGGGCGCCGACGGCCGCGGTGGCGACACTCAACAGGAGGGTGATGCTTACAGCCGCTGCCGTGACAAATGGCGTGTATCCGGCGGGTTGGCCCGCCCAGTGCGCGACATTCACCGTAACCAATCCCGCGCCGAGGAGCGCGAAGGTTATGGCGCAGCCGTATACGACCGAGGCGCCGATCTTGCCGAGCAGGATGGCGCCGTCTCCCAAACGGCTTGCTAGGAGCGTTTCGAGCGTATGGCGTTCTCGCTCGCCGGCGAACGAATCGGCGATCAGCGTGGAAACCAGCATGCTGGGCACCCAACCCCAATAGACCAGATACATTGGGGAGCCAAGCCAGGCGCCACCGATCCGCAGGGGGAACACCAGCCCTAGCAGAATGATGACCACCGCGGCTGAAGCGAGCGTCCCACGCAAGCTGGCTCGATGGAACACCAGCTCGCGCCAATCCTTCCACATTACCGTGAGGATGTCACCGATCACGGATCGGCCTCGACCAGATCGAGATACACCTGCTCGAAACTGGGGTGAACCGACCGCACTTCCGTGATCGTGGCGCCAGCGTAGACGAGCAGGCTCACGATAGCAGCAGCCGTTGACCCGGGCCTCACGCGGACATTCAGTCGTTCCCTGTCTGCCTCGACAGCCGCAACCGTGCAGTGCTCACGCACGTCCCGCACGATTTCTGGCGTAAAGCCGCTACCCTCGATCACGACGATGGAATCGTGTGCACGAGCACAGAGCTCGTCGAGGGTCCCCTGAGCAACGATCCTTCCTTGTAGGATGACGGCGACTGAGGAGCAGAGCTCCTCGACTTCGTCCAGCGAATGAGACGTGAGGAACACCGTGGTCCCCTCACGCTCCACGAGGAGACGGATGTCTTCCCGCAGGGCTCTGGTAGCCACAAGATCGAGCCCGGCGGACGGCTCGTCGAGAAATAGGAGCTGTGGCCGGTGCACCAGAGCTCTGGCAACGGCCAGCTTCTGCTTCATCCCGGCGCTCCACGTTGCCACCAGGTCTCCCCGCCGATCCCAGAGGCCGAGGTGAGAGAGCAACTCCCGAATCCGTTCCCTTCGAGCATCTCGCGACCATCGCCACACACGTAGGTAAAAGTCGAGATTGTCCTCGGCACTCAGCCGCTCGTAGAGTCCGGGGAACTCGAGGAGCGCCCCAGTCCGCTCGCGGATAGCCGCGGCATCGTGTCGGGTGTCGAGCCCTAACACTTCCGCGGTCCCGCATGTTGGCTCCAGTAGCCCGAGCAGCAGGCGAATCGTCGTTGTCTTGCCAGCCCCGTTCGGGCCCAGGAAGCCGAATACCTTGCCGCTCGGCACGTCAAGGGTCACGTTTCGGACAGCCTCCACGGCGCCGAAACGGAAGGTCAGGTCGTTGCTCCGAATGGCAGAAGCGGTCATATTCACAGGCGCACCATCGCCACAAGCTACGTGGACATACTCACACCTTCTCCCAGTGAGCCGCCCCCCTCGCTCGGGCAGTAAATCGCGGGACGCCTCCGTGTAGCGTCGCCTGCCGCAACACAACCAGCGGGTAGGTCTGCGCCAACCCCACGGGGTGGGATGTCATTCCTAACCCCCTCCGCGGGGTAGACAGAAATGCTGCCCGATCGACTCTGTCTTACGACGTTGCTCGGCGGCTATCTTCAGTTCCAGGAAGAGTTCCATTCTTAAGGATGAGGGGGGCCCCCACCATGGTGCAGACGAGTCGAAAGCCCGACACCACGATCCACCGCGACGTGCTGACAGAGATTAGCTGGGATACCCGCGTCGAGGAGATTGACGTCGGCGTGGAAGTGCACGACGGGATTGTGACGCTCACGGGCACGGTCAGCAGCCTCGCCAATCGGATCGCAGCCCAGGAAGCGGCGTTCCGTGTGGCTGGAGTGCGCGCGGTTGCGAACGACATCGAAGTCCGTCCACCCAGCAGCACGAAACGAACCGACACAGAGATCGCCGCCGCCGCACGCCTGGCGCTCGAAGAGGAGCTCCTGGTTCCTGTTGGACGCATCCACACCACCGTCAGTCATGGCGTGATCTTGCTACAAGGCGAGGTGGAGTATTGGGCGCAGCGGGAGGCAGCGGAAGAAGCGGTGCAGCGGCTGGGTGGCGTCCTCAAAGTCACGAACGAGCTCAGGGTTCGACCGCACGAAGTAACACCGCACGCGGTCGAGCAGGCAATCCGCGCCGCCTTGGCACGCCTTGCCGCAACCGAGGCGCACGGTATCACGATCGCGCTCGAGGATGGCGTGGTTAGGCTCAGCGGCCGCGTCCGTTCCTTGGCCGAGAAGCGCGCTATTCTGGCCGCCGTGAGCCATGCACCGGGAGTCCAGTCCATACGAGAAGAGATCGGGATCGACTTCTCCTAGGTGAAGGCCGCTGTGCCATGAAGGCGACGATCCGAGACGGCGCGTACTGGGCGAGCCTTGCGGAGACAGAGGTCTTCCGCCGGCTCGGCACGAGTGCGACCGGGCTGACCTCGGCGGAATCAAAGGTACGGCTCACGCGCTTCGGACCAAACCTGCTCCCGCGGGCTCGGACCACTCCATGGTACGTGGAGCTCGCTCGGACGTTCCTCCACTTCTTCGCCCTGCTCCTGTGGGCGGCCGCGGTGCTGGCCTGGGTGGCCGGGATGCCGCAGTTGACCTGGGCCATCGTTCTGGTGGTCCTGGTCAACGGGGTGTTCAGCTATTGGCAGGAATACCAGGCCCAGCGCGCAACCCAAGCGCTCGAAGCCTTGCTGCCCCGCAACGTCACCGTACGCAGGGATGGTGCTCAGCGACGGGTGGCGATCAGCGAAGTCGTTCCGGGCGACGTGCTCGTCCTGTCGGAAGGAGACGCGGTCCCCGCAGACGCGCGCGTCGTCCGATCCGATGCGCTCCAGCTCAACCTCGCGTCCTTGACGGGAGAATCGCGGCCGGTACCCCGCGTGCCCGAGCCTCCGTCTCGCGACGAACGGATGCCCGTCGAGCTGCCCAATCTCGTCTTCGCCGGCACCAGCATCGCACGTGGCCGCGGAGAGGCGGTCGTCTTCTCGACCGGGTCTGCGACAGAATTCGGTCGCATTGCTCAACTGACCCAGAGCCAGGCTGAGAGACCGAGTCCGCTGCAACGCGAGATTGGTCACGTTACCCGCTTTGTGACGGTGCTGTCAGTTGGAATCGGGGTCACATTCTTTGCCATAGGAACGACCGTCGGCGGGCTGACGCCAACCATGGGATTCCTCTTCGCCGTGGGCCTCATCGCCGCCAACGTGCCGGAGGGTTTCCTGCCCACACTGACCCTCGCCCTCGCGATGAGCGTTCGACGGATGGCCAAACGAAACGCGCTGGTAAAGCGCCTTTCCGCAGTCGAGGCACTCGGCGCCACGACGGTGATCTTGACCGACAAGACAGGCACTCTGACGGAAAACGAGATGACCGTGCGTGAGGTGTGGGCGGGAGGGACAACGTACCGACTCACAGGGGTCGGGTACCAGCCGCAAGGCGGGGTCGAGGCTGTCGACAGCTCTCGACCACCCGCTGCGCTCGAAGACCTCCTGCGCACAGCGGCGCTCTGCTGTGATGCGCTCATGCTGGCCCCGGAGGACGGCCGCGCTCGATGGTCGGCGATCGGAGACCCCACAGAAGCAGCAATCCTCGTCGCCGCGGGGAAGGTCGCTATCACGGTGGATGCGCTAGCAACGTGCCCCAGGGTGGCGGAGCTGCCCTTCGATTCTGCGCGCAAGCGGATGACGACGATTCACCTCATAGGCGAGCGGCCGGTCGCGTGCGTGAAAGGAGCAGCCAGCGAGATCATCCCTCGGGTCACTCGAGTGCGGTTCGGAGACACCAGCATCGTAGAAACGGACTGGCGAGAACTGGCCGAGGCGACGCATGACGCGTTGGCCTCCCGAGGGCTCCGCGTGCTGGCCGTTGCGACGCGACCTCTCGGCGTTCTGGCGTCGGCGTCTCACCGCTGGCAAGCTGACGACGTCGAGCAGGACCTCACGCTGCTCGGATTCATTGCAATGGAAGACCCTCCCCGGGAGGAGGTCCCGGCCGCGGTTGCCGCATGCCGCCGGGCGGGGATCCGAGTCGTCATGGTGACCGGCGACGACCCGAAAACGGCGGCCGCAATCGGCCGGGAGATCGGGATGCACGATACCGAACCCGTCGTGATGACCGGCCGGGAGCTGGACGCACTCAGCGACCCTGAGCTCGATCTGCTGCTGACAGAACCTGATCTGCTGTTTGCCCGAGTGTCTCCAGAACACAAGCTTCGACTCGTAGAGGCATTTCAGCGTCGCGGGGAGGTGGTCGCCGTGACAGGCGACGGCGTCAACGACGCCCCTGCGCTGAAACGCGCAGACATCGGCGTCGCGATGGGCCTCACAGGTACCGACGTTGCCCGTGAGGCAGCGGACATGGTGCTCGCCGACGACAACTTCGCGAGCATCACCGCGGCGGTCGAAGAGGGGCGGGCCGTTTACGAGAACGTTCGTAAATTCATCACCTACTGCCTCTCCAGCAATGTGGCCGAAGCCGCCCCGTTTGTGCTGTTCGTGCTCGGCCACGTGCCTCTCCCGCTCACCGTCATGCAGGTGCTCGCCGTCGACCTTGGAACCGATCTGTTTCCGGCCCTTGCCCTGGGAGCTGAAAAGCCTGAACCGGGACTGATGAGCAGTCCGCCGCGCTCGCGCAACGACCGGCTCCTTGACGTTGGCACAATGTTCCGGGCATATGCCTGGCTCGGGGCGATGGAAGCCGTGTTCTCGCTCGGCGGCTTCTTCCTGGTCTATTTCCTGAACGGGTGGAGGCCCGGCCAGCAAATGGTTGGCGGAGGCGTGCTCTATACGACCGCGACGAGTATGACGTTCGCCGGAATCGTGGCGTGTCAGATTGGCAATGCCTTCGCGTGTCGCAGCTCAAATCAATCCATCCGTCGGCTCGGATTCTTGACGAATCCCTTGTTACTCCTGGGAATTGGGGCCGAGCTCACCGTGCTCGCCCTCTTGCTCTATGTGCAGCCCATCGCGGGGGTGTTCGATCTGTCGCCAATCAGCCCGACGTATTGGCTGGTCCTGGCGCTCTTTGCGCCAGCGCTTCTCGTGCTCGAAGAGACGCGCAAGGCCATTGCCCGTGGTAGGCGGTCCGTTGCTGGTCACCGTCAGGACGACGGTGTTCGCGACGTGAAACAAGATCAGGTAGCGCACCCTGGCGCGAGAACAGTTCGCGGAGGTTTCGACTCATGAAGAACGCTTGTATCTGGCTGACAACGCTGAGCCTGCTGTCAATCCCGTCGGTCGCATCGGGCGCCATGACCGCCCTGGCTGAAGCGGAATGTGTCCAGCCTGTGCTAGATGGTTGTCCACTGAATACGGGACGGGCGGCATCGGCCTCCATATCGAATCCAGGCGAGGTTCATTTGTGGTGGCTGCGGGCCGATGCGAACACGTCCGCCTCGATTGGACGGATACGTCCGACAACGAGGATGGGTTTGCCATCGATGGAACTGGAGGCTACTTCACCGTAAGACCAGAAACGAGCACCGCCAACGTCGGTGGGCTGCTGCCTAGCACCACTTACTGCTTCCGCATATCAGCATTCAACGAGATTGGGGAAGCCTGGTCGAACGAGGCATGTGCGACGACGCTGGACCCACCGGCGGCCCGGTAGGTTCGAGCTCAAGCGAAACGTGATCTCCGTGGATCCCGTCTTTCTGGTAATATACCTATACCAGGTATAGGTATATTACCCTACAGCATGAGACCTGGCGGGGGCACGATGGAGATCAAGGCGTTTCACACACCCGGACTCGGAGATACCACGTATCTCGTGACCCATGAAGACACGGGCGTGCTGGTGGATCCACAGCGAGACGCGGAGCGCTTCCTCGAAGCCGCTGAGGCCGCTGGGGTTCCCGTCCGTTATGTGCTCGAGACACACCTTCATAATGACTACGTCTCGGGCGGCTATGAGGCAGCCCACCGAGCCCGGGCAAAGCTGGTGCTACCGGCGGCCGCGGGCGCGGCTTTCGATCACGTGCCTGCCTTCCACCTGGAGGACCTCGAGGTGGGCGACGGGCTGATCATCCGCCCGATTCACACCCCGGGGCACACGCCCGAGCATGTGAGCTATCTCGTCCTCATGAATGGCCAGGCCGTCGGTCTATTCTCCGGGGGAAGCCTCCTCGCAGGCTCCGCGGGCCGTACCGATCTTCACGGCCTCCCACGCGCGCGGCAGCTTGCCATTCTCCAGCACGGCTCGCTTCGGCGCCTTGCCTCCTTGCCGGATGACGTCGTCGTGTACCCAACGCACGGGGCGGGCTCCTTCTGCAGCGCATCGACGTCGGGTCAGGGATCGTCCACGATCGGCAATGAGAAGGCGCACAATCCGGCGCTGTTGGAGCGGGATCCCGCTGCGTTTGCACGAGTGCAACTGGAGGGATTACAGCCGTACCCTCGGTATTACGCGCACATGGGGCCCATCAATCTTCTTGGCCCAACTCCGCTTCCAACGAACGAGCCACCGACCTTAACCGCTCCTGATCTGGTCGGACTAGGTGACCAAGTGGCCGTCTTGGATGGACGCCCACGTGAGGAATTTGCTGCTGGCCACATCCCGGGCTCGATCAGCATCGAACTGGGGGAGCAGTTCGGCGTCTGGACCGGTTGGCTCCTCCCATTTAATACCCCATTGGTTCTGGTGCTGGCCGAGGGGCAGGACCTGGATCAAGCGGTGGTTCAACTGACGCGAATCGGGTTCGACAACGTTCGAGGCGTGATCCGTGAGCTCGCCGAGTGGTCGGCAAACGGCCGTCCCTTGTCGCAGTTCGAGACGGTCGCGCCGGAGCAGTTCGCAGATGCCATCGCCCGAGGCCACGTTGATCAGATACTGGACGTTCGCTCGCCCGCCGAGTGGGAGACGGGACACATCGAGCGCTCGGTGCACCGGTACGTCCCGGATCTGGTCACCCTAGCTCCCGCTGAATTCTCACCTGAGAAGCCGGTCTGGGTCGCCTGCGCGGGTGGCTACCGAGCCACGATCGCGGCTGGCCTGCTGGAGCGAGCTGGATTTCGCCCGGTGGTACTGTCCAGCGGCGGCGTCCCTGACGTACTGAACCTTCTATCGAGCGAGTCGATTGTCGCCTGACGGCGGCGGCCCGCCCTGGCTCTTGTTTCTGATTCTGGAGGAGATCTGATGAACGACATTCCGCCCCTGGGCACAAACGTCGACAGCACGACCGTGCAACGATGGCTTGCCCGAGGTGACAACGTATTGCTGCTCGACGTGCGAACGCCCGCCGAGTTCGAGGCGGTTCACATCCCGGGTTCCTACAACCTGCCCCTGGACCAACTCGGCGAACACAAGGAGGAGCTAGGCCATCATCTGCGAGAGCCCGTAGTGATCGTCTGCCGCTCCGGCAACCGGGCAACGCAGGCCGAGCGATTGTTGGCAGAAGACAGCACGTCGACTATGAGGGTCCTCGAAGGTGGCATTTTGGCCTGGGAGGCGTCCGGCGGAGCGGTGCGACGAGGCCGCCAGCGATGGGACTTAGAGCGTCAGGTTCGGCTGGTTGCGGGCTCGCTTGTGCTCACGGCCGTTCTCGGAAGTCTCGTATTCGAGCCGGCGAAATGGATCGCGGCAGCCATCGGAGCGGGCCTGACCGTCGCTGCGCTCTCGAATAGCTGCCTGATGGGAATGCTGCTCAGCAAGCTGCCATACAACCGCGGCGCCGCATGCGATGCGAGCGTTGTCGTGGCACAGTTGAGCGAGGCGCAGGGCGCCGGGCGCTCATAATGACCGAGCTCGCTATGGTCCTGGCAGTCTTGGTCGGCCTGGCACTTGGGCTGCTGGGGGGTGGAGGGTCGATTCTGGTCGTACCCATCTTTAGCTACGCCCTCGGCTATGGTGCGAAACAGGCTATCGTGATGAGCCTGGTGGTGGTGGGTTGCACGAGCCTCTTGGGCGCCATGAGCCGGTGGCGCCTCGGGCACGTCAAGCTGCGAATCGCGCTCCCGTTTGGCGCAGGAACGATGGTGGCCGCCTACATCGGCGCCCGCCTCGCAGCGTTCGTCAGCGAGCCGGTGCAACTGATCCTGTTTGCCTTCGTGGTACTCCTGGCGGCGGTCGCGATGTTCCGCTTCCGACCAGCAGCCGCTCAGCCGTCACTTGCCGGAGGATACGAAGCATCGCGGACGTTGCCACCGCTTGGACGGCTCGTGCTCGAAGGATCGGGTGTTGGCATACTGACGGGCCTCGTGGGTGTGGGGGGCGGCTTTCTCATCGTGCCCGTTCTGACCCTGCTGGCCAAACTGCCGATGGAGCAAGCTGTCGGCACGTCGCTCTTGGTCATCGCGATGAATGCGCTTGCCGGATTTGCTGGCTATGTGGGGCAGGTCGAGATCGATTGGGAGACCTTGGCACTCTTTACTGCCATCACTACGGGAGGGATCTTCGCGGGGACATTTCTGGGTCGGTACGTGCCACAAGGCAATCTGCGTCGAGGATTCGCCGTGTTTCTGGTTGGGATAGGAACCTTTGTCCTCTACCAGAATCGCGGCGTGTTCGTTTCGATGGCCTGACCCCGCTAGACGGAAGGAGACAGCACGATGAATGAGCAGGACGCGAAGGTTCGGGACCGCTTGCGACGTGCCGAAGGCCAGATCCGCGGCATCATCAAGATGATGGAAGAGGGGCGAAGCTGCGAGGACATCGTAACCCAGCTCACGGCGGTCCGCACGGCGGTTGCCCGCGCCACAGAAGAGCTAATTACGACGCACATCGATGAATGCCTCGTGACCTTGCCCCCAGATCAGCTCCGAGAAGCTCTCGGACGCGCGGTGAAGCTCCTCAGCCGCACCACCTAAACCAGTATTGAGACGCCACGGCTAGCAGCACCGCGCGGGCGGCCTCTCCGCTCACCCAGCCGATCGCCTGCTGGTTCGCTTCCCTCGGCACGTCCGAGCTTCCGTCGGGGACGAGCGATCCGCCACCTGTCCGGGTAGCACCTCTAACTACCCTCCTGCTCGGAGCGAACTATCTTGTTGGCCGTGTGGGAGAGCCTCGTTCGACCCCTATCCTCTATTGAGCGGCGCCCAACAGGCGCTGAAGGGAGGAATTCGATGAAACAGATGCTTGACGAGGTTCGACAGATGCGATTGGACGGTCTCGGCCATGAGCAGATCGCTCGGTTGCTGTACCTCAAGCACCGAGTAGCCTCCGGGCGATTGAGCGAGTTGACTCCCGAATTCAAGCGGCAGCTGTTCTACCGTGGACTCTACGTCAGCGGACGTCTCAACGATGGCGAGCTCGTCGACAACATCACGAACGCAGCCTGATCAAAAGAGGAGGACTCTGGTGATTGTTCAGCCACGTGCACTCTCGCTTCCCTCGGTTCTGAAGCGCCTCCAGGACGATCTGGACAGCTCTCACGGAGTCCTGTCCGTGTTCCTCGACACGTCTCCTCGACGGGTCATAGATCAGGGACATGTCCTGGTCCTGCGGGACGGCTGCAAAGCGATTCGACCTTCGATACCTCGAGAACAGCAAGAAGCGTTTGAGCTTGCCGTCGAGAAAGCTGAAAGTCACCTCACGGGGGATGTGTCTGCCACGCGCGCCGGTTTGGCGATATTCGCGGGCACGGACCCTGACTCCTTCTACGTGGTACCCCTACCGGTCGCACCGCGCGAGGCTGTCGTATGGGACAAGCGCCCGCATATCGCGCCGCTCCAGGCGATCATCGACGATCACGAGCGAATCGCGGTCGCGTTGTTCGACAAGGAACACGCGCGGCTCTTCACGATCTTCCTCGACGAGGTCGAGACGCAGGTACACGTCGACGACTATGTGCCAGGTAAGCAGGCCACCGGTGGATGGTACGCGCTGGCGCAAACGCGCTTCGCCCGACACCATGAGGACCATGTCCATCGGCATGCTGAGCACACGGCCGCGACGCTCATGGTCCTACTTCGAGCCCGTCCGTTCGATCGTTTGCTCCTCGCGGGACCTGAAGAGGCCCTTGCCGTTCTGCGGCGTGACTTGCCCCGCCCGCTCAAGGCTCGTCTCGTAGGAAATCTGTCCCTGGAAATGTTCGCGACGGACTCGACGGTCGTCGAGGCGGCGACCGCAGTCGCGGCCACTATCGAACGCGAGGCAGAAGTGTCCGCGATTCGGGAGCTCATCAACTCCATCGGCACGCGGCTCACGGTCCTGGGACGATCCGAGGTCCTGGAGGCCATCAATCAGGAGCGTCTGCACAAGCTCTTTGTTGCTGACGGCTACGAGTCGTCCGGGGCAGAGTGCGTGCACTGCCATCGTCTGCTGGATAAGAAAATGCCGTGCCCAGTGTGCGGCAGCCCAACCGAGCCTGTGGCGGATCTCCACGAACGAATGGTCGAGCTCGTGCTTCAGCAGGGCGGCCTCGTGGAGACCGTGTCTGGGGAAGCAGCATTCAAACTAACAGAGCACGGAGGCCTTGGAGCCTGGACACGCTACTAGTCGGGAGGCCGCCGTCTTGCGAGCAATGCGCATGACCCGCAAAGCGAAGGGCCATCGTCTACGGTATCGTCGGATCGCGGAGGTCCTGGCGCACCACGGCCTGGGGTATCTGATCGGGGTTGCCGGGCTCGGTCGCTTTGTCCCACTCCGCAGGACTCTATTGGGGAGCCGCCCGTCAGCGCCCCCGACCACGGCGCCAGAGCATCTCCGCATGGCGCTCGAGGAGCTGGGGCCCACCTTCATCAAGCTGGGGCAGATTCTCTCAACGCGATCGGATCTCATCCCGCCCGAATTCGAGGCCCAACTCGCGCGGCTGCAAGATGCCGCGCCCGCCGTTCCATGGGAGGCCATGGAGGAACGGCTCGTTGCCGAACTGGGATGTCCAACGCACGAGGTGTTTCAGAGCATCAACCAACACCCATTGGCGGCCGCGTCAATTGGGCAGGTGCACGAGGGTGTGCTCCTCGATGGAACCCAAGTTGTCGTGAAGATCCGCCGTCCCGGGGTCGTTGAGGAGATCGAGGAGGATCTGGAGATACTGGAGTCACTCGCCGTGTCGGCGTCCCGTCATTCGGAACTGGCCGAACGCTACGACGTCGTGGGGCTTGCCCAGGAGTTTGCTCAGACTCTGCGCGCCGAGTTGGACTATGTCCGCGAGGGGCGCAGTGCAGAACGCTTTGCCACGAACTTCGCCCATCACTCGGAAGTTCACATTCCAAAAATCTTCTGGTCCCTCACAACCGAGCGCATCCTCGTCCTCGAGCGTCTTCGCGGCACCAAGATCGACGATATCGCGGGACTGGAGGCCGCTGGAGTCGATCGGCGTATGCTCGCGGAGCGAGCGGCTCACGTACTACTAAAGATGATCTTTGAGGACGGCTTTTTTCACGCCGATCCACACCCTGGCAACTTCTTCGTAGAGTGCGATGGACGCCTAGGACTCATCGACTTCGGGATGGTCGGCACAGTCGACGATGAGACGCGACAGCAACTCGTAGAGCTGCTGCTCGCCATAACGAGCCAGAACGCCGACCGTCTCGTCGACGCGCTCCTCGATCTGGGCGTGGCTGGTCAGCGGATCGAGCGCCAGGCCCTCGAACGAGACGTCGAGCACCTGGTTTCCCGCTATTACGGTCGACCGATCGGCGAGATCGCAATCGGGCCAGTGATTCGCGAGGCCCTCGACATCATCCGCCAACACGACCTTCACCTTCCTCCGTCGCTGGCGCTGTTGGTGAAGACGTTGATCATGAACGAGGGAATAGGCACCCGTCTCGACCCAGACTTCCGCCTATCAGCCGTGTTGGCACCCTACGCGGAGCGACTCGTCCTCCAGCAGTACTCACCGTTTCTGTGGGCTCGACGAATTGGGAGATCGAGTCTCGACGCAATGAGGCTCGGGACAGATCTGCCACATCACGCGCGTCGCATCATGGGCGACCTGGAACGCGGATCCATCGAAATCGGAATGCGACCTCGGGGGATCGAGCCGATCATCGCCCGATTCGAACGCCTGGCCAATCGACTTGTTCTCGGCATGCTTGCGGCGGCGTTCGTAAACGGACTGGCGGTTCTCATGGCATCCTATCGGCTGCCCGGAGTGGACCCGTGGATCCCATCGCTCATTGGGACAGGGTTCCTGATGGCGGGGGTTCTCGGAGCGTATCTGGTTTGGACTATCTTGCGAACGGGTCGCGGCTAGACACGAGGGCCGCCGAAAACCACGACGCTCTCGTGAGATTCGACGACCGTGACCTCAACTGGATCGGCCGCGTTGAGCTGCGCGAGGGCAGCCTGGATCGAGGCATCGATGCCATGACGCGTGGCGTCTGGCGGTCGAACGCCGATCGCGTTGTCGATGCGCAGCACGCCGTCGAGCTGTCGGACTATGTCTTCAGCAGCTTGACGCTGAGCCCGGTAGTCGACCTCACCCTCTAGCCTCACAGTGCCGTGCCTCACGTCGGTCCGGATGCGTTTCGATGCGACGAGCATGTTGCGCTTCAGCGCTTCACGCGCACGCAACTGGAGCTCCATATCGGTCTGCGGTCGCGTTCGCATGAGGGCTGCCTCCTTCTGTTCGTTCCTTCTCTTTGAGGCTACAGGCGAACCTCGTTCAACAAACCCCGCCCAATAGGTAGTTTGCCCCCACGCCACGAAATAGGCTCACCCGACGGCAACGCCTACTCCCGCGGATAGCGCGGGCACCACCCGCTCGACCGTGGCGCGAGCCAGGAGACGCCCTTACCGTTGTTATCGGCGAGCTAGACGCCCCAGCCGCCGATCGCGAGGAGATTAGGAGGACGCCGATGTCAGTAGCGAAGCTGGACCTTGTTCGATCGCACACAGCGGAATACGCGGCCGAGTCCGTGCCAAAACTCGTGGAGATCCCCGCTGCTCAATACTTAGCGGTGGAGGGTAGCGGAGCACCAGGTGGGCCGGAGTTCGAGGCGAAGGTCGGCGCTCTTTACAGCCTGGCCTTCACCATCAAGATGACGCGGAAGCACGCAGGCACCGATTATAAGGTTGGCCCTCTGGAATGCCTCTGGTGGCACCCGGGCGGAGATGCGGAATTCACGCCCGAATCCGCGGGAGAATGGCGATGGAAACTGCTGAGTCGAATACCGGAATTCGTCAATCAGGAGGATCTCGATCAGGCGCTCGACGTTCTTCGACACAAGCAGAAGCCAGCAGAAATCGAGGCGGTCCGCCTCGAGACCATGACTGAAGGCCAGTGCGTTCAGGCTCTCCACATAGGGCCATACGATCGGGAAAACGAAACCTTCGACCGGATGCAGCAGACGGTGCGCGAGCACGGGCTACAAATGCGCGGGATGCACCACGAGATCTACTTGTCGGATCCACGACGTGTCCCGCCAGAACGAATCCGCACTATCTTGCGACACCCTGTCGAGTCGGTCTGAAGCATACCCGGTGGTTCGCTAAATCGACCCGTCGAAGCAATCATTGAAGCAGACTGGACTGAATAGAGGTTGTGGAGGTGAGGACAAATGGAGTTCGCCCCGGTAATCGTTCTTGGAAGCGTCCTGGTGATCGCCCTCATGATGGTCGTTGGGATGTACAACGGCCTCGTGGCACGACGTGTGGAAACACAGAACGCGTGGGCGCAGATCGACGTGCAATTGAAGCGACGCTACGACTTGATTCCGAATATCGTCGAAACCGTCAAGGGATACGCAGCACATGAACGGGAGACCCTCGAACGGGTTGTCCAAGCGAGGAGCCAGGCGATCAATGCCCACGGAGTGGCGCAACAGGCCCAGGCTGAAAATGCGCTGACCGGTGCGCTCAAGACGCTCTTCGCGGTGACCGAGGCATACCCCGATCTGAAAGCGAACCAGAGTTTCCTTCAGCTCCAGGAGGAGCTAACCGCCACCGAGAACCGCATTGGCTTCGCGCGCCAGCACTACAACGATGTGGTGTCACAGTACAACACGGCTCTCCAGAGTTTTCCCACCAACGTCGTCGGAAGCTCCTTTGGATTCAGACCGTCGGAATTCTTCCACCTGGAAGAGGCGGAAGCAGCTCTCGTTCGCGTTGCGCCCGCGGTCACGTTCTAGAGCTTCGAGATGAGCACGACGCAGATCACCTTTCGTGACTTGATCGCGGCCAACAAGCGGAACAGCATCTGGTTGGTCGCGATCTTCGTGCTGTTCACGGTTGCTGTCGCCGTGCTGCTGAGCCTGGCAATCGTCGCGGTGGTCGACCCAACTCGGCTGGAAACAGCCAATTGGAGCGAGGCCGTCCTGATCGGTGGCATCGCGGCCGTGCTCTCGTTGCTCTTTTCGATTGTTGGCTTCTATGCCGGGGACAGCCTGGTTCTTGGCGTCAGTCATGCGCAAGCAATCGGCCACGACGACGATCCGGTGCTTTTCAACGTCGTCGAGGAAATGGCGATCGCAGCCGGTGTGCCCGTTCCACGGATCTACGTCATTGACGACAGCGCGCCAAACGCGTTCGCAACTGGTCGCGACCCAGAGCATGCAAGTCTGGCCGTCACGCGCGGTCTGCGTGCGAAGCTCGAGCGCGACGAGCTCCAGGGCGTAATCGCCCACGAGATGTCGCACGTCCGCAACTATGACATCCGCCTCATGCTGCTGATGAGCGTGCTTGTGGGCACGATCGCCATGCTCTCCGACCTTGCGTTGCAGGCGGTGCGCTTCGCACCCATGGGACGTCGCAACCGTGATCGAGGTCAAGGCAGCGATTCGAACGTCATCGCGCTGGTGCTCATCGTGGTTGGGCTGCTCCTCGCGATTGTCGCGCCGGTGCTCGCGCAGATCATCCAGCTCGCGGTGAGCCGTGAACGCGAGTATCTCGCCGACGCGTCCGCGGTCGAGCTCACGCGCCATCCTCAGGGGCTCGCCGGCGCGCTCCGCAAGATCGACGAGGACACGGAGGTGCTCGAAGCCGCCAATCGGGGCACAGCTCACCTCTACATCGCAAACCCGATCAAGAAGTTCGAGGAGCGTTCGGGATCGGTCTTCGCCAGCCATCCGCCGATCAAAGAGCGGATACGGCGAATCGAGGAGCTCCTCGCCTAACGGAAACCGCGCGGTGAGAAGGGACAGGTCGAGATGCGCGTTGGAATCCCAAAGGAAACGAGAGCCGGGGAGGCCAGAGTGGCCTTGAACCCCGAAGGCGTCGCGAAGCTTGCCCAGAGCGGCGTGCAGACGCTAGTCGAGGAGGGAGCCGGAGCCGCTGCATTCTTCACCGACGAGGACTACCGAAGCATGGGTGCGTCGGTTGTCCCGAACGCAGATACGGTTCTTAGTGCCGATCTGATCCTAAAAGTTCAGCCGCCTTCGAGCCCTGAGATCGCCAAGATCCACGACGGGGCCGTGTTGATCTGTCTCCTGCGGGTACTTCGGGACGTGAACCTGATCTCGGAGCTCTCCAAGCGGAACGTCACAACCATCAGTATGGAACTGGTTCCGCGGATCACACGCGCGCAGGAAATGGACGCTCTCTCCTCGCAGGCAACCGTCACAGGCTACAAAGCAGTGTTGATCGGAGCCGCCGAGCTCGGGCGCGTTCTTCCGATGTTGACCACTGCCGCGGGGACTCTCACGCCTGCGCGGGTGTTCATTCTCGGCGCTGGGGTGGCGGGCCTACAGGCAATTGCGACTGCCCGACGGCTAGGCGCGGTCGTATCCGCCTTCGACGTGCGGCCCGTCGCGAAGGAGCAAGTGGAGAGCCTCGGAGCGACGTTCGTCGCGCCAGAGTCAACCAGCCAGGACGCTGAAACCGTTGGAGGCTATGCCCAAGCCCAGGGCGCCGAGGCGCACCAACGCGAGCTCGACGCGATTCGTCAACACATTGGTAACAGCGACTTGGTAATTACCACGGCTCTGGTTTCTGGTCGCACGGCGCCGGTTCTCATCACGGCTGACATGGTGCACGAGATGAAGCCGGGGTCGGTCATCGTAGACCTAGCTGCCGAAGCTGGAGGAAATTGCGCCCTCACGGAACCGGGCAAGACCGTCCGTCATGGCGCGGTAACGATTATCGGCGCCGTGAACCTCGCGAGCACGGTGCCTCAGCACGCGAGTCAGATGTACGGACGGAATACCCTACGACTCACACAACACCTGATCAGGAGCGGGCAGCTCAGTATCGACCTTTCCGATGAGATCACGAGCGCGATGGTGGTGACACATCAAGGCGTGATACGGGTACCTATATGAGTGAAACCGCGATCCTCGAGCTGTACATATTCGTGCTGGCGATGTTCGTCGGCTATCAAGTCATCTCTCGGGTCCCTCCCCTCCTCCACACGCCATTGATGTCCGCCACCAACGCGATCTCCGGCATCTCGTTGGTCGGATCTCTCGTGGCGGCCGGTGCTGACTACGGAATCGTCAGCACGCTCCTGGGTGTCACTGCGGTGACTGCTGCCACGATCAACGTCGTCGGCGGGTTTCTGATCACAGACCGCATGCTCCGAATGTTCAAGCGCAAGGGCCAGGACCGATGAGGGAACAGCTCATCCAGGTGATGTACCTGGGCGCCGCGGTTCTGTTCATTCTGGGCCTGAGAGGACTTACCTCCCCATCCAGCGCACGTCGCGGGATGCTCTTTGCCGAGATCGGCATGCTCCTGGCGATCGTGGGCACGCTACTAAACCACGAGATCGTCCGATACGAGTGGATCATTGTGGGGCTGGTTCTCGGATCGGCGATTGGCATCCCGATCGCGGTCTGGATGCCAATGACCGCGGTGCCCCAGCGGACCGCGCTCTCGCACATGTTCGGCGCCCTCGCCGCCACGCTGGTCGGCATCTCCGAGTACTCACGACTCAGCGGCCACGTCCCTCGAATCGAGATGGCGGCACTCGGTTTCGAAGTATTGCTCGGCTCGCTCACGGTCACGGGGAGCTTCCTCGCATTTTCGAAGCTCCAGGGTCTGATCCGGAGCGCCCCGATCACCTATCACCTGCAGAATCTCGCCAACCTCGCGCTCATGCTCCTCGCGGCGGGCCTTCTCGTGTCACTCATCGTTCATCCGGAGCAACAGCAGGCGTTCTATCTGATGGCCGGCCTGGGGCTGCTCATTGGTGTGCTCATCGTCTTGCCAATCGGCGGCGCGGACATGCCAGTCGTGATGTCGCTCCTCAATTCGTACGCCGGCCTCGCGGCCTCGGCCACTGGCTTCGTGCTCGAGAACAATGTGCTGATCGTGGCCGGAGCACTGGACGGCGCTTCGGGGTTCATCCTCTCCGTTCTCATGAGCAAGGCGATGAATCGTTCGTTCGCGAACGTGCTGTTCGGCGCATTCGGAGGAAAGACCGAGCCGAGCAACGAAATCACGGGTGCGGCCGATAGGCAAGTCCGTTCAGTGTCCGCGGAGGACGCAGCGATCCAGCTTGCCTACGCCAGCTCGGTCGTCGTCGTCCCAGGTTACGGAATGGCTGTCGCCCAGGCCCAGCACCAGGTCAGAGAGCTTGCCGACCTGATCGAGAAGCGGGGCGGTTCCGTGAAGTTCGCAATCCATCCCGTGGCGGGACGCATGCCTGGCCATATGAATGTTCTCTTGGCGGAAGCCAATGTGCCGTACGACAAGTTGTGCGACATCGACGACATCAACAGCGAATTCGAGCGGACCGACGTAGTGCTGGTCATAGGAGCGAACGACGTGGTCAACCCGGCCGCCCGCACCGACCCGTCCAGCCCAATCTATGGCATGCCCATTCTCAATGCCGATCAGGCAAGAAACATCATCGTCATGAAGAGAAGCATGGCGCCAGGTTTCGCCGGTGTGGAGAACGAATTGTTCGTCAACCCCAAGACCGCCATGCTGTTTGGTGACGCCCGCGACTCGCTATTGAAGCTCATCAGCGAGATCAAGACGGTCTGACCCAGAACCAGCGGCGCCTTCAAGCCGAGCCGATGACCAGCAACGTGTGAACCGGCCCCACCCTATTTTGACCCGGAGACTGCCCTGAAAGGCGTGTTGGCAAGCTCACGCTTTTCCGTAGCTTCTATATGCGTTAGACAGCGAAAAGCGCACACGGAGGAGGAGTCTCATGTCCCGAGGATCGATACTGCGTATCTACACGATACTTGCCATCCTTGCCATGACGTTCACGCCACTGGGTGTGCACATCGGGCAGCCATCCCGAGCCATCGCTGCTCCAGTGCAGCAGGATTTCTTTGGTGAGGATCAAGGGATCAAGGGCTTCGTGCGACATGCCGAGACCGGCCAGGCGCTGCCTGGGGCAGTCATCTCTATACCGGCCACCGGGCAGATCTCCATCGCAGACGAGGGTGGCTTCTATTCCCTTGACGGCGTGCCGTCGGGCTACGTCGAGATCGTCGCGGAGTTGGACGGGTTTATTCCCGACGGCGAAATCGTGTTCGTTCCCGAGGGTGAGAGCGCTCTGCAAGTCTTTGCGCTGTCCCCGGCCCTTGAGGAGGGACTGTTCCGCATCGTTCTGACGTGGGGCCCAGCCCCCCGGGACCTGGACTCACATCTCTGGATTCCGAGCGCTGGGCGCATGGCAGAAGTCTTCTTTGCAGATCGTGGGAGCCTGGGCGCGCCGCCCTTCGCGGCGCTCGACGTCGACGACACCAGTGGGTACGGCCCGGAAACGGTGACCATCGCCCGCGGTGCGCCAGGACGGTGTCTCTACGCGGTGCACAATTTCAGCGGTGATCTATCCATCGCGGCATCCGGCGCGCGGGTGATCTTCCTGCAAGGCGACCGTGTAGTGCAGGCGTTTACGCCTCCACCCGGCGACGGCCGGTGGTGGCACGTCCTGAATTTCGATTGCGACTCGGGTGCGATCGAGACCGTGAATGCCTGGAGCAACACGCCACCCACAGCTTCTGTCATTGACGTACCGTCAGCCGGCGCGCGGCCGATCACGCCCACGCCGTTGCCGCCGTCCATTCAGCGGCCACCACCCACGGCTTTCATTCCTCAGGCACCTATCTCACCTCCGCCTTCGGTTCGTTCGACAGGCTCGATCACGGGGCTCGTGCGAAACGCGGCGAACGGCTCGCCCCTTCCGGGCGCGATCGTCAGCGCACAAGGACAAACCGCTTTGGCTGGCGGAGACGGTCGGTACCAGATAGACGGCCTAACCGCGGGCGTTGTGCAGGTGAGCGCTTCGGCCCCCGGGTTCATCCCAGACATGGCGACGATCGCGGTGTCACCGGGCGCCTCCTCGACCCAGGTGTTCGCGTTGTCCCAGGTTCTGGCGGCTGGCCAGACGCGGATCGTCCTCACGTGGGGGGACACGCCGCGTGATCTCGACTCGCACCTCTGGGTCCCGTCGGCGGGCCGAGTGGACGAGATCTCCTTCAGCAACACGGGAAGCCTGTCCGGCGCGCCATTCGCCGCGTTGGACGTGGATGACATGAATAGCTTCGGGCCCGAGACAATCACCGTCGCACAGACGGTCGGCGGGCAATGCACGTACGCGGTCCACAACTACAGTGGGGAGTCGCCTATCAGCACCAGCGGCGCTCGTGTGGTCGTCTATCGCGGCAACACCATCCTCCAGAGCTTTACCGTTCCATCAGGTTCGGGAACCTGGTGGCATGTCTTCAGCTTCGACTGCCAGGGCGGATCGATCGCGCCGCTGAACCAGATCAGCAGCAGGCCCCCGAGCGTCACGGGCGGACCCGTGCAGAGCCCGACTGGGGCGGCTCCTGTGGGATCCTGCAGCTTCACAGGAAACTGGAGCAGCAACTGGGGACGCATGACGCTGACCCAAGTAGGGAACTCAGTGACCGGCAACTACGAGCACGATCAGGGCCGCATCACCGGAGTCGTTCAGGGCAACATCCTGACCGGCACATGGTCCGAGGCGCCCTCATATGCCCCGCCATCCGATGCCGGCGATGCCCAATTGACCCTCTCAGCCGACTGCGGCTCGATCACTGGTCAGTGGCGGTATGGATCTTCGGGTAGCTGGGGCGGCTGGAACGCGACGCGTATCAGGTAGCTAGCCGACCCGGATAAGATCGTGAGAAACGACGAGCAGCCCGGAGCCGCGGCGGCTCGTCGTTTCTCACGCAGAGGGACCCGCTGGGTGCCGGCGCGATTCCCAGGAATTCTTGACAGCCTCAGGCGACACTCAATGGTGGAGAACAATAATGGATCGACTGCTCGTTCCGCTCGACAGCACTTCCGCGAGCCACCGCGCGATTCGTTGGGCGGATAACCTCGCAGAGGCTTTTACAGCCGAGGTCCAGTTGCTTCGCTCCATCACAATTGAGGACCAGATCAAGAGTCTGGAAGCGGGATGGGACATCAGCCTACGAGAGCTGCCGGAACGGTTGGGACGGACGGAATTAGAAGAGGCAGCGACGCAGTTCCGGCACGTCAAGCCCGTGGGAAGCATCATCGACTCTGGTGACCCTGGCATTGTCATCCCTAAGCATGCAATGCGGATCGAGAGCACGCTCATCGTGATGGCGGGACACGGGCGCAGCGGCCTGGATCGGGCGCTGTTTGGAAGTATCACGGCAGAAGTCGTTTACAGGTCCGGGATTCCCGTGTTGTCAATCGGGCCGAATGTGCCCGAATCGCCGGTGGACCTTCCCCGCCGGATCTTGGCGCCGCTGGATGGCTCTCCACTGGCGGAGAGTATTCTCGATCCTCTGGGCGATTTCGCCGGACGCCTGAACGCATCAGTCGTGCTGTTTCGCGCCCTGGAGTCCCGCGAGTTCCTTCCTATTCAGGGCGCCATGGTGCCGCTGCGGAACCCGTTCCACGCTACGACAGAGCAGCTTGGAGAGGACATTGAACCGTCAGCCGTAAAGCTGCGGGAGCGAGGACTTCGAGCGGATGTCTGCGTCCGTGCTGGAGACCCGCAACATCTAATCCTCGAAGCCGCGACCGACGAGCACGCCGACCTCATTGCATTGAGCACCCATGGGCGGCGCGGTGGACTCGTGCGTATGCTCGCCGGGAGCGTGGCCGAGCATCTTATCGCGCACGCGCACGTTCCCGTGCTCGTGTACCATCCTCAAAACTTGCCTGGAACAAGGGTACGGGCTCGCCGCGGACAACCGATGCGGGCGAGCGGGGAGGATAGTAGACCGAGACGGAACCCGGAGAGTGAATGATGTCCGACCTGACCACCACCGCACAGATCCTCGTCGTTTATTACAGCCGTTTCGGAGTCGTAAAGAGGCTGGCAGAATGCATCGCCGATGGGGCTCGACGAGAGGAAGGAACGGCTGTCGATCTTCTGGAGATTGGCGATCGTCCCATCGAGGAGTCGTTGTCGGAAGCGGTCGAGACAGACATGCCTCGCCGACGTGCAGCGATCCTGAACCGATTGACGTCGGCCGATGCGTTAGTTGTGGGCGCTCCCGGCTACTTCGGCAGCATGGCCTCACCAGTCAAACGGCTCTTCGAGGACTGCGCGACCGCGAGCAACCCACCGATGAGCGACCGCAGCAGGCCGTGGCGCCATTTCCGGTTTCACAACAAGGTGGGTGCGGCATTTACGAGCACTGCCACTCCGCATGGCGGCAACGAAGAAACGCTCCTCTCGATTCTCACGATGTTCATGCATCTCGGGATGATCGTCGTGACGCCGGGTCAGCAGCAGCCAATTTTGGAAAACGAGTCGCCTCCCTACGGCGCCACCGCGGTTGCGGGCGCGGAAGGCACCCATATGCCAACCAAGTCAGAGGAGGAGGTCGCACGGAACCTGGGCCAGCGGGTGGCGCAGGTGACGACAGCGTTGAAGCTCGGATTCCTGCGCCATAGCGATCAGCAGAGTATGCGGGACCTGTCGCGACCATACGGTTCCGATCGCCCGGTCTGAGCCCTCCGTCCGACGCATCGCCCCAAAGAGCGGCCCATTCGACATAGGTCCAGGTCGTAAGCTGCTGGCGCCTGCCTCGATCAGTATCTCTCTTTCCGATTAGCTGCGGTCTTGCGCCCCAACCCCAATGGGCTGGGCCGTTAGCCCGACCCCGCGCCCCAGGGTGGGCCGCAAAACCGCCTGCTCGGCGCGGGCTCGCGCTCCGTCGCCGGAGCTATCTTTGAATCCACGAAGCAAAAAAAGGAGAACGACCATGCACGTCAATGAGATCATGAGTGAGCCTGTATACACCGTGAAGATGACCGCGACCATCCAGTTCGCCGCGGAGATGATGGCAACCCATGACGTCGGTGCGCTTCCGGTCACGGAGGATGGAGTCCTCGTTGGGATCGTGACCGATCGGGACATCGTGCTTCGCAGCCTGGCGGAGGGACTGTCACCGACTGCAATCCTCGTGCATCGCATCATGACGCCGACTCCGATTGCGCTCCCGCCGAACGCGAGTGTTGACGAGGCCGCGCGGATCTTCACCGAAACGCGGATCCGCCGGCTGCCGATCGTCGATGAGGGACACCCGGTCGGGATGTTGACCGTGGATGACGTTGCACGAATGTGGACCAACGACGCAGCGACGCTCCTGATGGTCCGTCGGGTGGCACCCAGACGAAAGCACAGGACCTCGGCCGCCTAGCAAGGCGCAACACCAGCGGGGAAGTGGTGAGGGCCAGATGAAACGGGCAGGCACGCTGTTCCACGGGGTCATCTTCGACGTCGATGGAGTCCTCGTGGCATCACCCCATGAGCGCGCCTGGAGAGAATCCCTGCAGGAGCTCATGGCGGCCGAGTGGTCGGATCTAGCTGGAGCCAGCCAGTACCGACCCGAAGGTTTCACGAGCTTGTTCTATCAGAGGTTCGTGGCTGGAAAGCCGCGCCTGAGCGGCGCCCAGGCTGCGCTCGAGCAGTTCGGGGTACCAGACGCGGAGGGACGAGCGATCGAATACGCCAACCAAAAGCAGGCGCGGCTGACCGACCTGATCGAGGGAGGCGAGTTTGCGGCCTTCCCCGATGCGGTGCGCTTCACGGTGCACCTGAAGTCGATGGGCCTCCGCTTAGCCATCGCCTCGTCGTCGAAGAACTCGCGCGGGTTGCTGCAGCAGATCGATCCGTACGCCGGGATCCACGCAGTGAACTCGGACGGCAACAACTCCGTAGAACGCAGCAGCCTATTGGACTTCTTCGAAGTGGATGTCTCCGGCCGTGATCTGCCAAAGGGAAAGCCGCACCCAGCGATTTTCCTGCAGGCGGCCGAAGAGCTCCACCTCCAGCCGGGCACGTGTGTCGTGGTTGAAGATGCGCCCTCCGGCGTCCTGGCAGCGAAAGCGGGACGTATGTGCGCGCTGGGCGTGGCACGAGCGGGTGACGAGGCGTTGCTTCTTGATGCGGGCGCCGATCTTGTCGTGTCAAGCTTGGATCAAGTAGATCTGGCTGCCTTTGCAGCAGGCAGATTGGAAGCGCTCGCCGGCAGTGACGGAGAAACGCTCAAAAGAAGTGAGCGTGCCGCGGCGGCTACTTAGCTTGGGTCCCCAACACTTGGCGCCTGGGCCGGAATATGGACGGACGAATGCCACTAGTCGCGACTCGCTACGAAGATCTCCGAGAGCTGTTTCAGCGGGCGGTAACGGTCCGCTACATCGCGGGCTTCCAGCTCGTGACCTGCGACGCTGACGAAGATGTAGAAGAGGCGCGAGCAAGGATGGACGCTCACGGCTATGACGTTCTTCCGGTTCTGACGGAGGGAGCTGTGCTCGGTTACGTCGAGCGAGACAGCCTGAGAACCGGGCCGTGTTCGGCATCCGAGCATCGACTGGGGCCGGCGGATCTGGTGGCCGACTCGACGCCGCTCCTCGAGCTCCTCCCGATTCTCCAGCATCGACTACGCGTTTTTGTGCTGCAGGGAAATCGAGTGACTGGTATTGCAAGCCGCAGCGATCTGCAGAAAGCTCCTGTGCGGATGCTTCTGTTCACCCTTGTGACGCTTCTGGAGATGCATCTCCAACGCCTCGTCGGTACGCTGTACTCCGATGCTGAATGGCCTCAGTACCTTTCGAAACCACGCTTGCAGCTAGCCGAGCGATTGCGTGCCGAGCGGCACGAGCGCAACGAGCAGATAGAGCTTTCTGATTGCCTCCAGTTCTGCGACAAGCGGGATCTCGTCACGCGCTTCTCAGACAGCGTCGGGCACCTCGGTTTTCGCTCACGCCACGGGCTCGAGCGATTCCTGAATGAGGCGGAAGAGCTGCGCGACCTGCTGGCGCACGGACAAGATCTCACGGCTGGAAGCTCATGGCCCGAGAGGATCCGATTGATCTCGGAGCTCCAATGGATCCTGGAGCGGATGGAGGCGGTCAACAAGAACATGGCCGCGGGCGGCCTAGCACCCCAGATCGGAGGACACCACCCATGACCAGACCAGAGCAAAGCGAGTCCACGGTACTAATGGCAGTCGACAATGGGTTCGCCGCGGCAAACGCCTTGCCGGTCGGGCGCACGCTGGCCCGTCAGCTAGGGGCGCGGCTCGTCGCTCTCCTCGTGTCTCCAACTCCCTTGGCCGCACTTGACGCCCGAGAGCGGCTCGGGCTCGACACTGACGAGAGACAAGACGTCGGCGTCATAGTCCGCGTCGGCAATCCAGCGGTGCAAATTGTCGCCGCCGCCCACGAGAACGGCATACGCTTGTTGATCATCGTGGCTCGATCGATTGACTCATCGGCGATGATCGGTTCGGTCACGCTTTCGGTGATCAACGGCTCCCAGATCCCGATCGTGCTGGTTCGACCGGATCCAGCCCTCCGGAGCAAGCTTGCACTCCGTCCCATTCACAACTTGCTTCTCCCGATTGATGGGAGCCCGACCACAGCGCGAGCGCTCAGGTCCGTGACGGTGCTTGCCAAGGACCTGGAAGCGCGCCTCGATCTTCTCTACGTGGCAGGCGCAGGGGCGGATGGTGGCGAACGCGGAAGTCTCTCTGCCCCACGATATGTCGACCAGCCCCATCACGAATGGCCAAACTGGTCCGCTGAAGTTGTGGATCGGCTCTGTCGGTGTCTCGCTCGATGTCCCGAAGACGTGACGGTCGACATGTATCTCGCCAGTGGCGATCCGGGCACAGAGGTTCCACGGTTCGCATCAGAGCATGATGTGGACGCGGTGGTCCTGGTCCGTAGGAGCCAGCTTGGCGTCGGACGGGCCAAGACCCTTTTGAGCATTTTTGAAGGCATCCCCGGCCCCATCAGCATCGTCGTGACACCGTATCGGCGAGATACGCCCGCAGCAGCGAACGCCAGAGCCACCGCGGGATCGAGGTAGCCGCCATGCGAAAAGATGTGAAGCCAACCCAGACGAACGGCCAGATCGGCGCCACAGAACATCCGACGATCGCGGAGCTGTCATCCGGCGAGCCGATTCGGGGTCTTCGCGCCACCAGCGAGCTGCCAGACATCGAGACGCTCGGCCCCGATTGGCGCCTGGACCAAGTTGGCTTCGTTCCAGAAATCGAGCATGAGATCGAGTCCCGCTTCGCCATCTCGAACGGCTACCTGGGCATGCGCGCCTCGCTGCCGTCTATGACGAACGCCTCTCGGCCGCGAATGTTCGTCTCGGGCCTCTTTGGGACACCGCCACAGTCGCCGACCGTTCCGTCCCTCATCCCCGTGCCGAACTGGCACTGGGTTCGAATCGCCGCGAACGGCTCCACCATCCGGCTCGACCGAGGCGCAACGCTGGAGCTGCGGCGCGTTCTGGACCTTCGACGGGGCGCGTACTGGGTGCTATGGCGCTATCAGAGCGCCACAGGCCAGGTGGTTCGCGCCCGGGTGGTCCACTTCTTCTCCCTCACCCATCGCGCCCTTGCGGTGCAGCTTGCCGAGGTCGAAGCCGAGCAGGAGTGCCTGATCGACGTAGACGTCTGGTCGGACCCACCGCAGAGCGGGCTCGTTCCCGATCTTACCGAGGACGGCGCCGACGTAGGCGTCTGGCGCACGGCAGAAGACAGCGCTTCTCTCGCCATGGCGCAGGACAGCGAGCTCGCCACGGGCAAGGGGCGCGTGGACCCGCAATTCCTCACGGGCGATGGCAATTTGCGCTGGTCATTCTCGACAAATCCTCATGGCAATGCCGCGATTCGGCGCGTCGCCTCGTACGGGCGTGGCGCTACCCGACAGGAAGCGCTGGATGTCGCGACCGACGGCATGGCCGAGGCCCGACGCCTGGGAGCTCTGGCTCTATTCGACGCCCACTCCCGAGCATGGAGTGAGCGTTGGGACATGAGCGACGTGCGCATCTCCGGCGACCCTGCCGTGCAGCAAGCAGTACGATTCGCCCTATACCACATGATCGGCGCCGTCGACCCTACGGACGAGCACGTGTCCATTGGCGCCCGTGCGCTTACTGGCGACGCATACATGGGCCACGTCTTTTGGGACACCGAGATCTTTCTGCTTCCCTTCTACATCTACACGTGGCCCGCGGCTGCTCGGACGCTCCTCATGTACCGTTACCACACGTTGCCGGCGGCCCGGGCCAAAGCAAAGCGGCTCGGGTTCCGCGGCGCCTTCTATGCTTGGGAATCGGCGTCCGATGGGGAAGAAGCGTGTCCTCCATTCGTCGTCGGGCCTGGTGGGAAGGTGATTCGGATCGTCAACGGCGAGCAGGAAGCGCATATCAGCGCCGACGTTGCTTATGCGATCTGGCAGTACTGGCAAGCAACCGGGGATGACGACTTCTTTCAGAGCGCGGGCGCTGAGATCATCATCGAGACCGCGCGCTTCTGGGCAAGTCGAGCCAAGCGGGAGAAGGACAATCGCTGGCACATCCGAAAGGTCGTTGGGCCTGACGAGTATCACGAAGCGGTGGACGACAACGCCTATACGAACGTCATGGCCCAATGGAACATCGAACGGGCGCTCGAGATCAGCGACGCCGTCGCGTCACAATGGCCGGCATGGTGGGAGTCTGTGAGCACACGACTCGGAGTGACCAATCGTGAGATCGGGTCCTGGCGCAAAGTGGCGGACGGGATGACGGTGGGCTACGATAGCGACAGCAAAGTCATCGAGCAGTTCGAGGGCTACTTTGGGCTTCGGCCGATCTTCGCCGCAGACTACCCTTCGCGCCATGAGCCCCTCGACGTGATCCTTGGTCGAGAGGCTACTCAGATCTCCCAGGTTCACAAGCAGGCCGACGCGGTGATGCTCACAACGCTCCTGGCCGATCGCTTCTCCCCAGAGGTGCGCGAGGCGACGTTCCGCTTCTATGAGCCGCGGTGTGGGCATGGGAGCTCACTATCACCGGCCATCCACGCTCTGGTGGCGGCTCGTTGCGGTGACATTGAACTGGCTGAACGCTACTTCGAAGAGGCGGCAAACATCGATCTCAAAGACACATATGGCAACGCGGCCCACGGCATCCACATCGGTGCGCTGGGCGGGCTCTGGCAGGCGATCGTGTTCGGCTTCGCTGGGCTAAGCTTCACACCTACGGGAATACGGCTCGACCCGCGCCTCCCAAGGTCCTGGAGCGAGCTCGCGTTCCGCATTCACTGGCATGGTCGCCGTCTACTGATCGAAATCGACAGGACCCAGCACAAGGCGCACGTCGAGCTGGAATTGGGAAGCTCGCTGAGCGTCGAGGTCCAGGGACAAACACTCGCAGCCACCAAGACGCGACCGGTCGACTGCGTGTGGGGGCAGGCCGAATCCGTCGACGTCGAGACCGTACGGGTGGGGGCCGAGGATTGAGCACGCTGGCGGATCGAGGGCTCTACAGGGGGTCTGTGGCGGCCTGGTCGGCGGGTCTCGTCCACCGATAGACGGAGACGTCCTGTTGGAATCCCTTGAGTGAGAATTCGCCAATCGCTTGCGCGGTCGCTCGTTCGGACTCGTCCAGCTCTGAATAGAACGCCTCCGTCATCAAGATGAGTGTTGGCGTCTTCTTGGCGCCGAGCTCCTGCTCGATCGCTGGAACCTCGTGACGCACCTTCTCCAGAGCAAACACCGCATGCACGTTGTTGCCAATCCTGTCGCCTTGCTCAGTGAGATGGGAGACTCCCCAGTGCAGAGCAACCGATAGCTGGACTTCCACCGGAATCTGACCGGCGATCGCCGGGCCCAGAGAGACGGCGGCACGCAGGGCCTCCGACGCGCTCGGGAAGCAGGCGAGAAAGCCGTCTCCCGTGCATTTCAGAAATGGCTCGGGGGCGCCCTGAAGCTCTTGCTCCAGCCTCCGACCCATGACCAGCACGAGCTTGGCGAAGTGCGGCTCATCCACGGCAATCAATCCAGTCGAGTCGACCAAGTCCACGACGAGGAACGCATCCGTTCGAATCTTCAGCGCCGCCGTCGCAAACTCGGATAGCGCCGATTGATCGGCATACGGACTCTCCATCGCGGAGGTCGCGTGTCCTTCGTCGCTGTCACTCGGCATAACCGCCAGCCGAGTATGGCCGATCATGATGGTCGATGGCGTCGGGAGGGGCGAGATTCCAGCTACCCGGACTCCATCCAAGAAGGTACCGTTCCTGCTGGTGTCCTCGATCATCAGCGACGACCCCATCCGGTGGATCACACAGTGATGGCGGGAGACGACCGTGTCATCAGCGATGCACAAGCTACTCAGTGGGTCGCGGCCAATCGTGAACGAAGATCCAGTAATCGGCAGTCGCAGCCCAGCTCCCGCATCGCTCAGGCTCGCAATGAACGCCAGTGGCTCGGTTGCAACGGTCATGGATCGCCTCCCTACTTACGCAAGCGGACTCTTTCGGAACCTGCGATTCCGTCTCTGACAGACCCTCCAGAGATTGGTCAGGTCTACTCGAATCGTACCGTCTGTGAGAGACCCAGCCCACGCTCCGTGGGGTAGTCCGAAAAGTGCCGAGGGACCATCCCGAATGTGCGTGGCGACCCGGTCATACGGGTGAGCGATGGGGAGAAGACCCGGCCTTTCCGATAGCAGTCGCCGGCTATCCGTTGAAGCGAAAGACACCACCCCGATAGCTCGGGCACTCGTGCCTCGTGAGCCCCAAGAATATGACTACGGGCGCCGTGGTCCCAGACCGTCGGCGCAACCGCTTCCACTCCCTTGCGGCACTCTCGCGATAACTCTTTCAGGAGCAGAGCAATGTTGACCAGAGATGAGAACGAAATCCTGACGCGTGTTGGACCCGGCACGCCGGGTGGCGAGCTGCTCCGTCGATACTGGCATCCCGTTGCCTTTGTCCAGGAGCTCACAGACGAGTATCCCACGAGGTTCGTACGCATCCTTGGGGAGGACCTGGTGCTCTTCCGCGACAAGAGCGGCAACGTCGGGCTTCTCGGGGATCATTGCCCGCATCGGGGCGCATCATTGCTGTATGGGCGGGTGGAGGAGCGCGGCATCGCCTGCGCCTATCATGGTTGGCTCTTCGATACCAAGGGTGCTTGCCTGGAGACGCCGGCCGAGCCGACGGAGAGCCTCTTCCGTCTCACGGTCAAACACACTGCCTATCCGGTCCAGCGGTTCATCGGCATGTACTGGGCCTATCTGGGACCCACCCCGGCACCAGTGATCCCCAAGTACGACGTCTGGGTACGGAAGGATGGGCGGCGGCGGCTCTATCTCCAGCCGCAGCTCGACTGCAACTGGGTCCAGCCGATGGAAAACTCCGTCGACCCCTCGCACCTGCAAGTGCTCCACCAAGCCCTCATCGCTCGTGGCAAGACAATCACGAATACGACGCGCGGCCTCACCGACGAGGTGGTCAGCTTCGAGTTTCACGAGGAGTCGTACGGCATCATCAAGAAGCGAACGTACGCCAATGGTCTGGTGGATCAGCATCCGTTGATCTTTCCCAACATCCTGCGGCAAGGCAATGCGACGCAGATTCGGGTCCCGGTTGACGACACGCACACGAAGATCTTCTTCGTGCGTTTCGACCCGACCGAGGATGGCAGCATCATCGACGACGACGGTGATCCGCCCGTCGAGTATGTGCAGGCCTACAAGAGCCCGTTGGACGAGGTTCACCCGTTCACGCGGTTCCGCATGGATGAGGTGCAAGCGCAGGACCATATGGCGTGGGAAACTCAGGGCCCGCTGACCGATCGCACCACCGAGCGGCTGGCCACCGCCGACCGTGGCATCGTGATGTACCGCAACATGCTGCGGCGGGAGATCGAGCGGGTACGACAAGGTCACGACCCCAAAGGCGTGATTCGCGACACGGACCACAAGGTGATCGATACGCACCTCAGCGAGTCCATCCAGGAGCTTGCGATCACCGGCTCTGATCAGTTGGAGATCGTACGTGTGTGACTTAGACGAAACGGCAACGTGGGTACCACAAGATGCGCGACCCGTCGTGAAAGGGGAGCCATATCATGGCAGCGCTTGATCGAGGCGAAGCAAGCAGCAACACCAGGACCCACCAACTTCTGCGACCCATCAACTCGGAAGGGACGGGGCTGAGGCGGCATGCCCCCGGCGTTGTGGAGCCGATCAGCAAGGGACAGCGCGGCATTGCGCCGTTCAGCGCGCAGGGTCGCCGCCAAGCAGAAAACGGCTGCGGCCCAGAACGTTCTGATTTCCGCCCCGAATCAGCCGAGCCTATTGGCCCACCAATCCCGCGGAAATTCTTTCCTCGGCCGCCCGAGCGGGTCGAGGATACGGGTATCGGGCGTGCATTCCTGACCGATCTCGCCATTCGCATTCTGTACCAGGGAACCGAGATGACCGGCTCGGCGATAGCCGAGAGGATGGGGCTCCCGTTTTACGACGTCGTCGAACCTCTCCTCGCGCGCCTTCGCCACGACCGTGACATCGACGTCAAAGGCCAGCACGGCATTGGAGATGCGGCATACCTCTATGGGATCACCGAGAAGGGGAGCCTGCACGCACGAGACTCCCTGGAGCGGCTCAATTACACGGGGCCCTGTCCCGTGCCGGTCTCTCAGTACATCGAGTCGGTCAACGCCCAGACGGTGCGCAACGTGGTTGTGACTCAGGACAATATTCGCCAGGCATTTGCCGATCTGATCATCGCAGACGACATCCTCGACATGATCGGGCCTGCCGTCAACTCCGGCGCCTCAATCTTCTTGTTCGGCTATCCCGGTAATGGAAAGACGGCGATTGCAGAACGCATCACCAAGCTCATGGGCGACGATATCTTCGTTCCCTACGCAATTGACGTAGACGGAGACGTGGTCACCGTCTTTGATGCTATCAACCACACGCGAGTTGACGAGGCCGAGATGGGTGGGGGTCGAGGCAAGCCAACCTGGGACGACCGCTGGGTGAAGATCGAGCGCCCGATCGTGATGGTCGGCGGCGAGCTCACCATGGCGAGTCTCGACCTTCTCTACAACGACGTTGGCAGGTACTACGAGGCCCCACTTCAAATGAAGGCGAATGGCGGCATGTTTCTCATCGATGATTTCGGCCGTCAAATGGTGCGGCCGCAAGACTTGCTGAACCGGTGGATCGTCCCCCTCGAGAAGCACGTTGACTTCCTAAACCTCATCAGTGGGAAAAAGCTTGCCGTCCCGTTCGAGGAGCTCATCGTATTCTCCACCAATCTGGACCCAGCCGCACTGGTCGATGAGGCGTTCCTACGCCGAATCAAGTTCAAGATCAACATCGTCGATCCGGATGAGCGTCAGTTTCACGAGATCTTCGAGCTCGTCTGCGCGCAGCGGGGAATCGCGTTCACCGAGCGCGCCTTTCAATATCTGCTGAAGACACGCTATGCGCCTCCTGGCGGACACGCCATGCGGATGTGCCATCCGCGGGACCTCATGGATCAGCTCATAGCCATAGCCAAGTACCGAATGGTCCCGGCGGTGATGACGGAACAGCTTCTGGATGCGGCGTGCAACACATACTTCGTGAACGTCTTCGGGGATTACCGTTCGTCATCGACCGCGGCGAGCCGCCACGCATGGGTGGCGAAGCGGTAGGCGGCTGACCCAATCTGTCCCGGCGTCATTACTCCAGAAGAAGCCGTCTTATCGGCGAGACGCCTCGGGACAACACCGCCTCCGCGCGGGCCCCAAGGCCATCATCAGTACCGACCGCCCAGAGGCACTTCGGGTGCGGCCACGTCGATACGGATCCGGGCATCCACGACGACAGCCCCGTGCTGTCCCACCATAAGTGGATTGCAGTCCAGCTCCGCAATTTGGGGCAGATCTTCAGCTAGCGCACTCAGCCTCAGGAGTACGTTCTGAAACGCGGCCAAGTCCGCCGGTGGAGCTCCCCTGTATCCAGTGAGGAGCGGATAGCTCCGCAGCCCGCGGATCATCTCTGATGCATCCTCGGCGGTCAACGGGGACAACCGGAGCGCAACGTCCTTCATGACTTCGACGAGAACGCCCCCCGCCCCGCAGGCAACCACGGGGCCAAAAGTGGGATCGTGCACGACGCCAGCCAACATCTCGACCCCAGTGACCATCGGCTGGATGAGGAAGCCCTGGATGTCAAAGGCGTGCTGTTCGGCCGAGTGCAGCATGTCCCGAGCGGCATCCTCAATCTCGCTCGGCGAGCGCACCCCTGTCTTCACGAGTCCGACATCCGTCTTATGCACGACGCCGGTCGCGACGCCCTTCAGTGCATACGGAGCGGCGATGGTCGCTGCGACGCGAGCCGCTTCTTCGGGCGAGCTGACGTGCTCCTCGCTCACGTGTGGGATCTCGTAGCAGTCGAGAACGCCCAGCACCTCCTCCGGCGAAAGCCACCCCGGTCCACGACCCATCGCTCGAGCCACGATTCCGGCCGCTTCGTCCCGTCGCAGTCCCGGCAGAGTCGGTGGCGGACTCAGTGGCTGGAGGCGCCATTCAGCGTACTGCGCTGCGTGCGCCAGGGCGATCGCTGCCGATTCAGGGAATGCGTACCACGGTACGCGATACGCGTCACGCTGAAGAGCAAGCGCGATGTCGCTGCCGGACATGAAGACGGCGAGCACTGGCTTGCTCCCGTGCATCAGCCGCCCAGTGTCCATGATGGCGGTGGCGACCGCCTCCGGTCGGGTGGCGAGCGGCTGCACAAAGATCGCGATTACGGCGTCGATGCTCGGGTCCTCCGCCACAATCGGGATCGCCGCCGCGTACTGGGCAGCGGTTGCCGATGCAATCATGTCGACGGGGTTGTTCGTGGCGGCAAGGGCAGGCAGAAACTCCTGGAGCTTTTGCCTCGTTTCGTCCGCGAGCGGCGGAACCTGCAGCCCGCGAGCCTCGCACGCATCCGCGCACAGAATCGCCGGACCTCCGACGTTCGTGACGATTCCAACGCGGCGCCCGCGCGGAAGTGGCTGGCTTTCCAGGAGCGATGCGGCGCCGAAGAGCTCCTCGATCGTGTCGACGCGGATGACTCCTGTCTGCTGAAAGAGCGCATTCACGGCCGTGTCCGATGCGGCGAGGAGAGCGCCCGTGTGAGAGCCCGCCGCGCGCGCGCCAGAAAGCGATCTCCCGCTCTTGAGGGCCACGATGGGCTTCTGACGCGCGACGCGCCGGGCGATGCGCGAGAACTTGCGCGGATTTCCAAAAGATTCCAAGTACAGCAGGATGACGTGAGTGCCCGGGTCCGATTCCCAGTAGCAGAGCAGGTCGTTGCCGGAGATATCGGCCTTGTTCCCGACGGACACGAAACTCGAAATTCCAACGCCGAGCGAGTGCGCGTAATCCATAGCGGCCAGGCCCAAGGCGCCGCTTTGGGACATGAACCCCACCCGACCAGGGGTTGGGGCAGTCGGACCGAACGTCGCATTGAGGCGAACATCGGGGTCGGTGTTGAGAATCCCCAGGCAGTTGGGTCCAATCAAGCGGATGCCTCGTGAGCGAATCGCTGCGAGCAGCTCACGCTGACGGAGCTGGCCTTCGGGGCCGGCCTCGGCGAACCCAGCAGAGAGCAGGACAATGGCACGCACGCCTTTGGTCCAGCATTGATCCACAACCTCGATTGCCTGCTCGCAGGGCACTGCGACCACTGCGAGATCGATCTGGCTGGGAATGTCTTGAACGCTCGCATAGGCAGCGACCGACTGCACCGACCCCGACCGTGCGTTCACGGGGTGGACCGGCCCGTTGAAGGAGCCGGAAATGAGATTGTGGAACACCTCACCGCCGACCGTGCCGCGCTGACGCGAAGCGCCGATCACGGCGATCGAGGTCGGTGAAAGGAAGGACTTCAACGCGCTCGTCGTCGCCAGCTGCTCGCGATGGTCGAAGGAGGCGAGCGCATCCTCCGTGAGAGATGTCGAGAAGCGCACGAGCATCTGGTCACGGCCGGCATGAACGTCAAGGTCAAAGCCGGACTGCCGCAGCATTCCCAGCATCCGATGATTGGATGGCAGCATGACTGCTTCGAAGGCAGCGACGCCTCGACCGGACGCCTGTTGCGCCAGCTGGCCCAGCAGAATGGTGCCAAGGCCGTGACCTTGAATACGGTCGGTCACGGCGAAGCCAACCTCCGCGACTGCAGGCGCGGTCCGCCGGTACACCGCATGCGCAACCACGTGAGCATCGGGACCCGCGAGCGCGACGAGTCCAAAGCGATCCGAGGGATCGACGGCGCCGAGCTCACGGGCGGCCGCCTCAACGTCAGCGGCGTTGGAGAAGAAGCGGAGTTGCTGCGAGTCGGGAGACAGGGATCGATAGAAGTCCAGTAGCGCGGCCTCGTCGCCCTCAGCGACGGGTCGTACCACGATTGTGCTTCCATCCCTCAACACCACGCTCGGCATGGCGTCCACCCGCCTCGTCGGCTGCTCCGTTGGACTATCGCTGGCTATGGTCATTCCCTTTTCTCCTCGTGCGGACGCCACTCAAAGACCCTCAACGCGCGCCGATCAAGCCGCACGGCCCCTGCGAGCATCGCCCAGCCGCGGGACGCGGCGCCGAGCTTGATCCTCGCTGGCGGCTGCCAGCGCGGGCTCATCTTTCGGCTCCTGGCCAATTTGGCTGGCACGGAAGGACCGCGAGCACATCAGGCACTCGACCCAGCCCCGATCTTCAGAATCGTGCAGCGCTCCACCGCAGTTGGGGCACGCTCTGATGTACCACTTCATCTCCGTTCTCCTTCACCTTCGCTCTCGACTGCGCACCAGGTCCTCCCTGAGAGGAGAGGCGGTGTGCTACGCGAAAGATATGGCTCGCGGAGGGTACGTTTCCTCGGTCGGGCGGGTAGTCGAGGGCGACGCGGAGGCGCTGGTTTCTTGGCTGCCCAGTAGGGCGGGGCGACGGAGGCGCGCCTACCCCTCGAGGTGGGAATGTGGTCGGCGTTGTGGAAATCCGCCCCGAGCAGTCAATGATGGAGCGGTTTAGCAGCCTCCGTGTTCGTGCCGCCGTGGCCTAAGGAAGACAACGGACTCCGGCGCGCTGTCGCCGCATTGAACCGAGAGATTCGCCGGATCCACCAGGCACGCGGTTAGCGTTGCTGTGCGCGGACTTCGTGGACGGGGCTGGGGGGCAGCTCCAGGTCGATGCTCTCGAGCACCAGATCGACCAACTCGTCCGTCATCACCACGTCCAGAACAGCACCGTCGGCCAGAGTGGCCGCTGCCGCCTGGGAGAAGTGCCACTGGAGGTGGCTCGGTCGCCCATGACCAAGAGCGCCCATGCGTACGACGACTCTTTCGACGTGAACAGCCTGCTGCCCCTGCGCCAGCTCGAGGACTCGCACCACGAGCGCCCGCATGAGCGCGACCTCATGCAACGCGAGTGCTCCTGTCTAATGCCCCTCGCAGACGCCGCATCACATTTCCGCCCGAACGCGCGACTGGCGCCGATAATCCACGCCCCGTCTCGAAGCTCTCCCCGACGACACCGTAGACGACCAGGCGCCGAGGCAACATTCCCAGGGCACCACCGAGATCGATCGCTTCCTGCAGCCCGAGGCCGTGACTCGAGAGAGAGCGCAATGTAGCACCAATACGCTGGCCAGGCGACACGACCATTCGCACCACACTGCCGGCGGGTAGCTCCGCGTGCACCGCGTCGACGACATACGCCACATCCGCTCCCTGCCATGCACTGAGCAGGGCGGTACCGTCAGCCGAGTCGAGGGATACCACCGCGACACCGGGCCAGTCTGCCGAGGCGATCCGGTTGGCCACCCAGATCCCCACGCCGTCGTCGCCCCGGTCGGAATTGCCGATGCCGATGATCCGCGGCCGCTGATATGGACCACACGACACGGAATCCGGGCGAGCCGCGGGCTCAGTCATCCTCGATCGTCAGGCGCAAGAAGTGCGTGGCGCAGGAGATGCAGGGATCGTAGTTGCGGATGGCTTGCTCGCACAGCCACGTAGCGCGGTCCCTCGGGAGACTCAACACTTGTGGAGCGAACTGCCACAGATCGTCCTCGATGCGCTTCTGGTTCTGCGATGTGGGTGGCACGATCTTCGCGTCCTCGATGAGCTCGTCTGCCCCGACGCGGTAGCGATGGTAGAGGATTCCCCGTGGGGCCTCGCTTGCGCCGAACCCCACGCCCGGGCGCGGGACGTGCTCCACCCATGGAACCGTTGCCTGCTCATAGTTGCCCACGATCTGCGAGGACTGGTCCAGGGCATGCACCACCTCGATCATTCGAACGATGATGCTCTTGAACGGATTCCGCATGGGGGGGCGGATCCCAAGCTGTTGGGCAACTTCTTTGGCGAGCGGGGAAAGCTGGTCGAAATTGAGATTGAACCGCGCCATTGGCCCGACCAGGTAGCTCCCGCGACCGGGGATGTGGGAATGCAGGGCGTTTGAATAGGACACGTGTTGCTCGACAAAGGTGTCATCGAACTGACTGACGGGCATGTCGATTCCTTTGTCAGAGACGATGCGGCCCTCCAGAATCGCATACTCGTCGGGATGGCGAAGAGCCACGAACTCGTAGTCCTGCTCGAAATCGGGAAACTCGAAGCCTGCTACCCAACGCGCCATCTCTGTGGCGATGTCCAGCGCCTCACGCAGCGGATCCCGCAGCGCAGCCATGTCGCGCGGTTGCGGAGTCGAGTAGAAGCCACCTACGCGCACGTTGATGGGATGGATCTCCCGCCCGCCGACCAACGCCATGAGCTGGTTACCAGTCTTCTTGAGCTGCAGAGCCTTTCGCACGAGATCCGGCTGGTCCTTCGCCAGCTCGACAGAGCTCTGATATCCGAGAAAATCCGGTGCATGGAGAAAGGCGACATGGAGGGCGTGGCTCTCGATCCACTCGCCGTAGTACAGCAGCAGGCGCAATGCGCGCAGCGGTTGGGACATGACGACGCCAAACAAGCTCTCTAACGCATTGCAGGCGCTCATCTGGTAGGCGACCGGACAGATGCCGCAGATCCGCGCGGTGATGTCGGGCGCTTCGGACTCGTGCCGCCCGCGGAGGAGCGCCTCGAAAAACCTCGGCGGCTCGTAGATCTCTAGCCTCACCTCTTGAGGCTGACCGTTTCGCGCCCTGATGAAGAGGGCGCCCTCTCCCTCGACCCGGGCAAGCGCATTAACTTTGAGGGTGATGGTCCGAGGGAGTTCCTGGGACATACTGCTCACTCGCCTCCTTGAATGCCGGCGCGTTGGCGTTGAAGGTCCGGTACAGGCGCATCTGTTCGGCGGGCAGCACGCCGAGCCCTCCGAGCCAGCCGTTCAGGCTGGCCGTGTTTGGCGTCTCCATCGGGCCGAAGCAGCCGAAGCACCCGCGGTTGTAGCTTGGACACAAGGCGCCGCACCCGGCGTGCGTGACCGGGCCGAGGCAGGGGGTGCCGTGCGCCACCATGATGCACACGTTGCCCTTCCGCTTGCATTCGATGCAGACGCTATGCGGCGGTATGTTCGGTTTCCGTCCATGCAGGAACGCGGAGATGAGCTCGAGGAGCTGCCCCTTGTTCGGCGAGCAGCCCCGCAGCTCGAAGTCGACCGGCACGTACGCCGAGGCCGGAAGCGACGTGTCCAAGGTCCGGACGTACTCGGGGCTTGCGTACACTACCCGTACAAAGTCGTCTGCTTCCGCGAAGTTGCGAAGCCCCTGAATGCCTCCGGCTGTCGCGCACGCGCCGATGGCCACGAGAACCCTACTTTGCTTTCGAATTCGCTGAATAAGCTCGACATGGTGGGGAGTGGACATACTCCCCTCGATAAGCGATAGGTCGTATGGACCCCTGACGACGGCTCGAGATACCTCGAGGAAATGTGCGATCTCCACCTCGCCGGCGATCGCCAGCAGCTCGTCCTCGCAGTCCAGAAGCGTAAGCTGGCAACCGTCACAACCGGCAAACTTCCACACGGCCAGCTTCGGCTTTCGAGCTCTGAATCTCGGCATTCTTCAGAACTCCCGCACGTCACTCAGAAACCGCAATCGGCTATAGGCGAACACGGGTCCATCCTTGCAGAGGAAAAACGGGCCGTACTGACAGTGGCCGCAAAACCCTATAGCGCACTTCATGTTTCGCTCGAGGGAAAGGTAGATCCGCTCGTCGGGAGTTCCCCGCTTTTGGAGCTCGCGAACACAGAAACGCATCATGACGTCAGGCCCGCAGATCATGGCGACCGAGTTTGCGGGATCAATCATGCCCTGCACTTCGTCGAAAAGGGTCGTGACGACCCCGACGTTGCCCCGCCAGGTAGCGTCGGCGCGATCGACGATGAGACGGACCTCTGCGTCGAATCGCCCTCGCCACTCTTCCAGTTCGTGCCTGAAGAGCACGTCCTGCGGCGTTCGTGCACCGTAGAGCACCACGAACCGTCGGTACCGCTCTCGATGTCCAAGAGTGTGCAGGATGGTCGACCGCAATGGCGCCAGCCCGAGCCCACCGGCAATGACGAGCAGATCACGTCGCTCGGCTTGCGTCATGGGCCAGCCACACCCGAACGGCCCACGGACCCCGACCCAATCCCCTACGCGAAGGCCCACCAGGCAGCTCGTGGCGACCCCCACCTCTCGGATGGTGTGCTCGAGAATCTCGGGGCGGCCTGTGGAACCGCTGATGGAGATCGGGACCTCTGCGACACCGAAGGCGGAAATCATATTGAACTGGCCCGGCTCGAACGCGAAGGTGGGGCAATCGGGGGAGATCAACTGGAGTGTCACGGTGTCCGCCGTCTCGCGGCGCCGTTGCACGACGCGATAGGCGGTCGGGACGTAGGGATCATCCATCATCCGGGTAGCCCACGACCTACGCGCTGCCACCGCGTGACGGGGCATACAGGTCGAGAAGCTGCAGGCGAGTGGATTTCAGCCGATCGGCGACCACGGCCAGGAGCTCCCGGGTCAAGTGAAGCCCCAGCGTGCAATGTGTGCCGAAGAGATCGCGTAGTCTTTGTGCATCCACCACGATTGCCGTCGAAGGCTCCAGCGCCCGGGCATCGAATTCCCAGCGGTAGGGCGGCACGAGCCACGACCAGCCAATAGCGCTGTTCGCGACGACCGTCTGGAGATGCCGCGTTTCTCCGCCCTTTAGGTAGACCTCGATTGCGATCCGACCGCTGACGACGAGGAAGAACGCGGTTGCGGGCTGGCCTTCCTGGATCAGTAGCTCACCGGGCTGATAGCTCCTGGTGGTGGTCAGATCCGCGAGCAACCGCCGATCTTCGATACCGAGGCCGGAGGTAAAGGCGTGCTCGGCGAGGAGATCGAGAATCGACCGATCGTTCACGGGTGCGTCTCTTCCTCGGGCGCAACTCCGCGGATCGCGGCAACCTCCTCGGTGATGTCGATGCCGACGGGGCACCAGGTTATGCAGCGCCCGCATCCAACACAGCCGGATGTCCCGAACTGGTCGATCCAGGTTGCCAACTTGTGGGTGAGCCACTGCCGATACCGCGCCTTGCCGCTCGGTCGAATCGGCTTTCCCGCGGTGTACGTGAAGTCGGTCGTGAAGCATGAATCCCAGCGCCGAACTCGGTTGGCGGTGGTCCCGGTCAGATCGGTGACATCCTCCACTGTGAAGCAGAAGCAGGTGGGGCACACCATCGTACAGTTGCCGCAGGTCAGACAACGGCTCGCGACATCATCCCAGCGCGAATGTTCGAGGTTGGCGTAGAACAGCTCCCTGATTTCCGTCGTGTCCATCGTCCGCCCCATGTGTTTGGCCGTTGTTTCGACGACCTTCTGGGCTGCTTCCGATTCAACGGGCAGTATGGAGCGGTACGGCACTTCCTCAAGGACGGAAGCCCCGAGCTCGGTTCCGACGTCGACCGCGAAGGCGTGACGATCCGCATCCAGGAGCTCCGTGATCGCCAGGTCGAAACCGGACATGGCTTGCGGTCCCGTCTCCATCGAGACGCAGAAGCAGGTACCCGCGGCGTGACCGCAGTTGACGGCAAGGATGAAGGCGTTCTCACGCCGCGCCCGATATGTGGGATCGACTCGCGCGCCTCCCATAAAGATCCGGTCTTGAATAGCGATCGCATGAAGCTCACACGAACGGACGCCGATAAAGGCGTACCGCGGGACCTCCTTCGACGCGCCGGAGAATCGGGGAGCTTGTTGATCCTGGGTTGCCCGGGATAGGGGAAGAACGGGCGGGTGGAGGAACTGCTTCCAGGAGTGCGGACCGACGGCATAGCCGAAGAGAGCCGCATCCCCCCGGTTCTTGAGGCGATACGTGCCGCCATCCTGCTCGTCGGTCCAGCCGACGGGAAGATCCGCGGGAGAGGCAAGCTCGTCGTAGACGATTGCTCCATTGCGGATCGTGGGGCCGACCAACTGATAGTCGCGCCTCTGCAGCGCCGTAAAGAGCTCGGCGAGGGCGAGGGCGTCGATCACGTACCGTTCGTTCGTTTGGTGGAACATTTCCTTAGCCCTGTACGGGGCAGGCCTCATGGCTCTAGGCCCCGCCGTGTGCCCGCTTGACCGGGCGCGCCGAGCATGCGGTGATCTCACTCTACCCTATCGACGGATCCCCGCGGCGTAATCAGGTATCAGGGCACTGCGACAGGCTCACCGGCGATTACTCCACTTATTCGATCGAGCTCTCGTAGCGGGCCCGCAGCCATTGGACGACGGCGTGAATGAGCCAGACAGCCTCGTCTCCCTCTTGCTCTTCGAGGAATCGGTGTAGCTCCAGGCGCTCGCCCGCCGAGGCGCCCTCGAGCTCCTCTACTGCGTGAACGAAGAACGAAGCGGGGCCCGGCCACGGAATGCATACACTCGACGTTAGACCTTCGAAGAGAACGGGGTGGGTCATGGCCTGTCGCATCAGATACTGGCCTCGCTCAGCGTCATGTTTGACGTCCTCTGGCTTCATAGCTCTCGCCATCTCCCAAAGAGTCAAGGCAGCCTTGACACTGGACAGCGTCGCCAGTTGACGTGCGAACACCACCCACTCGTCTCGGAGGAGATTCAGCTCGGCTGTCCTGTCTCGGCACGGGCGCGCGTAGCTGCACCACCGACGAGCCAGTCTGCGAGCGCTGTAGAACAGCTTCGCTTCCTCAATCTCCGACGGAGGGCCGTGCGACTCAGCAGAGCAACCACGGATAGCCGTATGAACGACTTTCAGGTTTCTGGCATCAAGGTGCGGCTTCTGATGTTCGTGCTCCAACTCGTCTAGGGCGCGAAGGAACGCCTCTTGTATCAACATTTCGCCAGCTCCGTCGAAAGGTTTGCCCGGGCGCGGGTCCATGGTCGTCCTGGCCTATTGGAACTTGCACAAGCGTCGCGTACCGTCGAGACCGCACGCCACATCCGACGGGGCGGTTCCGTTCCCACCCACAGGGGTGGGAGCGCCGTGGTCGCGTCGGCGGCCCGAACCCGCCCGCAACGCGACGGAAGAGCTCCACGAGTGGCCGGTCGCTAGAGCTGATACACTTTCGTCAACCTGCCTTAGCCAAACTGCAAATCAAACGCAGACGAGGTCAAAGGATGTGTCTTGGCCGCCCAGCACGCGTGCTTGCCGTCGAGGAGCAGCATGCGCTGGTCGAGATCGACGGGCGACCCTTGAAGGTCCTCACCCTGCTGGTGCCTGACATTACTCCAGGCGACGACGCGCTCGTCGCCGGCGGGCTCATTGTTGCCCGATTGCAGCCTGGCGAAGCTCAGGAACGACGGCGGCTCTTCGAGCAGATGATCGAGCTGGCGAGTGAGGCGCCCGTGAGCGGGCGGACCAAGAGCAAACCGTGAGAACTGGTCCTAGCGACAACTGGGCATGCATCTACGTCAGGTCAGCAGTCACGTCAGGAGTTGGACTTGCGGTCTTGTCCGCAACGCTGAGTGGATTTGCCGTCTTCATCGGCGCTCAGGGCGTGCGTGAGTTCCCCAATCCATCCGCTTACACTGCCCTCCGAAACACCTTGGTCGCGTTCGCGCTCTTGGCATTGATCGTCCGTCCAGGCACGTTTGCTCAGTTGCGCCAGCTCTCTAGCCGGGAGAAGATGGGGCTGGCGCTGCTTGGCATCGTCGGAGGCAGCGTTCCATTCGTTTTGTTCTTCGAGGGACTGAGCCGCGTAGGCTCGGGGAGCGCCGCAGTCATCCAGAAGACCATGTTCATGTGGGTGGCGGCTCTCGCAGTCTTGTTTCTCAGGGAGCGACTGACCCGTGGTCAGCTCGGGGCCATCGGGTTGCTGCTGGTGGCGCAGATGCTCCTCGGGTGGCCAATTCAGCTTGGCTTTGGACCCGGTGAGATCATGATCCTCGTCGCCACGTTGCTGTGGAGCGTCGAAGTAGTTTTGGCGAAGCGCTTGCTGGCCACGGTGAACAGCTCGCTCGCGGCCACGGCGCGTATGTCGATTGGAGCGGCGGTTCTCCTGGGCTATCTCACAGCCGGCGGTCAGGTCGAGGAGCTGACCCGGCTGAGCTCGAGTCAGTGGGGTTGGGCGATCGGGCCAAGTCTCCTCTTGTTGGCGTACGTTCTGAGTTGGTACGCGGCCCTGCAACGCGCCCCGGCCACCACGGTCACCTGTCTGCTGACCATTGGTGCGCCTATTACTGCGCTGCTCTCAGTTTTGGCGGGCGGTGGACTGCCGAGCACCGTGCAATTGGCGGGCTTCGTGATACTCGTTGGGGCCGCTCTGCTGGTTTGCATCCTCCCTTGGATCGCGGCCCGCCCAGATCGTCTCGAAGGCGCCCGGTCGAGCCCATGATGCTACCGGGTCCGAGTCGCTTCCTCCGATATGCGTACATGCCAAACCGACTCGGCTACTGCGGTGGGAGCGATAACTCAGCCCTCTTCGAGTACGGCGTGCAGGGACAGGTCGACCAGGGGCTGATCGAACTCGAGCGGCAATTCGAGGGTGCTTATCCGTACCTTCAGCTCATCGCGATGGCGAACGGAATAGGGGATCCCCTTTCCGCGAAGGTCGTGGAGGCCTACTGGATCGGCAACGGGCTTCTCGATCACGTCGATTTGGGAGCTCTTTACAACTCCGTCGAAGAACGCTTCCGTACGCGCATGGCGCCGCGTGAGTGGCCCTGGCTGGCATCCAAGGCCGTTGCAGGTGCGCGGCCGCATCACAGCTTCCACGTCTTCGACATCTACCCGCGCGTGGGTCTGATGCAGTCGGGGCTCATCGATCGCGTCGTGGAGACGATGCAGAACTGCCTGATCCGGTGGGGCCGAGTAAGCGAGGCGCTGGGCGCCGAGCTCGTCGTGAGTGCACCGGGCCTGTGCATCGAGCAGGGGAAACTCGCGCTAACGGCGCCCCGACGCGAAATCGTGACTCGCTCCTACGATGGTCGGGGGTTTGTCGACAACATCCACGAAGGTGATTGGGTGGCCATTCATTGGAGTTGGGCCTGCGACACGCTGACCTCTGCGCAAAAGTCGCACCTGGAACACTACACGCGCTGGAACCTCGCGCTCTGCAATGAGACGATGTAAACCAGTCGTCGCTCAGCCGCCCCCATGGTGTCGACTCGCGTCCCAAGTCGTCTCGGGCTCGCAGGATGCCTCCGAATCGACGGCTCTGGAGCTTATCCCACCACCAGCTCGCCCTGCCTCGACCCATCGAGCCCCTTGCGCACCCATTCGGCCAATGCACGGGGCGCGAACGGCTTGCGTAGCAGAGGCGTCCCTTCAGGCACGGCACGCTGCCCCATGCGGCCATCAAGTTCGAATCCCGTCATGTACAGCACCGGCAGGTTTGGGTATCGCCGCTGCACCTCGTCGCCAAGCTCCACGCCACCCATAGAGGGCATCACGAGGTCCGTCAGCAGGAGATCGACCTGACGGTCCGCCGCCTCCAGTACTACCAGCGCGTCGTTGCCATCTTCTGCGGTGAGAACCGTATAGCCGAGCGACCGCAATACTGTGGTGGCGAGGGTTCGCACGGCCTCCTCATCCTCGACGACGACGACGGTCTCGGTCCCGCCTGGAAGCCCTTGGCCAGAGTTCTGTTCCGCTGCATCGTCCGCCAGCCGCTGCGCACGGGGAAGCACGATCTCAAACGTCGTCCCCTTCCCCAGCGCACTCGTGACCCAGATGCTGCCGCCGCTCTGTTTGACGATCCCGTACACGGTGGAGAGGCCGAGACCCGTGCCCCGCCCGAGCTCCTTGGTCGTGAAGAAGGGCTCAAAAATTCTCTCTTGTGTTTCGCTGTCCATGCCGGTGCCCGTATCCGTCACCGTGAGCCGCACCGAGCGTCCGGGAGTCGCACCCGGATGCTGACGCACGAATCTCTCGTCGAGCGTCGCGCCTTCGGTTCGAATTGTCAGCGTTCCGCCTGCCGGCATCGCATCTCGCGCGTTGACGGCAAGATTCATGATTACCTGCTCGATCTGCCCTGGGTCCACCTCGACCGGCTCCAGATCCGGCGTGAGCTCGGTGACGAGGATCACGTCTTCGCCGATGACGCGGCGCAGGAGCTTCTCCATGTCACCAACCAGCGTGTTGAGACTGAGCACCTTGGGCTCGAGGTTCTGCTTCCGGCTGAAGGCGAGCAGCTGGCGGGTGAGGCCCGCTGCCCGCTGCCCGGCCGCGGAGATCTCGTGGACGAACGACCGCAGAGGATCCTTCTCGTCCAGGCGGTCCATGGTGAGATCGCTGAATCCGATGATCGCTGTGAGGAGGTTGTTGAAGTCATGGGCGACACCGCCTGCGAGGATCCCTATCGCTTCCATCCTTTGCGCCTGGCGGAACGCCTCCTCCGACTGTCGCCTTTCGGTGATGTCCTGAGCCGTTCCCATCATGCGGGCGACCTTGCCGCTTTCGTCTATTTGCGGCGTTCCTCGAGACTCGACGATCGCCACAGTGCCATCTGGCCGCACGATCCGAAGCTCCATCTCGTATGACCGCCTCTCGCGCAGACTGCGCTCGAATTCCGCTCGAATCGCGGCACGATCGTCTGGGTGGACGAAGGCGATGCCATCCTCCAGGGACACGTGAATCGACTGGGGCTCCAACCCTAAGATCCGATAATGCTCGTCGGACCAGATGAGACGGTCCTCCTCTATCTCCCAGACCCAGTGTCCGAGATGGGCGATCGCCTCCGCCTCCTGCAACTGGCGCTCACCTACCTGGAGCCGCTGCACGTTGCGTCGGCGCTCGGTGATGTCGGCGACCATGGCCAGCGCACCGGTGTAGTTGCCGGCGGGGTCGAACGTGGGGCTGCACGAGACGATGCCCCAGAGGTCGGACCCATCCTTTCGCTTGAAGCGAAAGTCCAGGCGCTCCGCCTGGCCTGCCCGACCACGGGCAAGACTTGCTTCGGCCAGGGGCCATTCCTCAACTGAGATGAAGGTGAACACCTGCTGCCCGAGCACATCATCCACAGCGTATCCCAGCATGTCCGCCATGCTCTGATTGACGAAGACGGTCCGGGCATCTGGGTCGAGAATCCAGACGCCTTCCTGCGCGGTCTCGACGATCGTCCGGTAGCGCTCTTCGCTGTCGCGAAGGAGCGCATCTGCATGCAACCGTTCGGCAAGCTCCTGCTCCAGATCGTCGCGTGTTCGTTGGAGCAAACGGGTGCGGTCGATCACGCGTGATTCGAGATCGAGCTTGGCGCGTGTGATTTCCGCGTCTCGTCGAGCGAGCTCTCCGGCCATCGAGTTGAACGTCGTGGCGAGTTGGGCCAACTCGTCCCGCCCGCGGACTCCCGCGCGGTGCTCCCAGTTCCCGCGTGCCCACTCATTCGCAGCTCGCTCTAGCACCGCCAAGCGGGGAGCATGACGGCGCCATAGGCCGAAGAGAAGGCTGAGAACCGCGAGGGCCACTCCAATATTGACCGCCGTGCGCTGGGTCCACACCGCGTCGATAGGCCCAAGGACACTCTGCGCGGGGATGCTGATGCCGACAATCCACGGCGTACCTTGTACCGCCTCCCATGCCCTGAGATGGTCGCCGTCCGCATCGGACGTCTGCGCCGAGGGGATCCCAGCCTGGATCAGAGAACGAAAGGCGGGACTGATCTCCTGCGCCACGGGTCGTGCAATGGGATCCGTCGACGCGAGGCGAATGCCGGATCGCGAGTCTGCGAGGGTCAGCGTGCTGCCTTGTGGCAGTGGAACACCGCTCCAGCGCGGGAAGCCCTTGAAGGGACAGACTCGCGATCAGATAGCCGGTGCGTTCAGGCTGCTCCGGACCGCCGACCGGAAGCGCAACCGGAATTACCGCCGGTGTGCCCGGATAATCGATTCGGGGCGGCACCGGGCGATCGGCGAACGCAAGGTTCCCATCTCTCACCGCCTGCGCAGCGTACGAACGATCTGCAAAGCTCTGTCGACGGATGGTTCCGTCCGAGTTGAATGTACGGACGGAGGAGCCATGCTGTTGGAGATCGTCGGTGTAGAACAGCAGCGCGCTAAGGTTCTCCTGTGGTTGGGCAATTGCCATGAGGATCTGATCTCGATCCTCGTCGGCGCCGCTCCAGAATGCGTCGAACAGAACTAGAGACTTGGCCGTCTCGCGCACGTCGGCAAGTGCCGTTCCGACGTGCGCGGTGGCAGCACGCGTAATGAACCGAGCATTGTCGGTCACCGCTGCACGCGCGTTCGCCGCTTCCTGCTGCCGCTGGATTAGTACTACGAGCAACGGCGTCATAGTCGCGATGACAAAGAGGATAAGAACGCTGGCGCTGAGGCTTGCGAACGAGCCTCGTGCGCGGCGTCTGAACGCGGTGAACGATGAACCTACGACGTCCAGCGGAATACTGACTTGCATGGCAGCCTCCCAAACTTTGGCCCAGCGGCAGCCATAGAGGCCGCACTACTCGCTCGAAAGGATATGGAGGCTCCGCAGGCACATTCCACGCCTAGATGGGTAGTCTGCTAGGTGACTGACACCCACCTGACCGGGTAGGCTGGTCCGCCTGACTGGGCATTCGGCCCGAGTGACGACCGGCAAGGCGCAGCGTGTCTTCCTCGGGCGGTACCCGCTTCGCGACCACCCATCGGGGTATGGCGGGTGGCCGGCACTCACAACGAGAATCCGGGCGTACGGTTCGCATCCCCGATACGATCGGGCATCAAACGTGGACCAGGTGGGCAATACCCGTGACCGATCTTACCCAGGGCCTATCGGTGGAACAGGCCGCGACGCGCATTGCCGAGGAGGGCTACAACGAGCTTCCGTCGGATGGGCCGCGGCCGCCGCTCCGGATCGCCGTGGACGTTCTCCGTGAGCCAATGTTCCTTTTGCTGATTGCTGCCGCGGCGACGTATTTGGTGCTTGGCGACGTCCATGAGGCAATGCTCCTCGGAGGCTCCATTGTCTTCATCATTGGGATCACCTTCTACCAGGAGCGAAAGACCGAGCGCGCGCTCGAAGCGTTGCGCGATCTGGCCAGTCCCCGCGCCCTGGTGATCCGCGGTGGCGAACGGGTTCGAATTCCCGGGCGCGAGGTGGTGCGAGGAGACTTGCTCGTTCTCGGAGAAGGGGATCGCATCCCAGCGGACGGAATCCTGCGCTCGGTGAACGACCTTTTGGTCGACGAGTCTCTCCTCACGGGCGAATCTGTATCCGTCGGAAAAGTGGCGGCAACGGGCAGCCTGCCCGCTGCGGACCTGAAGGCGGACAACGCCTCGGTGGTGTACTCGGGCACCCTGGTCGTTCGAGGTCAGGCCGTGGCCGAAGTTCAGGAGACAGGGGTACACGCTGCACTGGGCAAGATCGGCGCGGCGATGAAGGAGGTTGACACCGAGCGGACACCGCTCCAACGAGAGTTGGGACGGCTGGCGCAGGTCTTCGCGGTCATTGGGCTCGTCGTCTGCGTACTGGTCATCGTCATCTACGGCGTGACCCGAGGTGACTGGCTTTCGGCAATCCTGGTCGGCATCACCCTGGCGATGTCGTTACTGCCGGAAGAGATCCCGGTGGTGCTGACCGTGTTCCTGGCACTCGGGGCCTGGCGCATTGCCAATCATCAGGTTCTCACGCGTCGGGTGCCTGCTATCGAGGTGCTCGGCGCCGCCACGGTGCTCTGCGTCGACAAGACCGGGACTCTCACACTCAACCGAATGTCGGTCGCCCGGCTCTACGCGAAGGGCACCTTCATTAGTACGGCCCTCGAGAGTACGGCCCTCGAGAGTACGGCCCTCGAGAGTACGGCCCGTGAGGGATCAGACGATGAGGCCCGTGCTCGACTACCGGAGGCTTTCGACACGTTAACCCGATTCGGGGTGCTGGCGAGCGAACCCGACACGCTGGACCCGACCGAGCGAGCTATTGTCGATTTTGGACGCCGGCGCACCGATGGCTCGGTGTTTCCCGAGCTCGAGCTCCAGCTCGTGCACGAATACCCACTGACACCGGAGTTTCCAGCGATGACGCACGGTTGGGAAGATTCGACCGGGAACAAGCTGCTGGCGACGAAGGGTGCGCCCGAAGCGGTCTTCACCCTGTGTCAACTGAGTGAGCAGGAGCGCGCGGTCCTCACGGACGCCGTTACCGCAATGGCCACCGATGGACTGCGCGTGCTTGGAGTTGCCTGCGGCGCCGCGGGAGCGTTCGCGTGGCCAGCGACCCAGCAAGAGCTCGATCTTCGCTTCCTGGGCCTCATTGGGCTGGCTGACCCTGTGCGCCCCACGGCTCCGGCGGCGGTCGAAGAATGCCGAACGGCCGGAATCCGCGTCATCATGATGACTGGGGACTACCCGGTCACAGCAAGCGCCATAGCGCGCCAGATCCACCTCGAGCCTGCTGATCAGCTCTTGACTGGAAGCGAGCTCGACGAGATCAACGACGTGGCGCTGAGGGAGCGCGTCCGGACGATCAACATCTTCGCTCGCCTGGCGCCAATGCAGAAACTGCGCCTCGTCAGTGCGTTGAAAGCGAACGGCGAGATCGTGGCGATGACCGGGGACGGGGTGAACGACGCACCAGCGCTCAAGGCTGCGCACATTGGCATTGCAATGGGCAGCAGGGGCACCGACGTTGCGCGCGAGGCCGCCTCACTGGTTCTGGTCGACGACGATTTCGCGGCGATTGTGCACGCAGTCCGCTCGGGGCGCCACATCTTCACGAATCTTCGGAAGGCGATGGCATACATCTGCTCGGTCCACGTCTCGATTGCGGGCATTGCGCTTGCCCCGGTCCTATTCAACTGGCCGCTGGTGCTGCTGCCCATTCACGTTGTCTTCCTGGAGCTCATCATCGATCCGGCCTGTTCGATCGTGTTCGAGGCCGAACCTGAGGAGCTCAATGTCATGCGCCGCCCACCTCGCGATGCCGCCGAGCCGCTGTTCGGCGCAGGTTCAGCCTTTATCAGCCTCCTTCAGGGCGCCGGTGTGTTGGTGGCGTTGCTACTGGTGTTCGCTGGTTCGTTGGCTCGCGGAGCCGATGAGCCAACGGCCCGGGCGATCGCGTTCACAGCGCTGGTAGTGGGCAATCTCGGCTTGATCTACGTGAATCATACGTGGACGTTGCCGGCGTACGGCACATTCCACGCGCTGCGGCAGCCTCTTGTATGGGTGACTGCTGGCGCCCTGAGCCTCCTCGTCGTCGCGCTGTTCGTACCCGCTGCCCAGGACCTATTTCGATTTGCTCCTCTAAGCGCAATAGATCTTGCGGTCGCTATTGGAGCCGGGTTGGTCGGCGTCCTCTGGTTGGAACCACTGAGGCCTCTTCTGAAGCGCCGGTTCCCGCGCTCCCGCGCCTACCCGCCAGGTGCGTCCGGAGTCCATCCATGAGGACGGGGTCTCTCCACGAACATCCGCGGCAGCATAAGAGGAGCAAGTCACGGTGGAGGTCGGAAGATGGCGACTCGTGAGCGGAGGCAGTACCCAAGCCTTAGGCATGGAGCTCCTGATCGGGGCGACATGTTGGCTGTGATAGCCGTGACGCTTGCACTCGGATTGGAGTTGGGCGCCCTGTTCTGGATCTGGGGCGCAGGCGGGCTCTCCGGCCTCGGCGCCATCGTCGGCGTGGCCGTCGGCATTCTCATGGTAATCTCCTGGTCTCTCCGCGATGGGCTGCTGGGCGGTGAGCCGCGCTTCCAGCTCGCGAGGCGCATCTCGTTGTCGTTCTTGACCGCTGGGTTTGTCCTCGCGACAGCGCTGTGGGTCGGGCGACCTGAGGCGGCCTCGACGGGCATGGTTGTGGCGAGCATGGTGTTTTCCGCATGGCTGCTCTTTGTATTCGAAGAGACTGGACGCGTGAATCGCGAAGTTCAGAGCCCAGTGGTTACGGTTGGCCAAGGCGCCGGGGGTCGCGCCTTGATCGTCTACCATTCGGCTCGCGGCGGACTCATGCGCGCTATGCAGGAAGCGTTTGCCGACGGCCTACAGGCACAGGGCTGGCAGGTCGACCTGTCCACCGCGAGCCGGTTCAGCCCGGTCGATCTCTCGGGGTACGAGCTATTGGTGCTCGGTACGCCGTGCTACAACCGTGGCATGGCTCGGCCGATAAGCTCCTACTTGAGCCGAGTGGGGGAGCTCCCAGGCATGCCAGTGGTCATCGTCGTGACAGGCTTCAACTACACGGAGCGGGCGGTAACGGCCCTACGCGACCGCGTGTACGATGCGCACGGGACCGTGGTGGACGAGATCGAGTTGTGGACCGGGAGGCCCAACGTGGTTCGGGACGGCGCCACGGAGTCGGCAGAGATCATGCGACGCGAGGGGAGCCGCCTGGGGAACGCACTGCGGACCGCGGCTGCGTAGATACTGGCCCGTAGACGCGAGCGTCAGGCTGGTTCACGCTGCAATCGCTCCCTTTTCGTGAGATGAAGCTGCCCGCCTCACCAAATGGTGGCTGGTGCGCCCACGTCCAGCCCCGTGAGGATGGATAGTTGAACGAGGTCACGGCGGGGTGGTTCGCGCTCCACGAGCTCTTGTGTAGTCGAGCGACGGACCGTGCGTTCTGCGCTACGCGCTCCGCGACGATTCTGCGGCTGGTAGGCTATAGGCGTACGATTTCTCGCCGCCCGCTTGGAGGCCGCCACGTCTGAAACCGTCGAGCCCAAAGCTGCGCTCGGCATGAATCTGCACGCGCTCCTCGCCCAGAAGGCGGGCCAAGGCCCATTGTGGCTTATGCCGGAGAGGAACTAAACCTCAACCTGATCGTCTGGCCTGAGAGTGGCGGTGTGGCGGAACATGCCAACCGAGAGGTTGAGGTGCTCCTTGTTGGAATGCAAGGGGAGGGCTTGGTGCTCGTGGATGATCAGCCTTACCCGATAGAGCCAGGCAGCCTGCTTCTCATTCCGAAAGGGGCGTCGCGCTCGATCGAGGCTCGGTCAGGCGGCTTCGCGTATCTCTCGATCCACCGACGTCGGGCCGGATTGCAGCCCATCCGTCGAGCGGGCACATCGCCCACGACCGACCGCTCCAACGGCTAACCATGCCACGAGCGGCAAGTCGGCCTCGCATTGGGCGAGACTTGGACTCTCGATACGGACCAAGCACACCATCATCCAAGAGTTAGATCGGCGCCACGACTAAACGCAATGGGGCCTAGCTCGCACGCTCACGGTGGAATGGGTCACGACATGTCTGATCCACAGATGGCCAAGGCCATGGGGCAGGACATCCGTCCCCGCTTCTTGGTCGCGCTTTCACTCACCATTCCCACCGTGCTCTTCTCGTGGACTTCCACGCCATAAATCCGCGCCCATGCTGGGCACACCAAATATGGGGGCCTCCACGAAGGAGACCCCAAACATGTTGGTCGGGCCGGGGCGATTTGAACGCCCGACCACCTGAACCCCATTCAGGTGCGCTACCAGACTGCGCTACGGCCCGATTGGATTCGCCCCGTTTAGGGCTTGTCCGTGCCTATTATACCCCTCGTTTCCTACCATTGCTTGTCGTGCCCTTCGGCGGCTCCGGGGCCGATTCTCGACGTTCGCGAACCTGTATGCCCTGTACTACTTCACGCACCTGAATCGCTCGCGATTGCTTGCGTTGCTGGGTCTCCCAGCGATCCATCACCGACGGGCGACCCGGCCGATCGCCGTTCAGGTCGACGTAGAACCGCTGCGGCACTTCCAAGTCTTCCCATCCGCCTTCCTGCTGGAGGTCGTAGAGATCACCGACGCCCATCTTGCGATAGTTGGTCGCCCAGGTCCTCCGAAACTGGTGTGCGCTCAGCCGCGTCATTCCCAGCTTCTTCCTCAGGCGACTGAGAACGCATTGCACTGCGTGGGTCGTGAGCGGCCCGCCGTCTTGGTCAACGAAGAGCTGCTCGACGTCGGCAGCTTTTGGACGGTACTCCTCCAGATAGCGACGCAGCTCCACGAGGGTGCGGCGCCCGACGTAAGTGTCCCGCTCCTTCCGGCGCTTCGCCGACTGCCAGCGGATGTGAATCCGCCCCGTGGACCAGTCGATGTCTTCCGGACGGAGTTGGCAGGCCTCGTTCAGGCGCAGTCCTCCGTCCAGCATGAGGCGCACCAGCGCCGAGTTCCGAGCGCCATAAAGATGGAAGCGATCGATTCCGGAGAGGATCTCCTCGATCTCACCATCCTTGTAGACCTGGGGACGGGTCCTCGGCAGCTTCGGCACCTTTACGTCAACCAACAGGTCGAGCGATCGACCGTTGGTTTCCCGAACGTAGCCCTCGTCAGCCAGAAAGCGGCTCAGGCTCTTGAGGGTTGCTAAGTAGCCACGGACGGTGTTGACCGAGCGCCCCTTGGCTTCCATCTCTGCCTGCCATTTCCTGACCAATAGGGGGTCCAGCTCTCCGAGGACGCCCTCGTTGCCTTGCTCGCGCATCCAACCCAGAAAGGTCTGAAATACTTCGCGGTATCCCTTCACCGTCTTGGCCGAGAAGTTGCCCGAGAGGAGCCAGGGCTCCAGAAATCGTTCGAGAGGTGCTTTCCGATTGCGTCTTTGATCGCGCATGTCATTCCACCGCCAAACCGTGTTGCGTGTCGCCACGGCAAGAGCCTCCTTCCTTAATACCGGCGGCAGAAACTCCCGCCGCAGTATAGCCGGATAGGACAGCGCTTACCGAGATCCTGAATCGATAGTCCGACCCTGTTAGGTAGCTCAGTACGATCGAGTAGAAAGACTGCCGGGTTCGCGCGCCAGGTTATCCAGTTCGGCCATGGCCTCCCGGAAGGGGAGTCCCTTGAGTCGCATGTAAAACGAGATGGCATCGCCTCCGAGATACCGGCCGGTTCGCGGATTGACTTCGTGAAAGCAGATCCAATAGCCATTCGGATGGACGGCGAACGAGGGCCGATTGTCCTCGTGGAACGGACACCGCCCTCGTCCCGCTTCATCCAGATCAACGTACCGAGACACAAATGAGCGGATATCGCCGAGTTGGTCTTTGATCTGATCGGCCGACAGCCGGCCGCGATAGCGCGCAAGCTCGCGGATGGGTGGTGTGATCCTCACAGCAGGAGGATGTCTCGCTTCGTCCAAAAGCCTGGCAAGCTGCTCGGCAGCTTGCAGCGCCGTGAGCCGCGGCGATTCCGCCAAGAATTCGATGATGCCAGTGGACGTCGCACTGATCGGCTTGAGGCTGACGGGGTCGACGAATGGATACCGCTCGCCCGTGAGTTGATGAATGCCGAGTGGACCTCGGACGCCGCTTCCAACCTGACCGGGACGAATCTGATCTTGCTTGGGAAAGAGCTCAATCCGATCGGGAAGATCAGGAAGGATGCCAAGCAGCAACTGGCGGCCAACGTACGCGGCAATCGGCTCGCACAAGACCCACAGATGGCCCCGGTTTGCCCGGCTCAGCTCGAGCTGGGACGAGATGCTCCGCTGATCCAGCCGCCTCCATGCGTCCTGCAACTGCTCGACGCCGTCTTCTCGATCAGCGTCAAGAACAATCCAGCGGATCGTGTTGTCGAGGGAAAGTGCGTACCAAGCCGCTGTTTTCCGTCCGCTTATGTGGTCGCGTATCACGCCGTCGTCGACAGGGGAGCGCCTGACGAAATAGGCGGACCTCGGCGTCTGCTGAGCGAAGACATCCCGCCGGTGGATAAATGAATCGGCGTAGAGCCGCAAGTGTCTTCGTTCAAGCGTCATTGGAGGCTCCCGCTCCGACCGCTGGCTGAGAGCGCATCTGACCAAGAATTTCGTTTGCGGGCTGCGGGCGCCTGGGCTGCTGCCAAATGTTCTCTCTGGAGACGTGGTGAGCGGAAACGCGGTACTCGCCTGTGGACGGATTTGCCTTCAACAGGGCACTGTCACTGAGAAGTGACTTCTTACTGAATCGAGAATCAGAGCCGACAAGTGGTTCGCCGGCTACGTGCCAGATCGGCGCGAGTATGGCGGTCCGGTTGACGCGCGGCGCGACCGTGAGCCAGAACATCGATGGATCTGCATGTGACGCTGCCTCTGCTATGAGCCTGTTCGAAGCCTGTAGCTGCAGCTGATCCGGCATTAGCCATAGCACACGACGCTCGTCCCGGGGCTCCGCCATGTACCGAGTAATCTTCTGGTGCTGCGTTCCAATGTCATATGGACCAATTTCAAGTCGAAACCCGCTGAGGGTTCCGTCATAGAACGAAAGGCAGAACTCTGCAGGGGCAGCTCGCGAGGCAGTTGAGATAGTCTGAGTCCGCCACCAGCTAGCGAGTTGCAAGAGAAGGCTGGGCCCCTCACGGCGCAAGGCCCATTGTTCAATGTGCGCAAGCCCCGACGTCTCGCATGCCGCTTCAAGCTCACGATGGAACTGGTGGATCACGGAATATGAAGCAGGCTTCTTGTTTACGCTTTCAATGGTCATCAAGGTGCTCCTCTGCGCGACCTGCTGCGCACAGCGGGTGGTGCATCATCCCCGGGTCCCACTCGATGGCGCAGCCGCAGCCAGCCATGGGGTGGGGTCCCCTCAGCCGTTGACTGGTCCTTCGGATTGGTTGGGGACAAAACGGAAGACGGACAGCGTATCTAGTCGCTTGCCGGTAGGATCGTTGCTTGGGTGCGGAAAACCCTCGACGCAGACGTCCGCATTGTCTGGCAGGCCGAGAGCAATACGAGCCGAGCGGCGGTGGAACGTGGTCGAATAGACGTGCGCGTCTTCACGACCGGCTTCATGGGCCGCCAGTCTGGCCCATGCGGTCTCGTGGCCCTGGCTGTTTGGACGGCCTTGTCTGGCTCGGCCGAGGAGCTTGCCAGTAAGGATCACTGCAGGATCCTTCTCTCGAGGAGGCGTGGCTTCAGCGGTCGAGTCAGTCTCGACAGCCGTCTCCGACGCGGCAAGCTCGGCCGCCGATTCTTGAATGGACTGGAAGTAAATGGTGCCTGACGAAAAAGTGACCCGTGCGAATGGTTGCTCGTCCGACTCTAGAGTAAGCGAGCGTTCCGCCAGATTGAAGCGGAGCGATGTGATTGGCAATGGTGAGTCGTGTTCCATTGAATAGTAGTTATCTCCAATGTAGTACAGGTTATGCATTATGTCAACTGGGCTAATTGGTGCCATTCGGGCCATGACCTTGATTGAAAACTCGCGTGTATGCCGGCTCGTTCTCTGAAAACGTCGGAGGACTGTCCACCACCGTTGCGGCATGCGCGACCGACGCGACAGCCTGTTCAGCTTCCTCACGAGAGCGTTGGTACAGTCGACGGTATGTGGAGACCACCCGCTCCAGCTCAGCTGGGTTCGGTTTGGGGTCGGAGACGCCAACCGTCTTGATGCGGACTGGTGGCTTGCCTTCCAGCTTCACGTAGGCGGACCGTGGCTCAAGACTTTGAAGCTCCTGTGCCCATGACTCGAACTGCTCCGGCACGGAGAAATACTGGGTGTGTTGGTTGGGGGTCGCTGCCTCCTCCTTGACCAGCCTCGTATCAATAGGGGCGATTCGGTGCGAGTGCATAACGGCGGAGTCTCGCCCGAGGCCAAAGGCAATTTGGAGCCTGCAATTCTCAAGAGCTCCCGCCAGGCGCCTGGAGTCGATCTGCGCCACGCTCTGTCCGGCCAAGTAGAGGCGCAAGTTGAACTTGCGACACTGACTCAAAATGTGCGCAATAGTCTGCTCTTGGGCGGCGAAGGAGCTCCATTCATCCACCAGAAGCGTGAACGGCGTGCGTTGAGAGGGGAGCAGGTCGCTGCGGGAGAGGGCAGCTTGTTCGATCTGGACCATCAGCATTGAACCGATGAGCTTCTTCGTTTCGCCGTCATCGATATTCCCAAGGTTGATGATTAGGCTCCGACCTTCATCCATGATTCGACGGAAGTCCAACCAGTTTTCGGGCTGACCGAGGGTGAACCGAGCCTGCGGCGAGAACGACAACAGGAATGCTCGACGGAGGAGAGAACCGGACTCCTGAGCCTGGTCCCTTCCTAGCCTGTCGAACGCCTGAAATTTCTGATGGACCAGTGGGTCGGTCACCTGCGCGAGACACGAATCACGAAACGGCTTATCCGTAATGAGCTGGTGCAAGAAGGTAATCGGCAGCTTCGCGGCGATCAGTGTGGTCACCGCAGCCAGAAACAAGGTTTGGAACGCAGGCGCATCGGCTAACTCCGGCCAAGATCGAAGCATCGCATCCAGTGTGTTGAGAGCGACGACGTGAGGAGGCTGCGAGCTGGCGAGGATATTGAACGGGACGAAGTGTCCGTTGCCCCAGTCGATGTAGAGCAGCTTTTCGAAACTGTCATCGGCACGGAAGAATCCCTTTTCCACCAAGAAAGAGAGCGTGTCAAAACTTAGGTCGTGATGAGGCTCGAGAATGCCGACCCCTCGGCCGCGGTTGAGGTGCTGAAGGAAAATGCTTTCCAAAGCGCGGGACTTGCCGGAGCCGGAACGACCCAGGATATAGGCGTGGTACTTTTGCTCGGCTTCCCCCAAACGGACTTCGGTCATGGGGACGGACAGTGGGGGAGTAGTAGTGCCAAGGACCACGTCGTCGCTGGACGCGACGTACGGCGGCTTGCGCGTGGCTGTGGCCAACAGAATCAAGGCCAGGGCGCAGATACCCAGCGCCATCGGGATTACGAATTCCATCGCGATCCCTCCTCATCGCCTGTTAACGCTCCTCCGGGCACGATGGACGAGCTGGAAGATGGCATCCTGTCGGGGACCAAAGAGATCAGCGGCCCGCCTAGAACCTGCCAAATCGGATGAAGAATTGAATGCTCATCGATGCGATCCTGAGTTGTCAGCCAAATCAAGGAAGGGTCTATCTGCAGCAGCCGCGCCTCCTGCTGAGCCCAATCCGCTACCGAATCGAGGCGGACCTTGTTCGGCAAGACCCACAAGAACGGCCGATGGTCTTGCTTTGAGTACAAAAGTTGTGCACGTAGCCGCGGAGCGAGACGCTTCCGCGGGATGGTCCCCATGTCTTGCTCAATCTTGAAGACGACGGCAGCTCCATCTGGATAGGCTAGGGTGAATTCACCGTCAGGGATGAGGGGAATAGCGTGGGGGGTCCGCCCATCTGAGGGCCGTGGATCCTCGACCCTTGGCACTGGAGGTATTCGGAGCTCCCGCTCCGATTTCCACTCGACCAGTTTCGCCAGTCCCGTGTTTCGACAAGCGATGGTAAGAACGGTTCGGAATTGGCAGATCGCCAAGTGGTGCGCCGCCACGAAGGGCGCCCTAATTTCCCGAAGCCTATGTAGATCGCTCTTTGACAGCTGAAGCCTTTCGGCAAGAAGCGCCCGTCCCCTGGGTCCCAGAGTTAAGAAGTAGGGACCTCGCCCCAGGCCGGAAGCACTACCAAGCCGTTCGGCCCGCAGATATCCGGCGCTAACCAATTCTCCAATGCGGCGATAGCAAGAGTTCCGGGGACCAAACGGCTTGTCGCCCTGTGGCCAGAGCCAACGTAGATCCGCGATTTGGCATCCGTCTAACGAGTAGACCCAGGTGATCACCTCGATGTCGCGAGGCGTTATAGACACGAATCTTTGGGCAGCGCGGGACATTACCAATAAGCTAGTATGAACGACTGTTATTGTCAATATGGCAATTATGCTCTTCAGATTCGGGATAGCCTGGGCCACGGTGTCCTCCGTAGTGATCATCAAGAAGCGACTTCAGTACGCCGAAACGACCAAGCGATTAGAAGAGGACGCGGCGAGAAACGACCACCTGTCCGGAGCCGGAGCACCTGGCGCAGCGGCCGGAGTAGCAGTGGGGGCACTCCTTCTGCCCCCGACTCCGATCGCACTGTGTGCACCGGCCACCGCCTTTGCAGTCGGGGCAGGTTTCGATGCGAAGCTCTCTTTCTGGATGCGGCATGATGTTCTCCAGCAAGGTTCGTTGGGACTATGCAGTTGCCCAATCGGTGAGAACGTCGTCGAGGTTGATCTCTTCGGCGCCTTGCACGTCAGCTTGGCGCTCGCGATAGTCGGCCGCTTCAATCACGATCACGAAGACGAACAACGACCAGACCGCCAGGTACGCTCCGGATGCAGACGAACCGTGATTCACGAGCAAGAGACCACTCGCCAACCAGAGGAGCGACAAGGCGCCCGCCGCCAGCCATAGGATCGTGGCGGTCGCTGTCGGCGCGAAGGCTCGTCGGTAATAAATTCGTGCGATCTCGGACACGAGCACCCAGATGATGGTGGCCGCGATCGCCAGACCGGACACCACCAGCCAGGCAGCGAAGTTGCCCGCCGCATCCTCCCAGTCCCAGTTCTTGTAGTAGGAGTACATGGTTCATCCATTCCTATCGAGCTGTCGTTTTCGCGGCTAGACCGAGCGGCGTGATGCGAACCTGCAACGGGTCGTCGTTTCCGGCCGGCCAGCGAAGGACCTGGAGTTGAAAGACCTGGAAGCACTCACCCTTACCCGAAGGGCAGAAGGCAGGGGACTGGACTGCTCCCAGTCTGTACCAGTGATCGATGCCCTCAGAAATCAGGCGGGCGACGTACGCTTGAACAGCCGGAGACAGCGCTGCTCGGGGGTCCGGAGCTTGTCCCGGAGGTAGACTCGCCGTTCCCAAGAGCTGCGGGGCAAACTCCCACACGGTGCCAGCGGCAGTTGAGTCCGGGTTGTGGCAGATGACGTAATTGGTGAAGCCGACGCAGCTGGGCCAGATATCGTAGGGTCGCTCGCCCCATAGTGGCTCTCCGAGCCAATCGGAATTCTCCCTATAGAAGCTCAGCCATCCCCGGTTGGGAAAGTCACGCAGGACGACACGGTGCTGGCCAACCGCCTCCTGCGGTACACCCGGAACCGGCTTCGAGACCGGCTCGGCCCGTCCGGCAATAACCGTCCCGAGTACGAATACAGCGGCTGCTCCGACGGGGATCGCTAATCCGTACCAAGGAACGCCCTTCCGGCTGTCCTGCCGAGCTTCGGATTTGACTGGAGGCGCAGGCCGATCTGGCTCCACGCGCATGTCGCTGCGGCTCATTTTTCACCTCTTACAGAGCCGACAAGTTTTCGGAGGCTGGTCTTGCGCCGAGGCATCTTCGAGTGGCCATTCGTGGTGACCTCGGCAGGCCCCCTGGACCGCTTCGGCTTTGCCAGGTCGGTTACCAGCGTGGCGGGGTTGCGGAGTGCTTGAAGCGAAACGACAGTTACGGGGCAGCGAATCGACGTCGGATTGACCACGGTAGCCAGGGGAGCGAAGATCAGGTGATGGTTTCGCTTGTCTATTCCCTTGAGCCTTTGCCCGAGCACGATGTCATCTTCAACCGCCTTCAGGTCGCTCGGAGAAACGGCGGTCAGCACGATGACGAACTGCGATGTGCCGGAAACATTGCCCGGAAGGCCCTTACCTTGAAGCGCATGGTGTGCGTCGCGATGCACTTCGGCTAGCGCGGAATTGACGGAGATACGCAGGTTTCGATTGAAGACGTAATAGCGCGGCGGTACTTCGGGATGGCTTGGCTGAAGTCGCTGACCAGGGATTCCACGGGTCTCGGTGTGGTAACTGACCACGCCCCCCGGAGCACGCTCGAACAGGAGTTTCCAAGCGTTGTTTGACTCCACCCCGGCATCGGCAAACAGAGCCCCGCTGATAAAGCCAACTATCCCTTGCTCCATACCGTGGTCGTTTGCCACCTCGTCGCCAAGATTGTCAGAGAGAACGAAGCCGCGAACTCCCGCCTTCACACAGCGTTTGATGACGTACGGGGCCCAGTTTCTGGTGCGATCATCAACCGGCATTGCGGCGAAGCCGTAGCAGCCCGCCTGCCGGTGGCGACGGCGAATCGACTCTGCGGCCCAAGCAGCTGTAATTGCGCTGCCCCCAAGGCTGACGAGCATCAGCACTAGGCCCGCTTCATCATGCTGTCGAGCTTCGTGAACCTCACATACGCGGTCTCCACCGCGTAGCAGGTCCGGTCCCCAGGACTCGATCAGCTGCTCGACCTCGTGTGGGGTCGCGTTGCCGAATCCAGCCGACAGAGCAGGGAAGTCGGTGACGACAAGCCGATCAGAAAAGACTGCGGGCATGGAAGCTAGGAACTCGTCCCGCCTGTACTTGTCGGCTTCAATCAGCCAGATAGAACCTATCGCTCCTTCGAGTCCAGAACGGTTGAGCAGCGTGAGGACGTTTAGACCCTTCCGCGCAGCAAAGGTTCCGACCAGGACGAGCATGATTCGGCCGGATCTATCGCCGCGCAGTTTGTAAGTCGCGGGCGTCCAGATATCGACCGCGCCCTCCGGAAGCCTCGCGTTTCGCGCCGACACGAGCAGTAGCTTGTCGCGATGACGAACGGCCCGTCGGCGCATTTCTCGGTTCCAACCCATCACGGCGAGCGCTCCTGCCGCTCCCGCCGCAGGCACACCAACACCCACCATCGGTTCACTCAATAGCGCGTAGAGGTCGATCATCTAAAGCACTCCACCTGGCGAAGTCGGCCGATGCCGGTGAGTCAGGCTACTGTGGGACCGCTGCGGTGGGTCGAGCTCTGGGACGCGACGAGGGCGCAGAGGAACTGCTGCCAGGTTCGAAATCGAAGCATCATCTACAAACTCAGAGAACGGGAACAATTCGGTTAGGCCCTCTGAACAAATGCCAAACTCCGATTGAAGCCATGTCCCGCAGTGCAGACACTTGCGTGGAGGACTCATATTGAAGGCTCAGATTTCTCTGGCTCGACACCAGGCAGTGTCTTTCCAGTTGCTGGTGCTGCTTTTGGGTCGTCGGCCAGCTGCTGGGCGACGCATTGGGAATCGCCTGCAATGCCTCCCGATGAACTAACGGTTCCGAAAGGACGCCGCTCAATCGGGTCGAAGCAGTTCGTGCACCACGAGAAACCAAGATGCCGTGCATTATGACAAGTGCGAGGTAACAACTCAGAGACGTTGAACGTTCGCATCTCCTTGCTCAATAGGGAATTGAGAAGGAGGACGCGCGGAGGCCGGATCGCTGCTGATCGCTCCTTCAACATCTCGTGAACGATGTAGACGGCTTCGAAGTCGACGATCCGCTGGATGCTTCCTAGCCGAGCGAGATTCTGTGGCGGTATCGCGCATCCGACCATCCGACCATCACGGACAGCAATCAGGATCGAGTCCTCTTCCGACGGCAGCACCACCAGATCAGGAGCAGTTCCCTCCGCGGAGACGACAATTGCGCCCTCGAACAAAGGAACTACTCCAAGTCCCTCTACCTCAGTAAAGCCAGCGCCGCCGAGCGGGGCGGGAGCGCGCTCCTGCCCGAGAGTCTGTAGGTGCTGCACTATCATTTCACGGTCAACAGAACGTACGGGCCAGGCGTGCCGCTCTGGTTCGGGCACGACTACGGCCCCCTTCGTAGCACTAACGAACGGTTCCCAGATGTTGGGCTTATGTCGTGGTCTAGCTGCGGCCATAGAACGCTCTCCTCTCAGCTGCCGATTTGAACAAGTTCCCGGAGTTGCATGCTCTCTGCTGCCCGGTGCCTTGCAGGGACTTGGGTGCGGTATGACTCCTCTCCTTGACGTTTTGGTGGACCCGGCCTACGCATCAACCGCACGACGAACTACACGGCTTCACATACTGGCAATTGTCATGTTCTTCATCGATGCGTCAGCCCACTGGACAGGCTGCAGTGTGCGTCTGCCTCTAGTAATCAATACGTTGCGACGCGCAAAAACCCCCGTCTCCGCCAACCGAGTACATACATCCATAGAACTGTTGTGCTATTATAGATAAGAATAGTTAGGAGGTGATGTATACGGAAAATTCAAATGGACCAGAATCTACCCATCAGGAGCAAAACATAGTCCAACGATCTAGGAGCTTGCTCGCCCGAATGAAACGTGCAGCAAGAGAGGCGACGAACGCGGGTGGCACGCCGGGTGCCGAATATGACATCCTCCCAGAATTGCCCAAGAAGAGCGACCCAGGGGACGGGAGCGAGGACACGGAGAACGACGCAACGAAACGCGTGCAATGAAAGTCAGTGGGCTAGCGATAATGTGATCGACGATTACGGAGCTCGCTGCCTGCCTCGCGGCTGCCAGCGACTATTGCCCACTGTCGTCGATCACGGGAAGAGTGTCCCCAGTGCCTCAAAGACCGATGGAGCAAGTGCTAGCTAGCCAAGCGGGGGGGAGACCAGTATCTCCATGACAAACTCGCTACTCTCCGAATACGAGTTCGCAAGGCTCGCCGAGTACCGCGACCTGACAGACCGCGATCTCCTAGTGAAGTACCAAGAGGGCGACATCGAGGCAATCGGTGCCCTCTATGCTAGGCATGCCAGATTGATTTTTCGCTTTGGACTGGCCAAAGGCCTCGATTTCCAGGATGCTGAGGACCTGGTAGAAGACACTTTTTCCCGCATCATAGATGGGATTCAAACGTTTAAGGGCGACCACCCGAGCAGCGGGCGCTGGCTCAATGCAGTTAAGTATCGTGCACTCTACGATTTCTTTCGCCGCCGCGGCCGGGTTCTCAAACGGGAAGGCCCTATGCCGGAAGAAGACCTGGTAGCATCACTTTTCGATGCTGAAGAGGACGCCCTCGAGCGCGAAATCCACGAAGCTTATAACTGTGCACGTCATAAGCTGTCGGAGCAAGAACTTAAGGAGTTGGATCAGGGACCCGGTCGTGGGACGGGCAGAAAAACTTGGCCTGTAGCCCTGAGTAGGCTGATCGCTGAGTTCGAAAACTGCTACGGAGGCCAGTCCGTCGGCGAGGAGCAAAAACGTTGACCGACGAGTATAGGAAGCTAAGTTACGACTTGCTCGCAAAGATGAAGAGGCAGGCTGAAATCACGACGCAGGAACTCGGCGTATCGAGCCAGCTAAAGTTTGAGGTGCTTGCGGAACAACATAGATCGAACGTGGGCCCGGCAGATGTCTCCCTGCAGGATGCCGATCCCCAGAAACGCCTTCTCCGTGACCTTGTCGCGCAGTTCCTAGATGCGCGCAACTTGGACGTTGTAACGTTCCGCCAGCTCTGGAACACCGTCGTTATGCACTCGCTGCAAGCTCTGAGCTCAGCATCAGTGAGATCCCCTCAAAGCTTTGGCGCGCTCGGATTCTCTCGATCTTCGTCTGAGCTGCTTCCGATAATCTCCCTTACCGCTTGGGCGATCCTCAACCCAAACGCATCCGAGCAAAGCCTCTCCGGTGAAGCAAGGCGGCGAGGTCTTAGCCTCGGCACTAGCCAATCACTTGCCGCCCATTTAGTTCAACGCTTGCCCCGCCGCGACGCGTAATGCCCATCTCTCTCGCCATTCTTGAACATTTGCGAGGCGGTCTGATAAAGAGGGGTGGAAGTACCCCCACAAGGCCGAACCGAAATAGAAAAAATACAGCCCCTTCACCAGGGTGATCGCCGGAAGTCGACCAATCTGTCGCAATCGCTCAGTGGCAGCCAGCCTTTCCGTTTCTACTGGGAGATTGATTGACTGCAACTCTGCGCGGAGATCAAGACTGGGCAGATCAGTCAGCACACTCACCAATGCATCCGGGTCGGTAGTCGAGTTCAGTGCGAATTCATCAGCCTCCAACTCAATCCTCCTATAGTCAACGAGCACCGTCAGCAGACTCGGCCCGCAAAGACTGAGGCGAGACAGTGCCTGCAGCATCCAGAGCAAACGTAGGTGCAGCAAAGCGTGCCCCACTTCGTGTGCCAATACTACCCGCGCCTTCCGATCGCCTAGCTCAGCCAATAGCCCTCCAGACGCGCACACAACGGTCCACGCTAACACGGGCAACAACATCTTGGATTCCGGCCATTTCCCAAAACCCTTCTCCAACAGCAACCTTGGTCCATCGACCCCCGCAACTTCGGTGGGGACCCTCTGCACCTTTCGCGCCAAAAGCAGCGCTATCATTCGCCAGTCTTGGCAACAAGCCACTACCCACATAGTCAGCCATACCGTAGCAGGCGCGCAAAATATTATACCTATCAACCATCCTGCCAAATAACCGGCATCACTGCTCCCGACCAACGCCTCTAACACTGCTCTATACCAAAACGACGGCAAAGCAAACTCAATACCTAGAGAACCCGCGTTACCATCTGACGATCCCAACCAAAGGACCGTTACGACTATAGCCAGCACACCCGCTACATTTATCACAGCGCTGACGACTAGCGTTCCAACCGCAGACAAGATAAGGGCTCGCGAAGCCGTGAATGGTGAGGCCGCAACGAGCTCCAAAGTCAGCGCCTCATGCGGCCACGCATCCCAAAGATCAAACCAGTCATTTACAGACCGGAGGAGCCAATTTACGCCCAGTGCAGGAATACCCACCACCAATAGCAGAAATCCCAGCATTACGGTCGCCGTTGAATTTATTTGCATACCACCAAAGCGCGTGACCGCTAAGACATTGACCTCTCTCATCCAGCTAGTCAACATCAACGGATCAGCGAGCAACGACTCCACAGAGGCGTGAGTGTTCGCAACTTCAAATAAAATACTTCCGGTAGCACCAGACCATAAAGGATCCTGAGTCACGGCAGCCTGGGTCTTCCAGAAGAGATCATCCACAGACATTGTTGCTACCGCCGTAAGAGTAACGCAGAACAAGATAGGGCCCGCGAAAACCATATTTATCGGCATCGCCAACTGACAAGCCCGAGCGGCGAAGAATTTGCGAACATCGACGCTTTTATCCTCAGTAGACGGCAGCCCACTAAAATAGGAAAGAGCCCAAGGCAAACAGATAGCAGCTAGTATTGGCACAGCCGCGAGTAGAAACGGAGCGCCACGAGGAGAGAGATCAGTTCGACTGAAGAGAATCACAGCTAGCGTTCCGAATGATATCAGTGGCAATACGCACCAGTCACCGCGAAACCATAGCGGGTGAACCTCCGTTGCCAAAACTTTGATAGAGATCCCTGCTGCCGCCAACTCCTCCCGCAGACTCTGTTCGTCATTCGCACATGGCGTCGCGAACGCGAATGGCATAAATGCACCAGCGAGAACACCAATTATGCCGCACGCTACAACTACCCCCACAGCTATCGTCGATAGAACGAACGGCCCCCCACTAAAGAGTGCCTTGAATATGCCAGACGTTACGGTGAATTCCACCACAATAGAAAGCAGAAATCCAATAACGCAATATTTGAGAAATCCAGAACGCACACCTGGGGCAGGGCGGAAGTTCAAACTGAGAATAGAATGATGTGGTGCGACCGGCGTTGTGCGATATACACATGTGGCCAACGGTTCAGTCTCGAGAGTCTTCTGCAGTGTGTTAGCCTTCGAATCTGCCCACTCTCGGAACCTGACGGTTGCTTCTTCTACGCCACAATCAAGATAGAAGAGTGTCAAATGTCCATCGCCCTATCGCTACAGTGGAACTGCAGTGCTGAGCTATACAAAATGAGAGTCACGGACACGCGTCTGACCGCCCCCAGGCAGGCATACGGGTAGAATAGCAACGAGCTAGCTAGTCTTAACCGCCCTACTTTTCAATTGGGGCGTATTTTCCTTTGCGCTCATCCAGCTTGTCAAGAGAGCATTGGGCTGAAAGAATATTGGCCGAGTGGTCGTCGCAATGCAGCTTAGCAAAGAACGAATATTTCTTAAGGGCCGGGCTGAGCCAGTGACACGCACGGTGAGTTGGAGCGAGGTTCCACGTCTATAGGGCGGAGGCGACGGCTTCCTTCTTATGCTCAGGCTTATGTTCAGGTACAAGTTCCAGACTACCTTGCTCGTCGATCTGTTGACCATCGTCTTGTGGTTCCTCTGCTGGCTCCAACAGAATCTGGTCAGTCTTTAGGATCGTTATCTCAGGAGGGGTAAGGCCCAGAAGGATTTGTGCCAAGAGCTGCGGATTCCTTTCTGCGACATGAGTCATTCGGTGATCGCTGCGCATTCTGCTAACATTTTTCTCTACCGTGCTCTTTGAAAAACCCAGATGATCTGCTGCTTCCTGAACGGTGCAGTTGTCCGCCAGGAGTTGCAGGAGCTCCTTATCATTCTCGGCGACTGGGAAAACGGCCGGTAGATGGCCCGTCGCAAGCGCAACATTGACGCTCCCTGGGGTTACTGCTGTTGTGACGATATGGAAGGTCCTGGACGTCGAATGAAATCCTTGGTAGCGAGCCCAGGCCACGGTTGACTTGCTCAAAATTCTTTGAACTTCTGCACCCTTGAAGTTCAATAGACCGCGTATGAGGTCGTCAGCATCGGGTCCGGTGATCTCTTCCCCAGGGCGCTGGAGAACAATCGGACCTGTTCCCGGAGTGATTTCTGGCCTTTGCATGTCGCCGCGCCAGAGGTCGTCTGCCATCCTGGCTTTCGGACTCAGCACTTCTTGCCCCTCGAGCGCACCTGCGAATCCCCAGGCAAATACATCCGGCCTCCTGAGTGCATCTTCAAGGTCGTAAATGCCGATCGCTCCAAGCTTTCTGAGTACCCCAACTATCTCCGGCGGACAAAACCGGGACACCACGAAGAATTTCCCCGATGGATAGACCGACCGTAGAATCGACAATCCGAAAATGCCGCTGATCGGGTCTCGCGGATTACCGGTCAAAGATGGAAATATTCCGCCAAGATCTATGCACAAGAGATCAGGAGCGACTCGCTGAACCTTCGCTACAGCCTCGCGAACGTCCTCCCAACGGTAGATACCAAGCCGCCGCCCTGTCTGATTCGACGCCTCCTGTAGAGCTGAGTCAAACCTTCCAGCGTGGTCGTCGACAATCGGAACGCGCAGAATTCGCTGGTCGATTAGCTCATTGCCCTTCGGCTTAAGGATCAGATCGAACCCCAGAATTCTCGTCATCTCGTACTCTTCTTGGTTCATGCCATAGCCCCCTCGCTGTTAGGCGCAACAGCAGTTTTCGTGAAGCGCGTCTATCAAGCGCTCCACCTCGCAACGGCGGATTGCTACGAATTGCCGCCAAGCCTCGATGGCTTCCGATGCAATTTCAAGTTCATACACTCGGTGCCGCAGGGGGACAGGGAGCCGAAGGGGCCTTCCTTCGAGATGCCGCTCGATGAGTGCCTGTATGCCGCGGGGTGATGGGCGCAGGACCACTACCCTTGCTCTGTTTTCTGGACCAAAGGAATACAAACTAAAGCTAGTAAGGACATCGTCCTCGATCATGTCCCCGTCGCTCGTGAGCCACAGCCGGTTCTCGGGATCAAGATCGAAAGTGAACGGCATTTGCACCTGGCGAAAAAAAAGCCCCGCCATATGACGGGGACCCTTCCAATTCACAACCGGTACATCACTGCACCGGCATCTACGCCGCAAGAAGTGCTCTTCTCGGAAGTGTTCCTTCACCATCGCTGGCCCCCTCTCGGAGCGGTGTTCCTGGAATAATACCGACTCCTTGATGAGGATCATCCTCACATTTCAGCGGAAGCCCTTGGACTTGTGTGATTAGCGAAGGTCATCTTGCAGTTGAACGTTCCATCCGAGCTTATGGTCAGAACACATCGACCATCATCAGCAAGGGCTTCGATTCGAAGCCTGGCCTCTTCAGGACAAAACTTGACGACATTCGTCAGAGTCAAGTGGACCTGCCCATTCTCCAGCCGAACCGTTCGGAGCGCGGGTTCCAGATGTACTGTCCTCCCTTGCCAGCCATAAGGCTCGTCTTGCTTATTCCGGAGTTCGTGCCAAGGAGCCTGCTCCAGGATAAGACTGTACGTCCGATGCCCAAGGAATTGCGTGTCCGCTCTTAAGGCCATTGCCGCGCCGAGAATATCCCAGGGTCCCGGGTTCTGCTCTTGCTCATTGGCCAGAATAGCCCAGCTACCACGGATACGACCCTCGCCTGGAACTACACGAATCCGTGATAAACCAAGATGTTCACGACCCCGAGGAAACTCTGATAATCGAGGTTCTCCTTCAGTCATGCTCTACGCAGCATACACCCGATGTACCGGAACTCCGGCGATTGGGTTGGTCTACCGCGCCAATGACCCTATTGACAGCCTCCTTGTTAGTCTCATTGCCATGGTAACCACGGCTATGTTGGTGGCGAGACCCGATAGCCACCCGGTCCAGTTAAGCCGCACTCGGCGTATAGGAACACCACCTGCCATCTGAGATCTTCTCGTGGTAGCTCCAGAAAGGACCCTCTTTGCCATTCACCTGGGTCATTGGAACCTGGTGGATCTGGCAGATCCGAGCCTCCTCGGGCTCCGAGGACGTCGACTGCGCGGACATTGGTTTCGAGTCATTCTTGAGTCCGTAGCGCTCCACGATCGAATCCTAGGCGTGAGCCAGCTCCAGCGGACGAAGACCCTCTTACATGAAGCCGCGCATCCGATCGGCGGACACGGTGAATGTTCCTGGCTCCCTCGTCTGGATACGGGAGTGAGGTCGTTCCCCTAGTGGCCCTGTGGAGCGAGAACCGCCAGACCTTTCAATCGGTGCTAGGGAAGATCCAGACCACATCAACGCGCAGCATTGACGGGATTGAATGCCCCGCGGCTCACGACGACGCAACCGAGTCGTAACGCTGGGATAAGAATGCCATCGAAATAGGTCCCTCAAATCTCTCACTCGGCCGCAGTCTTCTCGGAGGTGACGCTCTTTTCGAAAGCGCGCTATCTCTCTGGCCCGATAACTCCTGCCAGAGCTGCAAACAGGCGAATCAGCTGCCGCCTCCTCGGCCGACTTGGGTCATATTCGCCACCGAGGTGGATAAAGCTCTGCAGCGCACCAAGGTCTTCCTCGCTGGCTACGAGGCGGATTCCCTGCTCCGTGCGCCTCGCCCCATACACCACACGCTCGCTATCTGGATCGAGCGGCAGCAGGCTTCTCAACGTCTCGTAATTCTCGGGATCCAGCACGAACGCGTATTCCTTCGATCGCGGAGCTCCGTGAGTCTCTACTCTCGAGAGGTCCGCTTCTGTGTTCTTCCAGCCGGAAACCGTGCCCTGCTCCTGGCCACACACCGGGCATTCATAGTAGACCTGTGGCGGAATGTCCTGGCGGCGGACGTTGAGATAGCCCGGACACCGGCGATGCTTGGGTCGCCTGCGACATCGGATGCCCGTCTCGACCGGCTCCCCCGAAGGTGCAAGGCTTCCAGCCGCGCTGATCGCTCGCACATAAACGCCCATGCGCTCAGCAGGCGAGAGCTTGTAGTCAGGCCCGAGCGCGCCAACAAGCGAAGCATCTGGCTCAAGGATGGGAGCCACGATGGCCTCTACTCCCGGCGAGAGCTTGAGCGATTCGTTGACCGTCTCGAGGTCGAAGGCCTCCGGGTCAAGAGCGCCGTTCACCCATTCCATCCGCTCCTGGTACTCCTCGTGCTCGGGGTCCTGGAGAATGGCCAGGAGTTCTCGGTAACCATGGGCGCCGCCACAATCTTCTGGCGGGCAGGCTCTCGCTCCAGCTACACAGCGTGGGTACAACCTGCCTGGCTGTGGCGGGAATATGTCTTCGATCACCAAGTGATGGCGCCAGCCGTCGCCAAAGTCGTACTCGTAAGTAAACGATGCGCCGATATGGGCGATGCTCCGAAGATGGGTGCGGCTCGCGTGATGGACGGGGACACGCCGCACGCCCTCAAATGGATCGGGCTCCCCGTAATAGGCGCCTTCGATGATGAACTGGTAGAGGTGGTAGTCAAGCCAGCCCATGACGGTCTGGAGGACCTCGTGGAGGCCGCGAAGGGTGATATCGCTCGGGACTTCAATCTGGCGCCAGATCGGCGGGCTGATCCCTTCCAGGCTCACCTGAATCTGGCAGATCATAGTCGGAGCTACAGAGCGTCGGGCTCGCCTCTCCGGCATCTTTGCTTCAGATCCGTCCTTATAAGAGGAATCGGAGACTCTCGACGCCGCTTCCGTCGTCATCGCTTCGTATCTGGTGACACTGTAGCGCCGCAGTCGGACAGACGCCGAACGCTCGCACCCACGGAGCCCCCGACGGGGAGCTGCTCAGTCTTTGAGTGCCATCAGCTCGACGTCGTCCATCGGATAATCCTTGAGATTGTTGGTCACGACGACTGCGTGATGCTCGCTGGCCACTGCGGCCACGAGTGTATCGGTGGTTGAGAGAACGACGCCTTTGCGCCCGAAGTCGTATCGATAGATCCCAGCCTGCCTGGCGGTATCTCGATTGATGTCCCAGAAACGCAGAGACGAAATAAACTCATCCCACACCGGTCGCTTGTCGGGCGGCACTCCCGTATAGAACTCGGCCACATTGATCGCGCATACGCCGAGCTCGTCGCCGCCGCTGATCATTTCGAGGATCCTTGATCGAGCCGGCTCGCGGTTCTTAGAGAAATCGATCAAGGCGGTCGTGTCCAACAGGTAGCGAGTCATGAGTTGCGTATGGTTGATTCCAGCTTGGCATCGGAAGATCGTCGCGAGGAGCGAACCCACTCAACTGCGGATTCGCTGGTTTCCCAACCTGGGATGTCGACATCGGCGAGCGAGCCAACGACCTTTTTCGCAGCATTGCCGAGGCGCAGCCGGGCTAACTTCTCTTCGACTGCCTCCGTGAAAAAACGGCTGCGGCCCCGGCGACCGACTATAGCGTCGACCTCTTCGACGAGCTCCGGGGAGATGACGACATGTGCTCTGATGGTTTCCTTCGACATGGTTGGGTCCTTGCTACTCCACATAAGTGTGCTTTCATTGTCCCACACTTTGGTGATTTGTCAAGAGAGAAAACACCTGATACGGCCGACGCGGTCGACTCGCGCTCAACATCTACAAGGCAACAGCCCCTGCGCCCGGTGCGACCGAATCTTAATTTCCGCCGCCGAAGAAACCGAGCGCCTCGCTTCCGAGACGCCCGGTTCTTGATTCTTAGGCCGCAATGTTTGGCCTATAGGAACACCAGCTGCCGTCCGAGTTCTTCTCGTGGCAGCTCCAAAACGCTCCCTTCTTGCCATTCACCTGGGTCATAGGAACCTGGTGGATCTGGCAGACTGGGGCCTCCTCGGCTTCCGATGTGGATTGAGCCGACGTCGAGGGCTTCAAGCCGTTCTTCAGCCCGTAGCGTTCCACGATCTCATCGTAGGCGCTCTTGGCCCAAGCCTTTGCGCTTTGCATCTCGCCTTGGTTATCGCCCGTCACGATCACGGTGTGCTTGCCATCTGAGGACAAAATCACCTGATATGTCATTTGTGCCATCGCTCATCACCTCCTTTCCGCTCGCTCTTCCAGAATTGAATTTGGAAGGCTTGCTTGCCTTCCTTACCCGTCACGAAGTGCTAAGCGGGGGGTGAATTTCGCAAGGGCGAGCGAGCCGCTTTGGGCGAGCGAGTTTATCTCGACCCTTGCGAAAGAGGGGCGAAGGGCCCCTTGCGATTAGACCCGGGGTTCAATGGATGGTCTCTTCGATCAACTCTCGCGAAGAAACCCCAATTCTGATCGCTCGGATGGCGACTTACTAGCAGCAGCAACGTATGGTTGACGGTCGCCGTCGGCTTGGCATATCCTTCGCGATCTAGAAGAGTCCACTAACTGTCATCATGGGATCAAACATCTGATAACGACTTTTCCTGGCGGAGCCTCATGACAGCGCTGGCGTTGGAGGTAGGAGCGACCAAAGATGAGTGCGATCATGATCAATAAACCGATGTATGTCAACACAATAAACACTTTTCCGATCCAGGGCATGACCATAATATATCACATTGGCGCAGAATTATGATTAAACGAGTGGTCTTCTGCCTCTTTCTCTTGCTATTGGGAGCAGCTGAATTACTGATTGTAGGCACAGAGCGAAGTGTTCTCGCTTATAAGGCATTTGATTACAAGTGGGATAAGACTGAAATTAGCGTCTACATCCATCCCACACTAGCAGATTCCTGGAAGCCGGCTATCAGAGATGCGTTGAACACGTGGACGGCTGTCGGAACCGGGGTCCGCCTCGTTGAAGGAATGTCACTCGGATCTGATATCGTGATCCGCGCCAACCCCGATATTCTTGACATAGGCCCGTGTGGAGTGGCCTGTGTTTCAGAAATTCTTGGCAGCTCTGACCGGCCCACGATCGCCACACACTGTGAGATCAAAATCAATACCGCGCGTTCATTCAGCACCGACGGGGATCTTCTCTCTTTCGATGTGTACTCCGTAGTAGCTCACGAGTTGGGACATTGCCTCGGCCTTGACCATAGCGAAGACAGCTCCGCCTTGATGAGCACCGCGGACATGACGGTGCTCGAATCGTTTGTTCTCGGTGATCGGCGAGAGATCACGGAGGATGATGGACGAGGGTTGTTGTCTATCTACGGGTGGTCTGCACCACAAATAGCGGGCCGAGTCACAAATCAGCGGGGAGGTCCTTACCCAGGAATTCATGTTTACGCTTGTCCAATTCCGCCTGGGACATGCGGGCAAACAACCACGGGGGCCGATGGCTCGTACACCGTTCTAGTTCCCAACGGAACCTACAGGGTTCAATTCGGCCGCACGAGTGAGGGCTCACGGCCAGACGGTTACTGGAGCCGAGGCGGCTTCGTATCCCGTGTGGGTGACGCCACTAATGTTCAAGTTCAGGGAGCACGATCCTTCTGGATCGACGTCCGTCTGCCGCACTAAGGCAAATAGCAGCTGTGATGGCGTCTGGAGGCAGTAGCGGATTGGGCTCAGCAGGAGGCGCGGCTAGGCTGCATTGCCATTGAGGCACGTCCTCGACCATGACAGCGGTCGGGCACCTACCGGACCCTCATTGGCGGATCTATCCTGGCATGAATAGGATCTCGCGGGTGCCAGGAGACCGAATACACTATGACGCGCCGGAGGCATCCCGTGATCGGTACCCGAACGGCGAGAAACGCGAACGCTAGAAGCTCGTCTTAATGTTCAAGCTTATGGTCGACACCTGCGTATGGCTTGACCTTGCCAAGGACCATCGCCAACTGGCGCTGCTCGATGCACTCGAAGAACTTATCCGCCAGGGACGGACGAACCTCCTTGTTCCGGAGATAATCGCGTCCGAGTTTGAGCGCAATAAGGCCCGCATCGCTGATGAGGGAGTCCAAAGCTTCGCTAGTGCCCTCAAACGTGCCAAAGAGGCCGTGAACAAGCTTGCTGACGACAAAGCCAAACGGCAGACCATCGCGCAGCTCGATGAGATCGATTTCCGATTGCCACGCCTCGGGGACGCGGCGATGGAATCTATCGGGCGGATCGAAACGCTACTTACCAGCTCCGGCCCTATCCCAACGTCCGACTCGGTACTGATCCGCGCCGCGACGCGAGCTATCGAGCGGAGGGCTCCGTTCCATCGTCAGCGCAACGGCATTGACGATGCAATTCTGATCGAGACTTATTTCGACTGCATCACTGACAGGTCAGCGACGGGTGTCCGGTTCGGGTTCGTGACTCACAACACGAAGGACTTTAGCCACCCCAGCCAAGACAACCGACTGCCACATCCCGATCTATCTCCCTGCTTTTCCAAGATCAAATCGCGCTACTTCATCACGCTTGCAGACGCCCTTCAGAAAATAGACCCCACGCTTGTAATGGACGCCAGATTCGAGCGCGAATGGGCTCAGCAGCCACGGCGATTGGCCGAGATAGTGGATGCGCTGGATGAGCTATGGGACCAGATTTGGTACGGTCGGCACCAAGTTCTGCGCGACGGGGTAGAGAGCGGCAGAATCTCGCTGGTTGAAAAGGAAACGTTTCCCGTCCGCGATCATCTGCATCGGCCCATGCAGCACAACGTTTGGAAGATGGCACAGGCTGCAGCGCAGCGGGTTGAGAGGCGCCGCGGCCGTGAGAATCTTGGGCCGTGGACGGACTTCGAATGGGGCATGCTCAACGGCAAAATGTCGGCGTTGCGGTGGGTCATGGGAGATGACTGGGACTTTCTCGACACTTGAGACCACCTCCAAGGGCGCACGGAACGGAAGTCCGTTGTCATCCACCCTGACACCTCGCGGGTGTCGCGCTCTCGAAACGGCGCAAAACCGGCCGGACCGCCCCAACGTTCGCGAGAGGGCGAAGGTCCCGTGTCAGAGATGGACCATAGGAATGGGGGTAATCGACCGATTCTGGGCCTATCGTGGGCCCGAGAAGCTATGTATTGGCGAGGGTCAAGATGTCGGGCGTCAGAGCCGAAGACTTCATCCACAGTAGGACTTTTTTTCTCTGGCGCCAACAGCTCTCAAGTCCAGGACGCGACCATGAAAAAAGCCGAGCATCCCTATTCGAGACACCCGGCGATCTTCTCATTTCGGCGGTCTGTAGCTACACCAGACGCCGTTGCTCTTCTCCGGACAGCTAAAGAAGGCTCCGTATCGTCCTTCCCGCTTGACCATCTGCAACTTGTGGATCTGACAGATTGGTCCGCTCTCCACTGGAACCTTTGGTTGGCGCAGCGCCAATTCGATCAGCCTCTTGACTCGATCGATCTCGACGTCGATCGCTTCTCCCGTCGCACTCAAGCCCTGTAGCGCATCTAGCGCTTCATTCAGTTTCTCCCGGATCTGCAAATAGACCCGCCGGTTGAACACTGCCATTGTGCTCATTGTTCTCACCTCCGTTCTGCTGACGATCCGTCAACGTCGACGCCACAACGAGCGGCCGAGCCGCGTCAAGGGCTGCCTGTCGCGATTAGCGCTGGCAGTTCCATCGCAGCGTAGCGAAGACCCTTGACGCATAGGCGAGGCGCGAGTTTCACAATGAGAAGGCAGACGGAGCGTCACTCGCTCGGTGCGCGCGTTCCTATGAGAACGGAGAAGACAATTTCGCTCGGGTCCAGTAGGAGCTGAGCGCTGGAACGCTTAGGGGCGCCAGAGCCGATGAGCTCGGTTAGACGGCAGCGTTCTTCTCTGGCGCCCCGCAGCTCTCAGTCCTGGATGCGACCAAAAAAGGAGCCGAGCGTCTCACTGTCGAAACGCCCGGCTCAATGTTCAAGCCGCTCTCATTCCAGCCTCCGACGGGCCGTATAGCGCAAGCTTTGCTTCGCTCAAGCGCTTCTCGTCCCAATGCAGGTCACGCTCGATTCCCAGGCCCAACGGACCTCGGTATTGCTCAAGCTCGTCGAGTGAGAAGTACCCCGACTCGTCGCTATGGTCGCCGAAGATTGAGACGAACCCGAAGAACATTCGATGATCGGGATCGTACTCAGTCGCAAACCAGGTCCCTTCTCCGACCGGGTTGAAAAACTTAGCTACGACGATCGAATCGGCGACGTTCTGCTGCGAGCCCACCGCAGCGAACCGCTCTTCTAACTCGCGGGTCAATAGCTTCATCATGGTCATCACCTCGCTTTCTGTCGACGCTTCGTCGGCGCCTTCCACTTCCGCCACGAGCCGAAGCGGGTCAAGGGCGTAGCGAGTCGATTAGCGAGCGAAGTTCATCGGAGCGCAGCGGAGACCCTTGTACCCTAGCTGAGGTCGTGGCCCACAATGAGAAGGCGACGGAGGGGTCCTGCTTGATGAAAAATGTTGATCCAGTGAGTGGTGGGGGTGTGATGCTGACGCTCGACAGCCAATCGATATCCACTGCGGTTGCGGAAATTCTTCGGCGGGGACTCCTCGATCCGTCTCGGCTGCATCCCGAGGAAATAGCCTATTTTTCCAGCCGAGCAATCGAGCCCGACGGCGCTCTGGATAGAGGGGCGAGAACCCTCTACTTCAACAAGGAAGGCCGAAAGTTACTCGGTGAGATGATCGAGGTCGTCAGCAACGACAAAATCGTGGCGCAAAACCTGTCGATCAAGGAGGTCGAGACCGAAGTCATCACTACCGTCTTCGAAGCAGCAATTGCCGATGATCAGGGGCGGCTGGACGTGGACAATGTTGTTGCTGCGCTCGTTGAGCGATTGGAGCAAGGGCTGGGAGAATGGATAACGGTATGGCCGGTTCTAAATCTGTCGATGCCCAACGACCGGAGCATAAGGCTGGCGGGGCTCACCATCGGCAAAGTTGGCGGGTCGGAACGTTCAAAGATGACGGAAGACATAGAGTGGGTTGGGCGCACCGTTCGAATTGGCCGAGATGGGGCTCCTGGTAGTGCCCTGCCGCATATTCAGAAGTCAACCGATGAGACCCTCGCATCTTCAGAATGCTGGGGTGTTGGGACTATCTACGGACGTAAGGGCGCCGTTGAGGAGGTCGTCGAGGAGCGAGTCGTCATCGCGACCGACATTCTCCGATGCTTCGGCATGTATATCGGCATAGACCCAGATGAGACCCTGCTCGGAATCCCAAACCAACCCGGGATTCGTCGAGCAATAGTTTATCAGCGCGGACAACATGTAGCGTTCCCCAGCTCGATTTTTCAAGTCCCTCTAAGGTACGAGCTCACGACCGAAACGTTGGATCGCCTGGAAGCCTTCGAGCTCTTCCAGAGGGCGCAGACCATCAGCAACGCCGAGTCCGCTACAGATCTCCAGCAGCAGATTCTTCTCGGGATGATGCAGTTCGGTCTTGCGTCCCGGGCGGCATCGCGGGAGATCAAGATTCAATCCTATATCACCGCCATCGAGAGCCTATTGTGCCTTGAGCGGACGGAGTGGAAGTATCGAGTCGACAAAGCGGGAAAGAGGCTGGCTCTCTTCGTCAGTGAGGAGGAGAGAGCCAGCCTCCGCCACCGGCTAAAGGCGATCTATGAGCTTCGGGGCGGAGCCGCCCACTGGGCATGGCGCAACCTGCGCGGACGCGAATTCATCGGCCAAGCAGATATCGATGAGCTCCGTCTCTTCGCCTACTTTGCGGTACTCCTAGCATTGACACACTGTGAGGGTCTGGACACCCATGCTGAATTCATAGCGAAGCTGGATGCGATGCGAGGAGTGCACAAATGAGAATGCGACGGAGCGGCAGTGGGTGGTGTGGGCGTCTAACAACGGACGGAAACCGAAGACGGCGGTGGGGGAGAGTAGGGGCTATACGTCCCTAGGTGAAGCACGCTATGGTTTGCGGCCGAGTTTGCGGCCGCAAACTCCACGGAATCGCCTAGCGCGTGATTCCGTCCCGAGAGCGATAGCGAAAATCTGCACTAGGAGCGGCCCACGTTGCGGCGGCCCAAGGACAGCGGGTTACTCGAGCTTAGGCGCGCCTCTTGCCAGATCGATGGTGGCCACCCGATTTCTCTGGCATGGCGCTGGGTCGGCTCAACGAGCCGTCCGCTGCCGCGGCAAACCAGTCTAGCCAGCGCTCGATGAACTGCTCCTCATCGCCCTGATCGAAAGCCAGTGGCTCCCAATCCAGCTGGCGGACATCGATGCCATGCCAAAACGCTCCGGCCGCGTGAGGGTCGGTGGGGGGGAGGGCAAAGGGATCGACAGAGGTTGCTTGAGCTCTCATGAGCGGCATGATCATGAATGCGAGCTCGAACCATCGAAACCTACCTTCATCCCAGGCGTCGCAGAACCATAGAGAATGAGAGCGTCCCTCGTATCCATATCGATCTTGGGGCTTCTTCGCGGCAATTAACGCGTGCGCGACCACATCAAAGGGTGGCTCAGACTCGTGTGCGGCAAGACAGCCGGCGGGCGCCGGCTGAACCTGCTCAACGACGAGCTTCCCATTATTCAGACTCAGCTCAACGATGCTACGTCCGGCCGAAGCTCTAGCCGCAGGAGCGGCATCAATAGCGCGGTCTCGCAGAGTGAGCGAAATTTGCTGCAGAGACTGTCGCGCGACCTGTAGAAGCTCTTGCCGAGAGTCTTCTCTCGACCGCTGAGCTGACTGAGCCGCACCATGTCTAACTTGTTCCTCCACGACGGCCTGGTTAATCTGCTGAAGTCGGACGGCTGCACCTGACAAAGGCTCCTGTATTCGCTGCAAACGCGCAAGGATATTCTCGGGGGATGGGCGTGATCCAGAAGCCTTGTAGAGGCATTCGAGCACCAGATTGGCCAACGAAAGAGGGATGCCACCCAATGAGAGAGGCGGCTCATTGAGATGTTGCTCCCGAAATTCCGGACCGGGGAACGGTCTGGTCCCTTGCAGGAGCTCAAACGCGATAACTCCGAATGCGTAAACGTCGGTCGCGCTCGTTGCCCGCTCGCCGCGCCACTGCTCTGGAGCCGCGTACGCCGGGGTCATCGAATACTTGTGTGTCTCTGCGGCGGTGGTAGCCTCAGCGTAGCGAGCAATTCCGAAATCCGCGACAGACCAACTCCCATCCAAGAGCAATACGTTTTCCGGCTTCAAATCACGGTGGACAACCCCGTTCCGAAGGCCCGCCAAGGCAGTCGCCACGTCAGTCAGTATTCTGACCACCTCGACAACGTCCAACCGACCACCTAGATCCCCCAGATGCTGCCGCAGCGACTTATCTGCCCTAGGCATCACCAGGACGTAGTAGTCGTCCCACTCACCTTTGTCGATAATGGGAACGATGTTCCGAAGTCCTGTCAATTCTTCAAAGAGGAGTTCGCGATGAGCTCCAGGCGCTTTAGGAACAAGCTTAACCGCGGCGCGCAGGCCTTCCGCGTCCGTAGCTTCTACGACCTTTCCGAAACCACCCTGGGCTATTGAGGTTCCTAACTGCCACTCTCGACCTAAGCGTATCGTCGTCACGCGTCGCCATACCTCTTGGGCCGCCGCTACAGAGGCGCTCATCGCTATGGAACACTCGTTCCGAACCTCCGTCCTATCTATCGCAATTGTAACAAACCTGCGTCGCTCGAGTCGGCATCTGCGCGCTTTTGGCGCACGAGGAGCATGAACCGTAGGCGTAACCGTTGAGTAGCCGATTTTGCACGGTTCACGGGGCGCAGATGGGCTCATGTAGCGGTCGGCTAGGACCTCATTCAGTGCGAGCGCGGCTCCCAACGAGGTGCCGGTCAATGTCCGAATCGGACCCCATCTTCAGCCGTTCCTGGGATGATGCTCACCCTGTGGGCTTGTACTTGCACCAAGAGCCATCCGCATTTCTCTCGTGGCAGCTCCAGAAATCGCCGCGCCGGCCATGCATGAGCTTCATAGGCACCATATGAACCGCGCACATCGGGGGCTCCGAACCTGGCGCGATCACGGTTTTCTCCGCCGCCGCCGCAAGCTGAACGACTCGAGACGTGTCGCCGCGATAGGCTCGATCGGCGACCTGACTGAGCGTTTCGTTTGGGTC
>Ga0080064_1000448_pt1 | contig 109717 bp, 75 predicted proteins | sample Subgrocontami54m_FD_69260 | JGI IMG/M metagenome (GOLD analysis project Ga0080064, IMG submission 69260) | Subsurface groundwater microbial communities from S. Glens Falls, New York, USA - GMW46 contaminated, 5.4 m (SPADES assembly) (version 2) ...
CTGTCGGGTTCGTGAGTATCTTCTCCGAAGCAGGATATAATGAATCTTTCAGTGATTTTCGTTTCGATTTTACCATGAGGCAATATCTCCGTTTCGTTTAGATTTTCAATGAGTCAATGCGGCTTCTTGATTTTTCATTGAGAAGATGGTACCTTGAAACGCTGACGACCAGGTATTCCTGAAACGGACAACCAAAGAATTGTGATGGAAAATTTCATAGAGGACTTGCGGTGGCGGGGATTTCTCCATACCTTCACGCCGAATGTCAAGAAACATCTCGCGGAGAACCGCGTCACGGGCTACATCGGTTTCGATCCGAGCGCCGCGAGCCTGCATGTCGGCTCGCTTCTCCCGATTATGGGACTCGTCCATTTGCAGAGATCCGGTCACACTCCGGTCGCCATCGCGGGCGGCGGCACGGGGATGGTCGGGGATCCAAGCGGAAAGACACAGGAGAGAAAGCTCCTCACGGCAGAGGAGTTGGCGGCGAACCTGGAGGGAATAAAAAAGCAGCTTGCTCAATTTCTCGACTTCAAGACGGAAAAAAATCCCGCCAAACTCGTGAATAACGCAGAATGGCTCACAAGACTTTCACTGATGGATTTCCTGCGCGACATCGGAAAGCACTTCTCCGTGAACGAAATGCTCGCCAAAGATTCGGTGAAGTCGCGGATCGGACAGGAGCAGGGGATGTCGTTTACGGAATTCACGTATTCGCTCCTCCAGTCGTACGATTATCTCGAATTGTACGATCGTTACCAATGCACGCTGCAGATGGGCGGCAGCGACCAGTGGGGGAACATCGTATCGGGCGTCGATCTCATCAGGCGGCTGAGGGGAGCTGAGGTCCACGCGATCGTCTTTCCGCTCATCACGACCTCCGCCGGAGTGAAATTTGGGAAAACGGAAGGAGGGACGATCTGGCTCGACCCGGGCCGGACATCGCCCTACCGGTTCTATCAGTACTGGTTGAATACGGACGACCGTGACGTCATACAATATTTGAAGTTTTTCACCCTCCTCTCGCAGGATCGGATCAGAGCGTTGGAAGAATCGCTGCAAAAGAATCCCGAGAAGCGTGAAGCTCATGCGGCCCTCGGGCAGGAGGTCACGCGGAGCGTTCACGGCGATTCCGCGCTGGCGCAGGCGATCAAGGCATCGAAAATCTTCTTCGGCGGAGAGATCGCCGATGTCAGCGAATCCGAGCTCCTCGATATCTTCAGCGATGTTCCGTCGATGGAGCTGCCGCGCAACCAGTTCGGAGGTGACGGCAGCCCTTTCCTGGATCTCATGATCAGCGCAACTGTGGCAAGATCGAAAGGTGAAGCGCGCCGGCTCGTCGAGGGTGGAGGGATGTATCTCAACAACCGGAAGATCACGGACGTTGCCCGAAAAGTGAGGGTCGATGAGGCCATTCACGGAAAGTTTCTCGTCCTGAGGCGCGGAGGGAAGAATTATTTTTTGGTGCGACTCCTCTCCTGAGAAATTTCAATCGTTCCTGATGTCATGAATACCTATGCTGTGATCATTCTTATCACTCTGCTCGGAGAGTTCTTTCTCAATCTCATCGCCGATCTGCTGAACATGCGAACTCTTTCAGGCCCCCTGCCCGGCGAGTTCGCCGGCGTCTTTGACGCGGAGGCCTATCGAAAGGCCCAACGTTATGCAGAAACCCGTCTCGAATTCGGTCTCCTCACCTCGACGATCAGTCTCAGCGTGACGCTTGTTTTCTGGTTTGCGGGAGGTTTTCGCGCTCTCGATGATTTCGTACGACAATGGCACCCCGGCGTCATCTGGACGGGCATGCTTTATATCGGGATCCTCCTGCTCGCTAGATCCGTCCTCTCTCTTCCATTTTCGATCTACTCGATATTCGTGATTGAGGAGCGATTTGGTTTCAATACAACAACAGGGAAAACTTTCGGCGCCGACATCGCGAAAGGCCTGGCGCTTGCCATCGTCATCGGGGGGCCGTTGCTCCTTGGGATTCTCTGGCTGTTTGAGTTTGCCGGATCGATCGCCTGGTTCTATGGTTGGATTGTCGGAACGATCGTGGCGCTCTTCATTCAGTTCATTGCGCCGACGTGGATCATGCCGTTATTCAACAAGTTCACTCCGCTGCCGGATGGAGAATTGAAGGAAAAGATCGTTTCGTTCGCGGGCTCGGTGGACTTTTCGCTCAAAGAGATCGCCGTCATGGACGGATCGAAACGCTCGAGCAAGTCGAATGCATTTTTCACCGGCTTCGGGAAGAATAAACGCATCGCATTGTTCGATACGTTGATCGCTCAGCACACGGTACCGGAACTTGTTGCAGTTCTGGCGCACGAGATCGGCCATTACAAGAAGAAGCATATAGTTCAGAGCATGGTGATCGGCATCCTTCACACAGGTGTCATGCTCTATCTTCTCTCGCTGTTTGTCGGAAATGAACGACTCTCTGATGCCTTCTCGATGGAGCACCCGTCCGTTTACGCAGGGATGATCTTTTTCGGAATGCTTTTCACGCCGCTCGAATTTCTCCTCTCCCTGCTTCTTCATGCCCGTTCGCGCAGGAACGAATTTGCCGCCGATCGCTTCGCAGCCGAGACGACGAAGGATCCGAAGAGCATGATTGACGCCCTGAAGAAGCTTTCAGTCCACAATCTTTCACATCTCACGCCGCACCCGTTCTATGTCGCGTTGAATTACTCACATCCGCCCGTGCTCGAGAGGATCAGAGCGTTAGAGGAGCTGGAGGTGTGAGGTTGGGGGTTTGCGGTTTCAGGTTTGGGGTTCAGGTGGTGGGTGATAGGTGGCAGACGTTTGAGGATTCAGGTTTAAGGTATCCCATGCCACACATCGCACATCCGACATTTCATATCTCATCCTCAAATCTCAAACCCCAAACCTCAAGTCCCCAATCTCCGCCACAGGCGGATGCGCCTCCGGCGCACAAAATCGAACATCGAACATCGAACATCGAAAATCGAACATCGAACATCCCCCCCCTCACCCTTCGCCTTTCCCTCGATAAAAAGGCCACCCGCGCTGCCGATGCGATCTCCAGAGGAACAAAATCACTCCGACAACAATGAGCGCGACCGCATAGCGGATTTCCTTCACAAAATTCGGCCTCATGATGAGGATGTAGACAAATCCAAGGAAGGCAAGGAACGCAGGCAGCGGATAGAGCCACATCCGAAAAGGACGGGGGAGATCGGGCCGCCGAACGCGGAGGATGACCACCCCGATCGTTTGCGCAAGAAACTGCACGATGATGCGGATGACAACAAGCGCGGCTATAATATCGCTCAGCCGCAGTGAGCAAAACAGCATGGCGACGAATCCGAGAACGAGAAGCGAAACGTAGGGAAATTGATGCTTTGAATGAAGACGGCTGAACGGCTTGAAGTAGTCGCCGTCGACCGCCGCGGCGTACGGGATGCGTGAGTAGCCCAGGAGAAGAGAGAACACCGAAGCGAACGCGGTCCACATGATGAGAATCGTCGCCAGTGTTCCGGCCCAATCGCCGTACAATCGCTGCATGAACACCGAGACGATGTATTTTCTTGCGTCCGATCCCGCTGTTTCGCTCAGCTCCTGCCATGGAATGACTCCGAGGATGCTGATATTCATGACGAGATAAATCACCGCAACCAGAAGGATCGAATAGAGTATCGCACGGGGAATGATCCGGCCCGGTTCCTTGATTTCTCCTCCAATGAAGCAGACGTTGTAGTATCCCCAGTAGTCGTAGACGGCGACGAGCATTCCCGCACCGAGGCCGTTAAAGAAATTTGATGTCAGCGAAAATGCCCCTGCCGGAAAACTCAATGCCCGTTCGCTGTTGAAATGTGTGATGCCGGAGATAATGATCCAGATGATCGTCAGCATGACGCCGACCCAGAGAAATTCGGAGATACGGCTGATGATCGTGATCTTCCGGTAGAGGAGAAACACAGCGGACAGGCAGACTCCCATGGCAACAAAAGTCCCGGTCGAGATAACGATACCCGCGTCCAATAAGCCGATGATCGGGAGTCCTATGGAGAAATCGTGTTGATAGAGCACTGTGGCGAACGAAGGGATCAGGTAACCGGCGTATTGAGCCAGGCCGATGCATCCGGAGGCGATCGACAGGGGAGCGCTGAAGGTCAATTGCCAGATGAAGAGGAACGCCATGAATTTCCCGAGCCCTCGCGGACCGTAGATCTCTTTGAGGTAGCGATACGATCCTCCGGAGCCGGGCATGGCCGCGCCCAGCTCGGCCCAGACGAGTCCGTCGCAGATGACAAGCGCCGCTCCGAAAACCCATCCGAGCATCGCCTGGGGTCCGCCCATGGCTGCCACGATCAGCGGAATGGTGATAAACGGTCCGACGCCGATCATGTCGATCATGTTCAGCGACGTTGCGCCGGCCAGCCCGATGCCGCGGATGAGCGCGGGACGCTGCTGAGCCACGTCCGGAGTTGCGTCCATTACTGTCGCGCCTGCGAGATGATATTAAAGAAGAGCTTCACGGCGCCTTCATCGAGATTTCTCAACTGCCGGTAGAGCGCGAGCGCGCAATAGGCATAGGTGCCTTGCCCATATCGGGCCCAGAGGAGGGACGTCGAGGGCTGGTGTTCTCCTTCGTCGCTCATGGCCAGGAGGCGCTGGTATCGGGCGGATGTCTTTGTCGTATCTTCGCTCGGAAGATAAATGCTCCTCTCCTGAATCCAGCCCTTCCAGTCACTGCTTCTTATTGGATTTGGTTCATTGAAAAACGGATGGTCGTGTGCGAGCACGTCCACGGCTGTGTCTTCCTCCGTGACGCGTTCTCCGGTGATCGTGATCGGATAGGGAGCAGGTTGTTTTTGATTCCAGTCACCCTGCTTGTGATAGAAGCAAACGATATTGCCGCCGAGTCGAACATACTCGAGCAGCCGTTGGTTTCCCGTCGCGATATCCGGCCGGTACTGATACGCACGGAGGTCCAGGATGATCACCGTGAATTTTGAAAGGTCCGCGCGAGCGACGGCGGTCGAATCGAGCAATTGGAAAGGTATCCTGAACGGGCCAAGCAGTTGTTCGATCGTATCGTCGTAGGTTTTGATCAGCCCGACGAAGATGTTTGCCGCATGTCGTGCCGCAATCTTTGCCGGATCTGGCGGATGTTCGACCGGTACATGGGGCGGCGGCTCGATGTCGATGCGGTGCAACGTACGCGATATCGGCCGCAGGCCGCTGAAGAGATCGCTTTTGTCAAACGGATAGGCATGATCCTCCCGCACAAGGCAGTATCTGTGTGCCCTGAATTGCGGCGACATTGACGCAAGAGTGATGTGCTCCAGTCCCTGTGACCGATGGCGCCTCATTGCCGCGATCGCGATGTCGTCAACGGTAGAATCGTTGCGAACCTGACGGGCTGTGTTGACGGTGACGAGCGAGTCGGGATGTGCCATTGAATCCTGTCCGACAAAACGCGAGAACAATTTTCTCACCTGCCATGGTGAGATCCCGCCGCGCAACTGTTCAGGATGAAATGCAGGGTCCGCTGCTTTTGCAAAAGCTTCATACACCGAAATCCCCACCGCCTGGTGATTTCCGTGCTGTCGGCCGGGCTTGGTGGTCACGGTGTCGTGATTCGTGACGATAACATCGGGTTGGAGCAGGCGGATGTAGTAGACAAGCCTGGAAAGCGCGCTCTCCTTGCCGCCCCATTTTGCGAACGTTTCCTTTGCGGTCTTCGAATAGCCGAAGTCGGCGAAACCGAGGAAATGCGGCTCCGAACCGACGATCGCCGCCGCTTCGCATGTTTCCCTTGTGCGCAGTGTACCCAGGTCGCCATAGAGCTCCGAACCGATCTCATTCTGGCCCCCCTCGCCGCGTGTGAAAAACAGACTGTATGCTTTCATGCCCGGGAGCGCGGAATAATAGGCGAGGGTTGCGTCGTCCTCGTCATCAGGATGGGCTGCCAGGCACAGGAGGACGAGATTTGGAGCAGCGTGGCTCGACGGTGAGAAAAATCCAGGCTTGCTCTGCCCCGAAGAATTGGAAAAAGCGATGACAACTGCTGCCACCAACATGATGCGGCGTTTCATGGCACTACGAAATGATTGATGAGAAAAAAATCTATGCACGAATCGTGGAGGTGTCACACATAACCCTACAGGAGTTGGTCCACAAGAACTGGTTGATGTGGAAACGTACAATGTAACAACATGCGTCACTTACAAGGTACCATTGAAATTCAACACTACGCCTTGCCCAATCAACGTCGTGAAAATGCTTGTCAGCCAGCATACGGAAAAATTCATTCATTTGCACGGGCGCACTATCGGATAGTTGCTAAAATTTGGCAATGATGGTTTCGGGAACCGCACGCGCAGTCCGCCTCTTACGGATACAATCCATCCAGGGCGAACCAGACTTCCATGTGCCAGCATCGTAGGGGCGGCTCGTAGACCTCATCGGATCAACGCATCCTGGTGCACTCGCTGTGACCCAACTCACTGACAGCTATTCGAATTATTACTAATTGCATGGCATATTTCGGAAAAGGAAGAATCTGATGATGATCAAAACGTCGCCAGTTAATGAAACAATGGATAGAGTAGGCGTAGACTCGACGATGCCACCGGTTATAGGGTAAAACAAAGCGAAACGATATGGGTCAGATACTATTAGTTCTCGGTGCATTCACCTTGCTCATTTTCCTGACAATGACTGTCAATCAAGCCATCAACAGCAGGATGGATGATACCTACCAGGCAGAAGCTGTGATTGCGGCCACAACACTGGCACAATCAATGCTCAATGAGATCACTCAGAAGGCATTTGACGACAGCACACGCATGAAGGCTGTCGACTCGGTCCAGCAGTTGACACCGGTATATGCTCTCGGCAGGGAACCGGGTGAAACTTATTCAAGCTTTAATGATGTTGACGATTTCAATGGCTATGTCAGAACGGATACGATTATCAATGGCATATTTACGTCAACCGCCAGCGTGGTCTACGTAAGTCCGTCTAGCCTTGACGCGACATCAGCAGTGCGGACATTTTATAAGAAGATTTTTGTAGGAGTGAGTTCTCGAGAACTGAAGAGTATACCCATTGTGCTCACAAGAATAGTTTCATACTGAAAAAGGTAGAACCATGGCACCACTCTTAGATATTGTCGGTTCGTTCATTCTCGGTGGCATGATCTTGATCATGACGACCAAGCTGAACTTTATCATTTCCGACAACAGCCAACAGGCAAACATGAGCCTCTCCGTACAGGCAAATTGTGTGGTCCTCTCGAAAGTACTGGTGAGCGATCTTTCAAAGGCCGGATACAATTGTAATTCGCAGAAACCGATCCGGATAAGCGACTCGGCGAAAATAAAGTTTTACGCAGACATCGATGATGACGGAACGCTTGATTCGATCACGTATTTTACAGGGCCCCTGACTCCGGAATACGCGTCTCCTAACCCGCGCCATCGTCTGCTCTATCGGACATGGAACACGCAGACCACGGTAATGAACGTCGGGTTAACCAACATGAAGTTCACATATTATGATTCTTGCGGCGCGAAGACGGCACAAGAAAGCAACATGCGAGCGGTGAAAGTCGCTATGGAATTGGAAAGCGTGATGCCAAATATCGATACGGTCCATGCAGTTGTCCATTGGGAACAATACATCAACCCGAAGTCTTTTCGATACGTATTTAACTAATACACAGGGACAAAGCCGTGGGAAAATTATCATTGCTGCTTGTTGCTTCACTAGCCATCGTCTTTAGCATACATAGTTATACAATTGAACGCCGCGCGACCGCTGTCGTTGAGAATTATGTGCGCTACAACTCTAAAACGATCGCGCAAAACATCAACAATTCCACGATGCAGCTAGCACTCAGGAAGATGTCAGACAGCTCATCGTGGAGGAGCGGCTACAATCAACTTGCCATGTTTGGAGGGCGATCAACATTAACTCTCCGAGATACGACGGTGGCTGGGAAAAAGTGTGTCAGTTTGCATTGTTTGAGTGTCTGCGACAAGGACTCACAAGCATCGACCGTGATCATTCAATCGAAACTCATTCCACCCGTTGTCCGTGGTGCGATCACCTCCTTCGGTCGGCTCGATCAAACCATCAGCGACATGTACGTCGATGGTCGAGATCACACCGAGGTTGTGATCTCGGTAGGACCGCCGGCTCAGTATCAGTTAGTGCCCCAAAGTGGATATTTTGGGATATCAACGGGAGCCCCGGATTTCGTTAACATACCACCCGCATACATCGGCGGAACAGACCGAACAACCAATCCGCCGACGGATATTATTCCTGTCTTCCCGGATAATCCCAAAACAATCGAAGCAAACGCCCCGTGGCCAAATGGATTCCCCACGACACCCGACGCAGCCATGGGTTGGCCCGAAGGCACGCTCAAGGCGATAGCAATGAGCGGCGTGAATGGAAGTCGCTACATTACGTCGAAAACCCAAATGGCTGCCCTGGTCAGTGGAGGTATTCCATTGGAGGGTGTAACCTACATTGACGTTAGTCCAACGGATACCCTCTGGAGTGGCCTCAAGATTCCCGACAACTCCGGCGGCATATTTGTGTTCCATTGTCCCACCAAGACCGCCTACTGGAAAAATATTTCCTTTCCAACTTCTAACGGAACGTTTAAAGGGCTGATGATCTTCGACAAGATCTTCCATATCCATATGAACATCCTCGGAGCGTTAGTGATGCTGACTCCCAATACTGTTATGGATCAAACCTGCAACGGGAACGCCGACAAAACCATCGCAATGTCTACGAACATCATCGAAAGAAATACCGCCTGGATGATCCCGAAAACCCCGGGCGGATGGGAGAAGAAACTCATGCTAAAATCCTGGTTTGAGGAATGAGGCTTTTTAGTCCGTAAATTCTTTCTTTCAGGAAAGAACCCGACGCGGACATCCTTTCACACACCCGTTGGCAAGAATCTTACAGAGCGCCAGAGAGTCTCATCGTTTGGCGCTCTTCTCATTTATCCCTTGACGGGAAGACATGCAACGAACGCCCGACCGAAAAAAGATCACTCCGTTTTGATGAAAATGGAAACAATTGCAAGGCTTGACTTTCTTCGGCGATTTTGTTATTCTTCATCAATGAATTTTGAACACAGGCCATACTGCCGGCAGTACTATTGCACCCGTGTTATCACGGCAGAGGTGCGTGTCGGTTAATCCATGGCGTTTTGAAATAGGAATTCGACGGACCCTGCTGAAATACCGGCAGGGTTTTTTGTTGCCGGCTGTTGAGGCACTTTGTGAAAGGATAAGACTATGATTGTTGTGATGAAATCAAAGGCCTCCGAGGCCGATGTCCGGCATGTCGTCGAGAGGATAGAAGCGCTCGGCCTCAAGGCCCATTTGTCGACCGGCGTCGAGCGAACCATCATCGGTGTCATCGGCGACGAGCGGTTGATCAAGAGGGAGCAGTTATCGCTCCTGCCGCATGTTGAGAACGTCATACCGGTTCTCAAGCCGTACAAGCTTGCGAGTCGCGAGTTCAGGGCGTCCGACAGCATTATTCCGGTGAACGGCGTCGCCATCGGAGGGCGGGAAGTTGTCGTCATTGCCGGGCCGTGCTCGGTCGAAAATGAGGAGCAATTGATGACGACGGCCGATGCGGTTAAGAAGAGCGGCGCGAAATTGCTTCGTGGCGGCGCCTACAAGCCGCGGACAAGTCCGTATGCGTTCCAGGGCCTGGGGGAAGACGGTTTGAAACTTCTTGCCAAAGCAAAGGAGCGGACGGGCATGGGAATCGTGACCGAAGTAATGGAATCCGCGGAGGTGGATCTGGTGGCAGAGTACGCCGACATGCTTCAGGTCGGTGCACGGAACATGCAGAACACGAAACTGCTCCGTGCACTCTCGAAGATCAAAAAGCCGGTTCTTCTGAAGCGAAACTTCTCCGCGACGCTCACCGAATTTCTCATGAGCGCCGAGTATCTGCTCGCCGGTGGGAACGATCAGGTGGTGCTCTGTGAACGGGGGATCAGGACGTTTGTCGAGTATACGCGGAACACCCTTGATCTCAATATTGTACCTGCGGTGAAGCAGTTGTCACATCTGCCGATCATTGTCGATCCGAGCCATGGAACAGGCAGGACCGACCTCATTCTCCCAATGAGCCGCGCGGCAATCGCGTGTGGTGCGGATGGACTAATCGTCGAGGTTCATCCGAGACCGGAGGAAGCATTCTCTGATGGCGATCAGTCGCTTACGCCATCAGCGTTTCTCCAATTGATGGAGGAGGTGAAGAAAATTGCCGCCGCCGTGGGGCGAACGCTGAGATGATCGGCCGCCGGTTGTTACTTCAGCAGGGTAAGCTTCTTTGTCTCGGTGAACTCCCCGGTGTTGAGACGGTAGAAATATACGCCACTCGGCATCTTGCCTGCATCCCACTTCACCGACTTGAAACCTGAAACTTGAAACCCATCAACCAGTACCGCCACTTCCTGCCCAAGCACGTTGTAGACCTTAAGCGTTACCCAATTGTCAATTGGCAATTGATAATTGATAATTGTCGATGGGTTGAACGGGTTGGGGTAGTTTTGCTCAAGTGCATAGCTCGTCGGTATTGCTGAAACATCCGAGACCATTCCATCGGGTGACGGAGGAGGAAGTTCTGCCGTCGGAACGATGCGAATCCTGCTCGATGGAGAAGGAAATGGAGCTGCCGAGAGTATCAATTGGCCACTTTGGTTCACCTTCAACCAGTATGCTTTCCCCGGTTCGATGGATGTCGCCGTCGAATAGGCACCATTGTATCCAAAGAACTGCGAGGTGGCTATTCCGCTTGGGATACTGGTGATATTTGCAGTTGGGAGAGCAGTGCTGATCGAGCCGATCATGTTCCAGCCCGAACTAACATTAACAGTATCCACACTTCTCAAGAAGCCGATCATGGAGGCCGTCTGGTTTCCGCTGAACTTCACCCAGTATCCTTTCCCATTGGCAAGAACTGATGCATTGGTGTACGTTCCAGTATATGCAAATGCATTCGAGGAAGCCGTAGGATAGAGCAGGGTCTTGGTGTAATCACTCATTGTCAAGGGGACAGAAACCATGTTCCATTTATCGATCAGACTGTACTGCGCGGCAACGGGTGCGCCTGACGATACTTGCGTCGATGGTGTGCTCTGGTTCCCGTGGGCATCGACAGTGACGATGCGATAGTAATGGAGAACACCTGCTGTCAGCGGCGATGTATCGGTGAACTGACCTACAGTTGCCTGACCAATCTTTGTTCCGGGTGTGGGAGTAAAATCGGATGTTGTTGATTCATGAACTTCAAACGATGCAACATCCGGATCGCCCGTATTCGAATCCCATGTGAGCAATACCGCAGGTCCTGGCACCGTCTGCGCGCTGACTCTCCGGACTGCGCTCGGGGCAATGTTATCTGTAGAGTATCCGCTGTCGATGTTCGAGTCCCAGAACACAAACGGATTGGATGTATGTGCCAGTACGATGAACTTGAAATATGGCGTACCGTTGGCACTTGAATCTGATGCTGTTTGAGCTGTGTAGGCATAGGCCGGGAAATACGCACTCGGCATGTTAGCAAGCCACTCCCAGCTTGTTGTGCCTGTTGAAGTTGTTATAGTACGATACCCTTTGCCTTTGAAATCCATCTGCATCTGTTCCGGTGTGATGATCTGTGATGGCTCAATCCGTGCACTCAGCTCAATCCCACGCCAGATAGAATAATAGGTCACTACGTGCTGACCAGAAACGTCATACACAGAAGCATTCCAGCCAACAGTGACCTTCCCTCCCTGATCGCCCGGTACGTCCTTCACCTTAGTAAGTGCGGGATTGGCAATGCCAAGGTAGCCCAAGGGGTCCACTCTCTGTGCGTAGATGTCATAATTGACGTTACGCAGATCTTCCCAGGTGATGATTGCTCCTCCTGCACCATCACTGACAATGGTAGGAAGGTATTGACCGTTTGCCGCCGTACAGATGGCGACGCCATTAACTGACCATCCGCTGTGAATCAAGCCATTTCCATCAATCCGCTGCGCATAGATGTCATTGTTTGTCCCGCTGCGGAGATCATACCAGGTGATGATTGCGCCTCCTGCACTATCACTGACAATGGTAGGAGAGACTTGATTGTTTGCCGCAGTACTGATGGCGACACCATCGGAAGTCCACTGCGCCACCCCCGAAGCATTGATCCGCTGCGCATAGATGTCAGCATTGCCGCTGCGGTAATCATACCAGGTGATGATTGCACCTCCTTCTCCATCGCTGACTATGGTAGGAGAGTATTGGTCGATTGCCGCCGTACTGATGGCGATACCATTTGCTGTCCACTGCACAGCACCTGAAGCATTAATCCGCTGCGCATAGATGTCATTGTTTGTCCCGCTGCGGTAATCATGCCAGGTGATGATTGCTCCTCCTGCACCATCACTGACAATGGTAGGAAGGTATTGACCGTTTGCCGCCGTACAGATGGCGACGCCATTAACTGACCATCCGCTATGAATCAAGCCATTTCCACCAATCCGCTGGGCATAGATGTCAAAGTTCGTGCCGTTGCGGAAGTCATGCCACGTGATGATAGCCCCGCCTGCGCCATCACTCACGATGGTGGGATTATATTGATCGTTTGCCGCTGTCGAGATTGCGACGCCGTCTGTTGTCCACTGCACCACACCCGAAGCGTCAATCCGCTGGGCGTAGATGTCATTGTCCGTGCCGCTGCGGTTGTCCTGCCAGGTAATGATGGTGCCCCCCGCGCCATCACTCACGATGGTAGGAGAGACTTGATTGTTTGCCGCCGTACAGATGGCGACACCATCTGCTGTCCACTGTACCGCACCCAAACCGTTAATCCGCTGGGCGTAGATGTCATTGGTCGTGCCGCTGCGGTAGTCAGACCACGTGATGATTGCTCCTCCTGCGCCATCACTCACGATGGTGGGGGTATATTGATCGTTTGCCGCTGTCGAGATTGCGACGCCGTCTGCTGTCCACTGCACCACACCCGAAGCGTTAATCCGCTGGGCGTAGATGTCATTGTCCGTGCCGCTGCGGTTGTCCTGCCAGGTAATGATGGTGCCCCCCGCGCCATCACTCGCGATGGTAGGAGAGACTTGACCGTTTACCTCCGTACTGATGGCGTTATTAACGTAAGGATTTATTGACCACTGGGCATTTGCTGCACTCCACGACCACAGAAATACACATATCGCTATTACTGTTCTTAGTTTCAAATACATACGCAATTTCCTTATATGATTGATGGTTCTCAGAAGTTGTGGAAGCTTGAATCGTTTTACTCTTGTTAGAGAGTAATTAATTATATCTATTTTAGCAAGACTAATTTCTTAGTCTCAGTGAATGAACCAGATTGCAACCGATAGAAGTACATGCCGCTCGACAAGTTGCCTGCATTGAATTGAACGGAGTAACTCCCTGTCTGCAACTCCGAGTCCACCAGTATCGCCACTTCTTGTCCGAGCAAGTTGTAGACCTTAAGCATTACCCAATTGTCAATTGGCAATTGATAATTGATAATTGTCGATGGGTTGAACGGGTTCGGATAGTTCTGATGGAGTTTAAAGCTCAACGGGCGTTCAGGTTTGCTGTCAGCGACGCCTGTCGGAGCCGTTGGTGTGAGAAGGAATCCGTGCAGCAATCCATCAGACACGGGGTAGCCGACGCCGACAATATGACCACTATCGCTGATGGCACTCGCCGACTGGAGTGTCCAGCATGTGCCGAACGGAAGAAGACTGTTCAGATCCTGCATCGCACCGTGGCTGTAAAGGAATGCATGCCAGCCGAGTGCGGTGGAGGTCCATCCGACCACATCTCCCCGATTGTTGATCCCCAGCGCGATACCCTGACCTATAAGCTGATCAGGTGTTCCGAGATCGGAATAACCGCCTCCGCTTCCAAGCACCGGGTGTCCCGTACTGGTGGTAACGCCGTCAAACGTAACAGTAAAGGTTGCATGTCCAACATACTGACCTGCGTCGTTGAGCCGTTGAGGATAGAAGTCGCCGAGGTCCTGCGGTCCTCCACCTCCTCCGCTCCAGAGCGCGGCATGAACGCCCCCCGAGGCGGATATCAGACCGATAATTTGATTTTGATTGTTGATATCGAGAGTCGTGCTGGCGAGTGTGTTGGTATCCGCGAAGAGAGGAAGCTTTGTCATCTGATTATTCTTCCAGAAGAAGGGCTGGGAATTTGTTTCAGTCCCACCGTTGAACGGAAATTTTGCCGTACCCACGGCGTAGCCCGAATCGTTGATCGCGGATGCACCGCTCTGTCCTGCCGTTACAGTGTCGATTGACGCGTTACCGGATGGGCCCCAAAAATATGCATGAGTGCCGAATGGAATTCTAATAAACCCGACGGCTTCATCATTGTTGTTGATATCGAAAGCCGAGCCATCGGAGCCGAGGTAACCTATGCCGCCACCGATCCACTTCACCGGTGTGAAGGAGGAAAATCCACCGAAATTGCTGTACAACGTGCCTACGGCATGGCCAAGATTATTGACGGCATTTACGGAGCCGTACGATCCGATCTTTCCCAAATCCGTGAGCGTGTACGCACTTCCTTTAGGTCGACTCTGTACCTGAATGTTATAATTCCGCACCGTCCCCGGGAAATCAAAGTTCAGAACGACAATGAAAAGTGAGTCGGGGGCGGTGTCGGCCGGGAGAGTGAGACTTTTCTCGAAAGGAATAAGAGTGGCGCCCCCATCTTTACACAAAACAACCTGTGCCCCGAAGTGAGCAACAATATCGATTGGTGAAAATGTCACCTTGAGAGTCTTTGCGCACGACGGAAGCATAGCCGGAGCAATCTGATAATATCTCGATGCATGGCGATTCAATGTATCCTGAATCGTAGTATCGGATTCAACGGCGGTTCGCGCAACCATGGGATAATTCGCACCTTCGCTGTACCGGTAAGGTCTGATGGTTAGGGTTGCGTTTGCCGCTGTGAATTCGCGGAACACTTTGGTGAAGTTTGTCCCGCGTTCAGCGAGTGCGGCCCCGATCTCATCGAAACTATGATCACCGTTCTTATTGTCGTAATCGAGGAGGTGTTCAATAATTCGGCGGATATTATACTGGTTACCCACCAAATGTTCTGAAACATATCTAAAGAATATCCAACTCCCATACTTGTGATTGGACGGGTAAGTATCTGTGTTGAATGCCCCTGCATCGAGCGGAATCCAAGGGGTCGAGAAAATATGGTGCAAATATTGGTAATTGTCATTTATGAGATTATAGACTTCATCTTCGCACCATGTTGCGGTTGCCTCTTTCAACCAGCTGATGACCCACGCATCGTAGCCATCTTGGATCGAATGATAGAATTTATGTGCTGCGGTTACCTCTATCGCAGCACTACCCGTTGTGGAAAACCCTACGTAATTGTTCCGCAATGCTAGATAACTTATGTATGCATGGGATTCGGTTACGGAAGTTGAGTTTGGGTTATCGCCAATATCAGTCTCTGGGTAAGTAACACCATAAAGCGCAATCTTCCGGATGTACACATCATACCGATCGTCACCACCGGCTGCCGCGTCTGAGGGCGGCACTGTGTACCCCATTGTGCCGGTCTCGTAATTCCAAACATACTCGAGGGTCGTAAGAACGGTATCAACATAATCGGGCGTGCCGTTTGCATCGCCGTCAAAAGTCGAAACGGCGTTCGTATCGACGGGCACGACGGAATAGTGGACCAGGAAGTGCGTTGTGCCGCGAGTGGAATCGAGACCTGTTGGCCGAGAGAGAACGCCCAGAGGCGTCCAGCCGAGGTTCATCAATGAGGATTTTGTGGACAGGGAGAGGTTGTTCCAGTTCCGATGGATTTCATTTACGATCCACGTCCCGCATTTTTCCGGAACCGCGCTGCTGTACTCTTCCGGCAGTTGTCCCGGATCTTTGAGAGCGTAAGCATGGTACAACGCCAACTGGTTAATATCAATCTCCCCATGAGCGTACGCTTGCTCGATGAGCGAAGGGGATGACATTTTTTGTTGAGCGAGATTGTGTTTCGATGGGAAATGGATGGTTTGACAGGAAATTGTGGTTGCCAAAGCGATCGTGAGCAACAGTTCGCCGCTCAGAAAGAACATGCAGTAACACACGTGACGGGGCATAGGTTTTTCTCCTGCAATAGTATGTGAGGGAACTGGGACAAATGATAACTAGCTTTTCATCGCGTGAATACTGATGGGATGGAATCTCGCGATGGAGCGTAGCGATTACCTAAGAGAAGGAGGAATCGGACCTTCGGTAGTTGAAGTAACTCCCCTGAGTACCATAGAGTTCGTGAAGAAATATATCAAAAAGGTGGAGGTTTGTCAACACCAAACTGAGGCGTCGATTTCCTTGATTTTCAGGCCTGAATTTGTTACGTTGCTCCGGTCATTATGCAGCCATCCGTCCTCGCGAAGCTGAAGCAAATCGTCGGTCCGGAGAATCTCCTTGATTCTCCGGAATCGCGGATCGCCTATTCGTACGATGCCACGGCCATGGCCCCCCAACTCCCTCTGGCCGCGGTGCGGCCGGCGACCGCCGACCAAATTTCCCGTATCCTGGTTCTCGCGAATGAAGAAAAATTTCCGATCGTCCCGCGAGGTTCCGGCACAGGACTGAGCGGAGGAGCGATACCGCTCGAAAATTCGATCGTCCTTCTCACCAACCACTGGAATCGTATCCTCGAGATCGATCAGGAAAACCTCACGGCCACTGTGGAACCGGGGGTGATCACGGCCGATCTCCATCAAGCGGTCGAACAACTTGGCTTCATCTATCCGCCCGACCCCGGCAGCTCGAGCATCTGTACCCTCGGGGGCAATGTTGCAGAAAACTCCGGCGGCTTGCGCGGACTGAAATATGGCGTCACGAAAAATTATGTCCTTGGAATGGAAGTCGTTCTCCCGACAGGTGAAATTCTTCACACGGGCGGAAAGTCGGTAAAGGATGTCGCGGGATACAATCTCAAGGATGTCCTGACCGGATCGGAAGGAACGCTCGGCATCTTCACCAAACTTCTGCTGAAGATCATACCGAAGCCGGAGACGTATCGGACGATGCTCGCGTTCTTTTCATCGATGGATGATGCGGCGAAAACAGTATCCGCGATCATCGCGGCCAAGATCACTCCGGCCATGCTGGAGTTTCTCGACAACACGACGATCCGGTGCGTTGAGGATTACGCGCATCTCGGACTGCCTGTCGACACGGCGGCGATTCTCCTCATCGAAGTGGACGGGAGAAGACAGGTCGTCGAGGAGGACGCCGCTCTCATCGCCGATATCTGCACGAAGCACCATGCGGTGAATGTCACGGTCGCACAAAGCGAGCAGGAGTCGACGAGGCTCAAGGCAGCCCGGCGGTCGGCGTTCACCTCACTGGCCCGCGTGAAGCCGACAACGATCATGGAGGATGTTGCCGTCCCGCGCGCAGATCTGGCACGGCTTGTGGAGCGGATCGACAGGATAGGCAAAAAGAACGGCGTCATGATCGGTAATTTCGGCCACGCCGGCGACGGAAATCTCCATCCGAATTACCTGACCAATGAGCGGGACAAGGAGGAGTTTGCCCGCGCCGAAAAGACCGTTTTCGAGGTTGAAGAAGCCGCAATCGAAATGGGAGGGACGATCACCGGCGAGCACGGGGTAGGCCTCTACAAGAAACGCCTGCTCGAAAAAATGGTCGGCTCGCCGTCGATCACGATGATGCGGACCCTGAAGAAGATGATGGATCCGAACAACATTCTCAATCCGGGAAAGGTGTTCGACCTCGCGCCGAAGTGCGAAGGCCGCCTCCCGACGGACCGCGAACAGATCAAGAAGTTCGAGGATGTGGCATGGGTGTGAAACAGGTCAAAATGCAAAATGTAAAATGCAAAAAGTGAAGCATAACTCTTTTTTTACTTTTTACTTTTGATTTTTTAATTGACTTATGAAAACTTTACAGACTTCCCTGCAAAATAAAATTCGCGAGCCGAAGAACAAAAAGTCGGCCGCGTCACCGGCGCTGATTCTCCTTCATGGCAGAGGAGCGAACGAGGACGATCTGCTCGGCTTGTCGGACTATCTCGACGAGCGGTTGTTCATCGTGAGCGCGCGTGCCCCTTTTTCATTTCAGCTTGGCGGCGGGTTTACGTGGTACGACCTCGAGGAAGTCAGCCGCCCGGAACCGAAGATGTTCGCGGAAAGCTATGCCAAGCTCCTGCAATTGTTCAATGACGTCAAGACGCAGTGCCCGGTCGACCCGGCAAAGATCTTCCTTTGTGGTTTCAGCATGGGGACGGTGATGGCGTACGCACTTGCCCTCACACATCCGGGATCGATCAAGGGAGTCATCGCGAACAGCGGCTATGTTCCGGAACAGACAGATCTCACGTTGCAGTGGGAGAACATCAAAGGGAAGCCGTTCTTCGTCGCGCACGGCAAATACGATCCGGTGATCCCATTGGTGTTCGCCCAACGGGCCCAGGACCTGCTCATGAAGGCAGACGCTCATGTGTCATATCACGAATACGACATGGCTCACCAAATCACTGAAGAAAGTCTCAACGACATCATGGGGTGGATAACGAAGCAGTTAGGGTAGAGGGGAGAGATGTGCGATGTGCGATGTGCGATATGCGATGTGCGATATGCGATGTGCGATGTGCGATGTGAGCGGTGAGGGGTGAGCGTGAAGCGGTGAGCAGGAGATCAAGGGGACAAATTAAAAATTAAAAATTTAAAAAGGAACAAACGCCCTCTGCACCTTCCGATCCACGATCGAACCATTTAACCAATTAACCAATTTCCGCCAGAGGCGGATGCGCCTTCGGCGCAAACCAGTCAACCAACTCCTCATGATAGGCCAGACGATATCTCACTATAAGATCCTGGAGAAGTTAGGCGAGGGCGGAATGGGATTGGTTCATCGGCTCGATGTGAAATCAAACTGCCGCGCGAAAGGATACCAGTGTGTCGATGTGATGTTCTTTGCAATTGAAAGAGTCTCATGACGCGTCGTCACCAGAAACGATTCCCGAACCGACAAGAGGTTTGAGATGCTTCGAAGTCCGGATACCATTTGTGTGGTGGGAGATCGCGTAAGTTTGATTTCAATGGGAATAACGCTTCCCCTTCGTTCCAGGAGAAGGTCGACTTCGACCTGGTTGTTGTCGCGGTAGAAATAGAAGTTGAACGGATTGCCGTAAGCGAAGTTGTTCTTCAAGAGGTCGACGATGATCATGTTTTCAAAGAGATATCCGCCCATGACGCCCTGGCGTAGCGCTCGCGGATTTGATTCACGCAAAATATGCGCGACGATTCCTGTGTCGGTGAAATAGAGCTTCGGCGAACGAACAACCCGCTTTTGGAGATTCCGGGTGTACGGCCGCAGAAGGTAGACGATACGAGACGCCTCAAGGATCGAGAGCCATCGTTTTGCGGTTGTGTGAGTGACTCCGCATGCGGCGCCGATTCGGGAGAGATTCAGGACTTGTCCGATGTTTGTCGCAAGGATCTCGACAAAGCTCTGAAACGTGCGCAGGTCGTGGACACTTTGCATCGAGCGGAGGTCGCGCTCGAGATAGGTTTGAATATAGGAAGCATAGAATGTCCTTGGGGAAACGTGCTGTGCAGAAGTCGCAGGAAAGAATCCCCGGATGATGGCGCTGAATGCCGAGTCCTCGTCAGGGAGTTTCACCTTCGGCAACTCGCGATAGCTCATGGGCAGGAGTTCAAAGATCGCAACGCGTCCCGCAAGTGACTCGGAAACCCCCTGCATCAAAGGGAAAACTTGAGAACCAGTGAGGATAAAGTGACCCGATCTGTTGCGATTGTTGTCAACGACCATTTTTAGATGCGGCAAGAGCTGGGGAACATATTGAATTTCATCGAGAATTGCGGGGCCCGGATGGTCGGCAAGAAACAAGGCAGGATCAGAGAGTGCCTGCGAACGGATCACAGGATCATCGAACGTGAGATACCGGTGTTTCTTGAAAAGCCGGGTCAGGGTCGTCGACTTTCCCGACTGGCGCGGGCCGGTAAGCAGGAGCAACGGAAAGTGGCGCGACGCATCCTTCAAGCCGTTTTCGATGATTCTTGGGTAGTAGATCATTGTTGTCCTTTCGCAGGCACAGCCGGAATATACAAATTGAATACCAAATATTCAAATTGTATAATGCATAATTGGTGGGCTGGTTCGTTGGATGGTGAGTTCGTCGTTGATTCAACGTACGAGCGAACTGACCAACCAGCCAACCAATGAGCCGATGGAAAAATGAGGAAATTGCTTTGGCAACCTCTCGCCCCAATAACCAATGACAAAAACGACGGCTCGATGTACCCGAGGCCGTCTGGATCGCCATGCAAATTGCCGAAGGACTCCAGGCCGCACATGAAAAAGGGATCATCCACCGGGACATCAAGAGCAGTAACGTGATGGTGACCGAGAAGGGGCAGGTGAAGATCCTCGACTTCGGGTTGGCGCGAAAAAAAGGTCTGAGCAAACTGACGAAGACAGGAACAACAGTCGGCACTGCATCGTACATGTCGCCTGAGCAGGCGCGCGGCGAGACAATCGACCAGAGGACCGATCTCTGGTCGTCGGGAGTGGTGCTGTATGAGATGTTGACCGGACGCCTTCCATTTAGGGGAGAGCACGAGGCAGCGATATTGTATTCGGTTGTGAACGAAGAGCCGCAGCCGATACAAACGTTGGTACCGGATGCGTCGCCGGAGCTGGTGCACATTATCCGGCGTGTTTTGGAGAAGGATCCTGCTGAGAGGTACCGTTCTGCAGAGGATATGCTGATCGATTTGAGACGGTTGAAGAAAGATACATCGAGAACGGGGTTTCTACCTGTTAGCGGGGAAAAGAAAAAGCGATCGTCTCGGAGAAATAAAATAGTTATTTCGGCATGTGTACTTGTTATACTCTGCGTGGTAGGTTATCTATACTTATTCAAGAAGGGTGTTGAACTCAATCCCAACTTTATTCAGCGCACGATCCAAGTCCCTTCTAAATTGACTATTTTTTCTTCCGGTATCTCACCTGATGGAAGACATCTTGTATTTTCAGCGCGTGATGAACAAAAACAATGGCATCATTACGTTGTAAGCACGCTGGGAGGAGAACCGCGTCAGCTTACCAATGACCATCAAGAAACGGCCGGGCTGATGCCAGCAATATCGCCCGATGGGAATAACGTTGCATTCTTTCAAAACCAGAATGGAGAGAATGAAATTTGTGTGTTTCCATTTATTGGTGGGAGAATTAAGAAGTTAGGAAATGGGTGGACTCCAAAGTGGTCCCATGACGGGAAACGCATAGGTTACATGCTTTTCCCTGGCAGTCTTCCACCTGCCCAAAGTGGTAAGGGTGAATTCTGGACGATGAATGCAGATGGCACAGACAACCGCTTGGAATTTGTAGATACGGTTGGCTCGTTAAACTTTCGTGGCAACAATTTGATCACCAGTGCCTTTGCATGGTCCCCAGACGGCCGCTCGATTGCCTGGGTTCGACCTCTAAAACAAATGTACTGTGAGATTGCCATTCATAATCTCTCGACCCACGAAGAAATCTCCCTCCTTCGCGATACAACATGGAAGAATGAAATCTGCTGGGGGAGCAACAATCAGATCATTTACTCGGCAAGAAGCGGCGGGGGATGGAATCTATGGACTGTCCCGGGAGGAGGCGCTCCCCCCGTTAGAATCACCAAGGGAAGCACGTATGAGGAAATCCCAACAATTTCCAGTGATGGTAGGATGGTGTCATACATCCAAACGAACAGAGTCGGGCATCTCAAGATAGCCAGACTCGATGGATCCGATTCAACGTTTGAAGTGGCCACCAGTGAGAACAGCTATGATTGGGCACGGATCTCACCCAATGGTAAATACGTCGCGTATTCTGCAGGAGTCGTCTCCAGCGACGTCAGCCATGTTTATATCATCAATAGAGACGGTACGAACGAGCGTCAGTTGACATTCGGCGATACGTATGATAGTGCCCCCGAGTGGTCTTCCGACAGCAGGTTCCTCATCTATTATTCAAAAAGGATATACGAACCGACCGAATCAACAAAAGTGTATATAGCAGCCCTCGAGAAATTCGAGACACCGAAGGAACTTTTTCCCATTCAGAGCCGGGAGCATATAGACACTTCGACTATCCGTGTGGGCTATCAAAAGAAACTCTGGTATGTACACCTTGACGGAAGGCCTGCAGAGCAATTCTCTGATGATTCGATCATGGCAATTTCTGTTGTTGGCGGAGACTATGTTGTTTTTCAAGATCAGCATGCAATCTCTGATCGTCTCTGGAAAGTGTGCAGGGCTGAAGACTGGGATAGAAAAGGACCCTCGAAATCATGGGCGATATGGAAAGGTGCGACCGCCGGCTTCTCACCCAAATTTGGGTTATATGTTTTCAACGACAAAAAAGAACTTTTTCGTGTATCCTATTTGGACGGTAAACAAGAAAAAGTCCCGGCAACATTTCCGGGTATAAGCTTAAATAATTATCGGATCAGATTAACCGATGATGGTTTGGAGATGTGTTATAGGACCATTGAATCCAGGAACAAGCTGGGTCTGATTGAGAATTTGTTTAAGTAGGGGCGATTCATGTCCGAAGGTCCGACCCGAAGGGTTCCTTCGGAAAGGACTCCTTCGGAGACCCCTTCGGCGCAAACCATTTAACGAGCTAACGAGCTAACCAACTAACGAGCAAACCACCCACCCACCCAACGAATTAACCATTTAACCATTTAACCATTTAACCAATTAACCAGCGCTTGCCTCCCATCTCCCCAACACTCAACCCCCTGTCACATATCGACACCATCCTCCACACCTGCATCCACTGCGGCATGTGCCTGCCGGTCTGTCCGACGTACGCGCTCACGGCACGGGAGGAATCATCGCCAAGGGGAAGAATCCGGCTGATGCGGGAGATGTACGCCGGCAAACTTGAAATGAGCGATACGTTTGTCGATGAGATGTATTTTTGTCTCGACTGTCAGGCGTGTCAGACCGCGTGCCCGGCCGGCGTGCAATATGGGACGCTCGTCGAAGACACGAGAAAAGTCATTTCTGAAAAAGGACGTGAGCCGTTCTTTCTTCGAATCGTGAAGAAGATCCTCCTCAACGGGATCCTCGCGTCTCGCTTCCGGACAAAATTGGTCGCGGCGATGCTCCGGTTTTACCGGCATAGCGGCTTGCAGAAGGTGATCGGTGCGGTCGGCCTCCCGGCGTCGCTCCGTGCGCGGCTCGATCTCCTGCCGCCCGTCGCAAAGAGATCGTTCGATGCTTCTGTGGGTGAGCTGGTGCCCCACGCCGGCATGAAGAAAGGACGCGTCGCTTTCCTTACAGGTTGTATCATGAATGTGAGCTTCCCGGAGATCCATGCCGATGTTGTGGACGTGCTGACGAGAAACGGATTTGATGTTGTCATACCGAAACAGCAGGTCTGCTGCGGTTCGCTTCATGCGCACTACGGTGAAGTTCAAGGCGCAATGGCGCTTGCCAGGAAGAATATCGAGGTCTTTGAGAAATATGAATTCGATGCGCTCATCGTTGATTCGGCAGGCTGTGGTGCGTTTATCAAGGAATACGGACGGCACTTCGAGAACGATCCCGTCTATGCACAGCGCGCAAGAAGTTTGGCAAACAAGACAAAAGAGATCATGGAATTCCTGAGCGAAGTCGGTTTCGAGCGGCCATCGCACGGGCGCGAACAACATGTCACGTACCACGAAGCATGCCACCTCGTTCATACACAAAAGATCAGCGGGCCGCCGCGCGAGATCATCAACAGCGTCCCGGGAGCCGAGTTGAAGGAGCTTCCGGAGTCAACCTGGTGCTGTGGGAGCGCGGGGATCTATAATGTCGTCCGGTTCGACGATTCGATGCAACTCCTTGATCGAAAGATGAACCACATCAAATCGACGAACGCAGAAATCGTTTGCACGGCGAATCCCGGCTGTCACATCCAACTCCAATATGGCATCAAACGTTTCGGATTGAATATGGATGTGGTGCATCCGGTGAGTTTGCTCAACCGGGCGTATCAACGCGGACATGACACCGCAGCGGGTCCTCACAAAACCTGAGACCCGCCTTCCCCTCAACGGTGTTGATGCTCTGCGACCGGCTTCAGCAATAGGTCCTGAAAATCGAAGCTGAAGTCTGTCGCGGGTGAAACTGCCTTCATCTTCACCTGATCGATCGTGCCATCCGGATTCAAACTAAATGAGACAAACGCGTCTGCGCGCAGCTCTCGGTCATGCCACCGGGCAATGAACGTGTCGTACTGCCAGTGATCGAGGTTGCCGACAAGCGCCGGAGTATGCGCGAAACTGATAGCGAGTTTGCCGTTCTCCATTCCGATCGTCACATCCCCGTACCATGCGTCACGGTAATTCCCTGCGTATTTTTCCAGAGGGAGCGAGGGGTGAGACGCGGAGTCTCGCGCGGCACCTGTCGAGTGCTCGGCGGCTTTAGTGGAAGAATCGTTTTGCGCCTCCAGTTTTTTAAACCTTGCCAGCCAATCGAACGGCGGCGCATTGAGATAACGATCGAGAATCTTGTAGGTGACAGCATTGAACGCGGCGCCGGATTCCTGGTTCGTGAGAACGGCAATACCGAGCTTGAGACCGGGGATCATCGTGAGGCGGGAAAGGTAGCCCGGGAGCCCGCCGGTATGCGAGACAACCTTGTGGCCTCGATAATCACGCAGGAAGAAGCCGAGTCCGTAGCCATTGAAGTTCGGGCGGAAGAATGTAAGTTCCGGGGCAGGATCACCGATCGGGATCGGCGTCACGAGCGTCCAGAGTTCGCGCGCGGTTGATCGTGCGAAGAGGCGCGTGCCGTCGGAGAGGCGACCGGAGTCGAGCTGCACGATCATCCACTTCGCGATGTCCGCCGCGCTTGCATTGATGCCGCCTGCGGGATTGGTGTTGTCGCTGTCGAACGGCTTGACAATCCGTACATGCCCGTCAATTGCCGCGTGCGGCGTGGCGACGTTCCCCTTGTTGGCGGCGTCGGAGTGGCGGACATTGCTTTCATTCATGCCCACGCGTTTCAGGATGCGGGATGAAATAAAATCCTCCCACGATTGCCCCGAAACCGCTTCAATGATCTCTCCAGCGATCAGATACAGAACATTATCGTACGCATACGCGCTCCGGAAGCTTGTCGCGAGCGGCAAATACCTGAGCCGATGTGCGATCTCTTTTCGATTGTAGGTTGATGGGGGCCACCAGAGAAGATCGCCCGCGCCGAGACCGAGTCCGCTCCGGTGGACGAGGAGATCACGGATGGTTAATTCGCGCGTAACGTACGGATTGGAAAGCTGGAACCACGGAAGATAATTGACGACAGGCGCATCCCATTCAAGTTTGTGTTCCTCGACGAGAAGTCCAAGCGCAGTTGCCGTGAACGCTTTCGTATTCGAAGCGATGCCGAAGAGCGTGTGCGCATCGACCGGTGTGGATTCACCCAACTTCCTCATCCCGTATCCTCTCGCAAGCACGATCTGGCCGTCCTTCACGATTGCAAGGCCGACGCCGGGCACCTCAAAATCTTTCATCACACGACCGACATACTCATCCAACTGCGGTGACGGCATCGGCAGCGACTGCTGTGCCCACGATGTTGTTGAGGAAATAGCGAGCCCCAGAAGAATAAGGATTGTGCGCATGGATCGATCTTATGATAGTGGCGAATGGACCAATATATCAATTATGATATCAGAGACGCAATTTTTCGATGGTCTGAAATTTCGTGTCCCGGTCATGGCTTGATGGGAAAAGGCTGAACAATCGCATTGACATTGAGGAATGAATTTTGTAACATGCCGATCAGTTGAATTCGGGGGAATTCAAACGCTTCAGATTGAATGATGTTCTGTTCTTCGCGATTCCAATTCACGAGCTTTTCCGCTCTTTTCAATCGTTAGAGCTCCCATGAGACGCTATTCGGCGCTAAGGCTTGCATTGTTTCTGGCGTGGCTGCCGGCCGTTTCCTCCGGTCAGCAGCGGGGATGGACGCTGGGCATCCGCAACGGCGACGATCTCGCGGATGTCGAGCTTGTATCGGTGCAGTCGGATTCGCTGACGATTTATTATGCAGGCACAATTCAGCAGCTAACGCTCAACGCCATCGCAAGGATGAGCCGGAGTGAAGGTGGCTCGCATGTTGTGCGCGGCGCGGCGGTTGGTCTGTTGTTCGGCGGAGGAATCGGTCTTGTTGCCGGCGAGCTGATCGATACGAAGAACCGGAGCAGTAAAGGATCGATCGTGGAAATCGTCCCCGACAGCGTCGTCAGGCTCCGCACGCCTGATGGGAACGTACAGGTCATGAACATGTCCGATGTCGGAAGGATCACAAAGGAGGTCGGCGGTCAGGTTGCTTCTCAGACCCAGCCATCAGTTCCTGCCGATAGCGGAATGCCTGCCGCCATTGAAAGAGCCCCCGCGGTCCACAGAAAATCGATCTTCGGTGTCGACGCTGGCCTGGCCCTGCCGTCGGGCGATTTCGGCAGCACAGATCAAGTTCGTGGGGGTCTCGTACAAACAGGATACTTTGTGGGTGTCCATTTGATGAGTGTTCAAGACCAGGTACCCGTCGCGTGGTATACGAGCATCATGTTGTCGCGCAACAGAATAGAAGCCCCAGGTTTCCCTTCCCTTGGCCCGGACGTTGCTGTCGATGCCGGCAGCTACACGTGTCTGTGGTTCATGACCGGCGTTCATGTGGTCGGCGAGTTGTCGCCCACGAGCGGCATCTACGGAGTTGGTCAGGTCGGAGAGGTGTTTGGCTGGTCTCCGGCGATCAACGCGTCCTCGGCATTGGGTTACGCGAGACTGAAACCCGCGAACGGTTCGGCATTTGCCTTTGGGGTGGGGGGCGGGCTCGTGATCAATGATCGATATACAATCGGCTGCAAGTTCATCCACGGCGAGCCAGAATACTCGATGTCGATCGTCGGCAGCGCACTGACCGTATTTGTGAAAGGGAAACAATCGACATCGATTCTCCAGATCTCTGCGGGAATGAATTTCTAATCACCGGACAATTGTATGGTGCGCTTTGTCTTCCGCGCCGCACGCGATTCGATCGTGCAGACCGGCGTGATCTCTGCCCAGAAGTCGTCCGGCATGGATGTGACCAACTTTTGATGTTGATAACAAACAGGATTTCCTGGCAGGAACCTTTTTCAATTTCGGAGCGAGGTTCCAGGCCCAGTATCGCATCCTCGAGGGCCGGACGTCGCCGTATTTCGCCGCAGGGCTCGGGCTCGCCTTCGGGACGGAAAAGATATCGTATGGAAGCAGGGAGGAAACGTCGGTTTTCATCGGTCCCGCCGTCGAAGAGCTCATTCGAATTTCAATCCAAAAGAAATTCTCGATCGAGGGCTGAGCATTTCAGCTCAGGTACTTCGGCTCGAAGCTCCTTCCGTCGGATGCCGGTTTTCTGGTCGGAATAACGATCGGAATATAGTTTGACACCTCCGGGAGGTTCTAGAACCTCCGGGAGGTGCCCCTGCGCGTTGCATTTCCCTCCGATAAATCCTATCTTTCTCTCATGCAACCCGTCATCATCCTCCATCATCACGAAATCATCCTCAAGGGCGAAAACAGGAAATTCTTTGAACGCCAGCTCCTGAAAAACGTCCGGATCGCTCTTGGCGCACTTGGAGCACGCTGCACCGTGACGGGAGGGTACGGGAGATTCATCATTTCCCTGCAGGATGATACGGATATCGGCGCTTTTGTCCCCCCGCTCCGGAAGGTCTTCGGTGTCGCAAACATCTGCACTGGTCTCGAGGTCGAACCGGATCTGGAGGTATTTTGCAGAGTGGCGGAGCAGATGCTCCGGGGCGAATCGTTCAAAACGATAAAAGTCGATACACGGCGGCCCGACAAGAATTTTCCGCTGAAGTCGATGGACGTCAACGCTGCGGTCGGTGCGCACCTCTGCAAGACCTTCGGGGTGCGCGCCAGCATGACTGCGCCCGACGAAACGGTCTACATCGAGATCGCCGACAGCAGGGCATACGTTTATCGTTCGAAAGTTGAAGGTGCAAAGGGGCTCCCCGCCGGCATCAGCGGACGCGTGGTTGCTCTGCTGTCAGCCGGGTTCGATTCGCCGGTGGCCGCATGGCAGCTCATGAAGCGGGGCGCAAACGTCATCTTCGTTCATTTCCATAGCATGCCGTACACATCCCGGCAGTCCGTCGAGCAGGTGCGGACGCTCGTGCGGGTGCTCACCGGGTATCAATTCACCTCAAAGCTGTATCTTATTCCATTCGCCGACGTGCAACAGGAGATCGTTCTGAAGTCGCCCCAGGCGCTCCGTGTCATTGCTTACCGCCGCATGATGATGCGGATCGCCGAGGAGATCGCTCATCGCGAAAAGGCTGAAGGACTTGTCACCGGTGAGGCGGTGGGACAGGTCGCGTCCCAGACGCTCCGCAATATCCGTGCGATCGACGCCGCCGTCACCCTGCCTGTCCTCCGTCCGCTCGCGGGGTCTGACAAGGAGGAGACGATCGCGCTCGCCCGGAAGATCGGGACATCTGAAATTTCGCAGGAGCCGTACGATGATTGCTGTTCTTTCCTCGCGCCGCGGAAACCCGAAACATGGGCAAACCTCACCGAGGTCGCGGCTGCGGAGGCGGCCCTCGATGTCCCCGCATTGGTCGCCAGGGCGATCCAGCAGGCATCGATCGAGCATTATTCCTCTCCGGCAAAGCTGCCGGAGGAAATTGTTCATGAGTCCGCAATCTGAATAATTTGGCGTTCGTCCGTTCATCCGCCCCTCTCTCCGTGGTCTCATCGGTCGTTTCGTACGGAAAGAAAATTGCTTCAATCCCTCGTGTGTCCGCGTGGCGTTTCATCCTGGCATTAATTCCTTTATCTGCTGTGAATCTCTCCCTCGCCCAGCCGTTCGTTCGCAGCATCGCCGGCATTCCGTTTGTCGTGGAAGGAACGATGCTGCTCGAGCCGTTCACGGGCGGGATCAATAACCCTCAGCATCAGTTCGTCGACATCGACGGTGATGGTGACCTCGATCTCTTTGTGTTCGACAGCGACGGATCGATGACATTCTTCAGGAGCGAGGGGACGCCACAGGCTGCCGATTTCAGGTGGTGCGGGAAGTGCGTGACACTGCCGCAGTTCGCATACTGGTTTGTCTTTGCGGACCTCAACGGGGACGGAAAGATCGATCTCTGCACCGATGATTCTTCCTCGGGAGTCCGGTATTACGCCAATACCGGCACCGCGCAGATCCCCGATTTTGTTCTGCTAAGCGGGACGATGCTCGATTCGTCGGGCCTTCCGGTCCTCGGCGCACCGATTGGTGCGCCGACATTCGCCGACATCAACGGCGACAGCCTGCCCGACTATTTTTCAAGTAATGTGAGCGGCTCGTTCAATTACTATCAGAATGTCGGCACGAGAAGTTCACCTCTCTTTAAGTTCATCACGGGCACGTTCCAGAATATCACCATCCTCGGCGATACATGTCCCTCGCCGTCGCTTAACACCGATGCACAGGAGAAGCACGGGGGAGGGATCCTGCAATTTGCCGACATCGATGCCAACGGAACGAAGGACATGTTCTACGGCGATCTCTTTTCACACGGCGTCTTTTTCATGAAGAACATCGGGACCCCGGCTGTCCCGCAGATCCAATGCGTGACGAGCCGATTTCCCGATCCTTCGATGGTGACGACAGGATTCAATCAGCCAACCCTCGCCGACATCGACGGTGACGGCATGCTCGATCTCTTCGTCGGCGTGCTGAATTTCATGCCGCGGCATAATTTCTGGTATTTTAAAAACGCCGGAACTCCGTCGCTGCCAAGTTTCCGGCTCCAGACGCAAGATTTTCTCCCATCTATCGATGTCGGAAACAATTCACACCCGGCGTTCGTGGATATCGACGGCAACGGGATGCTCGATCTCTTCGTCGGCTCGCTCGACGGCCGGCTCTGGTGCTTCACGAACAACGGCACTGTGACCGCCCCTTCCTTTATCCTTACCGACACAGCCTTTGCAGGCATCAGCGGAAATTTCACGTACGCTCCCTCGTTTGTCGATATTGATGCGGACGGCGATCAGGATCTCTTCATCGGGCGCTTTGACGGAAAGATCAAATTTTACAACAACACCGGCACACCATCGACGCCGAATTTTGCGCCGGCGTCATCTCCCGTCGACACGATGAATTTTAACAGAGACGCCTCACCCGCGTTTGTCGACATCGATGCGGACGGCGATGCGGATCTTTTCGTCGGCAGGTCGAATGGGACGATCAGCTTTTTCAGGAACGACGGGAACTATTCGATGTTCATGCCGGTCCTGGTCGTCGGAAACTTTGCGGGCATCAGCGTGGGCGAGGATGCCGTGCCGACGTTCGTCTTCAATCGACAGCACCGCTGTTACGATCTTGTTATCGGTAACGCGCAGGGGAAGCTCCATTATTTTGAAAACGTCAGCGACTCGGCCAATCCGCAATTCGTTGATCGCACGGATCATTATGCAGACATTGACCCGATGCAGGCATCGTCCCCGGTATTCACCGATATCGACGCCGATGGGGATCCAGATCTCATTGTCGGTACTTCGCGCGGCGGTCTGGAATACTACCGCAATGATCTTGTGACCGCCGTCGCCGAGGAGCGTTCATTGATACCACAATCGATCCAACTGTCGCAGAATTATCCGAACCCGTTCAATCCAAGAACGCATTTTGGATTTCGGATTTTGGATTTCTCCGCCACAGGCGGATCCGCCTCCGGCGGAGGATTTGTGTCACTTAGGATCTATGACCTCCTGGGGCGGGAAGTGGAGACGCTCGCTCATGAATTTCTCCCTGCCGGATCGTACAATGTCGTATGGTCCCCAAAGGACATCCCGACGGGAGTCTACTTTTATCGGCTGGATTTTTCGACTTCAGCACGTTCCCTGAGGAAAATCACTGAAGTCAAGAAAATGCTTTTCATGAAGTAGTATTCATCCTTACATTTTCCAGAGAAAGGTCTTCCGCATGCCCACAAGAATCACGATCAAGAACAACGGTTCAATAAAGGTCGAAGGAGACTTTGAACTGTTCGACCAGTCAGGAGCAAAATACGATCTTGCGGGGCGGACGGCGATTTCACTTTGTCGCTGTGGACTCAGCAAAGACAAGCCATTCTGCGACCACTCGCACAGGAACTCCGGGTTCGCGTCCGAGGTGGTTGCCCACGCCCTCCTTCCGCCGAAACCGAAGCCGTGAGGTACGTCAGCCCTCCATGAATTGATGGGGTGCGACAGGCATTCCTGCCTGTCGAAGTTCGGCTGAATGACCGCTCCTTTTGTCAGACAAGAATGTCTGACCCACCCAATTAGGACGGCGGACGCTTTTCTGATTTGGAAAAGAACATCGTGTTTTGTACTATCATCAAGAGTCATCATCTCGTAGTGACGATCGGCCCCCGATTTCGCGCCGACGGCCATCAATTATTCATAACCAGCAACCATCTCGAAAGGTCTATTCTATGAAGAAGTTCTTTGCGCTTCTCTTTCTTCTTGCTCTCATCTCTCCCCGCTACGCTTTTGGGCAGTTTGAGGGGGAGATCAACATGAAGATCACCAGCGAGCGCGGCGACGCCGGACGCCAGCATACGGTCAATATGTTTATCAAGGGCGGAATGATGGCGATGAAGGCAAGCGGACTCTCTCCTGAGGCGAAAGATGCGACCATTATTTACAGGGATGACAAGAAAGTGATGTGGATTGTGAGCGATGAGAACAAAAGTGCATTCGAAATCCCCATGGACAAGGAAGTAAAGGATGCAGCAGCCCGTGCCATGAAGAAAAGAAAGGAAGAGAAAAAAGCTCCGAACGTCAGGAAATCCGGCAAGTCCGAATCGATCCTCGGCTACACGTGTGAAGGATGGATCGTCGACGATGAAGACGAAGTGCAGGAGGTGTATGGCACGGCGAAGCTTGGAAATCTCTACGAGGGATTCATCAAGGCGATGAGCCAGATGTCGAAAGGGGCGCCCGACGACGTTGGATCAGATTGGCAACATGAGCTGATGCAGATGAAGATTTTTCCGCTCAAGATCGTCACAAAGCGCGATGGCAAGATTACCGAAACGATGGAAGTAACGAAGATTGCTGAGAAGAAAATCGCGGCATCAATGTTTGAGGTGCCTGCCGGCTACAAGAAGCAATCGATGGGCGACGTCGGCAACATGATGCAGAAGATGCAGGAGGAGATGATGAAGGGGAACAAGGGGGGCAAGGGTCAGAATATCGACATGCAGAAGATGATGGAACAGATGAAAGAGCAGATGAAACAGCTCGAGAAGAAACACGGCGGTGAGAAGGACTCCACGAAAGATGAAGATGACAACGAGTGACGATGAGATGTCGTCATCCGTCGGCTCACGTTCCCCTGACGAATCACGATGTCACGAAGATGCATCGCTGTCATAGCATCCGTTGTCGTTCTTGTTTCGATGGCAGCAGGTCAGCGGTCGCCGCGGCCTGACTTCAGGAAGAGAGAAACGGCCGGGCCCGATGCTGCCGCAGCGGCGCTGCCGGTCATTCAGACGCAGCAGGGATTCAGGATTCATCTCTGGCTCGGATCGAACGCCACCGCCGGCGAAGGAGCGTTCCCGAATTTCAATCCTCCGGATCTCATCGGATGCGAGTATCCGATCAATTCCCAACTTGAACATCTTTATGGCGCCGGCCTCTGGGTCGGCGCCATCGTTGATACCGGGAGGTCGGGTTTTGCCCAGCCCGTTCCTCTCGTCTCCACGGCATACGATTGGGGACAGCAGGGCCCGCGCCATGAGATGTTCGGGCATCAGACCGCACGCGACACCTTTTTCCGCACGAGCATCTTCAATACCAATGAACCGAACCGCAAGGGAGTCGACGACGATCACGACGGCCGGATCGATGAAGATGAGCTCGACGGATATGACAACGACGGCGACTGGAATCAACTGACCGACGACCTGGGTGCAGACGGCCTCGCTGATTCGGCCGAAGTCGGTTGTCACGGGGGCTACGATCCCGTGAACAATCCCGATCCCGCTTACGACAATTACGAGCCGTTCAAGAATGACAGCTGTCACCTTGACCCCGCGACGGGGGCCCTGACGAAAAAAAACGATAAGGCAAGATACACGGAGAAGAACGGGATCCCCGACCACGGCGAGCCGCATGTCGATGAAGACTACGGCGCGGTTTCGGAGAGCGATGTCTACATCGGCTACACGGATCGCTTCCAGGATCCGCCGGTGACCGGACACTTTCCTTTGGGGCTTAGGGTCTTTCAGAAATCATATGCCTGGCGGAACTTCATCAAGGAACCGTTCGTCGTGATGGAATACACGATCGTCAACGGCGGAACAAGGACGCTCGACAGTCTGTTCATCGGTTTCTTTGTTGATCCCCTGGTCGGCCCGATTCAGAGCCCCGATATCACGAACCATAAATATGTCGGATATTTTTCCGACGTCAGGACCGGTTACGCGAGCAACGGGTTCGATCGTCCTTCCACGCCGATCGGCGTGACCGTCCTTGGCGCTCCCCTCCCGCTCGAATCACTTCGGTACACATTTTCATGGAATCGCTTCCAGGATAATCCGGGGACGGATGCGGATCATTACGCTACGATGGCGAGCGGTCTCATCAAGCCGGATCAGCCAATCACGTCCGGAGAAGACACACAATTCTTGTTTGCCTTTGGCCCGTTCAAGACGATGCTGCCGGGCGATTCATTAAAGATCACCGTGGCAATCGTGAGCGGAGACGGCGTCGAAGTCGGTGCGAGTCCTCTCAGGGAGAACGCAGCGAGGGCGCTCGCCCTGTTTAGTAGCGGGTATCGTCTCCCTGCCGTGCCCCCCTCACCGCCGCTGAGGATCACGCAGGGGTCGGGGAAAGCCACGCTCAACTGGAAATGGCAGCAGGGAGATGCGTACACCGATCCGCTGGAAACCTGGGACGATTCCGATAAATTCGTCGGATCGCTGCCGCCTACCGACTGGCGAAGAGTTAATCCGCCCATCGGCCACACGACTGGAGGGAGAATTTTTGAGGGATTCCACGTCTGGAGAAGTGAGACCCCCGATTTCGTCCCGAACTCGTACACGATGCTCAAGCAGTTCGATGTCGATGACAGCTTGCATTTTGAATTTGGCACGGGGATCAAATACGAATACGTCGATTCCGGCCTCAACGTCGGAAAGACGTATCGCTATGCCGTGACATCATTCTCAATTCCCCGCGTCACGTACGTCGTTGTCCCTGATCCGCTCGGCGGTGCGGTCAGAATCGACACGCTCATGGCTCCCTCCACGGAATCGGACGTCAGCCAGAACGACACCCGCGTCCAGCTGCCGTTTGCTCCATCCGCAAGAATCGGTGAAGTGAAAGTCGTGCCGAATCCGTATCGCACCGACAGGAATTACACCTACGAGGAAGGCGGATGGGAGGGAAGGTCGCAATTCTGGGACGAGAGCCGGAGGCTGATCTGGTTCACGCATCTGCCGGCTCGCGCAGTTGTACGCATCTTCAGTCTTTCGGGCGATATCGTGGCAACGATCATTCATGATGACGCCAGCCGACTCGCTCTGCATGAGGCGGAAGGGCAGGAGGAGTGGAATCTTTTGAGCGACAGCGGCCGCGCGATCGCGAGCGGCATTTATATCTTTACCGTTGAGTCGCAGTTTGGAAAACAGGTTGGGAAGTTTGCAGTTATCCGGTAGTCGGGTCTATGGGGGCAAGATCGCTTGGTATGAAGTGAGGAGAAATCCTTATGAAAGCTCTACTACAACGTTATCTGTTATTGTCCTTGCTGGCTCCTCTCTGGAGCCTTGCTCAAGAACAGAAATATGCTCATGTCGCGAAGGCCGCTGACGTGCCTGTGGCCATCCAGTCCATTCGTCAGGTGAAACAGGGCCACCAGATAACATTGTGGATGAACAATCGGGGAGGATTCGGTCTCACAACGCCACTGTATTTGCCTTCCCCATTCCTTGAATATCCGGTAGGATCCGGGATTGAACATCTGTATGGCGCAGCTCCCCTCATCGGCGCGATCGTGGTGGATTCATCGAGGCCAGATTCCATACAAATTTATCGATCGGTGACCCAGGCCTGGGGTCCGGATGGGATATCTGAAACTACTCCGGTTGACACAAACATTTGGAGGGCGTCCAAGGATATTCCTAACGGAATGAACCGAAGAGGGTATGACGACGATGGTGATGGCAAGATCGACGAGGACGAACTCGACGGCAGCGATAATGACGCGGACGGGAAAATCGATGAAGACTATGGCGCAGTTTCCGATGACGACATTTATCTTGCCTATACGGATACTCTGGTTGGTCCAGGTCCAAATGCATCGCACCGACCGCTTGGCATCAAAGTGTGGCAGCGATCGTATTCGTGGAAGTCCGTTTCGAGTGAACCGATTCTTCCGATCGAGTATCACATCACCAACATCGGCACAAAAACGCTGGAGGACGTCTACATCGGTTTTTATTGCGACTTCGATGTCTTCCCCTTGGGACCGACCGACGCGTATGAACACAATTACGCGGGCATGTTCCCTGAGGTTCACACAGTTTTCGTGCACAATCCTGTCGACCGACTCTCCACACCGATCGGGTTAAGCTTGCTCGATGCTTCTCCATCGCCAGATAGTCTGCAATACTCATTTCACTGGTGGCACCCGGGCTTTGAGTCTGGGGAGGGCGATGACTCGTTGGTCTACGGATTGCTCGCATGTGCCGACCCTTTTTCATGTGTATTCCCCAACGGATCACCAACTGATCTTGGCGACGTCGTGCTAATTTATGGATTTGGTCCTTTTCGCAGACTTATGCCCGGTGATACGCTCTCATTCACCGTGGCGTTCGTCTCCGGTGACTACCTGTCCGGTCAACCGAACAGCCTTGTTCAAAATGCTCTCAAGGCGATCCAATACAAACGTCACAATTACACGGCTTTTCCCTATCCACCCTCACCCCCTCTGAGAGTGAAGAGAGAAGGTAATGGCTTCAAATTCGACTGGCTCTGGCGCCCGGGCGATTCGACGCTTAACCCGCTCGAGGCGTGGGACGATGACAATGAGTACATCGGCAATCTTCCCGAAACGAGTTGGCGGCGTCGAAACCCACCGGCCGGGCATAGCAAGGGTGGGCGACTCTTCGGCGGTTTCAATCTCTGGCGCAGTGTTTCGGTGACGGGGCAGGATACGAACTGGACACTTGCCGGCAGATACCTCACCGACGATTATCCGAATCCGGCGTTCGGTTGGCCGCTGCAATTTGCCTTCACGGACACGAATCTTCGGGTGGGGAATCATTATGGTTATGCTGTAACATCGTTCTCATTCCCCGAAGCAAAGATCATCAGGTCTGTTGATCAGAATGGCAATCTGACGAATGTCGACACCCTTTTCGGCGACAATGTCGAATCAGACATCGCCGACAATGCAACCTTCATGCGCCTCTCGTTCACGCCCTCGACAAAATTCGGCGAGGTCAAGGTGGTGCCGAATCCGTACCGGGGTGACATCTATTATACAGATGGCAATGGTTATGAGGGGGATGAACGCACCTGGACTCCCGACCGGAGGGTTATTTGGTTCACACATCTTCCGTCGCGCGCGACGATCCGCATCTACACCGTTGCCGGCGAAGTCATTGCGACGATCGAGCATGACGACGGGGCTCGCAGTGCGGGCGGGTTACCGGTCGGGCAGGAGGAATGGAGACTCTTCAGCGAAAGCGGCAGGCCGATCGCCAGCGGCATCTATCTTTTCAGCGTCGAATCGGAATTTGGCAAGCAAGTTGGAAAATTCGTTATCATTCTTTAATTTAAGGTTCAATCTTTAATGTCCACCCAGTCTAAGCAGGAATCCTCGATGAGCAGCAAGAGTCGTAGAAAATTTTTGAGTCAGCTCGGCCTGACGGTCGGTGGCCTGGCCATCGGCAAGGGAATCGCTAAGGGATTTCCCCCAACCATCATTCAGGAGAAAATCGTGAAGCAGCCGAGAATGGCCCCGGCGCCCCGCAGGTCAAAAGATGTCGTCGATTTCCGGTACTCACCAAAGAATTGGCAATCGACCTATTGTTTCCCCGACGATCCGTACAAAAGTCTTGTCGGAAAAAATGGCGAATTGCTCTACGGTCATCCGGGGACGACCGGCGAGATCAACGATTTTGCCGAGATCGTCAGCATCGGCATCAAAGGGGAAAACGCAGGCACGTATCTTCACCAGGAGATGGAAACGGCGGGAATTCCTATCATCAGAACGAAGATCGGGTGGCATTTTGTTGAAGTCCATCTCACCTCCTTCGCGACGAACGACGCGGAGGAGGGGCGGGTCGACAACCTCATCGTCGAGATCTTCCCGAAAGAAAAGACTGACTTCGAGTGCACGCCCGAAGTCGTCGTCAATTCGAAGAAAGAATTCTGGCATAAACCGGATGACGACAAAGGAGAGGTACGGTTTGATTCGGCCACGGGCGCGGTCCTGTTTGTCGTCGATTCATCGGTGACACTCGGAGGAACCGCCCCTCTCCGACGCTACGAACTTAAATCGGGGAAGGCGACCGCCGACAAACCGCTCAGGTATGTTCTTCGGTTCCCGCAGGCCGGTCAACCGGCAGACAAAGTGAAGGACAGGCTCGGCGATGCTCAAGAATTGCTTGAGCAGGCCCGTGCCTATTGGCAGGCGTGGAAACCGACCGACGGGAAAGTCGGCTGGAATCTTCCGGACGAATACGGCAGCTTTCACACCGCCTCAGTGAGAAATATGGTTGAAGCCCGGGAGATCAGGGAAGGGAAGCGAATTTTCCAGGTCGGACCAACCGTTTACCGCGGTTCGTGGCTGATCGACAGCACGTTCATGCTTGAAGCGGCCCGGTATGCCGGTTACGATAAAGAGGCGCAGGAAGGCCTCCAGACAATCTGGGACCGCCAGAAAGCGGATGGCTCGTTTTCCGGAGGCGCGGGCGAGGCGCACTGGAAGGACACCGCCGCGGCAATCTACATGCTGATCAGACAGGCCGAGCTCACGCAGGACTGGACATATTTCAATGAGCTCTACCCCGATGCGATGCGAGGCATGAAGTACCTTGTCAGCTTGCGCAACAATGGAGTGAATGAGAAAACTTCCAACGCCGCTTACGGTTTGCTGCCGCGAGGATTTGGCGACAGCGGCATCGGAGGAATCCGATCTGAATTTACCAACACTGCATGGACGCTGATCATGCTGCGGGCATTCCTGGAGCTCGCGGACAAGCTCGTCCTTCAGCGGGCGAGTGAAGTCCGTGAATTTTACACCGAGCTGCGGCAGGCGTTCTTTGAGGCCGCCAAGGCCGAACTCCGCAAGGATCCGCGAGGGTTTTCGTATCTTCCTATGCTCATGAAGGAAGACCCGAAGTGGTCCGAAAAAGACGAGCGCAAGCAGCCTCGTCCTCAGGCGGCGCAGATCTATATGTCGCACCTCATCTATCCGGGTCAGGTTTTCCCGAAGGATTTCTATCTCGTGAAGGGTCACATCGAGCTCATGAAGGCGATCACGAAGGAGGAGATCCCTTGCGAGACAGGCTGGCTGCCGGACAACGCTGTGTGGGCGTATAATGCGCCGATCGTCTCGCAGGTCTATCTCTATGCGGGTGAAACGGACCTTGCGAGGAAAACGTTCATCGGATTCCTCAACCATGCCTCGCCGCTCCATGCCTGGCGCGAGGAACAATCGTTGATCGATGCCCCGATCACGCAGTACATCGGCGACATGCCGCATAACTGGGCGAGCGCGGAGTGTATCCGCTATCTCCGCCATATGCTGATTCTGGAAGAGCTCGATCGCCTCCGCCTCCTTGATGGGATCGGACTTGACGATCTGCTCCCCAGAAAGCCGTTCGCCCTTGAGTATTCGCCGACGCGGTGGGGACGCGTTTCGATTGCCCTGGAGCCGCTTGATCTGAAGACATGGCAGGTGCGATACAAACGTGAGGCATTTCATCCGAGGATTCAATTTGAGCTGAAACCAGTCGAATTGCCAAGGCGTCTCCCTGGAAATTTCCAATTCGACAAGATTGTAGGCGTCGAGAGGCCGATCAAAAACGGCCCACGGGTTTACCTCGATCCTAATGTGAACGAATGGACGGCGACATTTAAGAACTTCGAACGACCGTGATCCAGCCCCTCAATTCATCCGCGCCGCCGAAATAACGACACATCGACAAATCCCGGTCTTCGCTGATCGCACCGTATATTGGCGGGACAATTCCCTTCGCCGGACGGAGAGAAATGGTGCATCGATGTTGGGCGACTCCGGACCAGTAACATCAATACGACTGGCAACCGAGGCCGTATGAACTGCCGATTTCTTTTGGTGATGCTCCCGCTGGTCGTCCTTCACGCCGGCGCGTCCAGCCAGAGCAAGGTCACGCTGCGGCTCGTCGATTGGGCAAATCTCGACGAAATGCCCTCGGATCTCCAGGCGCTCGATGAATTCAGGAAGCGCTATCCCGGCATCGACGTCCTCTACGAGCCGAATCCGGAACGGGTCTATGAGGAGAAAATCCTCACCGGCCTTGCGACCGACGAGCCGCCGGACGTTTTTCTTCTTGATTCGAAACTCGTCCCGACGTTCACGAATAAGCGAGTCCTTCTCGATCTCATCCCTTATGTCGGCGCGCTCGGCATCGATACCGCACAATGGTTTCCCAACGTCCTCAACATTGCCCGGAAGGGATCCGGTCTGTATGCGTTTCCCAAAGGATTCACCCCGTTGATGATCTATTACAATAAGAAATTGTTTCGTGAAGCGAAGCTTCCCTATCCCGCCCCGGAATGGACCTGGGCCGATTATCTCGGAGCGGCACGACGGCTGACAAGAGATGCCGACGGTGACGGCACCATCGATCAGTACGGAGCGAGCTTCACGAACTATTATTTTTATTGGATCCCCTGGGTCTGGTCGCATGGCGGTGATGTCGTGAGCCCGGACGGCCGGCTCGCATCGGGATATTTGAACACGCCGGCGACGGAATCGGCGCTTCAGTACCTCATCGATCTCCGGCTGACGGAGAAGGTTGCGCCCGATGTCGGGACGTGGGTGCAGGCGGAGAAGACCGGGGCGAACTTCGCGCTTTTTGCCAACGGGAAGATCGCCATGACCATCGACGGTCACTGGCGCATGCCGAAGTTCGTGAAGTATATTGAGGAAGGATCGCTCGACATCGGCGTGGTTGGATTGCCCCGGATGACCGATGGCAGAAAAGTCAATGTCCTCTACGAATCGGGATGGTGTGTCCCGGTGAACACCAAACATCCGAACGAAGCCGTGCTGCTGGCGGCATTTATGTCGGGTGAGACCGCGTCCCGCGTGAGATCGAAAAACCGGCTCGAGATCCCTGCGAATGCCGCCGTGGCGGCGGAGTTCGTGGGGAGCGACTCGTCACGGCTCGAAAAGGCGTTTGTCGATGAAGTTCCGTATTGCCGCCAGCCGTGGGGTTCCATCATCGAACGGTTCAGCGAGATCGAATGGACGCTCCAGGACGCCGTAGATGAAGTGATGATCAACCGGAAAGAGATGCACGAAACGATGAATTCTTATGCGGCGAGGATCGATCGGGAACTCGCCGAGATCAGGGCGAACCCATCGACCGAGTTCAAGCCGATCCGGGAGAATTCCGAGATCCTCTGGTTCTTGACCGCCGTCGCGGGAGCGACGTTCGCCGGGTATCTCATTCTCTACCTGAGAGCAAAGAGCAGGGAACGGCGAGCGCTGAAAAATGCAGCCGGGTTTCTTCTTCCCTCCGTCGTCCACCTTTGTGTCTTCGTTTTCACGCCGATCGTCGTGGCGGCCTATCTGAGCGTACATCGCTGGGATATCGTTGTGCCGGAGAAGCCGTTTGTCGGACTGGCGAACTTCCGCGACATGCTGGCCGATGAAGGTTTCTGGAACGCGCTTCGCAACACGGCCGTCTATTCGCTCAATGTGCCGATCGGGATGATGATCTCCCTCGCGGTCGCGCTCATGCTCCACCGGCGGGTGAGGGGACTTGGATTCCTTCGCACGCTCTATTTCTTGCCGAGTGTGACATCGTTCGTTGCGATTGCCCTCGTCTGGATGTGGATCTACCATCCCTCGTTCGGCGCCGCGAATTATCTGCTTGGACTGGCGGGCCTTCCGCCTCTTCAATGGCTGAACAGTACCGACACCGCGATGCTGTCGGTGATCATCTTCAGCATCTGGCTTGGTCTCGGATATCAGATGGTGATATTTCTGGCAGGACTGCAATCCATTCCCGAAGAATTGTACGAAGCGTCGCGCATCGACGGTGCTTCGGGGTGGCAGAATTTCTGGCGCATCACGCTGCCGCTCCTGAAACCGACGACGTTTTTTATTCTCGTTACGTCGCTCATCGGGTCGTTTCAGGTCTTCACGTCGATCTATGTGATGACGGCCGGCGGGCCCGTCCGCAGCACCGACGTTATCGTCTATCATATCTATCAGGCGGCATGGGAGCAATTGAGGATGGGTTATGCGTCGGCGATGTCGTGGGTTCTGTTCGTCATCATCATGGTCGCAACATGGGTCCAATTCAAGCTGATGGGGAAGGAAGTGGAGTATTAACGATTGCGGATTGCGGATTTCGGATTGCGGATTTCGGATTGCGGATTGTTGGAGCGGGACGGATTGTAGATGTAAGGTTGCAGATAACGGATATCGGACATCGGATAACAGATTCATGAAATGAAATTTGCAGCAAACATACTCACATACTCAATATTGATTCTCCTTGCTCTATCGATGCTGCTCCCATTTCTTTGGATGATCAGCACTTCATTGATGAGCGAGCTTGAGGTGTATCAGTTCCCGCCGAAGTTTGTCCCCGCGGCTGCCAAATGGATGAACTTTATGGAAGCGATGACGCTCCAGCCGTTTGGAAGATATTTTCTGAACACGCTCGTCGTCGCATGCGCATCGGTCATCGGACAGCTCGTGTTCTGCTCGATGGCGGCCTATGCCTTCGCACGCCTCCGGTTTTCGTGGCGCGACAGGATCTTCGGCGTCTATCTTGCCACGATGATGATCCCGGCGATCGTCACGATCATCCCTGCGTTCCTGCTCATCAATAAATTTGGATGGATGAACACATACTGGGCGCTCTTCACGCCGACGCTCTCCAGCGTGTGGGGCATTTTTCTGCTCCGCCAGTTCTTCCAGACGATTCCGAGGGACCTCGAGGATGCTGCGCGCATCGATGGCGCGTCGGAGCTGACCATATTCTGGAGGGTCGTCCTGCCGCTTTCGAGGCCTGCGCTTGCGACATTGGCGATATTCGCGTTCATGGGGAGCTGGAAAGATTTTCTCTGGCCGCTCATTGTGACCAATAGGATGGACATGCGGACGGTCGAGCTCGGCATCGCCAGCTTCAGCAGCGTCTACCAGACCGATTGGCCCCACCAGATGGCCGCTGCCGTCATGGTGATGCTTCCGATTATTCTTGTGTTTTTCTTCGCACAGAAGTATTTTGTGAGGGGAATTACGATGACAGGGATGAAAGGGTGAATTCATTTCGGATTGCGGATTTGGGATTTCGGATTTTGTGCGCTGGAGGCGCATCCGCCTGTGGCGGAGATTTCGGATTTTGGATTATTGGAACGGGCCGGACTACGGGCAGTACAGACGAATGACCACTGACGATTGCCAGACGACAAATCATCTTTACGTTTAACCGCCCAATTAACCAATTAACGAACTAACCAATCACCTATCACCTATTTTAGATGAAACAGCTCGCTGAAATAAAACTGCTCCTCGTCGCGATCGATGAAGGTTATGAAAAGAAAGCCTGGCACGGCCCAAATCTGCGCGGTTCCGTTCGCGGATTGACCGCACGTGAAGCCGCGCGCCGGCCGGAGCGGCATCGACACAACATCTGGGAAATTGTCGTACATTGCGCCTACTGGAAATACATCGTTCGGCGCAGGATCCTTGGCGAGAAACGCGGATCATTTCCGCTCGAAGGAAGCAACTGGTTCGCGAGACCGATGGTGAATTCTGAAAAAGCATGGCGCGAAGATCTTCGCTTGCTCGACGACATGCATGCGCTCATGCGCGAAGCGGTTCTGGAATTGACATCAACCGATCTCAAGACCTCGATTTTTTGGATTGACGGATTGCCAAGATCATCATCCATCCTGGTAATCCTTTAATCATGTGAATCACGGTTCAGACAACCCGCTGAATCCTGAAACCTGAAACCTGAATCCTGAAACCCAAAACTTGAAACCTCAAACCTGTAACCCCAAACCTCAAACCTCTCACCATGATAAAAAAGATCATTCTGCTCTTATTTTCTGTCAGCTTGCTGTCGTTCTCCCAATCGCCCAAGCTCCCCACCCGCTTCATCCAGGCTTTCGACCTTGAACCCAACGACCTGGAGCTTTCTCGCCTCGCCCAGCCGTATCAGTATTTCGATAAAATCGGCCGGCGAGCCGGACTCATGGGGTATGAAAGCGGCTCGTTCGAGATGTGGGTCTGGCCGTGGAAGCCGCTCCGGAATTTTGAATTGCAATTTCTCCTTGGCTCCTCCACGCAGCCGATAGTGGCAAAGGACATCGTCCGCACCATCTCGGTGACGCCGGAAGTGACCACACTTACGTACACGCATGAATCGTTCAGTGTACGAGAGCACATCCTCATTCCGAGAAACGAGCCCGGCGCGATCATCCTCCTCGATGTCCATACCACTTCAATCATTTCAATAATTTCAAGTTTCATTCCGGTGATGCAGCCGATGTGGCCCGCCGGCGTCGGCGGACAGTTTTCCTACTGGGACGATGAGATCAACGGGTATGTGATCTCCGAAGGACAATGGCGTGCGGAGTTCATCTGCGGCTCGCCCGCAGGCCAGCAAATGGCTGCGCCGCCGGCGCATATGTTTGCCGATAATCCGCTCCAGTTCCGCATCGACGTGAAACCGGGGGAGACAGTCGGCCAGTTCATCCCCATCGTCATCGCCGGCGCACGCCCCGATACCTCCACATGGAAAATGAGCATGGATTCCGTCAAGGCGACCTATACACGCCTCTGGAAGAATGCGGGAAAATATTATCGCGAGAGTTACGATTACTACCAGAACCTTCGCAGCTCCACGATGCAGGTGACGACGCCCGACAAAGAATTCAACCTGGCGTATGAGTGGGGAAAAATTTCCCTCGACAACCTCATGATCGAGAATCCGCGGCTCGGTTACGGGATGGCGGCGGGATTCGGGCTCTCAGGCGGCGGCGCACGGCCGGGCTTTGCGTGGTTCTTTGGCGGCGATGCGTTCATCAATGTGCTCACGATGAACAGCGTCGGAATGTTCCGGCAGTCACGCGACGCGCTCGCCTTCACGCAAAAATGGCAGCGCCAGGAAAACTTCCCCGTGCGAAAAAAGAAACCGAGCGATCCGCCAAAGGACGTCGGCAAGATGGCGCACGAGCTGTCGCAGTCCGACGGGCTCTGCGACTGGTGGAACGATTACCACTACGGTTACAACCACGCCGACACGTCGCCGTGGTACATTGTCGCGATGGCGGATTATGTGCGCACCAGCGGCGATGTGGAGTTCCTGAAACGAAGCTGGCCGTCGGTGAAACAGGCCTATGACTGGTGCCTGAGCAAGGACAGCGACAACGATGGCTTGATGGACCTGAAAGGCGCAGGACTCGGCGCGCTGGAGTTCGGCAAGCTCGTCGGCATCTACGCCGACGTCTACACATGCGGTGTGTTCGTCCAGGCGATCAAAGAAATGAAGTACATGGCAGAGCTCGCCGGAGACACCGTACAGGCCCGGCAGGCCGCAGTGCAGTTTAAGAAAGCCCGGCCGCGGCTGGAGAAGCTGTTCTGGCTCGACGAGGAAGGCTTCTACGCGTATGGAGCAACGGACAAAGGCGAGCAAGTCCATGAGAAGACACCGTGGTCAGGCGTGGCGATGATGTTCGGGTTGTTGGATGAAGAGCGGAGTGCGAAGAGCATCGAGGCGTTCAACAGCGCGGATATGTGCACCGATTGGGGAGTAAGATCACTGTCCAACAAGAGCGAGCTCTTCGATCCGACAAATTACAACTATGGCGCAGTCTGGCCTTTCATCTCATCATTTTTCAATACGGCCCAATTCAAACATCATTTTGGCTTGCCAGGCTACCAGATTCTGCGATCGAATATCCAACACGTCTTTGATCATGCTCTTGGCGTTGTGCCGGAAGTGTTCTCGGGTGAGATGAATGAAAAGCTTGGAGAAGGATATCATCATCAGGGGTTCTCGACGACGGGGTATCTTCTGCCGTTCATCAGAGGTCTGGTCGGAACGGAAGTTGACAAGGTGCGGAACATCGTCTCGTTGCGTCCGGCCCTCCCCGCCACCTGGGATCATGTCGAATTGAGGCATATCTGGGTAGGAGGGCACGACAACAGTTTCCGGCTCTCTCAATCTGATACCGCGATGACGCTGTCCGTTGCCGGCGATTCGACGCCATGCTCAGTGAGATTTCTCCCGAGGCTTCCGCTGGGACAAATCGCGTCGTCGGTGACGAAGAATGGAGTCCAATATATGCCATTGACAGGTACGCGGGTCGTCATGCCGTCCGAGGCCGGCGTCATGGAACCGTACGACGCCGACGAGGACATTTTACCGACTTCTCTCAGGTCCGGCGACAATCTCCAGGTTCGTTTCTGGCCCGGATGCCCGATCACTCTTCCCGAGAGCCAATTTGTGGTCGGGCGTGTCAATTCGTCCGTGAGAATTATCAAGGAAACTCCGTTCAACACGAAATGGGATAAGTGCAAACTCGTCCTGGAAGGACTTGCCGGTGACACCGTTGAACTCGTCATCAAGAGCCCAGACAAGATCAAATCGATCGAAGGGGGAGTTCTTCACGGTGATCGGATCAGCGTAATGTTTGATCGACGTCAAGTCCGGGAATTCGTCCGCAAAGAAATCGTGATTACGCTTAAGTAACATATTGAAACGCCGAGGCGCAAAGTACGCAAAGAACTTTGCGACCTTCGCGCCTCTGCGATTAAGAATCGTATGGCGAAGCGAATAGAACCCCTCAAATATCTCACCCGCCCCGACAAATGGTACCTCGGGGGCGGGAATCGTCTCCTCTGGGCGCCGCCGTTCCCCGTCTGGCTCGACTATCCCGGCTTCTGGGATAAAGCGCACTACTATAATATCGAGATCGAGCCGGTCTTTACATGGACGATCCTTGATGAGGAGGGAAATGAAATTCCTTTACGGGCAGTGGAGAGAAGTTGGGATCCATCCCGTTTAACAAGTCGATATGCGATATGCGATATGCGATTTGAGAATTCACAGCAACGGACATCGGACATCGCACATCCCACATCGAATCTCAGGATTTACGAGCGCAAATGCTGCCTCCCAAACGACGTCCTCACATCCGTCATCCGCATCGAGAATCGATCCGCCAAGCCTCGCCGCCTGCATGTTGTCGCCTGGACGACCCAGCCGTCGCATCCATCAAAAAAATCCGGTTGGCTCACCGGCGTTGAGTTTCACCGAAACACGATTCACTTCACCAAACATATTCAAACGGCCGAACGACCGCATTTCCAGTTCGAGTGTGCACTCGGGATCGACCGCAAGGCGGCATCGTACACTATCAACCTCAGCGAAGGCTCGGCAATACAACCGCACTGGGCGCTCACGCCGTTCGCTGAAAGATGCATTGATGGGAAGCTGCCGAATGAAGTGAAGCTCTCCGGAGTCAGTGAGGACGGCCTCGTGTGGCTGGCCCTGGCGGCGAGCATTGAGCTGAGAGCGAAGAGCGAAGAGGATGTGAGTGTGTTCTTCGCGGCTGCGCCGACAAGAGCGGAGACGACGTCGAATATCCACTTTGCGTCGAAGCAATCTGACCCGATCAGGATCAGTGAAGAAAACTGGAACGATCATTTTTCATCCGTACCGTATTTTAGCTGTTCTGACAAATTCCTCACCCGATATTACTGGTACCGCTGGTACGGTCTGCGGCTCAACACGATTCGCGGCGAGGAAGGGAATTACCATCACCCGGCAGTCTGCGAAGGGATCGGATATTTCCGTGCGCCGATCTCCTACAGCGCCATGTGCCACATGCTCGAGAATCGATGGATGCACGACCCGGCGCTCGCACGGGGAAGTCTCATGACCTTCATCGATAACCAGCGCGCCGACGGGGGCTTCAGGGGATATATCGACGTCGATCACTACCGGCAGGAGATGCCTGGGGTGAGCGTAGTCGAACCCTTCTATCACGCGAACTGGGGGAATCCCCTTCTTGAACTTCATCGTGTTCATCCGGATGAAGAATATCTGAAGCGCGTCTATGACGGACTGGTGAAGTATGCCGCCTACTTCGACCGAAAGCGTGACGCCGAAGGGAGCGGGCTCTACGACATCGACAATCATTATGAAACCGGTCAGGAGTACATGCATCGGTATCTTGCGGTAGACCCAAATGGCGATAAGGAAAATTGGGGGGAAGTCTTCCGGCTCAAAGGAGTTGATGTGACGGTTTATATTTACGAATTAAAAAAAGCTCTTGCGTGGGCAGGGGAAAAGATAAAACGCGGAGACGCAGAGGTCGCGGAGTTACGCAGAGGGGCTGAAAAAATCCGGCAGGCCATTCTTGCGAAGATGTGGGATCCGGATGAAGAGATGTTCTTTGATGTCGATCCGAAGACCGGAGCGCGAACGAAGGTGAAAGCGGCCACCTGTTTCTATCCGTACATGACCGATCTTGTTTCCGAAACGCATCTTCCGGGATTCCACAAGCATCTTTTCAATCCGAAAGAATTCTGGACGAAGTTTCCGGTTCCGTCATCAAGCGTCGACGATGAATACTTCAGCGCGGAGGCCGAGTGGAAGGGGAAACGGATGAACTGTCCGTGGAACGGGCGCGTCTGGCCGATGACGAACAGTCATATAGCGGAGGCGATCGCGCAAACGGCGGTCCGGTTTCAGAGCGCGGAGCTGAGAGCGAAGAGCGTGGAGTTTATCACGAAATTTATCCGGATGATGTTCTCACGAGGCGATCCAGGGCGGCCGAATTGCTTTGAACACTATAATCCATTCACCGGCGAGCCGAGCATGTATCGGGGCATCGACGACTATCAGCACTCATGGGTGAATGATCTCATCATAAGATACGTCGCGGGTGTGAGACCCACGGAAACGAGGCTCATCGTTGATCCGTTTGAATTCGATCTGGCTTCATTTGTACTTGATGACCTCCTGATTCAGGGGCATCGAGTCAAGGTTGAGCGCAGGAAGAGTGATTTCAAGGTTTGGCTTGATGGTGTGCGGGTAGGGACATCAAACATAGGGGTCCCGATCATCGTTGCTTTCACCCGGTGAAGCCGTCTCTCCTCGCCTCGTCAAAACTGCGTACCGGCCGGGTTGTATGCCGCCACGCCATTTCTCGTCCCGATCCAAAGATTCCCGCGCAGATCATATTTCAACGATGTAACGGTGTCGTTGGGAATTGTATTTGTTCCAGCGTTGAACCGCTGCCATGTGGTGTCCTTGAGCATCACGAGCCCCGCGTCGGTGCCGAACCAGTGCGTGTTATAGAGGTCGGTTTCGACGGCATGCACCTCGCCTACGGGCATCATACCGGCCGTGTTTGTATGGTTGTAGTGTGTCCAGGCCCCTGTCGCTTGACTGAGCGAGGAGACTTCGGTTTCCTTGGCGAACCACACGGTATTATTGGCGTCGAAGACCATGCAGTTGATACGCGCGTCATGGCCTGGAGGGAGAGGGATCGTGGCAATAGCGAACGATGGATAATATGAGACCTGCACGGCGCCGCCTGATTGGGCGCCGAGCCAGATCGTGTTGTCGACCGGGTTGGTCGTTGCGGATGTCATGTTGTTGACGGGCAGGGGAGGACCCGTCAAGACCGACCATGTTCCTCCTCCGTCGGTTGATGTTTGAATAAAACGATTGACACCGATTTGGGTGGCTATCCAGACTTCTCCGAACTGGGATGCATTTGATAGTTCTGCGGTCATCGACGAGGGGGAGTCGTAGAGGATCGTCGGCTCATGGTATCGTACCCAGATATTCCCGTTCTGGGAGAACTCGTCGTAGCGGGCGATGCCTCCGCCGCGGAGTCCGAACCAGATGCTCCTGTCGCGACTTTCAGTGATGCAATTCACGGAATAACTGATCTGTTGGCCCCCTCCTGTGTACTTCAGAGAATCCTTGAAAATGCTCCAGCTGTTGTTCTTGAAAGCAGCCGCTCCTTTATTCGTTGCGACCCAGACCCGCTGCTGCCGGTCGATGAACAACGAATTCACGCGGTTGTCCGGGAGCCTCGGAGAGGTGAACGTTACCCACGTTGGCCCCGGCGGATTTGGTCCGCCGATGTCGTTCTTACAACCGGACAGAATCGTTGTTGCGATCAAGAAAAAGCCGATACTCCGGACAGCCTGAATTCGAGTCATTTCATCACATGTACTGTTGGGGAAACAATAAGTTGCGCAGGAGCTACTGACAATCTAAAATACGAAATAATTTCTTGGATTTCAAAGAAGTGAATCATATTCTTCAAACCTTTGGCTCGTGGCCGGCATCATTCCTGAGGCGGGATTGCTCATTGCCCGAAAATGGATAGGTGAACTGATGATTGTTCTCCGATATTCTTCGGGGGGCAATGCCTCTCTGCGAGTCTGTCGGCCCGGCAGGCCGGGTAGTTGCCGATCGGAAAATAATCGAAACGATTGGAATTCCTGATTTTTCCACTTGACAGAATTGAAAAATTTTACTATACTGGAGTTCAGCCATTACTCTTTACTGCCAGCGTTACAATCATAACCTCTATATTTGATTATTCTTATGAACAATCGTCGAGCCAGATTCCTCCTCCATTTTCCTCATCTTGCGGCGCTGCTTGGGTTGTTGATGATGAACAGCTGCTCGCAGTACGAGTATACATCGCCTCTTCCGGGGACCATCGATGTGAAACTCCATGTCATCTCGAATAATATCGCCTTCGACCCGCACAATAACTTTGTTCTGAAAGTCACTTCTGTCGAGGCGGTCCGCGCCAGCGACCTTGCTCGTGCCGTTATTCTTGAAGACACCAAAGCGCTCAGCCGGACGACGAACGTCTACAACACGCTCGACGATCGTGCGAGAGATTCCACGCTCGTCATGGGTGAGGCGTTTCTTCCTCCCGATGATTATATCGGGGTCAATCTCCTCATCCAGCCGGGGGAAAGGGTAGTCCTCGACGGCTACCGGAATATCGACGTAACAACCGAGCCAAAGTTTAATCCGCTCCTCACGTTCAGAAGGCCGTTCCGCATCAACGAATTGAGGACCACAAGTCTCGTCGTCACGATCGATCTCGATAAGAGCCTTGTGCAGAAGTCCAATGTTTATTTGTTTGTTCCCGTTTATTTCATTTCCTCCATCACCTATAACTAAGCGCACAAGCACTGTACCCATTCATTCAGAGACCTTGTCATGCGTACACCATTTTCTCTCCCTCTTTGTCATTTCGGACTCATTCTTCTTGTTGTCCTCATCGGATCAGGATGTTCGACGGAGCACAAGGGTGCCCTCACTCCTAATATCGCGCCGATCTCGCGGCTGGCAAATGTTCCGCCAAACAATTATATCTCGAAGAATCCGAGGCTGACGCTCTATTGGGTCGGCGATGATCCCGACGGTTACGTCGTCGGGTTTCGTTATCGGTGGAATTTCAGACTGAGCACGACCGAGCCGTTCCAGTATAAGGATTGGTCGACTATCCTCAACATCGGGATTCCGAAAACCGGCGGCGAGAACTTCGCGCTGATGACCGATGCCCCGTTTGCAAAGGTGCCTGACGTCTACAAGTATTTTGCCACGCTTCCTCCCGAAGGGATCAATCCCGACAGCGCGACGAAGATCGATCGGGGTGATTCGATCCTGATCGGCAGCAATGAGGGCGAAGCTTACCACGTCTGGGCTTCGAATCCGTCGACGGTCAGGTATCCGGTGCACGTCAATCCGAACGGTGGGACGTTCATTTTTGATTCTCAGGACACGTTGAACCCCCATACGTTCCTTGTCGAAGGGATCGACAATCTCGGAGACACGAGCGCGCCCCAGAATGATAACCAGGTGACTTTTGAGACCCCGCAGGTCGTTCCGCCGCACGCCGAAGTGACGACGGTTCCTACCGACACGATTATGGTGTCCGATATCATCACGGACGTCTTCCCCGGCATCTCGTTCAAGTTTCAGGGATTTGATCCGAACAGCCGGACTGTAGATTTTTCCTGGGTTATCGACAAGGATGAATGGCCGCCGAACGCAGTCCCATGGTCGCGGTTCAGTTCCGATCCGAGCGCGCTCGTTTCAGCGTTGAATTTTGTGACGCCCAAAGATACCACCAGACTGCAGCATACGATCTACGTCCGCGCCCGGAATGAATTCGGTTCGATCGACACCCTTGGTTATTTCCTGCGCGCGCGTATCCAGAACGGGACGATCACCGGCTACGACACGGTCTATTCACGTGCAGTTTTTTATTGCGTGTATCCGAAGTGGGTGCTGCCGAACTATCCAAAGAGGATCCTCCTGTTAAATCATTCTTACGGATATACGGGGAGCACGGATCCCACGCTTCCGTCACGAGATTCTCTTGATGCGTTCTATGCGTCGATCTTTGACGCCAATGGCTATGCCGGAAAGTACGACATTATTCGTGCGACTTCTTCACCGAAGTACTGGCCGAACCTCCAGGTGTTGGCGAAGTACAGCTCGATTTTCCTCTATTCCGACGTCGTGAACGTCACCATTTTCAATTCCACCGGCATCGAAATACGAGGTGACTTGATTAAGCAGTATCTCAATGTCAGCGGGAAGATTGTCATCACCGGGTGGGCCCTCCCCTTCCAACCGGGTATGTCGGAGGATTTCATGAATTATGTTGCTCACCTCACGAGACAACCGCCTCCGGTTCGGGCTAGTGATACGGCATACATTGGCGCCAATGCGATCGCAGCAAAAGGCTATCCCGATCTCAGGGTCGACTCGGCGAAGGCCGCTCCATGGAACGGAGCCCTCACGTTTATCTCGGCGGGTCGCGCCTATGGGTTTGGTGAAATCATTTATACCTTCCATGAGAGCCATGAGCAACTGGTACGGTCTAACCCGCCGCCCCCGATTTACCAAACGTGGGAAGGGCGAACGATCGGTATCAAGTATGATGGCCTGACGTACAAAGTCGTTTATTTCGGATTTCCACTGTACTATCATGAGAAAGCGGGAGTTCAGGCCGCACTCAGGAAAGCTTTCGTCGACATCGGCGAATAATGAAAGGAAAACGCCCATGAAATCACGGTTGATACTTCTCACGACTTTTTCTCTGTTGCTTCTCTTTGGCCCTTCTCTCCTCATGGCCGGGAACACCGGTAAGATCATCGGGCGCGTGATTGACGACGGCGGCCAGCCAATCCCCGGCGTCACCATTCTCGTCGTCGGAACTCAGCGCGGCGCCGCAACAGATCCTGAAGGCCGTTACGCGATCATCGGTATCCAGATCGGATCGTATACGGTGCAGGCCCGCGGCGTCGGTTACAACCCGAAAGAAGTCATCAACGTCAAAGTCGGGGCCGACGAAACGACCAGTCTGAATTTTACCCTCACGTCGGATGCCGTGAAAATGCAGGAGGTCGTTATCAGCGCAGATGCGAACCTCGTCAATTCACTGGCGACCTCCTCGACGCAGACCGTCAGCTCGAAGAGCATCGAGAGCATCCCCAATGTGAAGAGCGTGGAAGACGTTTTAAAACTCCAGGCGGGCGTTGTCAAGCAGGGGAACAATCTCTTCCTCCGCGGCGGACGCGCGAATGAGGTCCAGTACCTCGTCGACGGTATCCCGTCGAATAACGTGTCGGGCGGTGCCGGACTCTCGACCGCGGGCACGAACGAGGAGCTGCAGAAATATTATAGCGGCAACGCGAACGGCACGATCGGCGGCGGCTCGGGCGGCCTGGCCGTCTCGGCCAATTCCATCGCCTCGGTGAGCGTGCAGACGAGCGGTTTCGACGCCGACTACGGCAACGCTCAGTCGGGCGTCATCAACATCGTCACAAAGTCGGGAAGCGATCACTACTCTTCCTCTCTCCAGTACCGCACCGACCGGATCAGCGCTTCAAACCAGAATGAAAACTATACGTCGTTTACATTCGGCGGCCCTGAGCCGATCACGAAGTATGTCATGCCGAGCCTCGGCGTGAATATTCCGGGCAACCTCACATTCTTCTTCAGCACCGACATCGATCGGGCCGACGGAGCGTATAATTTTGTCGATAACCAGTTCTATCATCCCCTCGAACGGAAGGTCGAATTGAACGGATTCCTCGGCGGACTCCTCAACGGCCTTGGGTTCCGTTTCCGGGACAACCAGCGAAACGCGTTTACGTTCAATTCAAAATTGAAGTACGACATGAGCGGCTCCGACCAGTTTTCCTACGGCTACCGCGCAAGTCTGACGACGAGCCACGGCTACGATCAGTATTTTAAATTTCGCGCCGATTCATCTGCACTCAGCGCTTCACTTGCCATACAGAACATTCTCTCCTGGACGCACTTTTTCTCAACGAATACGTTCGTCCGTTTATATCTGGCGAAACTCGAAAACAAGGACGGGAACGATGTCGCCGGTATAAAACCGTTCGAATATTCCAATGCGTACCAGCAGCGCGATCCGAACGGTGACGGCTTTTTTGAACTTGGAACGGCTCAGGGCTGGTATTCCGCAAATACGAAAGTCTGGACCGCCCGTGTCGATTTCAACAGCCAGGTGCATGCGCTTCATCTGCTCAAGACAGGATTCGAATTCAATTACGAGGAGATTCTCTCGACGTCGATCGATCGTCCGACGGTCTCCTCTACCGACTCCGCCGGCAATGTGATCAATCCGCCCTTCCCGGCGTATAAAAATCGCAACAGAGGAGAATACCCCGGATACGGCATCTACCGCTGGGCCACGACCGCCTATCCCAATCGCGGCGGCGCGTATGTCCAGGACAACATCGAGTTCTCCGGCCTCAATATCCATGTGGGAATGCGCTACGATTACTTCGATATCGGCAAGCAGGTCTACGATCCGGATTGGGTCGAAGAGTGGAAGGCCGCAACGATCAATATTCCTGCCGATTGGGTTGATAATCAGAAGAACGGCAGCTCATTCCTCTACTATTTGACCCACGGCTACGTCAGCCCGCGACTTTCCATCGGATATCCGGTGACCGAGCGGATCGTCTTCTATTTCAATTATGGTCACTTCCTCCAGTTCCCTGATCGTGATAATTACTACCGCGATCCGTTTGGCCAGGGACCTCCGAGCAATCTCGTCGGAAACCCCAACCTGAAGCCGCAGAGAACGGTCGCCTATGAGGCCGGTTTTGAAGATCAGTTCTCCGACGACATGGCATTCGCGGTGCACGCCTTCTATAAGGATATCTTCGAATATCCGACGACGGTGAGCCGCGGAACGAACAACATCTATGTCAACTTCGACTACGCGAGCGCGCGCGGTTTTGAGCTGACGTTCAATCAGGCGTTCAGCGGCAATTTCTCGATGGCAGCGACCTACTCGTATCAGCTTGCAAAGGGACGCTCGTCAAACCCGCTCGCGACGCTCATCAATCCGCAGTTCCAGCTTCCGCGCGAAACGCGCCTCGACTGGGATCAGAACCACACGGCGAACTTCTTCACGACGTACCGGGTCGGGCCGAAAGGGGAGGGAAAGTTCTTCGGTCTGCCGTTCATCAATAACTACGGCGTCTCTCTGACGTGGCAGTTTGGAAGCGGCTTCCCATACACGCCGTTCAGCCTCCGAACCACCGCGCGCAACGTCTATCTTGTGAACAATTCGACGATGCCGTTCTCCTCAACGGTGAACTTCTCCTTCTACAAGGGCTTTCTCGTCATGGATCACATGAACATGGTGATGACGCTCGACATCACGAACCTGTTGAACCGGCGCAACGTCAACTCCGTGTTCAACTATAGCGGAGCTCCCTACAAGTTCGGCGACATCGACGGAAGCGATGTCACGATCATCTATCCGTATCGCTCATGGGATTTTCGGAACGACCCGAGGCAATTTCAGGCGCCGCGGCAAATTATTTTTGGTCTCAGACTTAACTGGGATTAAATGGAGAACGTTTCGGGATTTCGATATATGATGAGATCTGGTTTACTGATGGCGCTGGCGTTGGGCCTCGCGTCGAATGTTTATTCAATAGAGAATAGCAAGGGGGGCGATCGATCGATCAGTAAAACAACGGCCGGCGTCTCATGGGCCAAGCGGGTCAAGCAGGGCTTCAGCATGCAGGTCTGGTTGAGCAACCAGATCGCGATGGGGATCGAGGCATGGGGTGACGCCGGCACCGACGTGCCGGTCGAGGATTGCGGCGTCGGCATCGGCCTCGAGTATCCTGCCGGAGCCGGCACATGCATCGAACACCTGTTCGGTGCGGGCCCGATGATCGGCGGACTCGTAAACGGCAAGCGCAGGGTTTCTCAAAGCTATGCCGAAAGCGGCAATCAGCACTTCGCTCCGCTTCGCAAGGATACCCTCCGCGACAAGATCTGGTATACCTCGGTCAATGACGATCCGTTCCTCGATTTCAATTTCAATCCGGCGAAGAAACTCACACAGCGGGTGAACAGAAAGAACTGCGACGATGACGGCGACGGCAGGATCGATGAGGATGAGCTCGATGGACTGGATAACGACGGCGACTGGAATCCGCTGACGGATGATCTCGGCGCCGATGGCCTGCCCGATAGTCTCGAGGCGGGCTGCGACGGAAAAGCATACAATTCAGTGACGAACCCCGATCCGGCAGAGGATAACTATGAAACGCAAGTGCGCGACAAGTGCCGCCCCGATCCGAATACCGGAGCTCTGCCGTTCAAGAGAGACAAGAACCGCTACACGCAGGGGAACGGGATCCCCGACCATGGCGAGCCGCATGTCGATGAGGATTTTGGCGCCGTGTCGGACAGAGATTATTACATGGGCTCCACCGACACCGTGACCGGTGTCCCGGGCGTTCCGGCGAGCCACGTTCCGATGGGTGTGAAGATCTTCATGAAGACATACGCCTGGCGTGGAATTTTTGCAGACGGTATTATTCCGATCGATTACTACTTTGTGAACGTGGGGCGCAATATCATCAAGGACGTTTACATCGGTTTCAACGACGATGAGGACGTCGGTCCGGTCAGCGTCTCAACCTACCCGCAGAACAATTATGCGTGCTACATTCCGGAACTTCGGACAGCGTATATCCACAACGCAAAGGATCGCGGCTCGACGCCCTTGGGTATTACGGTTCTTGGCACGCCGCGTCCACTTCCTCAGCTGCAGTACGTCTTTCAATGGTACGATATCGGCGACCTTGGCGAAGTTGATTCGGTTGTCTATTCATGGCTCAACGGTGAGCGATTCGGCACCCAGCTCATCAAAACCTGCAAACCGCCCGAGACGCCGGCCGATTGCCGTATTTTCTTTTCATTTGGCCCCTTCAACGGCGCCGACGGCAACGGTTTCAAGCCGGGTGACACGCTGAAGATATCGATGGCGCTGGTCGGCGGAGACGGCGTCGAAGGGACCGAACACAGCTTGCGTGCCAACGCGGAAAAGGCGCTCCGCCTTTTCTCCAGCGGCTTTCAATCGCCGGCGATTCCCCCCTCGCCGAAACTTGTCGCTACGCCAGGGTTTAAGAAAGTGACGCTGAATTGGTTCCCGCATCAGGCCGCGCTGGGAAGCGAGGGGCCGTATGATACGTGGGATGATTCAAACAAGATTGCGGAATCGTATCCCGATACAAGCTGGCGGCGAAAGAATCCTCCCTGCGTCACGGGAATCGCAGCATGCCAGTCCGGTGGCCACGTCTGCGCGAACGGGACCCTGCCCGGCGGCAGAATACTGGAAGGGTTCAGGCTCTACCGGAGCGAAGACCCGGGGAACAACACACCGAACGCAAAGAATTTTACACTGCTGAAGCAGTACGATTTTACCGACGATGCGTATGAATTCAATGTCGGCATCGAATCGACGTTCGTCGACACGAACCTCGTTCGCGGGAAGCGCTATTGGTACTCGGTGACGTCGTTCGGCATCCCGAACCGGACAGTGAACACGACGCCGCACACCGACACGCTGGGGAGCACAACGTACACGTATGATACCCTGATCACGCCAGGGAGTGAATCATCGATCTCGGAGAACGCTCTGGATGGGAAAGTCGATTTACCCTTCTCGGTTGCCCAAAAGGCCGGAGAAGTGCTCGTTGTTCCAAACCCTTACCGTGTCGATCATGATTACACGTTTGAGAGCGGCGGGTGGGAAGGAAGGACGAACGTCTGGACGGAAAATCAGAGGCTGGTGAAATTTATCCATCTGCCGGTGAAATGCACGATCAGGATCTTCACGCTTGCGGGGGACGAGATCGCGGTGCTGGAGCATGACGATCCTGTCCGGGGTGAGCTGCAATGGAATCTTGTCAGTAAGAGCAATCGTGCGCTCGCCAGCGGCGTCTATATCTTTACCGTTGAATCCGACCTCGGCAAACAGGTCGGCAAATTTGTGTTGGCCCGTTGATAACGACTCCAAGGAGAATGGTGAACATGAGAACAAAGAGAACGACAACATGCTGTATCGCTGTGCTGGCGCTGCTGTTCGCGTCGGTGGGGAGCTTCGCGGGGAACAGATCGGGCACGGTGAGTGAGCAGTTCCTGAAGATTGGGACGAGCGCCCGTGCCATCGCCATGGGCGGGGCCCAGGTGGCGATCGCCGAGGGCACGTCGTCGATTGCCTATAATCCAGCCGGCATGATGGCGGTGAACGACTTCGGGTTTGCTGCAAGCTACACGCAGTGGCTCGCCGATATCTCGCACGAGTATATTGGGGTCGTGAAGAATTTCCCCGGCATCGGGGCGATCGGCGTGAGTGTGGTCACGCTGTCGACGGATGATATCATCGAAACGACTCCGGCTGCACCGGAAGGGACCGGCCGGACGTTCAAGGCAAGCGATTACGCGTTCAGTATTGCCTTTGGCCGCCAGGTGACCGACCAGTTCAGAGTCGGGATCAACGGGAAAGTGATCAAATCGTATCTCTTCGACGATGAGCTCTCCGCCTCCTCCTTCGCCTTTGATATCGGCACGCTCTACGATATTCCGCTCCTGCGAAGCCACATCGGCGTGTCGCTGACGAACATCGGAAAAGACGTGAAGTTCATCAACGAAACGTATTCGCTGCCGACCGCGCTGCGCTTCGGAGTTCTCGTCGATGTCTTGAAAGAGGCAGACCAGCAGTTTGTGACGACCCTTCAGATCACACGCTTGAACGACGCGGATGAGCAATACAATCTCGGCGCTGAATATGTCTACAACAACATGTTCTCCCTTCGCGGAGGGTACAAGTTCTATTATGACCAGGAGAATTACACGGGCGGCTTCGGGGTGAAACTCAATACGTTCGGTTTCAACGGCTCGATCGACTATGGCTACAACCATTTCGATTACCTGGCAGGAACGCATTCGTTCACTCTTGAGGTACAATTCTAAGCTATTGACAACGCTATCACTTTGGAGAATGTAATGAGAAAGTTTGGCTCCTTCTTAATTGGTGCTCCGATAATTGCATTGCTGTTCGTATCGGGATGCGAGCTCATCACACCGCCCGGCGGTCCGCCGCGCCAGCCGTCGAAAACGAAAGACCTCCTTCTGAACGAAGTCTTTACGATCTCTCCCGATAAATATTTCGCCTATTCATGGATCGAAATGTTCAACGGCAGCGATCATGTCATCCCATGGTTCGACGAGTCATTCCCGATCACATCCTATGCGCTTGGCACGTCGGGCGCCTTCATCAGAACCGACGATCTGGATCGCTCACAATTTGAGCGGATCTCGCTGGGAGTGTCAGGGACCTATCACGCTCTCGAGTTCTATTACCCCGACACCGCGTTTATCGCAGGGGACGGCGGACTCATGCAAAAATTGCGGCGTGATCCGTCGGGAGCATTTTCCGTCCAAACCCTGAACACCGGCACAACGAGGAACATTAACGGCGTCGCCTTTGGGTACATCAGCGCGATCGGGTTCTTTGTCGGTGACGGCGGTCTCATCAAGCGCTCCGTTAATCGCGGCAATGACTGGTCGACCCTGACAAGCAATACGACGAAGAACCTGCATGCGATCACGTTCATCGAATTTCCTACAAAAATTTACACTGTCGGTGACTCCGCGACGATCCTGCGAAAATCGACGGGCTTGCAGTGGTCGACACAGGTCGCGCCGGCGACCAAACAAACCACCAACCTCTTCGGCGTCTTCTTCGCCACCGATACCGGCTTCGCGGTCGGCGACAGCGGGACGATTCTTTTTACCAAGAACGGCGGCACGCTCTGGACCGCTCAACAGAGTACCGTCACAACCCCGCTTCGCGGCGGATTTGTCTCCGATGATCCGACGTTTCATAGACTCGGCAGGGCATGGGCGGCCGGAGATGGTGGAGTCATTGTCCGGACCGACGACTACGGGCAGCACTGGAAGCAGCAGGTGAGCGGGACAACGGCACGGTTGAATCAGATCACCTTCGCCGACAGCATCCGCGGCATGGCGCTCGGAGACGGCGGAACCGTCCTCGTTACCGCCAATGGCGGTAAGTCCTGGACCGTGCAGAACAGCCGTACCACCGACAACCTTATCGGCGGCAGGCTGCTTCCGCTCACCATCCGCGTCAGGAATCGTTACGTCCTTGAAATGTATGCGAAAAGGAAGACGTTCTTCGTGGATTTTCGGGTCGAGCCAAGCGCGTCAAACCCGAATTTCAATTACTATACTAAGATCGACACCGGGCTTGTTGTCTACGATCCACAGGTGTGGGTCGATATAAATACACTTTTTCCGCAACTGAGTTTATATCTGGGCAAGAATGCGGTACCGAAATCGGTATCACCAAACGCATTTGTCGTACTCAACAACGACAGCACGCGCTTCCAGGATCACGTGAAGCTGGGACCAGGTACCACCACCCGGATCAACGCGAGCATTGTTTTCGCGGATAGCGGACTGGTTTTATGGGATCTCCTGGCGTCGGGTGAAATCCGGCTGGTGAAGTATTTCGTCAGGCAAACGACAGGCGGCCAACCAATCATTTTGGGATACGACCGAAAGGTTATCGAAGTGGTTCGGTGGGGCGACTACTATCCTACGACGGCAACATATCCTGCAAATGAACTCTATCCGGACAACATCCCTCTCAAGCTTGTGCCGGAAGGATTTTCGGTTGCAAGATATGCGAACGATAACGGCGGTTTGCTCCCATCAGAGCAGAGTACGAAGGCGTCCTTCTACATCGCCAAAGATCCAATCCCGGGCTGGTTCAGCCAGGAAAGCAAGCCGTAGCAGTTTCCCCGGAGTTTATCGGGTGAGCGCCAGGAAGAAGGTTTTCCCTGGCGCTTTTTCTTTCCTGTCGCCCTAACGCCGGACGAGCTCGATCTTGAAAAACCGGTTGGGTTCATAAAGGTCAACATACCGCTTATTCCCATCGGCGTCGGGCGTCCGGAGAAAACCTGCCAGCAGACCGATCGATTTGTGCGGTGAATAATTGAGACCGAAAAAGCCGTTTCGAGGAAGCGAGATGCTGATGCGATAAGGAGGACGATCGCCCGGTCCTCGAACATGGAACTGCAGTTTATTGTTCAACGATTCGTCCATGAACGGCCATTTGTTTGGATCGGCCGCATTGAAAATTTGAAGCTTCGTTTCAAGTCCGAAACCGGTCGACGGCGTGAGGGTGAAGAGCAAGTTCCCGCGTCCGAGGAACCAGCCGTCAGCGCCGGCGTCGATCATCAGCTTGACGGGAGCCAGGCGATCCATTTCGATGTTGAGGACGAGCGAGTCGGCATTCCATCCCGCAGAAAGTGCGGCGTTCATCTCAGGACTCTGCAGCCCGACGATCTTCGAATCGTCCCCATAGGCGACCTGTGAATGGATCGGCGAGCACGGGTACTCGTCGCGGTTATCGGGAATTCCGTCATGGTCCGCGTCCCCTTCGTGAAGGTTCGGCGAGGAAAGCTGCGGTGAAGGGTCTTCACCCCATCCTTCCTTGATCCAGTTCGAAAAGCCAAGCTCATCCAAATCAGAGACGCCGTCCCTGTCAGTATCCGTCGAAGTCGTATCACTGCCGAGCCGCACCTCGTCAAGCGGAAGCGCAGCGTCGTTGTCGGGAATGCCGTCCGTGTCGGCATCGCGAGCCGAGGCGAGCGAGGTGTAACGAAGATCGTACCATTCCCCGGGAGGCACCATCCGGATGATAAAGCGATTCGCATCGAAATGCTCGCCGAACTCCGCCGCTGTCCCGATCGTCGGTGAAATATGATTGAACCAGTACTCCGGATAACCGCTCGCGAGGAAGATATCGTCGAGTTGATGATTGAACTCGTGCACCGTGAGCCAGTTGTTCCCCGCGTCGTGGTGCGCGCGTGTCACGTCCCACCAGGATATCCCGTAGCCCTTTCCCGTTCCGACGCCGTTCGTGAATGCGCCACCTTTCCCCGCCAGGACGTACTTGCGCAGCGTGGTATCGTAGCTTTGCGTGCACGTGAGATAAAGTAGTCCACTGAAGTCGCTGATCTTCCTGCCTTGAAGAGAGAGCTCTCGTTCGAGCACGCTGTCGCGGGGAGGGTACCACCATTCATTGCCGTACAATTCGCTGCGCTTGAACCGATCGCGGATGACAATGCGCTGCAGGTCGAGGAATAATCTCATCCCGGAGTGAATCCAGTAAAATCTTACCGCTTCATCGAGCTGATGTTGAATTCGCTCGACTTCGGATTCAGGGAGATCGGGCTGAGGCGGGGAGGAGGCCGCCGGATGCTGATCATCGACGACATTGGTGAAGATCAACGCGATCATCGGAAGCCGCGCATAAAGTTTTGTCTGGTTACCGGCCGGCGTCGTCAAGGCATACGCCGGCTGATGGCCGCGGGCGTCGGGAATAGTTGACAGCCCCGGCTCGAAATTGAAATGCCGTGTGGTGGAGGGGGTGAAGTTCCGGAGGACGATTTGGTGATCTGTTGTTTTCTTCCGTTCATCGAGTCGGCTTGAGCCGCTGGTGCCTGAAGCGGCGATCGAAATGCTTCCTTCTGCGTCGTCAATGCTTTGCCACGAAACGACCGCTGTTGAAGCATCCGTTGCGCTGATCTCCGGCTTCGGGTCCAGAAGATCGGAAGAGGTACGGATGATCCGTCCGCCGAAGAAATCGGCGATATAGACATGGCCTGAAGGATCAGTCGTGACGCCCTGCGGAAAGATGAAATTGACTGACCGCCCCCGCATGGAATTTTTCAATGTCCCGGTGGAATCATATGATCGCACTTCATTGGCGACGCTGATATAGAGGCGGCCGTTCAGCACCGCCAGTCCGCGCGCTTCGCCGCCGCCGTAGCTCAGCGATTTTCTCCAACCGGCCTTCCTGCCGCTCCAGGAGAAGCACTCGACCTGGCTCAGGCCGGTATTCAGAACATAAACATTGTCCCCTTCGACGGCGATGTCGAGAGGCGCTGCGAGTTTGTCGGAGCCGAAATCACTCACGTAATGGAGGCTGTCGTCAAATACCTGGACACGGTGGTTCTGCTCCTCAACGACGAAGATCTGCCGCCGTTCGTTTGTGCAGACCGCCGCAGGTCCGTCAAACTGACCCCGGTCGCTTCCTTTCCAGCCCACCGAGCTGATCCATTCACCGCTCCGTTTGAACAGCGAGAGCCGGTCGCTTCCGCGGTCGGTCACGACGATCGTGTCGCCGAGCAGCGCAACGGCATTCGGAGTGTGAAGCTGCCCGCGCGAGGCGGCCGGTATGCCGACGGTGCGCAGAATGTTCCCGGCCTTGGAGAGAATCTTGATGGACCCATCATGCTCGTCTGGCACAACGATCTCGTGCGATGGGGTGAGGGCAAAGTGGCGCAGCCAGTTGATCGATAAAGGCTGCGACTTCATCGGCACACGGGTCAGTTTTACACTCAGGAACCTTGCGGTGCCGCCGCCCGTCTGAATCCCCACATACCCGGCGGGATAGAGAAGCGGCAGGCCTGCGGCAATGATGTCGCCGTCGAGGCGCACCGTGTAGCGGTTGCCGTCGCGATCGACATCCAGCGTGAGTGTATGCGAAGTGCGGGGTGGAACGACTGCGGTTTTCACCGAGGCGGTTCCGTAGTATTCACCGTTCTGAAAATAGCCAAGAATGAACGTTGTCTCTCCGTCGAAGCGTATCATCTGCGCGAGCGAAATGTTGCGCTGGTCTCTCGCCGAAAAAACAAACCCGACGCCGAGTTCGCCTTCGAGATGTTCAAATGTGGCGCTGAGCTCGAAAGATTCATTGAGGTAGACGTCAAGGAGGCTTGCGCAATCGTAATCCGGCGACCTTTGAAGATAGGATTGCCCGATCACCTCCCAGAGACCTTTCACCGGGTGCCAGCGAGGCGAGCCGTCAGCGCCGTCACGATAGCCGGTGAACCGATCTTCAAAGATGACGGCTGCGGACTGCCGCGCTACGGCGACATTGAAAAGAGCACAAAACAGGAGGAAATGGAAGGGTGCCTTGCACATGGAGTCAATCCTTTGGAGAATGGCAAACTAGTGGAAAGCAAGAGCTCGTGCTGAAGGTGGGAATTTGCGCCAAAGGCGCATCCCAGCCCAACAGATGGCTGGCGGGCGCCTCCGGCGGAGAACCCACACCTGTGCAATCTCATTAACAGCATCAACGTTAGTGCTGAAGGTGGGAATTGAACCCACACCCGGGGTAAGCCGGACTGGATTTTGAGTCCAGCGCGTCTGCCAGTTCCGCCACTTCAGCGATGCTTGTGGGGCTCACGATGATGCATATTGAAATCGTTTGCCGGTCCTGAATATGTGATCGGCGCCGATCAATATAACAATTTGGGCATCGAATTTCAACGATTAAAGATCCATGTTCTACCATGCTCGTTCCGTGTCATCCGTGGTTTATTCCTCCTGGATCACACGCCTCTTGCATCTCTTACTTAAATTTCAAACATTACTACCCGATAATTGACAGTTTTGTTCAAAATGGGCGATATGATTCAAATTGAAAATCTCACAAAGCGGTTCGGCGCCGTCACCGCGGTGGATGGGCTGAACCTCAGCATCGACGCGGGACAGTTTTATGTTATTCTCGGACCGAACGGCGCCGGGAAGACCACAACGATCAAGATGCTTGCCGGATTGTACCGCCCTTCGTCCGGGACCATTCGCGTCAACGGGTTCGACATCCAGCGGCAGCCGATTGAAGCCAAGATGTGCATCGGCTATATTCCCGATCAGGCGTTTCTGTACGAGAAATTGACCGGACGGGAATATCTCCATTTCAGCGCAGGATTGTATAAGATGGACCACCGGTCGACGAAGGAGAGCGTCGAGCAGTTGGCCGCTCTGTTCGAAATCGATGCCTGGATCGACCGGCGCGCCGAGCACTATTCACAGGGGATGCGCCAGAGGATCGCGATCGCGGCAGCCCTTCTCCACTCGCCGAAGGCGCTCGTCATCGATGAACCGATGGTCGGCCTCGATCCAAAGAGCGTGCACATTGTGAAGAACGTCCTGCGGCAGCAATCCCAAAAGGGGGTTGCCATCTTCATGTCGACCCACAGCCTCCCGGTGGCGGAGGAACTGGGCGATCGCATCGGCATCATCAAGGACGGCAAGCTCGTTTTTGAGGATCGAAGAGACGATCGTCATTCGTTCAAGGATAAATACAATGGTCAGCTGGAATCGCTCTTTCTTGAGCTGACGAAGTGACGGCGGAGGCCATGCAGCTAGTGCATCTCCTCCGGACGAAGCTTCGGCTCCTTTATCACTTTTTTTCAGAGCTGAACTTCGCGAACGCGGTCAAGCACCTCGGCTCGGTCATCGTCTACGGCAGCTTTGCCGTCGGCTCGTTCTATTTTTCACAAGCGATCATCGCCTATCTCCTCGGCCAGGCTCACCTCGGGCTTTTTCTGCTCCACAGGTTTCTCTCGATGCTCCTCTTCGTCTTCTTTGTCTCGGTGAACGTCGGAAATATCATTGTTGCCTACGCATCGTTTTACCGCTCGCGCGAAACGGAGTATCTCTTCACGAAGCCCGTCCCCGACCTGACCATCTTTCTCGTCAAGTTTTTCGAGAACTTCTTCTACAGCTCGGCGACGCTCTTCATCATAGCCGCTTCATTTCTGGCCGGCTACGCTTCCTACTTCGGACTCGGATGGACATTTTGCCTTCGGAGCCTCGTCTTCATGTTCCTCCCGTTCATGATGATCGCCGGTTGCATTGCCGTGATGAGCCTCATGATGACGATCAGGCTTGCAGCGCGGATCGGCGCCAGAAACGTGATTGCGATCTTTTCCGTCGCGTACGCTGCCGCGATGTACTATTTTTTCTACTTCACCAACCCCGTGCAGCTTGTCTCGGCGGTCCTTGAGCATTATCCTAACGTCGATGAGTATTACGCCTCCCTCGATCCGCTGCTCGCCCGCTATCTCCCGAATCACTGGATCGCGGAATCGTTCTATTGGACAGTGCGGGGGAACGCGGGCTCGGCGTTGCTGTACACCGTTTTGCTTGACGGTACAGCCCTTGCCGTGTTTCTCACGATGATGGCTCTGGCCAGGAAGATGTTCTACTCGAGCTGGCTGGATTCTTTCGAAATGCGGTCGAGCGTGACGCTGAAGAGCGCATCGTACCGACAGCTGTCGCTTGTGCGTCCGCCGCGCGGAGATGCGCAGGTTAGCGTTCTCCTGCGGAAGGAGCTGTGGCAGTTTGTGCGTGAACCGAGCCAATGGATTCATTTCGGGGTCATCGTCCTGCTCATCGTCGCATTTCTCTTCAGTGTCTCGCAGCTTGAACTGAAAACAACACAGCCGTTCTATCAGACGATGTCGTACCTTGCCGTCCTCATCTTCAACGCGTTTCTTGTCGCCTCCATCGCCCTGCGGTTTGTCTTTCCGATGGTGAATGTGGAAGGGGAAGCGTTCTGGGCGATCCTGAGCGCTCCGATCCATCGGAGAAAATTCTATCATGTGAAATTCGGCCTTGCGGTGACCATCGTCTCGGCGGTCAGCGTTGTGTTGTCGCTCTACTCACACCACTCCATGGACGGCCGCGCCGATCTGGCCATCGTGTCGACTGTTCTTCTCGTCGCCGTTGCGTGCACGTTTGTGAGCGTCAACCTCGCCGCCGGCGCGGTCTTCACCGATTTCCGGGAAAAGAATCCAATCAAGATTGCCTCTTCACAAAGCGCGACGCTCACGTTCCTCATGAGCATGATCTATCTTATGCTGCTGGTTGCCGTGATCGTCATGCCGCTCAACGCATATTTTTCCCATGAATTGAAAGGGACACCCTACCGCAGCGATGGATTATGGTACATGGCGCTCGCCTTTGTCTGCTTTTCAGGTTTCACAAGCCTTGTGGGCATCGTCATCGGTCAGCGAACGCTCGAGAAGGATTTTTGAAAATGACGGCGTTTTTCCGTATGTTCCTTCGACACTATTGATTGTTTCTCCAACCAATGCTCAATCGTTTTTTCGGGTTCGTTTGTTGTGCATCCTTGTGCCTCTTCACGCTGACGGCGCACGGCCGGCAGTACCGCTACAGCGCCGATGCGGAGACGAAATTTGCGGCTGCGCTTCAATATTTCAAAGAACATCAATTCAATGAAGCCGCGTTGGCGTTCGAATCGCTTCGCAAGCAGGTTCCGGTACACCAGCGCACTTCAGCGGCGTTCCTCATGTCGGCGAAGGCTCTCTTCGAACTGAAAGAGTACAAGCTGGCGAGAGACGTCGCGCAGGAATTCCTTCGTGAGTTTCCGGCGAGCAGCTACCGACCGGACGCTCACTATCTCCTCGGCCTCAGCGACCTCATGTTCCAACAATATGATGCGTCGCTGGGTCAGTTTCTTGAGGCCGCATTGAATGCCGATGATCCTGAATTGCGCCGCCAGGCGGGGGAGATGATGGAGTCCGTCGTCAGCCGGCGCCTGTCGCCTCAGGATCTCGAAGAATTATATGTCCGCTCCGAGGAGCATTCCAAGCGATCGTATCTTGCGCTCTTCCTCGCGGAGTCGTATCACCGGAAGGGCGAGGATCCACGCGCGCGGGAAGTCATGAGGAGAGTATCGATCGCCGACAGCTCCGGCGAATTCGCGAAGCGCTATTTCCGGCTCGAACGCCAACTGAGCGCGAGCATCAATGTGAAGATCGGAGCGCTCCTTCCGCGCAGGCAGGGCGCTGCGAAAGGCCTGGCGGACGAGATCTTCGAAGGGATGCAATTTGCCCTGGCTGGGTTCAAGAAGAACGCGCCTCCGTCGGCCGGGGTTGGGCTCGAGGTACGCGATACCGATCAGGACTCGTCGCATCTCTTCGAGCCGATGACACAATTGGCCGAAGCCCAGGATGTCGTTGCGATCGTGGGGCCGCTCTTCAGTACGCTGGCGGCGGCCTATGCACCTCTCGCAAACAAAGCGAAGGTTGCCCTCATTTCTCCGACCGCGACGGCGAACGGAATCGCGGCGTCAGGCCCGTATGTCTTCCAGGCGAATCCGGATTTTGCCATGCGCGGAAAAGCGATGGCGCGATATGCGGTTCAGCGCCTCGGCTTTGCGAGGGTCGCGGTGCTCAACTCCTCCGACCCCAAAGCGCGCGCGGTGGGAGAGGCATTTGCAGAAGAGGCGGCGCGACTCGGAGCGACGGTCGTGGCGAACGAATCGTACGGAAAAGATACGACAGATCTCCGCGAACAACTGGTCGCCATCAGGAAGACCTCCGTTGAGGGAGGCGCCAGGATCTCCTTCGCTGGAAAGATATCGCCTCTCGAGATCAAGGCGATGCTTCGGGCAGGGGCGAACCGGGCTGTGCTTCAGCATGCACGGCGGCGGGGAGAGGCGGTGGAGCTGACGAAGCTCTTCGGGCCGCGCGGAGAACGGATCGCCGACTCACTGCATCTCAGGGTCATCCCGCCGCAGCAGCAGTTCATCAGCCTCGAAATTCCGGTGACGTCGATCGACGGCATCTTCATTTCTCTGACGAGCAGCGAGGAAATGGGCGTCGTTGCCCCGCAGATCAGCTACTTCAACCTCAGGACACAGATCCTCGGCAGCGCGGAATGGTACGACCCGCCGCAGCTTGAGGCGAACAAGCGTTATGTCAACGGAGCGGTGTTCATTTCGGACAGCTATGCCGACAGGGAAGATTCAACCTACATGGAATTTGAAAAAGCGTTCCGGCAGGAATACGGCAAACCTCCAACGAAAAACACGCTCTACGGCTATGACAGCATGGCGATGATTCTTGATCAGATCGCCCGGGGCGCAACCACCCGTGAACAAATCGCCGCGGCTCTCCGATCTGTTGACGGCTATCCCGGACTCCACGCTCCGATAACTCTCAGCCATGGCAGAGTAAATTCCAATCTTCATATCCTGAAATATTCTGGAGGCGAGATCACAAAGATCGCGGAGGTTGCACAGTGAACACTCACTTGCCGTAAGCGAACACGGAGGTGGATCTCCGTGAGATCCCGAACACAATCAAAGGGAGGACGAGATGTCAAGACAATTCAGGAACGTCAGCGAACCGTCGGTCTACCACACCAGAATCAAGGAGTGGCCTAAAGAGGAGCGTCCGCGCGAGAAGCTCATCAGCAGGGGAAGCGAATCGCTTTCCGATGCCGAACTGCTGGCGATCCTTCTGCGGACCGGCTGGGGCAGCGTGACGGCGGTGGATCTCGCGAAGAAATTGCTGAAGGATTTCGGTTCACTGCGTGAGCTGGGAAGCCGACCGCATCAGGAACTCACAAAATACTACGGGCTCGGGGAAGTGAAAGCCGTTTCGCTCCTTGCGTCATTCGAACTGGGTCGAAGGGCGGCTTCGGCGCCGGCGGTCGACCGGCTTCGCATCAGCTCCCCGGAGGACGTCGTTCGCAAATTCCAGCCAATGCTCCGGGACCTGAAGCATGAGGTGTTCAAGGTCCTCCTCCTCGACAGTGCAAACCAGCTGCTGCGCGATGTCAAAATTTCGGAAGGCATTCTCAACAGCTCGCTGGTTCATCCGCGGGAGGTGTTCCGCCACGCCATCCTCGAACCGGCGGCGAGCGTCATTCTTCTTCATAACCACCCGAGCGGAAATCCCGAACCGAGCGCGGAGGACCTTCAGATCACAAAGCAGATCGTTGAGGCGAGCAAGATCATCGGTATTCCGGTCCACGACCACATCATCATTACACCGGATGCCTTTACGAGCTTTGCGGAACGCGGTTTGATATGAAATGCGGGCTCTTTGGGGCGCTTTTTAAAACTTCACTTGACAAAGGAGCGATAATTTCTTATTATTGCATTGAATTTTGTTCCATAACTGACGATAGAAGCATCTGATACATAAAGGAGAAAAAATGAACAGATTACAGAAGAGCGTTTTGACGGCACTCTGCCTGGCGGGAAGCCTTCTGCTTGCGAGTTGCTCGAGCTCTCCTTCGGAAGAGGAGATGAAGGCACTCAACGATCTGAAAGCGGAAGTGTCAGCCCTCGAGAGCAAGGTGGCGACCATGCAGCGTGACAAGGCGGGCCTGGAAAAACAAATCGCCGAAAAGAACGGGAAGCTCCAGCAATGCCAATCCGACCAGGAAGCGGTCAAGAAAGGACTGGCGAAATGATGAAGAACCGGATAACATATCTGCGCGTCCTCCTGGTCATCGCACTTGTCGCGCTTGCACTCGGTACGCTGATCGCCCAGGAAAAAATGACGAAAGACCAATGGCAAGCCGATATGGCTGCCGCGGGAGCGAAGCGAACGGATCTGAACGCACAGCTCACGAAACTCACCGCTGACATGACCGCGCTGAAAACTCAGTCCGATAAGCTCGATGCGGACCTGCGCGCCTGCGAAGACGCGCTCTACGCCATGCTCGGCGTGACACGTGCCGAAGTCGAAGCCTTCGATAAGGAGCTTGGCGACATGGAGTCGAGGGTCGGAGAGCTGCAACGGATGTCCGATGCGGAACTGCTCAATCATCGGGACGAGATTGAACGGATGAACACCCGGCTCGGCGAAATGTCGAAGAGCAAGATCGCCATGATTCCACGCTACGGGCAGCGCGTCCAATCGCTTCACGAGAAAGTGACGGCGCTCATGGGTAGCATCTCCAAAGAGAAGTCGTACACAGTGGGGACATGGGCGCGGAACAGAGATTGCCTCTGGAACATTGCAAGAAAGAAGGACATCTATGCGAATCCGTGGATGTGGCCGAAAATCTGGCAGGGGAATCGCGACAAGATCAAAGATCCCGACGTCATCAAGCCGAAGTGGGTTTTGAAGATCCCGGAAGGAAAGGAACTGTCGAAGAGTGAGAAGGCGGCCGCGAATTCCTACTACCGGAAGAAAGCCTCCGCACCCGAAGGAAACTGAAAGGGATGGTCTCAGAGCAGCGGATCGTTTGGTAAGAAAAAGAAGATATTTCAAAAGCCCTTCCTCGTGTCGAAGCGAGAAGGGCTTTTTATTTTTTATTCGACGGAGAGGAGTGATCGACTTCATTGGCTGAACGAAAGTTGAAGGCAGAAGGCGTCGATATGGTCCGTTTGCTCGGCCTCAACGACGCAAATCTCCAGATGCTTGAAAGCAAGTTTGATGCGAACATCACCGTGCGGGGGGACAACGTGACGTTTCGGGGCGACGCCCAGGAGGTCGACCAGCTCGAAAAAATCTTCAAGGAACTTATCTATATTCTCAACAAGAATGGATCGATCTCCCCCAATGACGTCGAGACGGTGATCGACCTCGTCACCCTCAACGGTGAGGCGGCCATTCCGAAGAACGTCTCCGCGCAACTTGATGAGACGGAGCTTGATCATGCCGTCCTGTTCACCCGCAACGGAATCATCCGCGCCAAGACTCCCGGCCAGAAGGAATATATCCGCCAGATCAAAAAGAACGATATCGTGTTTGCGGTGGGCCCGGCCGGGACGGGGAAAACATATCTTGCGGTGGCGATGGCCGTGGCGGCGCTGAAAAATCGCGAGGCGGTGAAGATCATTCTCGCTCGTCCTGCCGTCGAAGCGGGAGAGAGCCTCGGGTTCCTCCCCGGCGATCTGAAAGAGAAAGTCGATCCGTACCTTCGACCCCTCTACGACGCCCTCGACGATATGATCCCCCCGGAGAAACTCAAGACCTACATCGAGCGGCGCGTGATCGAGGTTGTGCCGCTTGCCTACATGCGCGGGCGAACTCTCAACAACGCGTTCGTCATTCTCGATGAAGCGCAGAATGCCTCGAGCATGCAGATGAAAATGTTCCTCACCCGCCTCGGTCCAAACTCGAAGGCGATCATCACGGGTGACATCACCCAGATCGATCTGCCGCTGAAGACCGTGTCAGGACTTGTCCAGATCCAGGAGATCCTCCAGGACATTGAAGGGATTCAATTCGTCTATTTCGACCGCAACGATGTCGTGAGGCACAAACTCGTGAAAGACATCATCGACGCGTACGATAAGTTCCATGCGAACGGAAAAACCAATACGAATGGAAATCAAAAGCCCGCCTGAGGCGATGATGAAGGACACTTGTGTACGCGGCGTTTAACTTCTCCCAGTTAGAATTTTGTGAGGCCGCCCAAAACATTTCTTGCAAAGGCGCAAAGACATTCTAGGATCACTCTCGAAACGTAAGCCTTTGCGATCTTTGCGTCTTTGCGCGAAACAAATCCTCTCACGCCGGAGACTTCGCTTCCTCCCACAGCTTGTCCATCTCTTCAAGCGACGATGAGTGAATATCCTTTCCCGCTTCACGCAGCCGCTTCTCGATATACTGAAACCGGACGACAAACTTTTCAATCGTGCGCCGCAGCGCGTTCTCGGGATTGACGTCGATGAATCGGGAATAATTCACAAGTGCGAAGAGAAGATCGCCGAATTCTTCCTCGATCTCCTTCTCGTTCCCTGCCTTGAGGCCGAGGTGAAGCTCGCCGATCTCTTCCTCGACTTTCTTCCAGGCATCCTCCCGCTGTTTCCAGTCAAAGCCCACCTTCGACGCTTTCTCTGTCAACCGATGGGCGCGGAGGAGCGCGGGAAGTTCTTTCGGGACGCCGTCCATGAGCGATGTCCTTCCTTCCGCCATCTTGAGCTTCTCCCAGTTCCTGATGACGTTCCCTGCGCCTTCAATCTTCTCTTCACCGAAGACGTGCGGGTGCCGGCGAATGAGCTTTTCGGTGATCCCTTCGATGACGTCGGTGAGCGTGAAGGCGCGTTCTTCTTCTCCAATATTCGCATGAAAGACAACATGGAGCAGGATGTCCCCGAGTTCGTTCTTCAATTCCGTCAGATTGCCCCGGTCGATCGCCTCCACAACCTCATACGCTTCCTCAATGAGGCTGTGCCGGATCGTGGCATGGGTCTGTTCACGATCCCAGGGACACTCCTTCCTCAAGCGCCTGGTGATCTCGACGAATTGTTCAAATTTCTGCTGGGGCATGCTTCACCGTTCTTTTTGTGACGAAAGAAAACTTAAAGAAATTGTGCCTTAATTGCAATCGCTCTGTCATTGTTAGGGTCCACAGAGCGGTGTGAGGTCGTATCACGTCGTGGTGTCAGGTCTTACTACCTGACACACAGGAGGTATGTCAGCCGGCGCTCGCGTCAGATCGTAAGATATGACGCCACTCGGACTGGGGTGGGAGCCGAAGAGGGAACTCTGAGGGCAACATGACCAGGTGGGACAGACATTCTCGTCTGTCATCCACCTTCGCCTGGATTGTCAGGGCTTCTTGTCGGTCTACTCAGGAATTGTCAGACAAGAATGCCCGCCTGCTGCGGGCAGGTCTGACCTACCGCCGTTGTTCATGGCGAGATCATCCGCGGCGCATTGGAATTCATTTTGGAAATTTTTATATTGTCACGCGATTTAAAGCCGTCAAAATCTTCAACAGGAACATCACATGACCCGGACAACATCAGGGATCATCCTTGCTCTCTTCGCTGTTGCAGCGTTTTATTATGTTATGAAGACCTCCACAGAAGTGGCCGCAACGCTCTTCGTTAATGGCACCGTGTACACCCTCGACGAGCACAGTTCCGTCTGCGAGGCCGTTGCGGTTCAGGGATCCCGCATTGTAGGCGTCGGCTCTTCGGACGATCTGCGGAAGCGTTTCCGGGCCGAAGCGGTCGTCGATCTCGAAGGGAAAACGGTGATGCCGGGCCTCATCGACGGTCACGCACATGTCCTGGGGGAGGGAACCAAATTGCACAATCTCGATCTCGCCGGTACGACTTCCCCTGCCCAGATCGCCGATTTGGTGGCGAAAAGAATTCAGGAGACTCCCGCTGGACAATGGATCTTCGGCAGAGGATGGGACCAGAACCGATGGGACGTGAAGCAATTCCCGTCACACGAACTCCTCGACCGCATCGCCCCCAATAATCCGGCCATCCTCACGAGAATCGATGGACACGCCGTCTGGGCCAACGCAAAGGCGATGGCGCTGGCCGGCATCTCTTCCGGCACAAAGGAGATCGAAGGGGGAAAAATCTATCGCGATGCGAAAGGGGATCCGACAGGAGTGTTCGTCGACAATGCCATCGAGCTCATCGAGAAAGTTGTCCCGAGCCTCTCCGACAGCGAAGTGGAACAACGACTCAAACTGGCTCTCGATGAGTGCGCCCGACTCGGCCTGACGGAGGTCCACGACATGGGTGTCGACCTTCAAACGATCCACATGTACAAACGATTGATCGACAGCGGCGCTTGCCCGCTGCGCGTCTATGCGGTCATCGGCGGCCCGGGAGCAACATGGAACGAATACCTCCGGTTGGGCAAAGAGGTCGGGTATGGCAATGACATGTTGACGGTCCGTGCAATCAAGTTGTATATGGACGGCGCGCTCGGTTCGCGAGGCGCTGCGCTCATCGATGAGTACTGTGACGATCCGGGCAACCGAGGCCTGACACTGACCAGCGAAAAGGAGATCGAGGAAGTCTGCCGACAGGCGACGGACAAGGGGTTTCAGGTCTGTACGCACGCCATCGGCGACCGGGGCAACAATATCATCCTGAACATGTATGAACGGGTGCTCAGCGCCGTTCCCGGAGATACGCCATCACTCCGATGGCGGGTTGAACACGCGCAGGTCCTCGCTCCCGCGGATATTCCGCGCTTTGCCCGATCAGGCATCGTTCCAAGCATGCAGCCAACCCACGCGACGTCCGATATGTACTGGGCCGAAGCGCGGCTTGGTCCGGAGCGCGTGAAGGGCGCGTATGCCTGGAGATCCATTCTGCAGACCGGCTCGGTCATCGTCGGCGGATCGGACTTCCCGGTCGAGAACGTGAGCCCGCTGCTCGGGTTCTATGCAGCCGTGACAAGAAGCGACGCGGCCGGCTATCCGCAGGATGGCTGGTACGCCCAGCAAAAGATGACTCGCGACGAGGCGGCCCGCTGCTTCAGCGCGTGGGCTGCCTTCGGATCGTTCGAGGAGAATTCCAAGGGCACGATCGAGCCAGGGAAGTGGGCCGATCTCACAATCCTTTCAAAGGACATTATGAAGGTCTCACCGGCCGAGATTCTCACGACGCAGGTCGAGATGACCATCGTTGGCGGCAAAGTGGTGTACGAAAAGCCGTCTCCTGTGCCATAATGTCGCACCTCGGAAATAACCTGAATGTATCTGTAAGCGATTAAATCATTTCGAGCTTCGGATTCTGGGGAGAATAGAGACCATACTTATTCAACATATTTCCGGCACGCGATCCTAAACCAATGCATTCACTGTAAACCAAATATGTTCAAACAACGCCTCTTCACACCCGGACCTACACCGATCCCCGAGCGCGTCATGCTCAGGATGGCCGAACCGATCATCCATCACCGGAGCCCGGAGTTCAATGAGATCTTCGCTCGCGTCAACGACAATCTGAAGTATCTCTTTCAGACCTCTCAGCCTGTCGTGACATTGACCTGTTCGGGGACGGGCGGGATGGAGGCGACCTTCGTCAGCCTTTTCTCGCCGGGTGACACTGTCATCGCTGTGAACGGCGGCAAATTTGGAGAGCGCTGGGTCAAGATGCCGCGAACCTTCGGGCTCAACGCTATCGAAGTGAAGGTCGAATGGGGGAAGGCGCCGACAGCACGCCAGATTCAGGATGCATTGACACGCCACCCCGATGCGAAAGCGGTTTATCTCACGCACAGCGAGACGTCGACCGGTACCGCTACTGATGTGAAATCACTGGCCAGGATCATCAGAGATCATTCATCGGCATTGGTCTGCGTCGACGGGATCACGGCGATCGGGGCCCACGAGATGAGATTCGACGAATGGGGAATCGATGTCTGCGTGACCGGATCGCAGAAAGGTCTGATGATTCCGCCCGGTCTTGCGTTTGTTGCGCTGAGCAAACGCGCCGTCGCGGCAATCGAGGCCGCGAGGATGCCAAGATTCTATTTTGACCTGCGGAAGGCACTCAAAGCTCACGAAAAAAGCGACACTCCGTGGACCCCGGCCGTGTCGTTGATCATCGGGGTCGATATCGCGCTGCAGATGATCCGTGCCGAAGGAATAGAGAACGTCTGGAGGCGGCATGAGCGGATGGCAAATGCAGTCCGTGCCGGCGTTCGCGCGCTCGGAATGAAGCTTTTCTCCGACGAACCGTCGTTTGCCGTCACCCCGGTCTGGGTTCCCGAAGGGATTGAATGGAAATCGTTCAATAATATCCTGAAGTCGAAATATGCCATGACGGTGGCGGGCGGGCAGGATGAGTTTGCCGGGAAAATATTTCGTATCTCCCACCTCGGATATTACGACGAGATGGATATCGTGAGCATCATCGCCGCGCTTGAACGAACACTCCTGGAGTGCGAAGGGAAGTGCGAAGTGGGTGCCGGTGTCAGGGCAGTTCAGGAGTATTTTTTCAAGGGAACAGCAAGAACTCATGCAAGCACGAAATCTAAAATCTAAACTGCTGAAATCCGAAATCACCAATCCGCAATCCGCAATTTGTTCATGAAGATTCTCATAACAGACCCCGTTGATTCGCAGTGCTGCGAGATTTTGAAATCGGAGGGGTTCGACGTCGATTACCGTCCGGGCCTCAAGCCGGAGGAAATCAAAAAAGCGATCTCGGAGGCGTCAGCATTGATTGTTCGCAGTCAGACGAACGTCGGAGCAGACATCCTGAGCGCCGCGCCGATGTTACAGATTGTCGGCAGAGCCGGTGCCGGTATCGACAATATCGACGTCGACGCGGCCACCAGGCGCGGCGTCATCGTCATGAACACTCCGGGGGGAAACACCGTTTCGACGGCCGAGCACACCATGGCGATGATCCTCGCTCTCTCGCGCAATATTCCGCAGGCTGACCAGAGTCTGAGAGCGGGGAAGTGGGAGAGAAAGAAGTTCGTTGGCACGGAGTTGTTTGAGAAGACGCTCGGTGTCGTCGGGCTGGGGAAGGTGGGAGCCGAGGTTGCGAAGCGCGCCATCGCCTTTCACGTGAACGTGATCGCCTATGATCCCGTTCTCTCCGCCGACGCTGCCGCTAAAATTGGCGTTGAGCTGGTCAGTCTGGATGAGCTTTACCGGCGTTCGGATTACATCTCCATCCATTCTCCGCTGACCGCCGAGACGCGGAATCTTTTCAATGAGACGACGATCCGGAAGTGCAAACCGGGGGTCCGGCTCATCAATTGCGCCCGTGGTGGGATTGTCAATGAACACGCACTGCTTGCAGCGCTGACGTCGGGCCTTGTCGCGGGCGCGGCGCTCGATGTCTTCGAGGAAGAGCCTCCAGCCAACAGCACGTTGATCAATCACCCGAATGTTGTTGCGACGCCCCATCTCGGCGCTTCAACGGAGGAAGCGCAGGAAAAGGTCGCCATTCAGATCGCCCACCAGGTTGCGGATGCGCTAAAGGGGAAAGGGTTGGCAGGCTCGGTCAATGCCGGCATGATCCAGTTCGCGATGCGAAAGGAAGTTCGTCCGTTTCTGTTGCTGGCAGAGAAAATGGGGGCGCTCCTGGGCCAATTGAATGCCGGGAAGATCCATGCCGTCATCATCAGCGTCTGCGGCTCAATCCTCGCCGAGTCGCTGGAAGGAGTGAGTGCGGCCGTACTCAAAGGGTTGTTCGAGAAGATGCTGTCCGAGCCGGTGAACTACATCAATTCTCCGATCATTGCCCGGGAGCGGGGTATTGCTCTGGAGTTGCGCCGTCATTCTGCTGACGAAGATTATGCGCATGTCTTGACGGTTATCGCGCAAGGTGAGACCGGCGAAAGGGTGTTATCGGGAACTGTTTTCGGAACGGGTGATGTTAGGGTTGTGAGCATCGACGGCTTTCGGCTCGATCTTGTTCCGAGCGGTAACATGCTGTTTTATTTTAATATCGACCGTCCAGGGATGCTGGCCTGTGTCAGCGGGATATTGGCGAAGGCGGGAATAAATATTGCAAGACTATCGCTCGGACGGCTTGGAACAACTTCGGAGGCGATGACCGTGGTATCCACCGATACACAGGTGCCCGAAGCCGTGGTTCAGGAAATCGCGACGATTGAAGGAGTTTCGGATGTACGCAATGTCTTGTTGTGAGGGTGAGGCGGAGTTGTTGTGTTCCAAAAGGGAACATACCCTTTTTTAAAGTAAGACTTGACAACAACAGTTTCATTTAGTATATTTGCAGCCAACATGATGCCTAATGATATGGCGACGATAACGAAACTTGCTGTGAGGCGACTATTCTAACTTGTTATCACCTTCCTATGAAAATCCCTGCGCACTTCAATCAAAGCCCTCACATGCGTCCTGGGCTGACGAAAAATTATTTTCATTCTCAGCTTCTCGAGTTGTTCACAGAGCAATCCAATCAAATTTTCTCGGAAGGAGATGCCTAGCTATGCGTAACTTATTGCGATGTCTCATTATGCTGTTCTTGGCGTCAGGAGTCGTGTTTGCCCAGACCGGAAAGATCGCGGGCAAGATAACTGACAAGGAGTCCAAAGAACTGCTCATTGGTGCAACCGTTTCCATCGATGGCACGACGTTAGGTGCCGTCTCCGATGTCAACGGGAGTTTCATCATTTTGAGTGTTGCTCCCGGAGCCTATACCGTGAAGGCGAGCTACGTCGGCTATCAGACGATCACCGTTGCGAACGTGCGGGTAAGTTCGGGGCTGACAACTGAATTGAATTTTGCGTTGCCCTCCCAGGCGGTCCAGGTGCCGACGGTCGAGATCATTGCGGAGCGGCCGTTGATCAACAAGGACTATACAAATACGCTGAAGGTCAAGACCGCCGAAGAGATCAACGTATTGCCGATCCGGGGAACTGCTGACGTGATCGGTCTGCAGGCATCGGTCGTGAAGAACGAAGGATCCAATCTCCTCTATATCCGAGGTGGCCGGCCCGAAGAGGTAAGTTATCTCATCGACGGCGTCTCGGTGAACAATCCTTTATCAGGAAATGCAAGCGCTTCGTTCACGAACATCAATCAGAATTCCATCGAGGAGCTGCAGATTCAGACCGGCGGTTTCAATGCCGAATACGGAAACGCGATGTCCGGTGTCATCAATCTCAATACGAAATCCGCAGGCTCAAAATACACCGCGAGCTTTGAAGTTGTCTCCGATCATCTCCAAAAGACAGCCTTCGGCAATGATAAGACGTTCGGTCAGAGCATCTTTAATTTTTCGCTGGGCGGTCCGATCGTCCCCGATAACAACGTCGCGACATTCTATCTGACGGGCGAGCGACAGTACCTCACAGACAACGATCCCCGGGCTGTGGACGGGTTCAAAGCGCTTTCAACGACGAAAAGCTGGAACTGGGGCGGTAAACTTACTCTGCGTCCGACGGATCAGATTGATTTGAAATTTGGCGGAAATCTTTTCACGAGGGATGGACAAAACTGGGACAATTTCCGCCGTTTCAGAGATCCTGAACACCAGGCGAAATTTGATAATTCAACGCTTTCCGGTTTCGCCAGACTGACACACAATCTTGATCAGAAGACATTTTATGAGGCGCAGTTCGGATATTTCAATGAGCAGCTCAAGGGTGGCGACGGCGTCTGGTTTGATAATCTTCTTTCTTACGGTGACTCGACAAAGAATCCGACGTTCGCCGGTCCGGCGATCAACCCCGGAAATGTCTACAGTACCATCGCGGCGCCCGGAGCCGTTCTTGATCGATTCACAAAATCACAATCTCAGAGCTATGACATCAAGCTTGATCTCAATCGTCAGGAAGGAAATCATCTCTTGAAAGGTGGTTTCGAATACCGATGGTACAATATCAGAAGGTTTACGGTCAATCCGATGGGGCTGGTTCTCAGTACCGGAGATTCACAGGGCTGGTTAGGGTATCAGGCCAACAACACGGAATTTTATGGGTACAGCTTCAACGGCAACAGCGACTATGATGGTGCAGATGATTACTTCAATGGGAGTGCGACGGACAGGAAAGAAGCGCCGAAATCTCCCAAGTATATTTCCGGCTACGTCCAGGACAAGGTCGAATTATCCGATCTCGTCCTGAATCTCGGCTTCCGTCTCGATTATTTTGACGCCAATGAGCTGGTCGTCAAAGACCCGCTGAATCCGTTCGGCGCGAGGGGCACTGCCGGCGGCGGCGTGTTCGATCAGAATGATCTCCGGGCCTCAAACCCAACGACGACGATCAGTCCTCGTCTCGGTTTCTCGTTCCCGGTGACGGACCGGGCGGTCTTCCACGCGCAGTATGGGACATTCCTCCAGATGCCGCCGCTGCAAAACGTCCTTGTCAGCAAGACTTGGGAAGAAAGAATGATGTCGGGTCAGGGCGGATTCTCCGTTCGCATACCGAATCCAGACCTGAAGCCCGAACGGACAATCTCCTATGAACTCGGCTTCCGTCAGCTGTTGACGGATAACTTCGCGTTCAGCATCACCGGCTTCTACAAAGAGATCAAAGATCTTATTCAGGCAAGAAATGTGGGCACGTCAACATCGCCCGCGTATCCTGCCGGGTACGAATCATATGAGAACGTTGATTTCGGCACGGTGAAAGGATTCGATATTATTTTCGAATTGCGCAGGACAAAGAACATGGCCGTGACGGTCAATTATACGCTCGGTTTTGCGAACGGCACCGGCTCGGATCCGCAGTCGCAGTCGAGGATTTCCTGGATTCAGACTGAGAATCCAAAACTCATTGCGCCGCTTGATTTCGATCGCCGGCATGTGGGCTCGGTCAACCTCGATTATCGCTTCGGCGCGGGCGACGGTCCGAAGATCGGCGGCGGCACGCCGTTCGAGAAGACAGGGATCAACCTCCTATTCACCTTCAACAGCGGTGTTCCTTACACGAGAACGTCTATCTATAATCCGTTCTTCGGTGGTGTGACCGAGGTACCGCCTCAGGGCGGACTCAATCAGGCCTATACGCCATGGACCTCCCGGCTTGATGTTCGTCTCGACAGGGGATTCACTGTCGGGCCGCTCAACATGACCGCCTCCCTGATCGTCCTCAATGCGCTTCATGCGGAAAACGTCTTCGGCAATGGCTATGCCGGCGGCAACGCGGGCACGATCTACCGTGGAACAGGCGAAGCGAACAACTCCGGCTGGCTCTCGACGCAGGCGGGACAGGAATGGGCGGCGCTGAACGGTCAGGAAGCGGTCGCGGTGTTCAAGGCGCGAGAGAACGATCCGGCGAATTACGGCATTCCCCGGCAAGTTCGGCTGGGCCTGAGAGTCGAATATTGATATCTCTAAGCCGCACGAGTTCAAGAAGTATCTCTTGAAGTTCAAGAAAGAGACTATGAATAACTTCTTCAATAACGCAGGAGAATATAAACAATGAAAAAAGCGCGCTGGACTTCAATCACGATTATGCTCGCCCTTGTTGCTGTCGCATCGATGCAGGGAGCGGATCGGATAAAAATAAAGGGAGGACGTGACATCTTCAAGCCATCGGAGGTCACTGTAAGAGGCGATTATGTCAAGTTCGATGTCAACAGAATCTCGACGTTCATAAGGAATAACGGTTCGTTCAACAGAGACCCGGGGACGGGCAACGCGGGCTTTGAATGGCCGAAAGGCACAGGGAACACCGCCAACTATGCTTCAGGTATCTGGCTTGGTGGAAAGGTCGGCGGAATTGCCCGTGTCGCTGTTGCGGAATATTCGTATGAATTCGATGCAGGCCCGATCGCGACCGGTGTCAATGCCGACGACCAGCGCTGGAGGGTCTACAAGATCAAGCGTGGCGATAATGCTTCGAATAGTTCCGACTACGCGGACTGGCCGTTCGATGACGGTGCTCCGGCGGTCAAGAACTCTGCTGGCGGCGATAGCCTCGATGGCACACACCGCATCCCCGAGCTGACCGGCGACATGACGGTCTGGTGCGTCTTTAACGATAACAACGCGCAACTCCACACGAATATGAATACGGGGCCCCTGGGGCTGGAAGTACAGCTGACGGCGTTTGCCTACAACCGCTCTGATGCTCTCGGCAATACGATCTATTATAGGTGGAAGATTATCAATAAGGGTGGCAACACGATCGATCCTGCCTTTATCACGATCTGGACGGATATCGACCTCGGCGATTCGGGTGACGACTATGACGGCTGCGATACGACGAATGGTATCGGTTTTACGTACAATGAGAAGGCCATCGACGGTGTCTATGGTGCAACAGTCCCGGCCACCGGTTTCGATTTTCTTCAGGTGCCGCTCGTGCCGAGCCCCGGTGATACCGCAGTTTTCCCGGATGGACGAAAATTTCCGGGCAAAACGTTTATCAACGGCGGGAGAATGACCTCCTTCCTGAAGTACAGCAATGACGCGACGGATCTCGGAAATCCGAACAACGGTCAGGAAGTGCTCAATTACATGCAGGGATTGACCAGGTCCGGTCTGCAAATCCTCGATGACCTCGGTCGACCAGCGCGCTACATGTTTCCCGGCGATCCGAACAAGGCCTACGACGCGCGTACGAACTGGATCGAACAGGGAGCGGGTGGAGATCGACGCTTCATGATGAGCGCCGGTCCATTTACGATGGCGCCCGGTGATACACAGGAAATCGTCGCGGGAAATCTCATCGCGCAGGGAACCGATTACCATAACAGCGTCACTGCGCTCATTAATGCCGATAAGGCGGTCCAGAAAGCGTATGACCTGAACTTCAAATTACCTCCGCCTCCGCAGGCACCTGAAGTCATCGGTGCCGCATTCGACAGATCGATCGTCCTGTCGTGGGGTGAAAACGATGCGCTGGCAAGCGAGATCGAAGCGACCAGCACGTTCGACCCGATCGCCGCTGCCGGAGGTGCTGCAAAAACATCGTACGACTTCACAGGGTACGTCGTTTATCAGGTTGCCAATCCTTCGGGTGATAATCCCAAAGTTGTCGCCACCTACAGTAAAAACTCACTGGATATCTTCGATGATGTTTTCGATCCGTCTCAGGGCGGAAAGGTCAACAAGATCGTGAAATTCCACGGTGACAAACCGCCACAACGGACGATCAAAATGACTCAGGATAAATATTCCGGCGGGCCATTCTTGAACAACAAGGATTACTACTTTGTTGTCACCTCGTTTACCTATAACGAAGAGAGCGTTCCGAAAACCCTGGAAAGCTCTTTCAACGTCGTCATCGTTCGGCCGACAAAACTTCCCGGCGCACGACTGACGGCGAGCTACAGCGATACGATTCTATCCGTCGTCCATAACACAGGAATATCGGAAGCGAAAATCGTTCCAAAAGTTATCGATCCATCCAAATTGACCGGCCATAACTATCAGATCACGGCCGACACGACTGGCGGTTCAAAAGTCGGTTGGATTTTAAGGGACGCCACGCTCAACACTGAGGTGTTGCGGTCCGCCAATCTCGGCCCCGGCGGCGGCGGCACGAATTACAGCTGGCCTGAGAAAGACGGCATCCAATGGCAGGTCTATGACGTCGAATCGCGACCCAATCCGGATTCGAGTTCGTTTACCGGAGGGAGTTGGCTGCAAAGCGGAAACCGGTGGGATCATACACCCCCGGCGGTCATTGACCCGACGGATGCCGGAACGTGGGTGATCACGACCGGATACGATCTTCCGAATTTCCTGGGCCATATGAATCCGGGTTTCGACCCGGCACATGCGACTCCCATGGAAATACGATTCGGTCCTTCCGAGACGCAGAACGCATATCGCATGCGTCGAGCCGGCGGAGTTGGGACTGCCTATGTTATACAGGCCACGGCACCGTTTGTCAGTGTTCCCTTCACTGTTTGGGACATGAGCAACCCTGCCTCACCGAGACAGTTGACGGTTGCATGGCGTGACCAGGATAACAGTCAGACCTATAATCCGGGCGCAGATGATGGAGTTGAAGTTGTGTTCATCTACTACCGGACGTACGACGCCAATGGAAATCAATGGCTGTATCAAAACGCTGCCGGCCACGTTGCAGCGGATTGGTCTGATGTGAATACCATTGGTGCCAACGCAGATATTATGTATGGCATGTCCGCGGCCGTGGTAGCAGGTCATACCTTCGGAGAAACTGCGAGCAAGATCACGGTTATACCGTTCAAAGTGTTACAGCCTGCAGACCTCTATACGGTTACTTCTCCGGCTGCACCGACCAAAACGGCAGACTTGGCGAAGCAGGATGTGAATAATATCCTTGCAGTTCCCAATCCGTATTTTGGGACTAACGCGTATGAGAAGAATCAGTTCAATCGGGTTGTACGTTTCACGAACCTTCCGCCGGCGGCGAAGCTGCGAATTTTCAATCTGGCCGGAGAGCTCGTCAGAGTTCTCGACAAGAACGACAACATGACGACGACTGACTGGGACCTGACAAATAAGAACAATCTCCCGGTCGGCAGCGGCATATATATTGTCCATATCGACATGCCGAATCTCGGCGCCAAAGTCCTCAAAGTCGCGGTCATTATGTCTGAAGAGCGATTGGACAATTTCTAATCGCCCGATGTCAACAGCCATGAATATATCTCTCAAAAAATACCATAAGGAGAGTCTACAATGAAGATGAAGAATTTTAATCCTGCCTTTCTCCTTTTGCTCATCCTCATATCATTGAGCATAGGGGCAGCATACGCAGGATCGGACAATCGAAAAGGTACGGCAGGCGCGATGGAGCTACTGCTGCCCGTCGGGTCGCGTGGTTCCGCGCTGAGCGGATCCATCAATGCCATCGCAACCGGTGTTGAGGCGATTCGGTGGAATCCGGCCGGCATGGCGCGCGGCGGCGGTAATATCGAGGCGCTCTTCTCGACGATGTCGTATATCGCTGATATCAGAGTGAATTATTTCGCGTTGAGTTCAAGTATCGGCGAAATCGGCTCACTCGGATTCTCGATTCAATCGATCAACTTCGGCGATATTCCAATTACGACCGTGGAAGCTCCCGAAGGCACTGGCGGTACGTTCTCACCAAACTACATTACCGGCGGCCTCACGTTCGCGCGCGCGTTCACCGATCGGATCCACGGCGGCGTCACGGCGAAGTTCGTCAGTGAAAGGATCGTACGCACAAGCGCGTCCGGAATCGCTTTCGATTTCGGCGTGCAATATATTTCCAAGGAGACCGGACTGAACCTCGGCATCACGCTGAAGAACCTTGGGCCGGAGATGAGCTTTGACGGTCCGGACCTCGAGAGCTTCGGGAGCATTCCCGGCCAGGATCCGGGTTCAAGACCCCGCGCCCTGCGCCTGCCGGGGGCGTCATTTGAACTTCCATCAACTCTCGAAATGGGCTTGGGATATAATTACAAGATCGATGATGACAATATAGTCCAGTTCTCAGGCGATTTCCAAAACACGAATTTTGGAAGTGATGAGTACCGATTAGGCACCGAATACGCTTACAGTAACCTTCTGTTCCTTCGCGGCGGATACACGTTCAATCAGAATCCGGATGATGCCATCTATGGCGTAACTCTGGGCTTCGGCGTTCGCATTCCGGTTGAGACTTCGTCGATTATGATCGATTATGCGTATCGGCATGCCGATTTCTTCGATGCGAACCAGTGGTTCAGCGTACGAGTCGCCTTCTGATCTTGTGTTACCTTCACACAACATTGTTGGCTGCGGGGGGCCCCACACGAAATAGCGTAACGGAATGTGAAGCCTGATCTCATGAAATCTGTGTTCATCGCCGCTCTTCTCCTGAGCGGCGATTTTTGTTTGTGCCAACCGACGGCGAGCAATGCCGCCACCGTTTTGTCGATGGAGAATGCGACCGCCATCGCTGTCGATCCGGCAGGGGAGATCTATCTCCTCGACGGCGGAAAAAACCAATTGATCAAGCTTTCCGCTCATGGGACGGGGGAAAGTGCTGCGGGTGGGTACGGCTGGTCCGCAGTCGCCTTCGATCAACCCCGCGACGTCGTCGCTCCGAACGGACTCGATATCTACGTAGCGGATTATGGGAACCATAGAATACAAAGACTCGACCGGAATTTGAATTTTGTTTCCACGATTCCATCCCTGACTGAGGACAAAGAACCGGATTTTCGGTATCCGATGAGCGTTGCAGTCTCCCGCCAGGGCGCGCTCTTCGTGACGGATGGAGAGAACGGCCGTATCCTCAAGTACGTCAACAATGCTCTCGAACGGACATTCGGTGACGTCGGCGGCGGAGCGGCGCGGCTCCGCCATCCTTCGCGGGTACGAATCAGCGACAAAGATATTGTGTATGTCCAGGCCGGCGACCTGGTCGTGACGTATGATTACTTTGGGAACTACCTTTCGCCGTTCGGGACAGGTGCATTCCGGAAACTCATCGCATTTAGCATTTATCATGACAAGGTCTATGCCGTCGATAGCTCGATGGTGTACGCGTTCAATCCCGCAGGTACGCTGGAGTGGTCGTTTCCGTTCGATTCGCTCATGACCTTCAAGCAGGGCGAAGCACCGGTCGATATAGCGGTCGGTAAGGACACACTCTATCTCCTCACCCCTCACCGTCTCATCGCTCATCCGGCAGCCGGAGGTCCCACACGAAAATAGCGAAGAATTTTGTTTTTTCTGAAAAGATAGTATATTGAACCATACTCAGCCACCGTATAGTCAGCTTCTCAATAATCGATCAACAAACCAACAAACCAATTTCCGCCAAAGGCGGATGCGCCTTCGGCGCAAACCAACTAACCAACTAACCGACAAACCAAACAAAAGGAGGAGGCCATATGGCAGGAAAAAGTTTAAACAAAGCTACGCTCATCGGAAATCTGGGAAAAGACCCGGAGTTGAGCTACACACCATCGGGCGTCGCTGTGGCGAAATTTTCCATTGCGACGAACGAGCGATGGAAGGACCAGGAAGGGAACCTTCAGGAGCGTACCGAGTGGCACAACATCGTGGCGTGGAGGAAACTTGCGGAGATTTGCGGCCAGTATCTCAAGAAAGGAAGCAAGGTGTACCTTGAGGGGAAGCTCCAGACACGTTCGTGGGACGACAAGAACACCGGAGTAAAACGATATACGACTGAGATCATCGCCGATGATCTCATCATGCTTGACAGCAGAGGAGCCGCCGCTCCCGTGGCCGAAGTAGCCGGAGTTTCTGCAGAGCCGCAGGAGCCGGAGAAAGATGACCTGCCGTTCTAAAGGGAGGCCTCATCCGAAGCGCCGGGCTGATTTGAGTACAGCCCGTTAACGTCTACACCCTCTCTCAATCGTTAGATGATATTTTCTCCCGATAGCGATCGTTCCTTTACAAGAGTTGCTTCAGCGTTGCTTTGTGCGCTGTTGCTCTCCACGTTTGCTCCTGGAGCATCGCGTTCAATCGTCCGGGCCAAACATGCCATGGTGGTTTCGGCCGACAAGCTCGCCTCGGAAGCAGGTATCAGCATCATGAAGCAGGGTGGCAACGCCGTTGACGCCGCTGTTGCCGTGGGCTTCGCGCTCGCGGTGGTCTTCCCGGAAGCCGGCAATCTCGGTGGAGGCGGCTTCATGCTCATCCGGCAAAGCGACGGCAAGAGCATCGCGCTTGATTTTCGTGAGAAAGCGCCGCGCCGGGCGACAACCACGATGTATCTCGACAGCGCCGGCAATGTCACCGACAAATCCATCGACGGGCATCTCGCCGTCGGCGTGCCCGGTACGGTCGCCGGCTTCGTGAAAGCGCTTGAGGAATATGGGACGATGAGATTGACCGAGGTCATTCAACCGGCAATCGATCTGGCGGAACGCGGCTTCGTGGTCGACGAAAGGCTTGCTGAGTCGTTTGAGGATTACAAAACTGAATTGTTGAAATATCCTTCCACCGTTAAGACCTTCACGAAAAACGGCGCCCTGTACGTGGAGGGCGACACGCTGAGGCAGCCTGCCCTTGCGGCGACGCTCCGGCGAATCCAGGCGCACGGTGCTGACGGTTTCTACCGTGGGGAGACTGCGAAGGAGATCGTCGATGAAATGGAGCACGGCGGCGGGATCATCTCGTTCGATGACCTCAGGAACTACGAAGCTGTGGTTCGGGAGCCGATGACGCATCGTTACCGTGGGTACGACATCATCTCAATGCCGCCGCCGAGTTCCGGAGGGTTGTGTCTTTTCGAGCTCCTGAACATCGTCGGGAAATGCGATCTGAGATCGATGGGATTCCATTCATCTCGCTCGGTCCATATCATGACGGAAGCGATGAAACGCGTCTATGCAGATCGGGCTCAGTTCATGGGAGACCCGGAATTTGTCAGGATGCCGGTGAAGGAGTTGCTTTCCGATGCATATGCGGCAAAACGCTTCGCGGAGATCGACACATTGAAGGCGGTCCCGAGTGACTCAGTCCATTCCGGGGAGGCACGGACGGGCGAAGGAGGAAATACAACACACTACTCGGTCATTGATCCGCGCGGGACCATTGTGACAACGACGTATACGCTCAATGATTTATTTGGCAGCAAAGTCGTGGCGGGGAATGCCGGCTTTTTTCTCAACGACGAGATGGATGATTTCAGTTCGAAGCCGGGAGTCCCGAACGCTTATGGATTGATCGGCAGCTACGCCAATGCCATCGCCCCGAACAAACGTATGCTCAGCTCAATGGCTCCTACGATCGTGTTGAAAGAGGGAAAGCCGATCCTCATTCTCGGCGCGCGGGGTGGATCGAGAATAATTACAACCGTGTTTGAGGCGATTGTGAATGTCATCGATTTCGGGATGACCGGTCAGGAGGCAGTCGATGCGCCTCGTTTTCATCACCAGTGGAAACCTGATACATTGATCTATGAAAAATATTGCCTCTCTGCAGACGTTGTGAATCGGCTAAGAGAAATGGGGCAGAATCCCCTGGAGCAATCGTTTGCGACCGGTGAGATGGAGGCAATCTATGTCGATCCGGGAAATGGATTGATCTATGGCGCACCCGATCCGCGTGAGGGAGGAGTTGCGGCGGGGTTTTAGGAAATTGAAAAACGCTTTTCCCTTGACTTCCAGTATCATTTCATCTATATTGTCATAGTTCGTTTCCATAACAGATATCGGTGTGAGCGTTGAGCTCACAGGGAATTCCGTGGTTCCGCTTTTTGGCGGGAGAATCGGAAGCTGCCCCGCAACTGTAAGCCCCGTCCTTGCCAACGCAAGGATTGTTTCTTCAATCGCTCGTGCCACTGTCCCGCCGCAGGCGGGATGGGAAGGCCGGGTGAAGATTGGGTAAGCCAGGAGACCGACCGGTATCTCATCCTTAACACCTTCGCGGGAAGGGTGGGTAGTAATTGATACTCTGCCCCGACCTTGTTTGAAGGTTGGGGTTTTTTGTTTCTCAATCGACGTGGAGCTCGTATGAAACATTGCAGGTTGGTATTCGTGTTGTTCATCATTGTTGGGCCATTGTTTTCACAGCCGGTGCGTACAGACTCCGCCCGGACTTATCCTTTGAAGGAGGTCGTCGTCACGGCGACGCGGAGTCCAATCGCCGCCGGCGATGCGCCATCTCAGATCACCGTGCTCACTTCCCGCGACATCGATAACGCGAACGCCGCGACGGTTGCCGACCTCCTGGGGCAAGCGGGCGGCGTCTTCCTGCGTCAGAACGGCGGCGGCGGCTCGATCGCAACCCTCTCGATGCGGGGCGGCGCGTCCGAACATCTGTTGGTCCTCATGAACGGCATTCGATACAATAACTTCCAGAATGGGCTCGTCGATCTCAACCTGCTCCCCGTGCAAAACATCGACCGCATCGAGATGGTCAACGGAGGAAACTCCGCGTTGTACGGTTCAGATGCCGTTGCCGGCGTCGTCAACATTCTGACGAAAGAGCCGGGCGGGAAGCCGGGTTTTCGAGCCCTGTTCGGGCTCGGTTCATTTGGCGGCGAACAGTATGTCGTAGAAGGAGCATCGACCCTCGGCGCAGTCGGAGTGCTTGCAGGGTTTTCAAGCGATCGTGGCACAGACAACTACTCCTTTGCTGATGCCAGCTCTGCGGGGGGGTCGGACGCACGGACGAATGCCGATTTCGCCCGCCGGCAATTCTATCTTCACGGGAATCTCCGGATCGATGATCGGTCGAAGATACGTGTCGCCGTCCAGAACGTCTCGTCGGATCGCGGCTCACCGGGCCCGTACACTGGTGCCGCCGGCTCCGCGGCGCGACTCTTTGACAACGATCTCCATGTTTCGGCAAACTGCTCACGTGCCGTCGGGGCACAATTCGAATGGACAGTCGGGGCTGCATATCATTATGGCTACGAGACTTACCGTGATCCGGATCCGCTCTATCCGTATGAGACATTTTATAAGAACAATTCCTTTAACTTCAATGAGCAGGTTCGCTGGGAGCCGATCCCTTCACAGAAACTGACGTTCGGCTGGGAGTATATGCGGGGTGGATTGGAAAGCCCCGACTTTGATTCTGCGATCTCCAGAGCTCAATCGTCGGTCTATCTCTCACACGAAGCCAGGCTCGACGCCGATCGGCCTTTCCTGAATCGGTTTTCCATTTTTACCACAGCTCGCTTCGATCAGGTGACCGACGGTGATCACGCGTTCACGCCAAAGTTCGGGATGAACATTCTCATACTGCCCGAGGGTGACGTTCACATTCGATCGACCGTCGGCAGGAGCTTCCGATCTCCGTCGTTCAACGACCTGTACTTCAGGGGTTTCAGCAATCCTGACCTCAGGCCCGAACATTCGACAAGCTTCGATGCGGGGGTCTCTGCGTCGTGGGCGGCCGCAGGCGATCAATCGTTGGAAGTGACCTATTTCCATCTGGATACCGACGATCGGATTCTCTTCGATCCCATTGCCTTTGCTCCGAAAAACATCGGACAGGTGAAGTCCTCAGGACTCGAACTCACATATTCGGCCGCGTTGTTCCATCGGGGTGTAAATATTCGTGTCAATTATTCTTATACGAACGCGTTGAAGATGAATCAGGATTCGCTCAACGACCCTACATTTGAGAAACAGCTGACGTACGTGCCGAAAGAAATCCTCAACGTTTCCCTTTCGGCGACATTGCGGCCGTTCACGATCAATGTTGCCTATCTGGTGGTCGGAGAAAGGTTCACATCCTCCGATGATGCCACGTCCGTCCCTGCATATCGTCTCGTCAATCAGAACGTCGTTCTCCGGCCGATGATCGGCGAGTGGAACGTGTACGTGAAAGGGGAAGTGAACAATCTCTTCGACGTCGATTATCAGATCTATCGTTCTTACCCGATGTCGAAACGGAGTTATCGATTCACGGTCGGCGTGGAGTATTAGATGAAGTTTTGCTCGCTGCTCCCGAGCAGTACGGATATCCTCTTCGCGCTCGGATTGGGGGAACAGTAGTGTATCAATTTAAGAAAAACATTTTGGTGGGACAGGCATTCTTGCCTGTCAGACAGGAATGTCTGACCTACCGAGAACCAAACTGATACATGGCCAACCGTCGCCACAACTTGCGTGGAACAAAATAAATGAGTATAATCCTGATATTCTCGTCTTGTCCTGTTGCGGTTTCTCCGTCGATCGCACGGAGAACGAGCTCTCACGGGTTCCGGCGTCGCCGTTGAGGGGGGCTTGATGCGGTCAGGGAACGGTGAGCGTTGTGAAAGAGATTTCAATGATATATCCAGTTTCAACCTCGTAAAATAAAGGAGTCGACATGGCCCGGTATCTGTTCACATTTGCCCTAATTTTGCTGGCGGCGCTCTCCCGCCTCATCCCTCATCCACCGAACATGGCGCCCATTACCGCGCTTGCCCTTTTTGGCGCTGTGTATTTGGACAAAAAGCATACGTTCATCGTCCCGCTTGCTGCGATGCTCATCAGCGACTATGTCATCGGATTCTATTCCGGGATGATGTGGGTCTACGCGAGCTTTCTTGCGGTCGGCTTTATCGGCTTGTGGCTGCGGCGTCATCGCGGTGTGGCCAGGACGATCGCCGGCACGTTGGCGGGATCAGTGCTGTTTTTTGTTGTCACGAATTTTGGCGTCTGGATTTCGTCACAGGTGACCTATTCGAAGACGTTCGCCGGATTGGTGGAATGTTACGCTGCAGCCGTGCCTTTTTTCCGGAACACTGTTGCAGGCGACATGCTCTATGTCGGAGCGATGTTCGGAATATTTGAGCTCGCAAAGAAGTTTGTTCCTTCAGTTGCCCTACAGCCTCGGCGGACTGAGGCATGAATTGAAAGCCGGCCCGTTGGCCGGCTTTTTTGTTAGCGAATGGAAATCAAGCCACGGTAAACGCGTGAGAGCCCGACTAATCCTTGAAAACGGAACGATCTTCGAAGGTGAATCCTTCGGAGCCGACGGAGAACGCACAGGTGAAGTCGTTTTCAACACGAGTATGACCGGTTACCAGGAAATCCTTACCGACCCGTCGTACTGTGGCCAGATCGTCACGATGACCTACCCTCTCATTGGCAACACCGGGGTGAATCCCGACGACATGGAGGGGATCCGTCCGCACGTCTCAGGTTTCGTTGTGAAGGAGTATTTCGACTATCACAGCAATTTCCGGGCAAAGGAGAGTCTTGGCTCGTGGCTTCGGAAGCATGACGTCAAGGGGATCGACGGGATCGATACACGGATGCTGACGAAAATGATCCGTGACGTCGGGGCGATGCGCGGAATCATCACGACATCGGATGATCCCGATGAGGAGCTCATTGATCGTGTGAAGGCCTCACCAGGAATGGCGGGTCTGGACCTGACGCGGAACGTCACCTGCCTGAAGCCGTACGAGTGGGATCAGATCGACACGACTCTCTTTTCTCTCCAGCCCTCTGTTCTCCATCCTGCCCGGAACGGATCGCGATACAACGTGGTTGTGTACGACTATGGGGTCAAGCAAAATATTCTGAGGAGGCTGGCATCGTACGGCTGCAAGCTGACCATCGTCCCTTCCGATTATCCGGCGGAAGATGTTCTTTCGATGGAACCGGATGGCATCTTGCTCTCGAATGGCCCCGGTGATCCTGAGGCGGTCAAATATGCGATTGACAATATCAGGCAACTCCTCGCGAAGAAACCGATCTTCGGGATTTGCCTTGGCCATCAGCTGCTTGCGCTTGCGCTCGGCGGGAAAACATTCAAGCTTAAATTCGGCCACAGGGGAGCGAACCATCCCGTGAAAAACCTCCTGCGGAACGAGATCGAGATCACTTCACAGAACCACGGATTTGCTGTCGATCCCCTATCTTTCGACCCACGTCTGATCGAGATCACGCATACCAATCTCAATGATGGGACGAACGAAGGCTTCCGGCATCGGGAGTTGCCGATCTTCTGTGTCCAGTACCATCCGGAAGCGTCACCGGGACCTCACGACAGCGATTATCTGTTCCGGCAGTTCATCGAGTCGATGAAGGAGAAATCGGCTGTTCCAGCATAGGAGTCTGCCCGAGTAATGCCATTTTCTTGTTCTCGACTATCGAATACAATTCAGAAAGAGATTTCCTTTGGCTCACTCATCTCCTCTTAGCATCCGCATCACGCGCATCGATCCCGCAAGGATCGATATCCCTTTACCGGCATACGCCACGGACGGCTCATCCGGCATGGATATCCACGCCGCAGTGGAAGGCGAGCTGCGTGTCGGACCGGGAGAGACAGCGCTTATTCCGACCGGCTTTCAGGTTGAAATTCCACACGGGTACGAGGCGCAGGTGCGGCCAAGGAGCGGGCTCGCCATCAAGCACGGCATCGGCATTCTCAATTCACCCGGGACCATCGACTCCGACTATCGCGGCGAGGTGAAGATTATCCTCACGAATTTCGGCAAGCGGGAGTTTACGATCCGACGGGGCGACCGGGTTGCCCAGATGGTTATTGCGCCCGTTGTCCGGACGACATGGCAGGAGGTCCGCCGAGTCGACGACACAGATCGCGGCGCTGGCGGGTTCGGTCATTCGGGAGTTTGAAACATGCCTGGCACACTCTACCTTGTCTCAACGCCTATCGGCAACTACGACGACATCACGTATCGCGCCCTGAACATTCTGAAGGCGGCGGAGGTTATCGTGTACGAGGAACGCAAGGAGGGACAGCGCCTTCTTTCGCATTACGGCATCCCGGAGAAAGTCGTTGAGAGCCTCAATGAACATAACGAAGCCGCGGCATCGTTTCACATTCTTGAACATCTTCAGCAGGGAAAAAATGTTGCCGTCATCTCCGACGCCGGCACGCCGGTCTTCTCGGATCCCGGCCAGATCCTCGTGCGCAAGGCGATCGACAAGGGCATCAGGGTTGTTCCGATCCCGGGGGCCTCGTCGCTCCTTCCGGCACTCACGGTCTGCGGCTTCCCCATCGACCAGTTTCTGTTCTATGGATTTCTTTCCCCAAAAAGCAACAGGAGGATCTCCGAACTCCGCCACCTTTACAATGAACGACGAACAATGGTGTTCATGGACACGCCGTATCGTCTCGTGCCGCTCTTGAAAGATATTGCGGAGATCTTCGGCGATGGACGGCGAATCTGCATCGCCTTTAACCTGACGATGGCAGACGAGCAGATCTTCCGCGGAAACGCCGGTGAGCTCTATCGGCAGTTTGAGAAAAAAAATATGAAAGGGGAATTTGTGATCGTCGTGGAAGGAAGCAGTGGGAAGCGTAGAGCGTAGAGCGGGGAGGATGCGCGTGACGATGTGAGATGTGAGATGCGAAGCGGGAGCGGTGAGCAGTGAGCGCGGAGCCCTGAGCAGTGAGCGTAGAGTAGAGGGCAGAGACCAGAGAGTATGGAGGGTGAGGTCGGCAACCAATTGGCCCTCTCAATTGCGTCATTCTGCAAACCTCAAACCTCCAGTCTCAAACCTCCAACCTGAAACTTGAAACCTGAAACTCCAAACCGCAAACCTCAAACCTGAAACACGCAAACCCCAAACCTGAAACACACCCCTAACCTCAAACCCTCCTCTCAAAATCGTAATCCGAAATCCCAAATCCAAAATCCGCAATCCAATTTGTATCTCCCTCCCATTTTATATATATTCCCGGCACGAACACACGGCAAGAAAGCGGTCTGACATGGAAATGCTGCAGCAGGAGTTTCGAACTCCGGAGATATACGGCGATTACTGGTTCAATTCCGATCCCATAACGCTTAGTGCGCTGCGGGGCTACGTCATTCTCATCGATTTCTGGGACTACACTTCGTACAGATCTCTGCAGACTCTTCCGTATCTCAAGGAGTGGAACCGTCGGTATCTGGATAAAGGACTGCTCGTCATTGGTGTGCATACGCCTCAGTTTCCCTTTGCCCGTGATGCGATGAGAGTGCGAGAAGCGATCGGCAAGCTCGGCATTCATTATCCCGTCGTCATGGACAATGACTATATCGTCTGGGGCGCCTTTCGCGCTCAAGCGTGGCCGACAAAGTACCTCATCGACAAGCATGGTTTCTTTCGATATCTCCATGCGGGTGAGGGATCATACCAGAACTTCGAGCACGCCGTGCAGTCGCTGCTCGCGGAGGCGGGTTATCACGGGGAATTTCCGATCGTCATGGATCCGATCAGAGAGTCCGACAGGCCCGGGGCCATCTGCCACCGCGCGACTCCTGAGATTCTCACCGGGTGGCAACGCGGGACGATCGGCAACGTTCAGGGACTCTCGACAGAGTCGACCGACCACTACGAGGACCCGGGACTCTACATCAATGGAAGGTTGTACCTCGTCGGCGACTGGTTCAGCAGCAGGAGTTATGTCCAGCTTGAGGCAAGAGAGGGTCAGGAAGGATCTCTCATCGTCGTCTACCACGCAGTCGATGTCAGCGCCGTTATCAAGCCGGAAGGGGAGAAGAAATTTCAGGTGTTCGTCCAGCAGGACGATAAGTATCTGACTCCGGCGAACAAAGGTGCCGACGTCAGGATCGATGAAGAGGGGCGAAGCTATTTCCTCGTCGATGCGCCAAGGATCTACAGTATCGTCAAAGCCGTTGAATTCGGCGAGCACAAATTGAGACTGATCACCCGCTCGAACGGATTCACGCTCTACGCGATGTCCTTCGGCTCCTGTGTCATTCCGGAGATGGTCGCCCGCAATTGAAAATGGATCGATATTTGATTATGTTAGTACGGCGATCCTGGATACCAGAGTCGCCGTTCTTGTTTTAGATCGATGAAAACCTTTCTCGACATATTGAAAGAAAAGATCATCGTCTTCGACGGTGCCATGGGGACGAACATTCAGACCCAGAACCTGACGGCGGATGATTTCGGCGGAGAGAAGTATAACGGCTGTAACGAGTATCTCGTCGTCACAAAACCTTCAGCCGTCGAGAATGTTCATGCCGATTTCCTTGGCGTCGGAAGCGATGTCGTTGAAACAGATACGTTCGGCGGCGCGTCCATCGTGCTGGCAGAGTATGGTCTTGCCGACAAGGCGTACACGCTGAATTTTGAGGCGGCAAAGCTCGCAAGGCGCGTCGCCCGGGGTTTTTCGACATCCGCGTGGCCACGGTTCGTCGCGGGTTCCATGGGACCCACAACGAAGCTGCCGTCGCTCGGCCACATTTCGTTCAGAGAGATGCAGGCAGCGTATTACACGCAGGCAAAAGGCCTGATCGAAGGGGGCGCAGATCTCCTCTGTGTCGAGACCTGTCAGGATCTCCTGCAGATGAAAGCGGCTTTGGCGGGCATCTTCCAGTACTTCGCCGAGGCGAGGATAAAGGTGCCGATCATTTCGTCGGTGACGATCGAAGCAGTCGGCACGATGCTCCTCGGGACGGAAATCTCCGCAGCGCTGACCGCTCTCGAGCCGTACGACATCGATCTCGTCGGGATGAACTGCGCGACCGGCCCGAAGGAGATGTCCGAAAACATTCATTACCTCAGCGCCAACAGCCCGAAGCCGATCTTCGTTATGCCGAATGCCGGCATTCCTGAAAATGTCGGCGGCCACGCACACTACAAGCTCAGCTCCGGGGAGTTCGTCCAATCGATGTCGCACTTCGTTAAAGATCTCGGCGTCAACGTCGTCGGCGGCTGCTGTGGGACGCCGAAGGAGCACATCAAACAACTTGTCGAAGCTGTCGGATCCCTGTCACCGGTCCCCCGCAGGTGGGAGTTCACGCCGGGGTGCTCCAGCCTGTATCAAACCGCCCCCTTCCATGTCGAGCCTGCCCCTGTGCTCGTCGGCGAGAGAACCAATGCCAATGGCAGCAAGCTGTTCCGCGATCTGCTCGCAAAGGAAGATTGGGAAGGACTGGTGGCGATGGGGAAAGAGCAGGTGCGGGAAGGCGCTCACCTCATCGACGTTTGTGCCGCCTTTGTCGGGCGGGATGAGAAACGGGACATGTGCGAGCTGATCTTCCGTATGAATACCCAGGTGACGATACCATTGATGATCGATTCGACCGAGGCGCCTGTCATCGAGGAGGCGTTACAGCGGATCGCGGGGAAAGCGATCGTGAACTCGATCAATCTTGAGGACGGCGAAGAACGGATGGAGAGGATCCTGCCGCTCTGCAAGCGCTATGGCGCGGCGGTCGTGGCGCTCACCATCGACGAACAGGGAATGGCGAAAACCGCCGCACGGAAACTGGAGATCGCGCGCCGCATCCATCGTCTGGCAAAGGAGAAATACGGAATCAAGGAGCACGATTTGATTTTCGATACGCTGACGTTCACGCTCGGCTCCGGCGATGAAGAGTTCCGGAAAGCGGGAATCGAAACCATTGAGGCGATCCGTCTTATCAAAAAGGAATTTCCCGCGGTCCATACAAGCCTCGGAGTGAGCAACATCTCGTTCGGACTTTCGCCTCAAGCGCGGCATGCCCTCAACAGCGTTTTTCTCCACTATGCGGTCGAGTATGGCCTCGATATGGCGATAGTCCACGCTTCAAAAATTTTGCCGCTCTACAAGATATCACCTGAGGAACAGGAGATCTGCCGCAGACTGATCTTCGATGAGCGAACTCCCGAGAACGATCCACTCACCTCGCTGCTTGGGCACTATTCGAACAAGAAAGGAGAGGTGCGCAAAGATATCCGAAGAGACGCGCCGATAGAAGAACGACTGAAAAATCGCATCATCGACGGAAATAAGGTCAACATCCAGCCGGATCTTGACGAAGGAATGAAAAAATACTCCGCCCTTGAGATCATCAACACGATCCTGCTCGACGGGATGAAGGTGGTCGGCGATCTCTTCGGGAGCGGCCAGATGCAGCTGCCGTTTGTTCTCCAGTCGGCCGAAGCGATGAAAGCGTCCGTAGCGTATCTCGAGAAGTTCATGGATAAATCTGAGTCGATGACGAAGGGTACCATGGTGATCGCGACGGTGAAGGGGGATGTCCATGACATCGGTAAGAATCTCGTCGACATCATTCTCACGAACAACGGCTACAGGGTGGTCAATCTCGGAATCCAATGCCCGCTTGAGCGGATGATCGCCGCTTATGAAGAGCATCGTGCCGACGCGATCGGCATGTCCGGACTCCTGGTGAAATCCACCCTCATCATGAAGGAGAATCTTGAGGTTCTGAACGAGAGGGGGATCCAGCCGCCGGTGATCCTGGGGGGCGCAGCGCTCACCCGCAGGTACGTCGAGGAGAACCTCCGCTCGCTCTACCACGGCAGCGTGGTCTATGCGAATGATGCATTCGACGGGCTCCGATTCATGGAGCAGGTCGTTTCCAGGAGATCATCCTCTGTGCCGGCGAACGATGGAGGGGCATATGTATCGACGGCATCAGCGATTCTCCGGCCCGAGGCGGAAGAGGAGGAAAATCCGCTCTCCGGTATGGAGGCCAAAATTGCGCTCGCTCCCAGAGTGTTGGCCACACGCATTGAGAAAACCGTGGCGCCGGCAGAGATTCCTGTGCCGCCGTTTTACGGAACGAAGGTGGTGGAAGATATCCAACTCGATGAGATATTTGCGTACATCAATGAAGTTGCTCTCATCCGCGGCCAGTGGCAGATGAGAAAGGGAAAACAGTCGGAAGAGGAATACCAGTCGATGCTGAAGGGAAAAGTGTATCCTGATCTTGAACGATTGAAACAACATGTGAGAGAGGAGAAACTCCTGCGGCCGAAGGTCGTGTACGGGTATTTCCCATGCCGATCGGACGGCGACGATCTCATCATCTACCGCCCATCGTCCGGGATCGCTCCCGTGCCGGCTCGTGCGGGAGCGGCGGCATCACTGAGCGAATGGTTGCGGTTCACGTTCCCGCGCCAGAAGAAGGGGCGGTTGTTCTGTATCTCGGATTTCTTTGTCCCGGAGAGCTCGGGGGAATATGATGTCGTCGCTTTTCATCTCGTCACGATGGGGCAAGCGGCTTCGGAACATGCTCACAAACTCTTCCGGTCGGATAACTACAAGGAGTATCTTTATTTCCACGGGTTAAGCGTTGAGGCGGCGGAGGCGCTGGCCGAGCTCTGGCACAGGAAGATTCGTGAAGAGCTGGGAATTCATCTGAAGGATTCCCCGGAGATCAAAAAACTGTTCAGCCAGCATTATCAGGGTTCCCGCTACAGCTTCGGTTATCCGGCATGTCCGAGCCTGGAAGACCAGAAGAAACTGTTTGAGCTGCTGCACCCGGAACGGATCGGCGTCGAGCTGACCGATGAATATCAGCTCGTGCCGGAACAGTCGACGTCGGCGATCATTGTCCATCATCCCGAGGCAAGATATTTTAATGTTTGAGCGATGGGATTTCTTCGTGTCCTGGTGCCTTCGCGGCAAGATAGCGTTACATCGGGCCATGATCGATTCTCAGATAGGATTGAATTTTTTAATTCTTTTTCTTATAATAGGATACCTTGAACGAGGAGCAGTTTCAACGAGGTATAGAAGATTTCAATCGTGGATGCTTTTTTGAGTGCCACGATACCCTGGAAGATCTCTGGCATGGAACCCGCGGCGTTGATCGGCTTTTCCTGCAGGGACTTATTCAGGTGTCCGTCGGCTTCTATCACTTTTTGAACAGGAATTATAAAGGCGCGACAAGCCAGTTCACGCGAGGGATCGACAAGCTTGATCGGTACCGGCCGGCTCACCGCGGGATCGAGCTCGATGAATTTACGAAGGAAGTGCTGCGGTGGCTTGTTCTCGCTGAACGCGGGCTCAGGGGTGAGCAGCTGGAAATCGACGCGACCAGGATTCCGAAATTACGAAGCGCAACCATTACCTTAAAAGGAGAGTAATGCAATGTCAACAATGATCACAGAAGAATGCATCAACTGCGGAGCGTGTGAGCCGGAATGTCCCAATACCGCCATCTATGCCGGCGGGGTGCAGTGGGAAGTCGGCGGCGCAAGCCATGATGCCTTGTCGAATGATTTCTTCTACATCGTCCCTGAAAAATGTACCGAGTGTGTCGGCCACTTCGACCAGGAGCAGTGCGCGGCGGTGTGCCCGGTTGATTGCTGCGTTCCGGATCCAAATCACGTCGAAAGCGAGGAGTTGCTCTTCGAACGCGCGAAGCAGATTCATCCCGAGAAGGCGTTTCCGCCTGAATTGACGCCGGAGACGTCTCACTTCCGCAAGACTGCCTGAAGAAAATTTGTTTATCGGCGACAAGGTCGGTTGGAGAGTCTTCTCAACCGACCTTTTTTCGTCCTGAAAATCTATGAAGCGCATCAGTAACCGGGGACTCTCCGTTTGAAGATCGGTGCATACGATATACATGCCGTTGAGACAGGACGCTTCGCACTGGATGGCGGGGCAATGTTCGGCGTCGTTCCGCATCCGCTCTGGAGCAAAACAAACCCGCCGGATGCGCGGAACCGCATCACTCTCGCAGCCAGAGCGCTCCTCATCGTCGGTCATGGGCGGAAGATTCTGGTCGATAACGGCAACGGTTCTAAGTTCAACGATAAACAGATCGACATCTACCGACTTGACACAAGCCAGTACGAATTGAGGAAATCGCTCGACCGATGGGGTGTATCGCCGGCGGAGATCACTGATGTCATTCTAACACATCTTCATTTTGACCACGCCGGTGGTTCGACCGTTCGGGAGAACGGCGAGCTCAAGCCGACGTTCCCCGGCGCGCGCTATTACGTCCAAAAGGCTCATTGGGAACAGGCAATGCATCCGACCGAAAAGGACCGCGGAAGCTTCATGAACGATGATTTCATCCCGTTGAAGAATCACGGCGTTCTCGAGTTCGTCGATGGTGAATTTGAGCTCTTCCCGAATATCCATCTCACCGTCATGAACGGCCATACGGCGGCGCAGCAGCTGCCGAGAATTTCCGACGGGAAAACGACCTTGCTCTACTGCTGCGATCTTTTCCCGACGACTTCCCATATCCCGCTCCCCTATATCATGGCATACGATCTGCGACCGCTGACGACTCTCGAGGAAAAAAAGAAGATTCTCAAAAAGGCGGTCGATGAAGAGTGGATCTTGTTCTTTGAGCACGATGCGGATACCGTCGCCGGATCGGTCCGCAGCACCGACAAAGGGTATGCATTCAAGGCACCCGTAGCGATCGACTAGGCGGGAACCCGGTATCCTTCTATTCCATGAAGACCCTTAGAAAAGTGATAGCCGCTCAGAAGCTTCATGAACGCCGTGGAACCCTTGTGACGGTCGACGGAAGGGATATTGTGCTCTTCAGGCGCGGTGACGCCGTCTGCGCGATAAGCAACGTCTGCGCACATCAGCATTTTTCGATGCTGCATCATGGGCCCGTGAAGGAATTCGAGGTAACGTGTCCCATGCACGGCTGGACGTACGACATCCGTACCGGCAAATCCACAACAGGTCAGGGGAACGTGGCTGTCTATCCGGTCAAGGTGACCGGCAATGACGTCTTCGTCGAAATCGAGGACTAACTCGTGGCCTCGCTGACAGGGCGGATCAAGACCGAGGCTTACCGCCTCGGATTCTGCGGCGTCGGCGTCGCCCGCGCAGAACGGCTCACACAGGAAGCCGTGCGGCTCCGGGAGTGGCTCGATCGCGGCTATCATGGAACAATGAGATGGATGGAAAACAATCTTGAGAAGCGCACCGATCCCGGAGTCATCATGCCGGGGGCAAGATCCGTCGTTGCGCTGGCGTTGAACTATTACACGGACATCGAACACAGCCAGGACGCAAAGGCAGGCAAGATCTCCCGCTACGCGTGGGGCGACGATTACCACGACGTGCTGTCCGAAAAACTGGCGACGCTTCTCGATTGCATCAGAACGTGGGAACCGGCTGTGGTGGGGAAGATCTATGTCGACACCGGGCCGATGATGGAGAAGGTCTGGGCACAGCGTGCCGGAATAGGATGGGAGGGAAAACACACGAACGTCATTACGCAGGATCATGGTTCATGGGTTTTCCTTGGTGAACTCATCCTCAATCTTGAGCTGGAATACGATGGCCCCGCCACCGACCATTGCGGCAGCTGTACGCTCTGCATCGAGGCGTGCCCGACGCAGGCGATCGTCGAGCCGTATGTTCTCGATTCAAACCTCTGCATCTCCTACCTGACGATCGAGCATCGGGGCGCAATTGCCGGGGAGCTTGGTGAACATTTCGACCGGTGGATCTACGGATGCGATGTTTGCCAGGACGTGTGTCCCTGGAATCACAAATTTGCCGCGGTGACGAGCTTGCAGCAATTTGCGCCCCGGCCGCACACTGAGGCGCCGGATATCACCGAGGTGAGCCGGATGACTCAGGAAGAATTCAGTGCGAAGTTCAAGAACAGCCCGATCAAACGAACGAGGCTCTCGGGGCTGAAAAGAAATGCAGAGACGGTGTTGAAAGGACAATCAGTCTAACCCAAAGGAAGATCATTGATGGAGAATCACCACAAAATCATTATCATCGGCTCGGGGCCCGCAGGGCTAACGGCGGCATTGTATACGGCACGGGCGAATCTCAATCCGCTCGTGTTCGAGGGGATTCAGCCGGGGGGCCAACTGACCATCACGACCGAAGTCGAGAACTATCCGGGATTCCCGAACGGCATTCTCGGTCCGGAGATGATGGATCTCTTCAGAAAGCAGGCACAGAGATTCAATGCAATAACCCTTTTTCAGGATGTCACGAAAGTCGATTTTTCGAAGCGGCCGTTCAGGCTTGCTTCCAACGATCAAGACTATTTGGCGGATGCAGTCATCATTGCGACCGGAGCGTCGGCCAAGCTGCTCGGCCTGGAATCCGAGCGAAGATACATGGGACACGGTGTCTCCGCTTGTGCCACGTGCGACGGATTCTTCTTCAAGGGGCTCGAGGTCGCTGTAGTTGGCGGGGGAGACACCGCCATGGAGGAGGCAAATTTCCTGACCAAATTCGCGACAAAGGTAACGATCATTCACCGGCGTGATACGCTGCGCGCATCGAAGATCATGCAGGAGCGGGCAAGAAAGAACCCGAAGATTGCGTTCTTATGGGACACCGCGGTGGAAGAAGTACTTGGCAAAGATGAGAAGGGCAAAAAAACGTGCACAGGTCTCCGGCTGAGGAACCTGAAGACAAACCGAATATCGGAGTTCAGGACGGACGGACTTTTCATCGGTATCGGTCATCAGCCGAACACGTCGATCTTCGAAGGGCAGATCGAGCTTCATCCCAACGGCTATATTGCGACGCAGCCGCGTACCACTGCGACGAGCGTTACCGGAGTGTTCGCTGCGGGCGATGTGGCCGATGCGTATTATCGACAGGCAGTCACAGCCGCAGGCACCGGATGCATGGCAGCCATGGATGCGGAACGATTTCTCGAAGCCCAGCATACATCCTAATATCGCGTAATGGAAATATGTTGAATAAGCACGGTTTATGTTCTGCGCGAAATTCGAAGCACGAAGCACGAAATTCTGCGCCAGCGGTGCATCCGCCTCCGGCGGAGAAATTCCGCTTTCTGGAATCCCGCCGGTGAAGTGAAATCTTCCGTTCTCACGAAGCGAAAACGAGAATGCTTGAGGCCGTCCCAAAAATCCTTTGTGAAACTTGGCGCCTTTGTGTCTTGGTGGCAAATGGCTCATTGCCACCAAGACACTAAGTCAAGGACGTCTTACTCTTTGCACCGCCAGGCCACAGGAGCGGGACACGATCCTGACTCCCTGCACGCGGGATGTCAGAACGTCATTTCGATTCTTCTGACATGACAGAGGCTTGCCATCATGGCGGGATCGCTGTTGGAAACCGTTGTGTGACGTCGCCGCGTGGCATCCGGTGTCGGATTTTACCGGTGAATTCACGACAATGCAGCGTGAAATTGATCGGCTGTTCGATCGGTTCCGAGGCGGCATGGTCGATGAAGTAAAGATCAAATAATTCCTGCTTCCGATGGCGCTGGGCCGCTGTCCTGTGATGGTGGATGACGGATGGCCGGACTCTGATGCGGAGTCCGGTCGTCCGTTTTTGTTTTTATGCTGTTTGACTTTTGATGCGCAGTTTTGTATAATACGCTGGAAAATCAATGAGTTATAGGTTTTTTTTAGCGTATGGGATTGCATCAGACACGATAAAATGAAGAAATCGACAAAATGGTTTTTGATCATTGCGGGGATTCTTCTTTTTATCGGCTTCTGGATGTCCCTCTTTTTTTACCTCCTCTACAATAGTCTTTCAGATCGGCAGACCGAGGTGATCAGCGGCGGCGGTGACAAGATCGCCGTGGTCGATTTGACAGGAACCATCCTCACCTCCGAGGAAACCGTCAGACAGTTCAAGAAATACCGGGACGACCGATCGATCAAAGCTATTCTCTTCAGAGTTGATTCCCCGGGTGGAGGTGTTGTGGCGAGCCAGGAAATTTACGAGGAAGTAAAGAAGACGCGTGATGCAGGCAAGCCCGTGGTGGTCTCGATGGGGTCGCTCGGTGCGAGCGGCGGCTACTACGTCTCCTGCGGAGCGAGCAGGATTGTCGCAAACCGCGGGACGCTCACGGGCAGCATCGGCGTGATCTCACAATTCCTGAGGTTTGATCCGCTCCTTGAAAAAATCGGCATAGAGGCGAATACGATCAAGAGCGGCAAGATGAAGGACGCTGGAAATCCATTCCGCGAGATGACCCCCGGCGACAGAGCGTATTTTCAAAGTCTCATGGATGATGTGCACCGCCAGTTCATCACAGTGGTCGAGCAGGAGCGGCAGCTCGATCACGACTCGCTCCTTGCGCTCGCCGATGGGCGTGTGTTCACCGGCGAGCAGGCCGTGGAGCTTGGCTTGGTCGACACCATCGGTACCTACGAAGATGCCGTTGGTATTGCCGCCAAACTTGCGAGCATCCGCGGAGAGCCGACGATCGTGAAGGAACGAAAGCGGGGCCTCACGGTTTTCGAGCGCATCTTTGGTGAAACAAAGATCCCTGATTTTCTCGGGTTGAAGGATGAGGTGTTGAATCGGCCGATCCTTCAATACAAGATTCCCCAGGGATTGTAAGTGAGCGCCCGTCCCGCCTCTACGGCGGGATGGGCAATGTCCAATATCAAAAGGAGACATGCATTGACGAAGGCAGACATTGTTGACCACATCGCTTCAGGGACTGGCTTGACGAAAGTCGAGACGGAGGCGGTGGTTGATGGTTTCATCCAGACCGTGATTGGCGCGCTGAAAGAGGGAAAGAATATTGAGATCCGTGGTTTCGGGAGCTTCAAGACGAAGAAGCGGAAAGGACGCATGGCCCGGAATCCACGCACGGGTGCACAGGTGAAGGTCGATGAGCATTTTGTCCCGTTTTTCAAAGTCTCAAAGGAGCTACGGGGCATCGTGAACGACAATCTTAAGAAGATGCAGCCGGCGTGAGATAGCGTGAGAGATTCCAGCGAATGATACCCTCGATGGTTTGTCGAAAATGTGGAGGAGAGGTTGAGTCTGCGGATGCCTATTGCCCCCGATGCGGTGAAAAGATCGAGTGGCCGGCGGCAAAGGATGCCGGCGTCGGTGGATCTTCACAGGCGGGCCAGGGCCGCAAGAAAACCGACAAGAGCTTCTGTCCTCTCTGCGGCCAGGGGAACCGTGCCGATGCCTCCATCTGTGCGAGTTGTGGTGCCGCCCTTGGAGGCGAGGCAGCCGCAGCCGAACAGCAGTCGAAACGGAAAGCCCGACGCGAAGACAAGAAGCTTCCCGGCGGCTTGCCGACATTTTTCCAAAGCTGGAGATTTCCTGCCGCCCTTGCCCTGGTGGCCGTCATCCTCATTGTCGTTCTCCGGCCGGCTCCTCAGGAAACGTCGCCGGCGAGCTTGCCGCCCGGTCACGATTCCATGGTCAAGGAGATTCAGGAGCTCCAGAAGCAGGTCGAAGGAAATCCCCGGGACGCTGCCGCGCTTCTGAAACTAGCCAATGTCTACTTTGACCAGAGGATGTTCCCGCGCGCCATCGACATGTACAACCGTTTTCTTGAGCTCAATCCCGGCGATCCGAATGCAAGAGTCGATCTTGGGACGTCATATTTCGAGCTTGGCCTCATCGATTCGACGCGCCGCGACCAATACCTTGCGACGGCAAAATCCGAAATGGAAAAAGCCCTGACCTACGCGCCAAAGCATCAGCTTGCGTACTATAATCTCGGAATGGTAAATCTGCACACCGGCGATCTGGAAATAGCCAACGAATGGTTCAAAAAGTGCCTTGAGATCGATTCAACATCCGCCCCCGGTCAACGAGCACAGCAGCTTCTCAAACAGCACCTCACCACAAAACGTTCATCATCATAGGAGAATCACATGCCCAGCGGTAAGAAGCGTCTTCGGAGAAAGATGGCGACTCACAAGCGGAAGAAACGCCTGAGAAAGATGCGCCACAAGAAGAAAAATCGTTAGTTGAGCGGTCCCCCGTCTTCCGCGTCACTGCGCGAAAGACGGGGTTTTTCGTTTGTTCGATGCGCAAGTTCCTGAATCCCACTTCCACTCCTCAACTCATTACACGTTCGTTTATGATGAACAATATTCGAAAAGCCGTTTCCATCCTCGTTCTCGGTTCCGCGATGCTCGCGATCAGCGGGACCTCTTCGTGCACGGGCCAGACTCATTCAATCACGATTCTCCACACGAACGATCTCCACGCTTCATTTCTGCCGCACGAAGCGTTCTGGATTCCGGGTGAACCGAAACCGCTCGTGGGGGGATTCAAGGAGCTCTGGTGGGCGGTGGACAGCATCCGCCGCGCGAAAGCGGAATCGGCGATCCTCCTCCTCGACGGCGGTGACGTGATGACCGGATCCCCGATCTCCGAAATGGATTACAACGGTTCGACGGGCGGAGCCATGTTTGAGATGATGAATCGCATCGGCTACGACGCCTGGGCCGTCGGCAACCATGACCTCGATATCTCCCAGGAAAATCTCCGGCAGCATGCCGCCATGGCAAAATTTCCGACGCTGAGCGCAAACCTCAGAGACTCCCTCGACGGGCTGGCATTCCATAATCAGGAATATGTGATCCTCAAAAAAGACGATGCCCGGATCGGGATCATCGGGCTCATCACCAAAGACCTCTTCACGGTGACAAACACGAACAATCTCAAAGGCGTCAAGGTGCTGCCGCCTGCCGACGTCATGCAGAGGATCGTCGACAAGATCGCGGGCGAGACCGACCTGATCGTTGCGCTGACGCATGAAGGCGCGGACGACGATTCCGTCCTGGCGGCTTCCACGCACGGGGTCAATGTCATCATCGGGGCCCACAGCCATACACGGCTCAAGGTTCCTAAATACGTCAACGGCGTCGTCATCTGCCAGACCGGATCCAATTGTGAAAATCTCGGCGAGCTCGAACTCACGTTCGAAAACCGAAAAGTTACCCGATACAACGGCAAGCTCCTGCCGCTGTGGGTGCACAACCATCCCGAAAATGCTTTCACAAAATTCGTCGATGAGTACAAATCAAAAGTCGATCAGGACTACGGCGAAGTGCTGGGGACCCTCACGCTCGGTTGGAAACGGGACGCGAAAGGGGAGAGCAACATCGGCGATTTCGTTGCCGACGCGATGCGCGAAGCGGCGAACGCAGATATCGCCATCACCAACAGCAGCGGTATCCGCAAGGATCTTCCTGCCGGCAAGATCAGGAAAGTCGATCTGTTCGAGATCGCGCCGTTCCGGAATGTGCTCTGCACCTTCACCCTCACAGGCGGAGAGATCAGGGGATTCGTTCAGCGATACCTCAACGCGGTGGTCGACGGGAAGCCCTCGACTCAACATGCCGGGATCACCTGTCGGTGGAAGCGGGCCGACGGGAAACCGGTCATCGAAAAGATAACGGTTGGTGGGAAAGAATTGCAGGATGACCGATCGTACAGCTGCGCCGTCAGCGATTTTGTCATCAACCAGGCCGACAAGTATCTCGGCCTGACGCCTGCCAATATCGACTTTTCGACAATGACGATCTTGCAAACGCTGGTGGCGAAGGTCCGAAAGGATAAGATACTCAGCGCACAGATCGAACATCGGATACAAGAGGTCCAGTAGCGATCGTATGGCCGGCATGTCGCAAGGAACGTTCGACATTATCATTCTGATCGGCAGACCGGCTGCGGGGAAGTCGGAGGTCATCGATTTCCTCAAGAACACGCCGATCCCCGAACGTGCGAGAAGATTCCATATCGGCAATTTCGAGGAGATCGACGATTTTGTCTATGTCTGGGAAACCTTTGAAGTTGACGACATTCTCTCCCGCCACGGGAAGCCGAGGTTATGGACGGATGAGAGATACTGGTTCAAGGATGCGTTCATCTGGAATCTCTATATTGAGAGGATCAATCTCGCCTACAGGAAAAAACTTGCTGCGGATCCCGCGTATCACAACGCAACGACGTCGATCGTCGAGTTCGCGCGCGGCGGCGCGAAGGGATTCGGCGAGGCGTTCTCGTATCTCCATGAGGAGATCCTCAAACGGGCGGCGATCATGTACATCAACGTGCCTTACGAAGAGTCGGTGCGCAAGAACCGCAGGCGTGCACGGCCGGGGATGGAGGACTCGATCCTCTATCACTCCCTTCCGGACGAAAAAATGGAATATTACTACAAGACGAACGATTGGGAAGAGATGACGTCTGCCGACCCTGACCATATCACCATCAAAGGGTCGAAAGTTCCGTACGCCGTGTTCGAGAACATGCCTGAGAAGACAGACGATCCTCAAAAGCTGGGAGCGGAGCTGGAGCGAGCGACCTCGAAGCTTTGGACCCTCATGAAGAAGTGACCGGCGCGCGCATCTCTCCGGCATCAGGTTACGGGTTGTCATGGTCGAACGTGTCGCGGCGGGGATGCGCCTGCGGATCGACAGGATGTCGGGTGAATTGGCCATACGACGCTTCCTATGGCTTTACTAACATGAAGAAGTTGGTGCTGGTGAGTGCCAAGGAAAGCTGTTCCAATTCTATTCGGGTGAGGAGAGGGTGGCGACCTTGTCCAAGTCCCGAACGTGGTAACACTCTGAAGCCACGTAGCGAGGGGTCGGTATGCAACCGGAAACGGTTGTAGACTAAGCGACCCCAATTTATTGGGGGAGTCGAAGGACGAGGAACGAAGAACGAAGAACGAAGAACGAACATCTAACCCAAGTTCGACAGTTGAAGAGAAAAAACGTTGATTCTGTGCATAGAAGGGCAAAAAGGTGCAAAAGTTTTCACTACAAATTGAGTTTCATATCGAGCCTGAGAGGGGGTCTGAGATTCAGCTTTTGTAATAGAATAGCCAAGTGCTGTTCGGGTTTTGACACGCAACGGAGTCTGATCTCCGTCCCTGTGCGCGTCTGAAGTACAACATCGATCAGGGTAAGATTTTTGATTTCTTGAAGGACCGTTCTGGGTTCATTCCCGATACCGGCTTGCTTGCACATTTGTCCGAGACATTTCCAGAGTACGTAGGCAAGGAAGCAGACCAGGATGTGGGCCTGCACACGATCTTCTCTCTGGTGCCAGATGGGGCGAAGCCTCAGGTCCTGTTTGTGAATACGGAAGGCTGCTTCAGCTTCTGTTAGTTGGATGTATGCTCTCCAAAGATCTTCCGGCGTCCAATCCGGGATGTTCGTCCTGAGCAGATAGTGTCCTTCACTGAGACGGGCCCAGTCGATGTACGTATCGTGGATCGTCCATGAGAGGTCGAGCTTCCCATCAAGTTCTTTGACATCGATATCGAAAAGCGGAGAGGCTCGGTTGTAGCGTTCGAGCAACCGGCCGATACGACGATGAGA
>Ga0080064_1000449_pt1 | contig 109619 bp, 118 predicted proteins | sample Subgrocontami54m_FD_69260 | JGI IMG/M metagenome (GOLD analysis project Ga0080064, IMG submission 69260) | Subsurface groundwater microbial communities from S. Glens Falls, New York, USA - GMW46 contaminated, 5.4 m (SPADES assembly) (version 2) ...
TCCGCAAATTCCTCCGGCGAATTGCCGACCGGGAAATAGTCGGCGTCCGCGAGATATGCGCGCACTTCCGGCATGGCCAGCGCTTTCACGACCTCCGCGTTCATGCGGCGCACGATCTCGGCGGGCACACCGGCCGGGAACCACATGCCGTGCCAGCAGGTAACGTTAAATCCGTTCAGTCCCGTTTCCTGAACGGTCGGCACCTCGGGCAGCGTCGGTATGCGCCGCGGACCGGCGATGCCGAGCGCGCGCAGGCGGCCGTTCTCGACATACGGTCGCCCGACCGACGGGCTCACAAACATCAATTCGATATGCCCGCCGACGACGTCGGCAAAGGCGGGTGGGTTGCCCTTGTAGGCCACGTGCGTGAGCTGAATGCCCGCCATCGAGGCAAACACTGCGGCAGTGACATGCTGCGGGCTGCCGACGCCGGCTGAGGCGTAATTGAGCTGGCCCGGCCGGGCTTTGGCGAGCGCGATCAACTCCTTTACCGAGCGCGCCGGAACCGAGGGGTGGAGGACCAGCAGATTTCCGGAGGTCACGTCGAGTTGAGTGATCGGAGCAAAGTCGGCTATGGGGTCGAACGGCAGTTTGTTGTAAAAGGACGCATTTGACGAGTACGCACAGTTGTGGACCAGCATCGTGTAGCCGTCGCGCGGCGCCTTGGCGACGAAGTCGGTGCCTATCGTACCGCTCGCGCCAGCGCGATTCTCGATCACAAACGGCTGGCCCATAGCCTCGTGAAGGCGCTGCGTGAATACGCGAGTAAGGACTTCGACCGGCCCGCCGGCGGGAAATGGCGCGATCACCCGGATCGGCTTGGCGGGATAGCCGGAGATCTGCGCATAGGCCGCGCCCGGAAGCAAAACGGCGGCGATGAGCGCTGCGCCTATCCCGCGGATTACACGACACACTGGAACACCAGACTCGACGAATCTTTGCATTGAGATTTCCATGTCCACTCCTCCTAAAGCGTTACAAGATTCCAGAGGTAACCCCGGGGGCGGGGAAGTCATCGGCTTACTGGAAACGGTGGATTGGCGGATCAATCCCATGCTCCGCTAGCCAAGATATCCGATTATCCGCCACCACAGGTAATCGAGCGGCAGCAACACGGCGATACTGAAAATCAGCATCGGCAGCGACAGGCGCAGCATGGTCGCGTAAGAGATGCCCGCGACCTGCATGCCGACCACAACCGGCGGCACCTGATGCGGAAGGATCATGGTCGAAAAGCCTACCGCCATCGTCATCAGCGTCGCCTTGAGCGGCCAGCCGGTCACTTGCGCGAAATGTTCGGCGAGCGGCGCCAGCACCGCCGGCTGGGACGGATTGGTGGTGAAAAGCCCGGCAAAGGTGGCGAGCAGCGACAACGTGACAAAATTGCCGAAGTCGGCACCCGCAGCGAGCGGCAACACGCCTTCGAGCGCCTTGCCCAGCGCGTCGCTCAAGCCGCTTTGCTGAACCGTCAGGCCCAGCCCGAGCGTTGCGCCGACATAAAAATACGGGCCGAAGTTCACGCTGTTGAACCCGGAAAACGGCAAAACGCCGATGCGCGGCATGAAGCACGCAGTGCCCGCGGCGAGTGCAATCCATCCCGCTTTGATGCCGTGCAGAAAATCGGTTGCCCAAAGCGCCAAGGCTGCGATCAGAATTACGGCCATGCGTTTCTGCTCGGGCGTAAGCGGCGGAGTCTCACGCGGCACTGGGACCTGCCGGACTTCGGCGCGGAACAGCCAGCACACGAACACAATGATAGTAAGACCTTTCAAAATGCCCATCACCGGAAACTGCACCCACAGGTACTCGGCGTAAATGAGCTGCACGCCGTAGAGCGTTTCGGCTGTGCCCGCCAGCACCAGATTGGGCGCATTGGCAGGCAGGATCGCGGTGCCGCACTGGTAAGTGGTCATGATCGCAGCGAGGCAGATGCCGTTATAGCCGACGCTGCCGCGTTCGAAACCGGCGCGCTGCGCCACCGCCACGAGGATAGGGATCAGCAGCAGCACGCGACCCACCGTGGCCGGCATCAGGAATGCCAGAGCGATCGAGACGATAACGATGGCCGCAATGAGCTGCCGGTAGGACTGCGTATAGCGATCGAACAGCGCGCCGGCGATACGCTGCGCGAGCCCGGTGCGGTGAACAGCCTCCGCCAGAATCAGCCCGCCGAGCACGAGCCACAGGGTCGCCGAGGCAAATCCCGAGAACACGACCTGCGCCGGCGCCACGGCCAGCACCATTGCCAGCAGGAAAAACAGAAACCCGGTGATATGCTCGGGCAGCGCGCCGCTCGCCCACAACCCGACCGTGAACACCAGCAGTGCCGCGGCGTGCATGGTGGTCACCGTCATCCCCTGCGGCGGCGGCAACAGAAAAATTACCGCTGCGCCGACGCCGACCAGCGCGGCAAAGAATGTGGACAATCGCGGCATTTATTTGAACTTTGCGGCGAGCGCCTCCGCGCCGCGCGCGAGCATGCCGACATCGGCGGCAACCGCGACGAACAGATAACCCAGATCGAGGCAGCGCCTGCCATCGGCTTCGCCGACCAGGATGCCGGGCGCTTTGCCGGCGGCGCGAATTTTTTTAGCGGCGTGCTCCATTACCTTCCACACTTCGGGATGCTGCCAGTTGCCGAGATAGCCCATGTCAGCGGACAAGTCGTTGGGCCCGATGAATACGCCGTCCACGCCATCAACCGCCGCGATGGCGTCGATGTTCGCCATCGCCTTGCGCGTCTCAACCTGCACCAGCAGGCACAGCTCGTCCTGCGCGCGCTTGAAATAGTCCTTGATGCGGCCATAGCCGGCGGCTCGCGTGGAACCGGCGACCCCGCGCACGCCGTGTGGCGGATAGCGTGTATAGGCAACCGCATTTTTCGCCTCCTCGGCGCTTTGCACGTACGGCAGCAGCAGCGTCTGGGCACCGATATCGAGAAAGCGCTTGATCATCACCATGTCGTTCCATGGCACGCGCACGACCGGCGCCGCCGTTCCGCCCTGCATCGCGTGCAGCTGATTTTGCACCATCGGCAATTCATTGGGCGAATGCTCGGTGTCGAGCAGTACCCAGTCGATGCCGGAATGCGACAGTATCTCGGCGACGATGTGCGAGGACAACGAGCTCCAGATGCCGATCTGCGGCTGGCCCGCCTTGAGCGCGCGCTTGAAATTATTGACTGGAAGTTCCATTTTGGTTTTCCCTTCGGGTTTGTGTGAATGCCGCTACAAGCGGCCTCAAAAATACGCGCAACCAAATCCCTTCCCTCATCCCCGGCCCTTCTCCCGGGGGGAGAAGGGAGCAGGTCTTCCCTCTCCCCCCGGGAGAGGGAACGAGGGTGAGGGAAAAAGCTTCGCACAATGCAGATGCCACCATTTTTGAGATAGCTTCTAGTGTATTTCCGGATCGGGCGTCGCAGCACCCGCATGCAGGAAATCGAAATCGCAGCCCTCGTTCGCCTGCGTGATGTGCTTTTCATACAGCGCGCCGAAGCCGCGCGAGTAATGCGGCGCGGGCTGCCGCCACGCCGCGCGGCGCCTGGCGAGCTCGGCAGCGCCGACTTTCAGCTCGAGCTTGCGCGCCGCGACATCGAGTTCGATCAGATCGCCGTCCCTGACTAGCGCGAGCGGCCCGCCGATGTGCGATTCCGGCGCGACGTGCAGCACGCACGCGCCGTACGAGGTGCCGCTCATGCGCGCATCCGAAATGCGCACCATGTCGCGCACGCCCCTGGCAAGCAGCTTCTTCGGGATCGGCAGTTGTCCCCACTCCGGCATGCCGGGCCCGCCGAGCGGCCCCGCACTTTGCAGCACGATCACGCAGTTTTCGTCGATGTCGAGGCGATCGTCGTCGATGCGCGCCGCCATGTCGTTGTAGTTGCTGAACACTACCGCGCGGCCGGTATGCTTGAGCAGGCGGGGCTCCGCGGCTGTCGGTTTGATCACCGCCCCGTCGGGAGCAAGGTTGCCGCGCAGCACCGCAAGTCCGCCGCTGGCAGCGAGCGGATTGTCACGCGGGCGAATCACGTCGGCGTTGTAAACCTTCGCGCCGTCGAGGTTCTCCCCGAGCGTCCTGCCGTTGACCGTCAGGCACTCGAGATTGAGCAGATCGCGGATCCCGGCGAGCAAGGCGCGCAAGCCGCCAGCATAGTAAAAATCTTCCATCAGATACTTCTGACCCGCGGGTCGCACGTTGGCAAGCACCGGCGTGCCGCGCGCGAGTTCGTCGAAGCGGTCGAGCGTAAGACTGATGCCGGCGCGCCCCGCCATCGCAATCAGGTGAATAACGGCGTTGGTCGAGCCCGACAGTGCCTGCGTGGTCACGATCGCATTGTCGAACGACTGCGTGCATAGAAAGTCGCCCGGCTTCAGATCCTCCCACACCATCTCGACGCTGCGTCGCCCGGTGTGGCTCGCCATGCGCGAGTGACTGGAATCGGCCGCCGGGATCGACGCCGCGCCCGGCAGCGTGAAACCGAGCGCTTCGGCGGCCGAAGTCATGGTCGAGGCGGTGCCCATCGTCATGCAATGCCCCGGCGAACGCGCGATGCCCTCCTCGACTTCGCGCCACTCGTCCTCGGTGATGTTGCCGGCGCGCAACTCTGCCCAGTACTTCCAGGTGTCGGTGCCGGAGCCAAGCGGCTCGCCGTGCCAGTTGCCGCGCAGCATCGGCCCCGCCGGCATGAAGATAGCGGGCAGGTTCATGCTGGTCGCCCCCATCAGGAGCGCCGGTGTGGTCTTGTCGCAGCCCCCCATCAGCACCGCGCCGTCGACCGGATACGAGCGCAGCAACTCCTCGGTTTCCATCGCGAGCATATTGCGATACATCATGGTCGTGGGCTTCATGAACGGCTCGGCGAGCGTGACCGCCGGCATCTCGAGTGGAAAACCTCCCGCCTGCCAGATGCCGCGCTTCACTTCCTCGGCGCGGCTGCGAAAGTGCGCATGGCACGGGTTGATGTCGCTCCAGGTGTTGACGATCGCGATTACCGGCTTGCCGGCAAAATCCTCGCGTGCGAAACCGGTCTGCAGCGCACGCGAGCGGTGGCCGAAGGCGCGCAAGTCCTTTGCGCCAAACCAGCGATGGCTGCGCAATTCTTCCGGCCGCTTGCGTTGATGTGCCATTGAAGGAAAATCCCTGTTTTGAATGCGTGAGGGAGTGAAGGGATAGTGCCGAGATTATGCAGTATGCGCTCGCGGTGCGGCAAGCATTCCGCGCGGCGTGATTGGTGTATCATTCGCGCGTAAACTCGCAATAATCCGCTACTCTGGAGACCAAAAAATGACCCAGCGCATCAAAGGCGTGTTGTCGCCTGTCGTCACGCCGTTCAAAACCGATCTCAGTCCCGATCCCCAGCGCTTCACCGCGCATTGCCGCTGGCTGCTTTCGCAGAATTGCGGGCTTGCCGTATTCGGCACCAACAGCGAGGCAAATTCGCTGGCTGCCGAAGAACGCATGTCGCTGCTCGACGGGCTGGTCGCTGCGGGACTCGACACCTCGCGCATGATGCCGGGAACCGGCTGCAACTCGATCACTGAGACCGTACGGCTCACCGCGCACGCGGTCAAGCACGGCTGCGCGGGTGTACTGATGCTGCCGCCGTTCTACTACAAGGGCGTGAGCGAGGAAGGGCTCTACCGGCATTTCAGCGAGATCGTGCAGCGCATCGGCGACTCGCGGCTCAGGATTTATCTCTATCACATCCCGCCGGTGGCGGTGGTCGGCATTACGACCGGATTGGTCGAGCGCCTGCTCAAAGCCTACCCGGCCGCGATCGCCGGCATGAAAGACAGCTCGGGCGACTGGAGCAACACCAAAACCTTCCTCGACGCATTCGCGAAGTCGGGGTTCGACGTGTTCGCCGGCAGCGAATCATTCCTGCTCGCGAACATGAGAAACGGCGGCGCCGGCTGCATTTCCGCCACCGCTAACGTCAATCCGGCGGCAATCCACAGGCTCTATACCGAATGGAAAAACGCCGATGCCGACGAGCAGCAGGCCCGGCTCAATGTTGTGCGCAATACGATCGAAAAGAAATACGTGATGATTCCGGCGCTCAAGCAGACAACTGCGATATACGCCGGCGATCCGGCGTGGGCCAAGGTGCGCCCGCCGCTGGTCGAACTCACCGGCGAGCAGGCAAAATCACTTGCAGCGGAATTGAAGCACATCGGCTTCACGATGCCGGGATTGAAACGCGCGGAAGCTGCCGTCACGGCCTGACACCCCGCGCCAGCGTCAAAGCGTAACGCCGCTCGCCTCCTCCCAATAGCGCGCGATCTGGGTCTGATCGCGCGTGCCGCCGAGTTTTTCGCACGCAGCCGCCCATAGTTCCGCGGTTTTTTCCGCGAGCGGGGCCGCGGCACCTACGCTCTTCGCCGTCTCGACCGCGATTCTCACGTCCTTGGCGATGAACTGCATTGCCATGCCGGTGCCATATTTGTGCGTCAGCACATGCGGCACGACTTTCTTGACCACCGGGTGCTGGTGGCCATTGCACATCGCGTCGATCGCATCGGCCATCACCCGGCTATCGAGCCCGAATTTGCGGCCGATCACCATGGCCTCGATGGTGTTGATCAATGCGCAGGCGTTGATGTAGTTGGCGAGCGACTTCAGCGCGTGCCCGCTGCCGGCCGCACCACACCGGAATAGTCTGCGTCCCATTGCCTCGAACAGCGGCAAGCAGCGCTCGACCACCTCCGGCGGGCCGCCTGCCATGATGTCCAGCGTCGCGTCCCGCGCGAATACCACGCCACCCATCACCGGCGCGTCGACGTAATCGATGCCACACGGCGCAAGCTCCGCGCCGATCGCTATCGTTCCGGCCGGCGCCGATGAACTCATATCGATCACCACCGTACCTTGCGCAAGACGATCCGCGAGGCCGTCCTCGAACAAAATCTGGCGCACGACCTTGTCATCAGGCACCATGAAAATCACCGCGTCAGCCCCGCGTCCGGCGGCGGCAAGCGTCATGGCGGTCCTGCCGCCATGTTCGGCCGCGAAGGCGCGCAGCGCTTCTTCGCGAGCATCGAACGCAGTGACATCAAAGCCCTTCTTCACGAGCTGCCCCGCCATCGGGCCGCCCATGTTGCCGACGCCGATGAAACCGATCTTTTTGATGGGATTCACTGCTCGCGCCTCCCGGGCTTTCACGCCGATGCGTCGGCCTTGAGCCCCGCCTGCTCGATGCCGTGGACGCAGCACGCCTCGTCTTCCTCACCGGTGCCGCCGCTCGCGCCGGCCGCCCCGAGAATATTGCCCTGTGCGTCCTTGATCAGCGCGGCGCCGGTCTGCGGCAGGAATTTGCCCTTGGCCGTCGCAGCGAGTGTCATCATGAAGCCCGGATTGTCCTTGGCGCGCCTGGCAAGCGCCCGGCTCGAGCAGCTCATCGCGACCGCGCCCCAGGCCTTGCCGAGCGCAATATCGATGCGGAACATGCTTGCCTTGTCCTCGCGCTGTGCCGCGACGATGTTGCCGCTCCCGTCGAGCACGACGACCGCAAGCGGTTTTATTTTCATTTCGCGCGCCTTGACGAGTGTGCCTTCGATGATGGCGTTGGCTTGCTTGAGTGTGATTCCGGTCATCTATTCCCCATGTAGTTTTCGTTGTGTCGGCTGAAAAACCTGATAAGAGCGGAAGGAAACGCCACTAACGACCGCGCGCAAAAGTGCGCGGACTATACAAGCCGTTCACCTGCACTGTCAAATTCGCACGACGCGGGTAGAATACAAATACAAAAAACGACTTTGGGGAGCCGCCATGCGCCGGTTACTTGGCATCGCAATTTTATCACTGGTAATTTCCACCCCGGCGCTGGCACAAGCGCCCGCCGCCCGCCCGCTGCAGGCGATCAGCGTCATCACCTTTGCCGGCGGCTTCAATCTGCCGGCGTGGGTTGCCGAGCGCCAGGGCTTTTTCGCCAGGCACGGCGTCGCCGTCAAACTGAGCTTCACGCCCAGTTCGGCCTTCCTGATGTCGAACCTCATAGACGGCAAGTACGACATCGGTATTTTCGGGATCGACAACCTGGTCGCATATCAGGAAGGCCGGGGCGAGGGGAAATTCACGGGCACACCGAATCTCGTCTCGTTCATGGGCCTCAATTCCTGCTTCCTGCACCTGATCGGCACGCCGGATGTAAAAACGATCACCGATCCGATGAAATACGTCGATCCGGGCTTGTATCAAAAGGCGTTCGGCTCGAAATAACCGGGAGTCCGTCCTTTGACTGACGAATTACACCACCTGACCATCGCTGAGGCAGCGCGACTCATACGCTCGCGCAAACTGTCGCCGGTCGAATATACCGACGCGCTGCTCGCCCGCATTGCGGCGCTCGAGCCTCAGCTCAACGCATTCGTCACCGTCACTGCCGATCTGGCGCGACGCCAGGCACGCGAGGCCGAGGCTGAAATCATGACGGGACGCTACCGTGGCCCGCTGCACGGCATACCGTTTGCGCTGAAGGACATCTACAACACCAAGGGCATACTCACCTCCGGCGGCTCCCGGGTCTGCCTCGACAACATCCCGGATAGCGATGCGACCACCACGCGCAAACTCGGCGATGCCGGTGCGGTGCTGCTCGGCAAGCTGCAAACGCACGAGTTCGCGCACGGCGGGCCGTCGTTCGACCTGCCGTGGCCGCCGGCGCGCAATCCGTGGCATCTCGAACATTTCACCGGCGGCTCGTCGAGCGGCTCGGGCGCAGCACTCGCGGCGGGGTTGATACCCGCTTCACTCGGCTCCGACACCGGCGGCTCGATCCGGGGTCCGGCGTCGTACTGCGGCGTGGTGGGACTCATGCCGACCTCCGGTCTGGTAAGCCGTGCCGGCGTGATTCCAAATTCATTCACCTTCGATCACTGCGGGCCGATGACGCGCACGGTGGAAGACTGCGCAATCCTGCTGCAGGCGATCGCGGGTTACGACCCCTTGGACGCAGGCAGCATTGCGCACGACATTCCGGATTACCGCGGCGCGCTCGATGCCGGCGTCAAGGGCCTCAGGATCGGTGTGCTGCGCCACTACTGGGAAAACGATATGCCGGCGCATCCCGATCTCCGGCGCGCGATGGACGCGGCGATCGAAGTCTTCCGCAAACTCGGCGCGCGCATCGAGGATTGCCGCGCGCGGCCGATGCAGGATTCATTCGACACCAAGGTCGTGATCGCGGAGAGCGAGATCTACTCGATCCATTACGACAACCTCAAAGCGCGCCCCGGCGATTTCGGCCGCGACTTTCTCGGCCGCGTCCTGCCTGCGTGCCTGTTCCAGTCCTCGGATTACGTGCAGGCGTCGCGCGAGCACCGCCGCATCATCGCCGCCATGCAGCCGCTTTACGAAAAATACGACGTGTTGGTCACCGCCGGCTTCGGCCCCGCGCCGCGGCTGGATGCGCACAAAACCGTCAACTTCTGGCAGAAAACCAATGTCTTCACGCCCTCGAACGTGGCCGGCGGCCCGTCGCTCGGGCTTCCCAACGGCTTCAGCAACGGGCAGCCGGTGGGAACGAACGGGGGACTGCCGTTGGGCATGCAGATAATCGGGCGGCCGTTCAATGAAGCGGCCGTGCTGCGCGCCGGTCACGCCTACCAGCAGGCGACCGACTGGCACGCCCGCCGCCCGCTGCTCGCGCCGGGGGCGCTACAACCGGCGCTGACCTCCACGGACAATGAGCCGGTCGCGGCCGATCTCGATGCCGCAACGCGTGACTTCGTGTTGCGCACGGCGCAGCGCGCCGGCCTAAAACTTAACGATAATCAAACCGCAATCCTGCTCGAAACCGCGCCCTTCGCGCTGGCGATGGCGGAGCGAGTGCGCAGACCGCGCGAGCGCATGGAGGAACCGGCGCTGGTATTCCGTTTTCCGAGCTGACGCGCCGCACCGGGAAAACGCGGCTGTCAAGAGAACCGTTTTTCGAGTTCTTCGAGCTTGGACATTCCCATCAAATCGTTGAGTTCCTCGAACGAAGCCAGCAGATCGGGGCGGTCGATGACGTTGTTTTTCTCCACCACTTCGTCCATGAACACCTGCATCGCGTTCATCATGCCCTTGAGCGCTGCGGTGGACAGCAGGCGCGGGTAGCTGACCTGCGCAACACCCATCTCCTCGAGCTGTTTGGGTGAAAGCAACGGCGTGGTGTTGCGCGTGCGCATGCCGAGCCCCATGTTGACAACGAGCGGCAGCGGAACGTTGCGCGCCACATTCTCGATATCCTGCGCCGACAGCAATGCATCAGCATAAAGGCAATCGGCGCCGGCCTCGGCATACCGATTCAGACGGCGGATGGCTTCCTCGACCCCCAGCGGGCCGGCTGCGTCGGTGCGCGCCTTGATTACGAAATCGGGATCGATGCGGGCTGCGGCGGCCGCCTTCACCTTCTGCACCATCTCGTCGGCGGAAATCACGGACTTGCCCGCCATGTGGCCGCAGCGCTTGGGCCACACCTGGTCCTCGAACATGACCGCGGCCATGCCGGCTTTTTCGAACGCGCGCGTAACGAAAAAGACGTTGATTGCATTGCCATAGCCGGTGTCGGCGTCGGCCTGCAGCAGCAGGCGGCTGCAGTCGGCAATCCTTCGCGCATTGGCGAGGTTTTCTTCCAGCCCCATGATGCCACGGTCGGCCCAGCCCATGCGGGACTCCGAGGTTCCCGCGCCGGAAATGCTCCCGGACTTGAAACCCATTTGCTCGACCAGCCGCGCGCTGTAGCCGTCGTAGATACCCGGCGCAATGAGAATTTTCGGGGCGCGCAGCAGTTCTTTCAGTTGCCGGCCTGGACTGGACATGATTTTTCCCCGGCCTACTCGGACTTCAGGCCGATTACCCTGATCAGTTTGGTCCACTTCGCAAGATCGTCACGCAAATAGGCAGCGAACTCCTCAGGCGTGTTGCCGACGACTTCGCCGCCGAGCGCGGCAAGCCGCTCGCGAGTATCGGTAGTCGCGATGCCCTGTACGATCAGGGCGTTGAGCCGCGCGATGATGTTGCGCGGCGTCGCTGCGGGAGCCAACACTCCGAACCAACCGCTCGCAGCATATCCCGGCACGCCGGATTCCGCGATCGTCGGCAGATCGGGAACCAGTGGTGATCGTTTCGCGCCGGTCACCGCGAGTGCGCGCAGCCGCCCGGCCTTGACCGGCGGCAGCACGGTATTAAGGTCACCCGACATGAAATGCACCTGCCCCGCCATCAGATCGGCGAGCGCCGGCGCCACACCTTTGTACGGAACGTGGACGGCATCTATTTTTGCGAGCATTTTCAGCAATTCGGTTGCCAGGTGAGTGGTAGCGCCGCTGCCCGAAGACCCGAAGTTGAGCTGCCCCGGCTTCGCACGCGCCAGCGCAATCAGCTCCCTCGCGTTTTTTACCGGCAGCGACGGATGCGCGACCAACACGAACGGCATGCTGGTGACCAGCGTGATCGGCGCGAAATCCCGCACCGGGTCGTACCCCAGCCGCGCCGACAGTCCGGGCTGGATTGCGAGCGGGCCGGCGCTGCCGAGCAGCAGCGTGTGGCCGTCGGGGGCGGCTTTCGCAACAAGTTCGGTGCCGATCGCACCGCCCGCGCCGCCGCGGTTGTCGATGACCAGCGGCTGGCCCAGTGTTTCGTGCAGTTTTTGCCCGACGATCCGTGCAACAAAGTCAGTGCCGCCGCCGGCGGCAAACGGTACGATCATACGCACCGGTTTGCCCGGATAATCCTGCGCCGCGCAAACCGCCGCCCCCAACAGGCCGGCAATAAGCCAGGCCCAACGATTATGCATAGTCATTTTTCCTTCCCGCCTTACCGACTGCGCGCAACGCGATGCCCTTCGGCAATCGCCGGGAAACTCAGCCCGCACGCTTGATCTTCGCTTCCCTGATCACTCTTTTCCATTTCTCCACATCGCGCTTGATGATCGGTTGAAACTGTTGCGGGGGGCCGCCGCCGGGTTCCAGCCCTTCGGACTTTAAACGGCGCTGCATCTCGTCAGTCTGCAGCACTTTTGCGACCTCGCGGTTCCAGCGCGCGACGATATTTTTGGGCAGGCCCTTGGGGCCCCAAATCCCGTACCAATGTATCACCTCGAATCCGGGCACCGTCTCGCCGATGGTCGGCACCTCGGGCAGCAACGGCGAGCGCTTGTCGCTGGTGATCGCCAGCGCGCGTAACCGTCCCGCCTTCACATGCGGAAGGGTCGGAACCATGCTAAGCGCGGAGAGCGGTACTTCGCCCGCAATCAGGGCGTTCAACGCCGGGCCCGAGCCCTTGTAGGGAATGTGGACGAGATTTATTTTGGTTTGCAGCTTTAAATACTCGAACATGAGGTGAGGGACACTGCCGATGCCCACCGAGGCGTAGTTGAGCTTGCCGGGATTCGCCCGGGCATAAGTGACAAGCTCCTCGACGCTTTTTACCGGGATCGAGGGATGCGCCGGCATGATCAATCCCGTGGTGCCGATCAGAACGATAGGCTGGATATCGTTCACGGGATCGTATGACAGCTTTTGAAACGCGGATGTCGCGGTATAACTGCTGGAAACCATGATCAAAGTGTAGCCGTCGGGCTCCGCGCGCACCGTCATCTCGGCGCCTATGGCGCCGCCTGCGCCGGGCCGGTTATCGACCACTACCGTCTGCCCGAGCGCCTCGGACACCGGCACCGCAATCATGCGCCCCAGAATGTCCGTGCCGCCACCGGGCGCAAAGGGAGAAATCAGCCGGATCGGCTTGGACGGATACGCCTGCGCCAACGTTTGCGTGGCAGCGACAGACGCAAGAATAACGCCCACGAGCAACCATGCGGTTTTCATTTCCCCCTCCTCAGAGTTAAAACGTCGGTTGACCGCCACCTGCGCTGACCCGGATTACCCGTTCTCAAGGCGCGGCTCCCGTGACAGCTTCCGTCCTGCACACTCAGCCGTCAAGCCGTGCGCTGAAAGCCGCCCGGGAAAGCCGCTGACGCGGCATTTCATTTGACGATCTGCAGCTTGGGTTTTCCGCCGTTGGAGGGCGGCGTCGAGGTGGGTTCGGACGAGGATGCCGGGGTACCGTCGGCGGATGGCGCGGCCGCGGGCGGGAAAACCAGCCCCTGGCTGTTTTCACGCGCGAAAATGCCAATCACGGCCGTCACCGGAATCGAGCACTCGCGTGACACGCCGCTGAATCGCGCCGCGAACTGGATCATGTCCTCGCCGATGGTCAGCCGGTGCGCCGCATCATGGCTGATATTGAGAACGACCTCGCCATTCTTCACGGACTCCATCGGCACCCGCGTCTGGGCATCGACTTTGACCGACAAGTACGGCGTCAGTCCGCTGTCGCTGCACCATTCGTAAATGGCGCGGATCAGGTAGGGCTTGGTTGAGCGTTCTTTCGGCATGGGCTATTTGCGCATCACTTTTTCCGATGCCGTCAGCGAATCGATGAACGCCGGCCGGCTGAACAGGCGCTCGGCGTATTTCATCAGCGGCGCCGCCTGCTTCGGCAACTGGATGTCGTAGTAGTCGAGCCGCCACAACAGCGGCACGATCGCGACGTCGAGCATCGAGAACTCGTCGCCAAGCATGTACTTCTGCTTGGCGAACACCGCCGCGATCTGCGCCAGATTGTCGCGGATCGCGGCGCGCGATTTGTCGGCGTTGCGCTGGTTGCCGTTCTCCAGGGTCTCGACATGGCTGAACATCTCGTGCTCGAAACGGTACAGGAACAGCCGCGCCCTGGCGCGCATCACCGGATCGGCCGGCATCAATTGCGGGTGCGGAAAGCGGTCATCGATATACTCGTTGATGATGTTCGATTCGTAGAGAATCAGGTCGCGCTCGACCAGCACCGGCACCTGGTTATACGGGTTCATTACCGCCAGGTCTTCCGGCTTGTTGTGCAGATCGACATCGACGATCTGGAAATCCATGCCTTTTTCGTACAGCACGTTGCGGCAGCGCTGGCTGAAAGGACAGGTAGTGCCTGAATAGAGAGTCATCATAATGGTAGGGGTGCCGATAAGTTCGAGGTGGTTGCGGCGTGGGCGAAGTTCGGTCTTTCCCCCTCACGCCTCACGAGTCAATGTACGTCTTTCCAGTACTCTTTCTTCAGCAGATACGCGAAGACAAAAAGGATGCCGAGCAGCAGCAGCACGAAAATACCGATCTGCTCGCGTTCGAGGCGCGCCGGCTCCGCCATGTAGGCCATGTAGTTGACGAGGTCGGCCACCCGCTTGTCGTATTCGAGCGGCGTCAGGGTTCCCGCGCTGCCGGGCTGGATGGTTTTCAGCACCCAGCGCGTCACTTTTTTGCCGTCCTTGTCCTTGCCGCTGATCTCGTCGACCCGCGCCACCGACCTGGCCTGCAGCAGCGCCGCGGCCGCGGCATCGTGCGAGTTGAACTCCTGCACCGCGAGCCGCTGCTGGCCGCTCCATTGCCACAGCGCGTGCGGCATGGCGACGTTATCGAACACCAGGTTGTTCCAGCCGGTCGGTCGCTCCGGATCGCGGTAAAACGCGCGCAAATAAGTGTACATCCACTCGGCGCCGCTGCCGGCTTCCGAGCTGCGCGAGCGCGCCGTCACGGTCAGATCGGGCGGCGGCACGCCGAACCATTCCTTGGCGTCCTTCCTGTCCATCGCCACCTGCATCAGCTCGCCGACCTTGACGCCGGTAAAGATCAGGTTGTCTCTGATCTGGTCATCGGACAAGCCGAGGTCGCGCAGCCGGTTGTAGCGCATGTAGCTCGCGCTATGACAGTTGAGGCAGTAGTTGACGAACACCTGCGCGCCGCGCTGCAGCGATACCAGATCGTTGAGCTTGACCGGCGCTTTCTGCAGCTTCGCGCCATCCGCCGACGCCAGCGCGGCGAGCGGCGTGAGCAGCGCAACCAGAACCGTGGCGCGGGCCAGATTTTTCGCGAATTTCATTACCATGTCACCCTCTCCGGCTCGGGTTTGCATTTATCCAGCGTCGAGTACCACGGCATCAGCAGGAAGAACATGAAGTAGAGCGCCGTGCAAACCTGCGAAATGAGGGTGCTGGTGTCGGTCACCGGCTGCGTGCCGAGGTAGCCGAGCACCACGAACGCGATCACGAATACCGCCAGCGCGATCTTGAATAACGGCCCCTTGTAGCGAATCGACTTGACCGGGCTCAGGTCGAGCCACGGCAGCGGAATGAAGATCATCACCGCCGCGCCCATCAGCACCACGCCCCAGACCTTGGGCTCGAGCACGTAGAAGGCGACCAGCAACGCGGCGCCGGCCGCAACGGTCGCCAGCCTGACGAGGTTGTTGCCGACACTCAGCACGATCAGCGCCACCATGCCGATCACACCGGCGCTCAGCGCCCACATGAAGGTTTCAGTAGTCGCGCGCAGGATCGAGTAATACGGCGTGAAGTACCACAGCGGCGCGATATGCGCCGGCGTGCGCAGCGGGTCGGCCGGGATGAAGTTGTTGTACTCGAGGAAGTAGCCGCCCAGCTCCGGCACGAAGAATACGCCGATCGCGAACACGATCAGGAACACCACCGCGCCGAGCGTGTCCTTGACCGTGTAGTACGGATGGAACGGAATGCCGTCGAGCGGCCGGCCGGCCGCGTCTTTTTTATCCTTGATCTCGATGCCATCGGGATTGTTGGAGCCGACCTCGTGCAGCGCGAGGATGTGCGCGGCGACCAGCCCCAGCAGCACCAGCGGAATCGCGATCACGTGGAACGCGAAGAAGCGGTTCAACGTCGCATCCGACACCACGTAATCGCCGCGGATCCACAGCGCAAGCGTCGGGCCGATCACCGGGATTGCATCGAACAGGTTGACGATCACCTGCGCGCCCCAGTACGACATCTGGCCCCACGGCAGCAGGTAACCGAAGAACGCCTCGGCCATCAGGCACAGGAAAATCAGCATGCCGATGATCCAGACCAGCTCGCGCGGCTTGCGATACGAGCCATAGAGCAGCCCGCGGAACATGTGCAGGTAGACGGCGAGGAAGAACATCGATCCGCCGGTCGAGTGCATGTAACGGATGACCCAGCCGCCCCACACGTCGCGCATGATGTACTCGACCGAGGCGAACGCCTGCGCCGCGTCGGGCTTGTAGAACATGGTGAGGAAAATGCCGGTGACGAGCTGCATCACCAGCACCAGCAGCGCGAGCGAGCCGAAGTAGTACCAGAAATTGAAGTTCTTCGGCGCGTAATACTCGGCCAGGTGCTCCTTCCAGCTCGACACCAGCGGAAAGCGCTGGTCGATCCAGGTCAGCAGGCCGCTTAGTACCCCGCTGAGCGGGCCGGCGCCGGTAATCGTGACAGGTGGTTTTTCGGCAGCGGCCATGCTTACGCCTCCTCGGTATCGACGCCAATCAGGATCCTGCCATCGCTCAGGTACTTGTGCGGCGGGATCTTGAGATTGTCGGGCGCCGGCATGTTCTTGTAGACGCGGCCCGCGAGATCGAACAGCGAGCCGTGGCACGGGCAGTAGAATCCGCCCTCCCAGTTGGCCTCGAACGACTCGGGTCCGGCCTTGAACTTGTCGACCGGCACGCAGCCGAGATGCGAACAGATGCCGACCACCACCAGATATTCCGGCTTGATCGAGCGATGCTCGTTGCGCGCGTACTTGGGCGTGAGATCATCCTTCTTGCGTTCGCTCTTGGGGTCGGCTACCACGCTGTCGAGCTTGGGCAGCGTGTCGAGCATGTCCTTGGCGCGGCGTACCACCCACACCGGCTGGCCGCGCCATTCCACCGTCACCTTGTCGCCGGGGGCGAGCGCGCTGATGTCGACTTCAACCGGCCCGCCCGCCGCCTTGGCGCGCTCCGATGGCAGCATGCTGCCGACGAACGGTACCGCCGCCACTCCCGCCGCAACACCGCCCACCACGCTGGTGGCGGCGACTAGAAAACTCCGTTTCCCTTTATCGACTTCCTGATCGGACATGAGAAATCCCCGCTGGCTTTTGAAAAAAACCGTTATTTTAGCTAAAGGCGCGAAGAAACTTAAGTACAAATTGAAAAAACCCTTGCTTGTCATGGCATTAGGGTGGAATTTGAGGGATAATTGCGGATACTGAAGACATCGCAAAAGCCCCTGCTCGCCGCACAGCCAGGCGGAAGCCGGTGCAATTTAATCCGACCCCTGAACCACGCTTACATTCATCCATCCTCTCATGCGCCGACTCTGGCTCGTTTTTGCCCAAACCACCACCATCTGCCTCGGCATCCTGTTCGTGGTATCCACACTGCGTCCGGAACTGCTGGAGTGGAACAAAAGCCCCGCGGTCGAGGCCGTTGCTGCCGCGAAAATTCCGGCCGACGCGCCCGGCCACAAAATGGCGTCTTTCAGCGACGCCGCCAGAAAAGCGCTGCCGTCGGTGGTCAGCGTATTTACCGGCAAGGACGTAAGCCAGCGGCATCCGTTGATGGATGACCCGGTGTTCCGTTTTTTTTTCGGCGAGCAGTACGGCTCACAGACGCAGCGCATCACCGGACTCGGTTCCGGCGTCATCGTCAGCGATAAAGGCTACGTCCTCACCAACAATCACGTGATCGAGGCCGCCGATGAAATCGAGGTTGCGCTCGCCGACACGCGGCGCGCCAAGGCGCGCGTGGTCGGCACCGATCCTGAAACCGACCTCGCAGTGCTCAAAATCGAACTCAAAAACCTGCCAGCGATCACGTTCGCGCTGTCGGATCAGGCGCGGATTGGCGATGTGGTGCTTGCGATCGGCAATCCTCTGGGTGTCGGACAGACCGTGACCATGGGCATAGTCTCGGCCCTGCACCGCAGTGGGCTGCGCATCAACGCGATCGAGAACTTCATCCAGACCGATGCCGCCATCAACCAGGGAAATTCGGGCGGCGCGCTGATAGACACTTCAGGCAATCTGGTGGGGATCAATACCGCCATCCTGTCGCAAAGCGAGCGCGGCGGCTCGATCGGCATCGGCTTCGCGATACCGTCGGCGCTCGCCAAACAGGTGATGGAACAGGTCATCGCGAGCGGCGTAGTGACGCGCGGCTGGGTCGGCATCGGCGTGCAGGACGTTACGCCCGAGCTCGCCGGGCAGCTCAAGCTGCCCACGGTGAACGGCGCGCTGATTACCGAAATCGTGCGCGGCAGTCCGGCCGACAAGGCGGGTCTCAAGCCCGGCGACCTGCTGGTCGCCGTCGAAAACAATCCGGTCACCGATTACGCGAGCACGCTCAATCTGATTGCGGCGCTCAAGCCCGGCGCCACGACGCGGCTCAAGGTCATCCGCGACAAAAACGAAATCGAGTTCAAAGTCAGCGTCGGCAAGCGGCCAATGCCGCGGCGTGAAGCCAGGTAGCCTTCAGTCTTTTCTCTGCTCCGTCTCGATTTCGTCGCGTCCGGGCTCCGGCAGGGCACCGTCCTGCCCGCTCGGCTGCGGCCTGATCATCAGGTTCGATACCAGGATTCCCAGCTCGTAGAGCAGGCACAGCGGGAACGCGAGCATCAACTGCGACACCACGTCGGGCGGCGTGAAAATGGCCGCGACCACAAACGCGCCGACGATTACGTAGGGGCGGATTTCCTTAAGCTTCGCGACGCTGACCACGCCCATTTTCACCAGCAAAACGACCGCGACCGGAACTTCAAACGTCAGGCCGAATGCGATGAACATGGTTAGCACGAAGGACAGATACTTGTCGATGTCAGTCATCCACGCCACGCCTTCGGGCGCGACCGAAGCCATGAACGTGAATACGACCGGGAACACCAGGAAGTAGGCAAATGACATGCCGGCAAAAAACAGCAGCGAGCTGGTGACCACGAGCGGCACTACCAGCCGCTTTTCATGTGCGTAAAGGCCGGGCGCGACGAACGCCCAGATCTGATACAGCAGGTACGGCATCGCGATCATGATTGCGACCATTCCCGCCACCTTGACCGGCACCAGAAACACGCCGACAACGTCGATTGCAATCATTTGCCCGCCGTGCGGCAGCACCGCGAGCAGCGGCTGCGCAAGCAGCGAGTAGAGGTCTTTCGCCCATGGAAACAGCGCAACAAAGACCACGGCGATTGCGATTACGCAGCGCAACAGCCGGTCGCGCAACTCCACCAAATGGGAAATAAAAGTGTCCTGAGTCATTATGCGCGCCCGCGCGCAATTGTAGGCAGCGCGGCTAGGCCTGCTTGCGCGCAGTCTGGCCCAGGGTAGCGGACCCGGGCGGCGACGGCGCAACGTCGGAAGGATGGGGCGCTGCCTCGACTGCCGGCTGCGCCTGCGCGGCAGTTGACTGCGCCGGCTCCGCATCGCCGGCCGCTTTGGCAACGTCGTTCAGCTGGGATTCGGCGGTGCTGACTTCCCGGCTCACCGACTGTTCGATCGAGCGTGCCGCGTCCTGCACGTCAGACTGCAGTTTGCGCAGCTCGTCGAGCTCCATTTCGCGCGAAATGTCGCTCTTGACGTCGTTGACATAGCGCTGCATGCGCCCGAACAGGTGGCCGAGCGTGCGCGCCACCTTCGGCAGGCGCTCCGGCCCGATGACGATCAACGCAACCAGTGCGATAACGAAAATCTCGGAGAATCCAACGTCAAACATGGGGTGAAGGGTGAAGGGTGAAGGGTGAAGGGTGAAGGGTGAAGGGTGAAGGGTGAAGGGTGAAGGGTCGAATTAGACCAGGTCGAAACCCCGCAGGGGGCGGTTACCCTTCACCCTTCACTCCTTCACCCTTCACGTTTTTGTCTGGGTTTCTTTGCGGGCTTCGCCTTCGATGGTCTGGCCGGCGGCGTGGGAAATCTCGGCTTTCGCCTGCGACTTCTCCTCTTCCGGCTGCTTCATGCCTTCCTTGAATCCTTTCACCGCGCCGCCGAGGTCGGCACCGATGTTGCGCAGCTTTTTGGTACCGAATATAAGCACCACGACCAATAATACGATCAGCCAGTGCCAGATACTGAACGAGCCCATATTTCACTCCTCATGCTGAGTATTCCGGAATTGCTACTTGCGCGAGGCTTTCTCATCGACCCCGGATATTCCTTCCCGACGGCGCAATTCGGACAACACGTCTTCGCTCGTCAAGCCATGCCACGCCAGTAACACCAGGCAGTGAAACCACAAATCCGCGGTTTCACGCACGAGTTGCAGTTTATCACCGTCCGTTGACGCGAGCAGCGTCTCCGCGGATTCCTCCGCGACCTTCCCGAGAATCGCATCGTGTCCCTCGCTGAACAGGCTCGCGACGTACGATTGCGCCGGGTCGGCCTGCCTGCGCGCGGCGATAGTGTCCGACAGGCGCCGCAGTATCGCGTCATCCGTCATGTCTTGTAGATCTCGCGCGGGTCCTTCAGCACCGGATCGGTTTCCTCCCATTGGCCGTCAACCAGCTTACGGAAAAAACAGCTGTGCCGGCCGGTGTGGCAGGCGATGCCGCCGGTCTGCTCGATTTCGAGCAGGACCACGTCTTGATCGCAGTCGAGGCGGATGCTTTTAACTTTCTGTACATGGCCCGATTCCTCGCCCTTGTGCCAGAGCTTCCGGCGCGAGCGCGACCAGTAGTGCGCCTCGCCGGTCTGCGCCGTTCTTCCCAGCGCCTCGCGGTTCATCCAGGCGAGCGTCAGCACGCGACCGCTTGCCACATCCTGTGCCACCGCCGGCACCAGACCGTCCTGCGACCAGTTTACTTCGTCAAGCCAGTTGTCCGACATGTGGTGTCCAACGTCCCTTTGCGACCCCGATTCTACTCCTACCGCCTTACGCCTCCCGCTTCACAGCCTCACCTCAATGCCGCGCTCGGCCATCAGTTGCTTGGCCTGCCGCACGGTGTATTCGCCATAGTGAAAAATGCTCGCCGCAAGCACCGCGTCGGCACCGCCTTGCACGACGCCTTCGACCAGATGCTCGAGGTTGCCGACGCCGCCGCTCGCGATCACGGGAATGTCGAGCATGTCGGAAAAAGCGCGCGTCAACTCGAGATCGAAACCCTGGCGCGTGCCGTCACGGTCCATGCTGGTAAGCAGTATCTCGCCCGCGCCCAACTGCTGCATCCTGCGCCCCCACTCGAGCGCGTCCAGCCCGGTCGGCGTGCGGCCGCCGTGGGTATAGACCTCCCAGCGCGGCGGATATTCGCCCGCCGCGCCGTTCCCGGCATCCTTGTTGCGCGCACGCTTCGCGTCAATCGCAACCACGATGCACTGCGAGCCGTAATGCGCCGTCGCTTCCGCCACCAATTGCGGATTCTGCACCGCCGCAGTGTTGATGCTGACTTTGTCGGCGCCGGCGTTGAGCAGGCGCCGCACATCGGCCACCGCGCGCACGCCGCCACCGACCGTGAGCGGGATGAACACCTGTGCTGCGACCGCCTCGATGATAGGCAGTAACAGGCCGCGGCCGTCGCTGCTCGCGGTAATATCGAGAAACGTCAGTTCGTCGGCGCCCTGCTCGTCGTAACGCGCGGCGATTTCGACGGGATCACCGGCGTCGCGCAGGCCGACGAAGTTGACGCCCTTGACGACGCGGCCGGCGGTAACATCAAGGCACGGGATGATGCGCTTGGCGAGGCCCATGAAATTCGTGCCTCACGCCTCTCGCTTTTTGTCGCTGAGCTTGTCGGCAAGCTTCTGCGCTGCGGCGAAGTCGAGCGTGCCCTGATACACGGCACGGCCGGTAATCGCTCCGATGATGCCCTCGGACTCGACCTTGCACAGAGCCTTGACGTCGTCGAGGTTGGCAATGCCACCGCTGGCGACAACAGGCACCGTCAGCCGGCGCGCGAGTTCGACCGTGGCTTCGATGTTGATGCCGGACAGCATGCCGTCGCGGCCGATGTCGGTGTAGATGATCGCCTCGACACCGTAGTCCTCGAATTTTTTCGCGAGATCAGCCACATCGTGGCCGGTCATTTTCGACCAGCCGTCGACCGCCACCTTGCCTTCCCTGGCGTCGAGCGCAACCATCACGTGGCCGGGAAACGCGATGCACGCATCGTGCAGAAAACCCGGCGTCTTGACCGCGGCGGTACCGATGATCGCATAGCTGATGCCGCTGTCGAGATAGCGCTCGATGGTGTCGAGGTCGCGGATGCCGCCGCCGAGCTGCACCGGTATCCGGGCGCCGATCGCCGTCATGACCGCCTTGATTGCGCTCTCGTTTCTGGGCTTGCCGGCGGCGGCCCCGTTCAGGTCGACCACGTGCAGCCGGCGCGCGCCTTGTTTGACCCAGTGCGCGGCCATCGCGCCGGGATCCTCCGAAAACACCGTGGCGTCTTCCATCACGCCCTGTTTCAGGCGTACGCACTTGCCGTCCTTGAGATCAATCGCCGGGATGATCAGCATGGCGTCCCTACCGGCATCCGTTGCGGTGGGCGCGCGAGCAGCGTCGAGGGCTGCCACTGCGCAAAATTCGCGAGCAGCCGCAGCCCGTCGCTGCCGCTTTTCTCGGGGTGGAACTGCACTGCGAACACATTGTCCCGTGCAATCGCGCACGTAAACTGATGCGGATATTCGCTGGTGCCGGCGTCCAATCCCGGTGCGGCGGTTTCGACATAATAGCTGTGCACGAAATAAAACCGCGACCCGTCCGGGACGCCGTGCCACAGCGGGTGGGCGGCGACCTGCCGTACGCGATTCCAGCCCATGTGCGGTACCTTGAAGCGCGCGCCTCCGGCATCGGCCCTGGCGGTGGCGGAAAAGCGTCTGACCCGGCCCGGCAACACGCCCAGGCCCGCGACATCACCTTCTTCGCTGCGCTCAAACAACATTTGCAGCCCAATGCAAATGCCAAGAAAAGGTTTGCTGCGGGCAGCGCCCAACACCGCCGGGCGCAGGCCGCGCGCGTCCAGCTCGCGCATGCAATCGGGCATCGCGCCCTGGCCGGGAAACACCACGCGCGCCGCGCGCGCCACTTCGGCGGGATCGTCGGTCACGGCAACCTCGAGCCCAGGCGCCACCTGCTCAATCGCTTTGGAGACCGAGCGCAGGTTGCCCATCCCGTAATCAACGACTGCGATGTCCATTCTTAAGGAACCTCTGATTAAATCCGTTTTGGAAAAATATCGTTACTCCGGCGAAAGCCGGAATCCAGATGAAACACCAAACCCGGAAGCAATCTACAAACTACCCTTGGTCGAAGGCACGCCCGTAACGCGGGAATCAAGCTCGATCGCCATCCGCAGCGCGCGTCCGAACGCCTTGAACGCGGTCTCCGCCTGATGGTGCGCATTGTCGCCTTTCAGGTTGTCGACGTGCAATGTGACATGGGCGTGATTGACGAATCCCTGGAAAAACTCGTGCACCAGATCGACGTCGAACTCACCGATGCGCGCGCGCACAAATTCGATCTTGAAATCGAGACCGGGGCGGCCGGAAAGATCGACCACTACCCGCGACAGCGCCTCGTCGAGCGGAACATAGGCATGACCGTAACGGCGTATGCCCTGTTTGTCGCCGAGCGCCTGCGCGAACGCCTGGCCGAGCGTGATGCCGATGTCTTCCACCGTGTGATGCGCGTCGATGTTCAAATCGCCCTTGGCCGAGATTTCGAGATCGAATACGCCGTGACGCGCAACCTGGTCGAGCATGTGATCGAGAAACGGCACCCCGGTATCGAAACTGCCCGTGCCGCTGCCATCGAGCCCGATTCTGACGCGTATCCGCGTTTCTTTGGTGTTGCGCGTGACTTCCGCTGTGCGCTTGGTCATGATCAGGCGGGATCCGGTTGAAAAATAGTCGCAGGCTCAGGGGTTGAGGGTCGCGGTGAGGGCGCTTGTGAACCGCAGGTTTTCATCGGGCGTTCCGACCGTCACGCGCAGGCAATTCGCGAGCAGCGGGTGCGAACCGTGCAGGTTCTTGATCAGAACCCCGCGCTGTTTGAGTCCGGCAAAGACCTGGTCCGCTCCGGTTATCCTGAATAATATGAAATTGGCGTCACTTGCGTAAGCTTCGACCCCGGGCAGGCGCCGCAGTTCAGTTAACACCCGCGTGCGCTCGCGGCATATCGCCGCTGCCTGCGCCGCCAGCACCTGCGGATGTTGCAACACCTCGGCCGCCGCCAGCTGCGTCAGAACGCTCACATTATACGGTAAACGCACTTTGTCAACGTGGTGCAGCCACGCGCTGGAACCGGCAAGCAAACCGAGCCGCAGGCCGGCCAGCCCGAGCTTGGATACGGTGCGCATCACCAGCAGGTTCGGGAATTCGGCAAGCCGCGGCATGAAACTCGCACCGGCGAACGCGTGATAGGCCTCGTCAACGATTACCATGCCGGGCGCGGCCTCGATGATTTGCGCGATCAGCGCCGCGTCGAACAGATTGCCGCTCGGATTGTTGGGGTAGGCGATGAAAACCAGCGCTGGCCGGTGCCGTTCGACCGCAGCGAGAGTGGACGCGGCGTCGATGGCAAATTCGGAGGTGAGCGGGACGCCGACGTAATCCATGCCGGCGAAAGTCGCAATCATGCGGAACATTACGAACGACGGCTCCAGCCCCAGCATCACCGCGCCGGGCTTCGCCACCGCGAGCGCGAGCATCTGAATCAGCTCGTCCGAGCCATTGCCCAGCACCAGCCCCATTGCAGACGGTATCTGCATCGCAACGCGCAGCCGCAACTTCAGATCTCGCGCGCCGGGATCGGGGTAACGATTAAGCGCCGCGTCCGCAACGCGCCCGGCGAGCGCGCGGCGCAACTCCGGCGGCAACGGGTAAGGGTTCTCCATCGCGTCGAGCTTGACCATGCCGTCCGCATCGGGCACGTGGTAAGCGCTCAGCGCGCGGATCTCATCGCGGATGATATCTTCAGGTTTCTTTGGCATTCCGGAAAACTTCTTGCTATTGCCCTTCATTTCATCCGGTATTCGGCGGATTGGGCGTGCGCGGTAAGTCCCTCGCCGCGCGCAAGTTCGGCCGCGATGGCACCGAGCCTGACCGCACCCTGCTTCGAGACCCCGATCAGGCTTGAGCGCTTCTGGAAATCGTAGACGCCGAGCGGCGACGAAAAACGCGCGGTGCCCGAGGTCGGCAGCACGTGATTGGGTCCCGCGCAGTAATCGCCGAGCGCTTCGCAGGTATGGCTGCCGAGGAAGATTGCTCCGGCGTGCCGGATTTTCGCCAGCAGCGGCCCGGGATCGGCAACTGCCAGCTCGAGGTGCTCGGGCGCAATGCGATTGACGAGCACGCATGCCTCGTCGAGATCGCGCACTTCGATCAGCGCGCCGCGCGCCTCTAGCGCGGCCTTGATCACGTCGCGTCGCGGCATGCCGGAGAGCTGCCGCTCGATGCTGGCAGCGACCTGGTCGATAAAGTGCGCATCGGGTGATAGCAGAATTGCCTGCGCCAGTTCGTCATGCTCGGCCTGCGCAAACAGGTCCATCGCGATCCAGTCGGGGTCGGTCGCGCCGTCGCACACCACCAGGATTTCGGAGGGTCCCGCCACCATGTCGATGCCAACCACGCCGAACACGCGGCGCTTGGCCGCAGCGACATAGGCGTTGCCGGGACCGACGATCTTGTCGACCCGCGGCACGCTCCCGGTGCCGTAAGCCAGCGCACCGACCGCCTGCGCGCCGCCGATTCCGAATGCGCGATCGACCCCGACCAGCGCCGCCGCCGCCAGTACCATCTGGTTTTTTTCGCCGCCGGGCGTCGGCACCACCATCACGATTTCGCCCACGCCGGCGACCCGCGCCGGCAGCGCGTTCATGATTACCGACGACGGATAAGCGGCCTTGCCTCCCGGCACGTAAATTCCGACGCGGTCGAGTGCGGTCACCTGCTGGCCGAGGCGCGTGCCATCCTCGTCGGTGTAGCTCCATGACTGCGCGAGTTGCTTTTCGTGATAGGAGCGCACGCGCGCGGCGGCCTGCTCGAGAGCGCTGCGGCGAGCCGCCGGCAACCCCGCCAGCGCGCGCTGCATTTCGTCCCGCGTGAACTCCAGTTCCGCAACGGACGCCGCCGCGACGCGGTCAAAGCGCCGCGTGTACTCGAGCACAGCAGCGTCACCGCGTCGTTTTACATCATCGAGTATGCCCGCCACTGCGGCGTCGACCGCGGGATCCTGCGCGCCTTCGAACGCGAGCAACGCCGACAATTGCGCCTCGAAGCCGTGCGCGCCGGATTTAAGCCGCTTGATCGCGATCATTTAATTTACCGCGCGCCTCAAGGCCGCGAGCACCGGTTGGATGGCCGCGCGCTGCAGTTTGTATGCCGCCTGATTGACGATCAGGCGGGCACTGACCTGCGCAACTTCTTCGACTGCGACGAGGTCGTTGGCTTTAAGCGTGTTACCGGTGCTGACCAGGTCGACGATTGCATCCGCCAGCCCGGTCAGCGGCGCGAGTTCCATCGAGCCATGGAGTTTGATCAAATCGACGTGCACGCCCTTCGCCGCGAAATGTTCGCGTGCGGTTCGCAGGTATTTGGTCGCTACTCGCAACCGCGCGCCCTGGCGCACCGCCTGCCGGTAGTCGAATCCCCGGCGTACCGCGACCATCAGCCGGCAGCGCGCGATCCCGAGATCGAGCGGTTGATAGAGCCCGTTGCCCCCGTGCTCGGCCAGCACGTCGCCTCCGGCGACGCCGAGGTCCGCCGCGCCGTACTGAACATAGGTCGGCACATCGCTCGCGCGAAGAATGACCAGCCGCACGCCGGCACGCGCAGTCGCGATGATCAGCTTGCGCGAAGTGTCGGGATCTTCGGCCGCGGTAATCCCCGCCGCGCCGAGCAGCGGCAGGGTTTCATCAAGAAGACGCCCTTTCGACAGGGCAATGCTTATCATGAGAATCTGCGCGGCGGATCAAAAATTCATTTTACCGCAAAGAACTTCCACTCTCTTCTATCCTCTCCATCCTGCGCTAACGTACGCGGCGCACGCGTGCGCCGAGGCTTGAAAGTTTTTCCTCGATCGCTTCATAGCCGCGATCGAGATGGTAGACGCGCTCGATCGTGGTTTCGCCGCGCGCAATCAGCCCCGCCAGCACCAGGCTCGCAGACGCACGCAGATCGGTCGCCATCACGGTGGCGCCGTCGAGATATTCGGTGCCCGCGACCACCGCAGTATTGCCTTCGACTTCGATCCGCGCGCCGAGCCGGCGCAATTCCTGCACATGCATGAAACGGTTTTCGAATATGGTTTCGGTAATCACCGCAGTGCCGCGCGCAATGCTGTTCAACGCCATGAACTGCGCCTGCATGTCGGTTGGAAAACCCGGATACGGGGCCGTGCACAGATCCACCGCGCGCGGCGCGCCGTCCATGCCAAGACTGATCCAGTCGTCTCCGCACTTGATGTGCGCGCCGGCCTCGCGCAGCTTGCCGATTACCGCGTCCAGTATGCCCTCGTGCGTGCCGCGCAAACGGATTTCCCCGCCGGTCGCCGCGGCCGCGGTGAGAAAAGTCCCGGTTTCTATGCGGTCCGGCATCACGCGGTAGTGCGCGCTCTTCAGCCGCGGCACGCCGGAGATGCGGATCACGCCGCTGCCCGCGCCGCTGATCCGGGCGCCCATCGCGTTCAGGCAGTTTGCGAGATCGACGACCTCGGGTTCGCGCGCGGCATTCTCGATTATGGTCTCGCCGGACGCGAGCGTCGCCGCCATCATGATGTTTTCGGTGCCGGTGACCGTCACCAGGTCCATGACGATGCGCGCGCCCCTGAGACCGGCCGCGCGCGCATGCATGTATCCATGCTCGATATCGATGGTCGCGCCCATCGCCTGCAGCGCCTTGATGTGCTGATCGACCGGCCGTAAACCGATCGCACAGCCGCCGGGCAGCGATACGCGCGCTTCGCCGCAGCGCGCGATGAGCGGCCCCAGCACCAGCACCGAGGCGCGCATGGTCTTCACCATATCGTAGGGTGCGACCGGTCGCGTGAGCGCGGAGGCATTGAGCTCCACTAGCCCTTCGTCGGTGGCCACCTTGACCCCCATCTGCGCCAGCAGTGCGAGCATGGTCGTTACGTCGTGCAGGCGCGGCACGTTGCCAATGCGCAACGGCTCCTCGCTCAGGATCGAAGCACACAGGATCGGCAGCGCCGCATTCTTGGCGCCTGAAATTGGCACTTCGCCGGCAAGCGGCACACCGCCTTCGATCAGCAGTTTATCCATGTCGCGGACGCGTCAGGCCTGGCGTTGCGCCCAGTCTTCCGGAGTCAGCGTCTGCATTGACAGCGCGTGGATCTCCTCGCGCATGCGCTCGCCGAGCGCGCCATAGACGAGCTGGTGCTGCTGTACCTTGAGCCTGCCGCGGAATGCCGCACTCACGACGACGGCCTCGAAATGTTGGCCGTCGCCGGCCACCTCGACATGCTCGCAGGCAAGCCCCGCTTCTATGGTTTGTTTGATTTCGTCAGGTGTCATTTCAATGACCTTAGTAATTGGTGATTGGTAGCCACATCAGTGGCGCAGCTTGTAACCGGTCCTGATCATCCACAGGGTAAGCCATGATAAGGCCAGCAGACACGCCGCCACTATCGCCGCGCTCAGCCACGGCGAGACATCACCGGCACCGAAGAAACCGTAGCGGAAACCATCGACCATGTAAAAAAACGGGTTCAGGTGCGTGAGGGCCTGCGCGAGCGGCGGCAGCGAGTGGATCGAATAAAACACCCCCGACAGGAACGTCAGCGGCAGAATGAGGAAATTCTGAAACGCCGCCAACTGGTCGATTTTCTCCGATTGCATGCCGGCGATAATTCCGAGCACGCCCATGATGCCGCTGCCAAGCAGCGCAAACGCCAGCACCCACAGCGGACGCTCAAAGCGCAGTTCGACGAACCACGCGGTGAACAGCAGCACCCCCGCGCCGCACACCAGGCCGCGAGCCACCGCAGCGAGCAGGTAGGCGAAAAAGAACTCGCGGTACGACAGAGGCGGCAGCAGCACGAATACGATGTTGCCCGTCATTTTCGATTGCATCAGGCTGGAACTCGAATTGGCGAATGCGTTCTGCAGTACCGACATCATCGCCAATCCCGGCACCAGGAACGCGGTGTATGCGATGCCGGGATACGGCTCGATCGTGTTGCGCAGCGTGTGGCCGAACACCATCAGAAACAGCAGTGCGGTCAGCACCGGCGCGAGCACCGTCTGCACTTTGACTTTCCAGAAGCGCAGCCACTCCTTGTAGAACAGTGTGTAGAAACCGGTCATTGTTTATTCATGATCTTCACGAACACTTCTTCAAGATCGGGCTGCATCACTTCCATCTCCTGCACCTTGGCGCCGGCCGCGCGCAGCGCAGCCATCACGTGTTCCACCTCGCCGTAATCCTGCAGGGCGAGCAGGAAACCGGCTTCGCTCTCCCGCGCGAGCAGCGGTTTGAGCACTGCGGGCAGGTGATGGGGCGCCAGCTTCAGGTTTACGTAACAGCCGGGAAAAAGCTTGAGCAGGTTCTGCGTCGTGTCGTAGGCGACGACTTCGCCCTGCTTCAGCATCGCAATGCGGCCGCACAGCGCCTCCGCTTCCTCGAGGTAATGCGTGGTGAGCACTATGGTATGCCCATCCCGGTTCAGGCGCCGGATAAACTGCCACAGCGACCGGCGCAGCTCGACGTCGACCCCGGCGGTGGGCTCATCGAGCACGACCACCGGCGGCTTGTGCACCAGCGCCTGTCCGATCAGTACGCGGCGCTTCATTCCGCCCGAAAGCTGGCGCATGTTGGTGTCGGCTTTTCCGGTGAGATCGAGATAGTGCAGCAACTCGTCGATCCAGGCATGGTTGTCGCGAATGCCGTAGTAACCGGATTGTATGGTGAGGGTTTCGCGCACCGTGAAAAACGGATCGAACACGAGTTCCTGCGGCACCACGCCGAGCGCACGCCGCGCCTGGAGATAGGCGGCGGCCACGTCATGCCCCATGACCCGGACGCTGCCATTGGTTGCAATCGCGAGGCCCGCAAGGATGCTGATCAGCGTCGTCTTGCCGGCGCCGTTGGGGCCGAGCAGGCCGAAGAATTCGCCCTGCGCGATTTCCAGGCTGACACCGGCAAGCGCCTGCAGCTCGCCGTAGCGTTTGCCTACCTGTTCGATCTGGATCGCGGGAACCATTAAATTCAGTGAAGGGTGAAGGGTGAAGGGAAAAAAACCCCTCTCCCCCACCACTGGGGGAGAGGGCCGGGGTGAGGGGGATCACTCATTCACCCTTCACTGCTCTTTGCCCCTTCACCCCTCGGCGATCAGCTCAGTCACGCCGTAGAGCTCCGCCAGGCTTTTCAGGCTTGCCGGCAGGGCGCGAAACGAGATTTGCAGATTTTTCCGCTGTGCGGCGCGGCGCCATTCGAACAGCAGGCTCAGCGCCGTGGAATCCACTTCGGTGACCGCGGCAAGATCGACCACGAGATCGCCCTCACCCAACTGCTGTTTGCCGGCCTCGCACATCGCCGCAGCGTTGGCGACGGTGAGTGCCCCGCTCACGCGCAGCAGGTTGCCGTCGCGTTCGATCATTTCCGGGCAGGCGACGGGGCAAGCGTTTTGTTCTTGCTGGCAAGCATCGCGATCAGCCCGTCGACGCCCGACTTCCGGATTTCGCTGCTGAATGAGCTGCGGTAATTCTGCACCAGACTCACGCCCGCAATCGTGACGTCATATACCTTCCAGCCGGCATCGGATTTCTCCATGCTGTAATTGACATCGACCGGCTCGGCGCCGCCGCTTTGCCTGATCAGCGAGTAGACCACCACTTCGGTATCACCGGGCTGCTGCTTGAGCGGTTTGTATTCAATCACCTGGTTACGATACTGGGTGAATACGCTGGTGTAGGTGTGCATCAGCAGCGTGCGAAATTCATTGACCAGGCTTTGCTGCTGCGCGCTGGCGGCCTGGCGCCACGGCGCGCCGACCGCCAGCCGGGTCATCCGCGTGAAATTGAAATGCGGCAGCACCTTTGCTTCCACCAATGCGGAAACTTTTTGAGTGTTGCCGGACTGGATGTCCGGGTCGGCGCGAACGATCGCCACCACCTCGTCGGTTACTTTCTTGGCCAGTGCGTCAGGCGCCATGTCCGCCGCCTGCGCCAATGCCGCCATCCACCCAACCGCCCCCAGCATGCAACCCGATATCAACCTGTTCACCGAAAATCCTTCACGCTTGAATTCCGCGATTATACCGCGGCCTTATTTGGCGCCGCCTTCAGCTGCCTTGCCGAACAGAAACTGGCTGATCAGCTTCTCCAGCACGACCGCCGACTGCGTAAGCTTGACCGTATCACCGTCAGCGAGCACCGCGTCTTCGGCGCCACCGTCCAGCCCGATATACTGCTCGCCGAGCAATCCCGCGGTCAGCACCGCCGCCGAGACGTCCTTGGAAAACTTGTAGCGCTTCTGAATATCCATCACCACATTCGCCATGTATTTCTCATTGTCGAACGTAATGTCGGTGACCCGGCCGACGACCACGCCGGAGCTTTTCACCGGCGCCCGCGGCTTGAGGCCGCCGACGTTGCCGAATTGCGCTGTCAGCCGGTAGGTGTCGGTGAAACTGCCTATGTCGCCGACCTTGAGCGCAAGTATTGTCAGCGCCGCGAGACCCGCAACGACAAACAGTCCAACCCAGAGATCGAGTGTCGAACGTTCCATCAAATCCCCCGAAACATGAATGCGGTCAGGATAAAGTCCAAACCGAGTATTGCCAGCGACGAGGTGACCACGGTGCGCGTAGTGGCGCCCGAAACGCCCTCGGCCGTCGGCTGTGCGTCATAACCCTCGAACAGAGCGATCCAGGTCACGACAATGCCGAACGCGACGCTTTTGATCACGCCGTTCACTATGTCCTCGCGGAAGTCCACCGCGCTTTGCATTTGCGACCAGAACGATCCCTGGTCAACCCCGATCACCACCACGCCGACCAGATAGCCGCCGTAGACTCCCATCGCGCTGAATATCGCCGCCAGGAGCGGCATCGAGATCAATCCGGCCCAGAAACGCGGCGCCACCACCCGCGCAATCGGGTCCACCGCCATCATTTCCATCGCCGACAGTTGTTCGGTGGCTTTCATCAAGCCGATCTCGGCGGTCATCGCCGAGCCGGCGCGGCTCGCGAACAACAACGCCGATACCACCGGCCCCAGTTCGCGCACCAGCGAAAGCGCGACCAGCACCCCGAGCGCGGACTCGGAGCCGTAGATCTTGAGGGTTTGAAACCCCTGGAATCCGAGCACCATGCCGACAAACAATCCCGACACCAGGATGATGATCAGCGACAGCACGCCGCTAAAGTAAAGCTCCCGCACGATCAGGCGCGGACGGCGAAAGCAGGTTCCCGAGTGCGCGAGCGTCAGCGCTAAAAAGCGGGTGGCGTAGCCCAGGCGCAGCACGCTGTCGATCGCCTGGTGGCCGATGTGGCGGACGTTGATGATGGCGCCACGATTAAACAAGATCCAACTCCTTGCTGAAATTCTTGCTCGGGTACTGAAACGCGACCGGGCCGTCCGCCTCGCCCCACACGAACTGATGCACCAGCGGATCCTTCGAGGCCCGCATTTCATCGGGCGTGCCGTGCGCGACAATTACGCCGCCCGACAGGTAATAGACGTAATCGACGATATCGAGCGCTTCCTGCACGTCGTGCGTGACCACGATGGTAGTCGAGCCGAGCACGTCGTTCAACTTCCGCACCAGATTGCGGATCACGCCGAGCGATATCGGATCAAGCCCGGTAAACGGTTCATCGTACATGATCAGCATCGGGTCGAGCGCGATCGCGCGTGCCAGCGCCACGCGCCGCGCCATGCCGCCCGACAACTCCGACGGCATCAGTCGGTGCGCGCCGCGCAGGCCCACCGCGTGCAGCTTCATCATCACGATATCGCGGATCATCGTTTCCGGCAAATCGGTATGCTCGCGCATCTGGAACGCAACATTGTCGAATACCGACAAGTCGGTGAACAAAGCACCGAACTGAAACAGCATCCCCATGCGCCGCCGCAGCCGGTACAGTCCCTTGCGATCGAGCCGGCACGTCGAGTGGCCGTCCACCGTCACTCGCCCCCGCTGCGGCTTCAATGTCGCCGCAATCAGACGCAACAGCGTGGTCTTGCCCGATCCGCTGCCGCCGATGATGGCCGTCACCTTGCCGCGGGGAATGGCCATTTCGATCCCGGTCAGGACCGGACGCCGCCGGTCATACGAATAGCTGACGCCGCTGACTTCCACCAGGTTTTCGGCTGTCACAGTCAGGAGAGCGCTCTCGCAAAAATGGTTGATTTTAAACCAGTCGGTCAAGTTACCACAATTCTGCCCGGCGTCCGGTCCGACCGCTACCGCACCGGGAAGCACAGGATGCGGGGCTATGCTATAAGATGGGTACCCGCGTCGTTGGTTCAGCCCATCGTTGGTTCAGCCCATGTCCGAGATTGCACTGCGTTTTTCCGGTATCGCCAAGAACTATGGCCGCGCGGCCGTGCTGCACGACGTATCGTTCGAAATTGCCAGCGGCGAATTTTTCGGCCTGGTCGGCATCAACGGCGCGGGCAAAACCACACTGCTCAAATGCCTGCTCGATTTTTGCGGCGCCGACGGCGGCGGCATTGAAATTTTCGGCACGCCACACCATCTGACGGTAGCGCGCCGGCGGCTCGCATTTTTGCCCGAGCGCTTCAATCCGCCCTATTACCTGACCGGCGAGGATTTCATCCGCTACGTGCTCGAAATGCACGCGACCGGCTATGATCGCGGCAATGCCGAGCGCATGCTGCGCGCGCTCGATCTTGACAAGGCGGCGCTCAGCCTGCCGGTGCGCGCCTACTCCAAGGGCATGACGCAGAAACTCGGCCTCGCGGCATGCTTTCTGAGCGACAAGGATCTGTGTGTGCTCGACGAGCCCACCAGCGGCCTTGATCCCAAGGCGCGCGCGCTGCTCAAGTCACAGCTGCGCGAGCTGAAGCAACGGGGACGCACGGTATTTTTTACTTCGCATGCGCTGGCCGACGTGGCGGAAGTGTGCGACCGCATGGCGGTGATGCACGCGGGCCGATTGCGCTTTGCCGGCACGCCCGCAGCGCTGTGTCGGCAGTTCGCCACCGGCGATCTCGAGCAGGCGTTCCTGCGCTGCATCGAAGCCTCGTTGCAGCCGGCCTGAAAGCAGCGTCCCCGGCATTTGCAGCCATCATGGTCAGGCCCGAAACCATCTGGCAAAATTATAAGTCAGCATCCTGAGAAACCACTTGGAAAAGCCCCAGGTCAAGCCGGATTTGCTGTTCGTCGATGACGATCCGCTCATCAGCGACACGCTGAACTTCGTGCTGAGCCGCGATTTCAGCGTGCACACCGCCGCGTCACGTGCACAGGCCGGACATCTGCTGCGCCAGTTCGACCATCCGCCGCAACTGGCGCTGATCGACCTCGGCCTGCCGCCGACGCCGCACCGTCCCGACGAAGGATTCAAGCTGGTCAATGAACTGATCGCCTACTCGCCGAGCATCAAGATCGTGGTGCTGACGGGACAGAACGATGAAACCAACGCGCGGCATGCGCGCTCGCTGGGCGCGATCGAGTTCGTCACCAAGCCGTGCGATCCCGGCCGGATCAGGGAGCTGCTGTTCAAGGCGTTGCAGATCAGTGACGCCGAAATCAGGGTCCACGCGGCGGGCATCAGCGGGATGATCGGCCAAAGCCTGCTGATTGAAAAGCTGCGCCAGCAGATCGGCCAGTACGCGAATGCGCCTTTCCCGGTTTTAATCGAGGGCGAATCAGGCAGCGGTAAGGAGCTGGTAGCCGCCTCGCTGCACTCCGACAGCCCGCGCGCCTCCCGGCCTTTCTTTGCCTTGAACTGCGCCGCGATTTCCCCGACGCTGGTGGAGCCGACGCTGTTCGGCTACAGCAAAGGCTCGTTCACCGGCGCCACCGCCTCGAGGGCAGGCTACTTCGAGGACGCCCGGGACGGCACGCTGTTTCTCGACGAAATCGGCGAACTGCCGCTCGATCTGCAGGCCAAGCTGCTGCGTGTGCTCGAAAACGGTCAATTCCAGCGCGTCGGCGAAACCCTGAGCCGCGTCAGCAGCGCACGCGTCATCGCCGCGACCAACCGCGACTTGCGCCAGGAGATTCGCAGTGGCCGATTCCGCGCCGATCTCTACCACCGATTGTCGGTGTTCACCATCGCCGTGCCGCCGCTGCGCGAACTGGGTGACGACAAACTGCTGCTGCTCACCCACTTCCGCGATTTCTACGCGCTCCAGGCACAAGTCAAGCCGTTCATTCTCGCGCCGCGGGCGATGGATCAGTGGCTCGAATACGGGTTTCCCGGCAACGTGCGCGAGTTGCGCAATATTGTGATCCGGCTCACCACCAAGTACGCGGGCCAGGAAGTCGATTCCGAGCAGCTGCGGGCCGAACTCGACGTGGAAAACGTGCCGACCGAATTGCCCGGCCTGTCCCTCGGTCAGGATTTCAGGTCGGTGCAGGAATCGGCCAGGAAACACCTGCAGATCGAGAAAAACTTCAATCTCGATTACACGTTGCAGCAGTGGGAGAAAAGCTATGTCGATGCGGCGCTGATGATCACCCAGGGTAACCTGTCGCAGGCAGCCAAGCTGCTGGGTATCCACCGCACCACGCTCTACAGCCGCATGCGGAACTATGGCGGAACGCCGCAGAACTCAACGGAATGAAGCACGCCAGCTAATATGTATTACGAATATTTCGGGCTCACCGGCCCGCCGTTTCGCATCACGCCCGATACCGAAGTTTTCTTCGGCGGCGGCAATCGCGGCCCGATACTCGAAGCACTGATTTACGCCATTGTGCAGGGCGAAGGCATCGTCAAGGTCACCGGCGAGGTCGGCAGCGGCAAGACCATGCTGTGCAAGATGCTGCAGTCGCGGTTGCCGGAAAATGTCGAGACCGTTTATCTTGCCAATCCCAGCGTGGCCCCCGGGGAAATCCTGCACGCGATCGCGCTCGATCTGCAGCTCAAGCCGCCGCGCAACGCCACCCATCTCGAGGTAATGCAAATGCTGCATTCCCACCTGCTCGAATGCCACGCGCGCGGCAAGCAGGTGGTGATGTTCGTCGAGGAATCGCAAAGCATGCCGCTCGCCACGCTCGAGGAAATGCGCCTGCTGTCGAATCTCGAAACCTCGCGCAGCAAGCTGCTGCAGATCGTGCTGTTCGGCCAGCCGGAGTTCGAGGACAATCTCAGGCAACCGAACATTCGTCAGCTGCGCGAGCGTATCACTCATGGTTTCCGCCTGAGTCCGCTCACGCCCGGGGAGATCCGCGATTACCTCGATTTCCGCGTGCGCGCCGCCGGCTACCGCGGTCCGCAGTTGTTCCCGCCCGCGGTCATCAAGGCCATTGCCAGGGCCTCGGCCGGGCTGACCCGGCGCGTCAACCTGATTGCCGATAAGACACTGCTCGCCGCGTATTCGGAAAACACCCACACCCTCGTGCCCGATCACGTCAAGACCGCGGTGCGCGAGTGCGAATTCAGCAACAACAAGCCGCTGTGGCGGCGGCTCGGGCTTGGCCCCGGGCTCGCAATGTCGCTGTTCGTGCTCGGCATCGGCCTTGGCATCGAAATCTACGCGATGTTTCTGGTCTATAGTGACACCGGCCCGCCAGCCACCGCCGCGCGGGCGCAACCGATTGCAATTTCGCCCGCCCCTGCTGCCCCTCCCTCCGCAGCCGCGCGGCCGCCCGCGACAATAGTTGTTGCCCCAACTTCCACCCCGTCTCCCGCGGCGGCGACCCCAACCGCCGTCGGCGCGACACCGCAAGCGGCCGCGGAAAAAAAGGCCGCGCCGGCACCACCGGAAAAACCGGCTGCAATACAACAGGCAAGCGCAACTCACGAAATCGCGAACGGCGTGGGCGCACTCGAAGCGCGGCTCGCCGCGACCCAAAAATGGCTGGCGCGGCAGGACAAAAACACATACAGTATCCAACTGCTTGGAACGGCAGACCCGCGGCAGTTGCAGGAGCACCTGAACACCATCGGCAATTTAGTTGAGAACAGCGAGATTTTTGTGTACCTTACCGTTGCGAATCAGAAACCTTCGCTGACCGTTCTGTACGGGGCCTTCAATGATCGCCGCGCCGCGCTCGAAGCGCTCGCCAAATTGCCGGCGCCGCTGAAGGTTAACCAGCCGATATTACGGACGGTTCAGGGTATACGCGACGAGATCGCCCATCGCCCGTCATCCTGAAACCAGCCGCGCACGAACGGAACTTGCCGAAATTGCGAAAGCCCGATAACTTGCAGCATCGCCGACTACAGGAAAAGCACACCATGGTTGCAAGCCCAGCTTCCGGTCGCGCGGTTAGCGAGACCCTCTGTCGCGCGCGCGACGGACACGCGGCCGCGCGCGTCGCCTTTATCGCCTGCGCGCTCACGCTGGCGTTGCCGCTTGCCGGCTGCTACCAGCGCTCGGAACTGCTGCCGCAATCCGAGGGGCACATCACGGCGCCGGCGCCGCAACCTGCGCTGTCGGATGTGCCGCCGCCGGTGCGCGTCAGCAGCTTCGTGCCCGAACCCAGGCCGGCGGTCCGGCTGCCGACTTACAGCGTGGTGGTAAACGAGGTCCCGGTGAAAGAGTTGTTGCTGGCGTTGGCCCGCGACACCAGGCAAAACATCGACATCCACCCCGCGTTGCAGGGACTGGTCAGCCTCAATGCCATCGACGAAACACTGCCGGCCATCCTCGACCGCCTCACCAGGCAGGTCAACCTGCGTTACCGCCAGGAAGGCACTACGCTGGCGGTGACGCCGGACTCGCCCTACCTCAAGATTTACCGGGTCGATTACGTCAACATGACGCGCGACACCAATTCGAGCATAGGCGTCTCCGGTCAGATCGGGGTGGCGGCCGGCGGCACCACGACGGGCGGCGCGGGAACGAACGCCTCGCAGACCAGCGTGCAGACGAAGACGAAAAGCGGCGATTTCTGGGATCTCCTGCGCGACAACATCCGTGCCATCCTGAATTCGACGCGCCAGCAGAGCCAGACCGCGGAAGCCCGGGCGGAGCGCGCGGCAACAATACGACAGGAACAGGAATTTCAGATCAGGCAGCTCGATGCGGCCAGCCGCGCCGGCGCGGGCGCGCAAGGACTGGCCAGCGCGGTAATGGCTCCCGGCGGCTCTCTGCAGCCATCTTCGCTCGTGCCCGACGATGTTGCGGTCAACCCGGTGGCGGGCTCGGTGAGCGTGATGGCCACCGAACGGCAGCACGCGTTGATCCAGCAGTTCATCGACAATGTGACCGTGGCAGCACAGCGCCAGGTGCTGATCGAAGCCACCATCGTCGAAGTGCGCCTGTCCGACCGCTACCGCGCGGGAGTCGACTGGAGCCGGCTCGCGGTGAGCGGCGGAATCACGTTTAATCAATCGCTGCTCGGCGGCAATCTCGGCACCGCGCCCAACTTCACCATCGGTTACGCCAACCCCACTTCACCGGTCGGCAACCTTGCCGCGGCCATCCGGCTGCTCGACCAGTTCGGCAACACGCGCGTGCTGTCCAGCCCCAAGCTGATGGCGATCAACAACCAGACCGCCCTGCTCAAGGTCGTCGATAACGTCGTTTATTTCTCGCTTTCAGCCACCACCACCGCTTCGGCCAACGCTCCCGCCGTCACCACCTTCACCTCCACGGCGCAGACCGTGCCGGTTGGCGTAATCATGGGCATCACCGCACAGATCAACGAGAATGGACAGGTGACGATGACGGTGAGACCGTCGATTTCGCGCATCCTGAGCTTTATCAACGATCCCAATCCGGACCTGGCGCGGGCGGGCGTCACCAACCCGGTGCCGCAGATTCAGACCCGCGAAATGGAATCGGTGCTGCAGGTCGGAAGCGGGCAGACCGTGATCCTCGGCGGGCTGATGCAGGACGACGTCGAGCGCACGCGCGATTCCATACCCGGGCTGGGCAGTCTGCCGAGAGCGGGCGACCTGTTTGCTTACCGCGACGAAAACCAGCGCAAAACCGAGCTCGTCATCTTTTTGCGCCCGACGGTCGTCACCAACCCTACACTGGGAAGCGACGAGCTGAAATTCCTGCAGCGCTTCCTGCCGCAGCAAGGCGGGGCGCAGAATGAATCCCATCCCGGCTTGAGATCCGGCGCGATTAAATGAGTTTGCTGACCAAGGCCCTGGACAAGGCCGCCAAGGAGCGCGCGGAAGCCAATGGGAGTAATACCGCGGCGCCGCACGCCGGCGGCGCGACCCGCTCCGAGCTTGCACTCGAGCCGCTCGCGGCGCAGCAAGGAGCGGCCCCTGGAGCAGCACTGCGCTCCGCCCCGCCACCCGACCGGCAGGCAAGCGCGGCCGACCCGGCCGACCCGGCCGCCCAACGACGCGGACCGGCGCAGGCCGCTGCCATAATTCAGGCAGGCCGGCACAATACCGGCAGCGGCGTAAGCGCCTATCTGCGCGAACATTTGCTGGTCGTATTCGGCGTCACCGCCGCCTTGTTCCTGATCGGGCTTGGCAGTTATGTTTATCTGCAGATGAACCATCCCGGCCTGCGGATGCGGGTACCGGCGCCTGCTGCGGCACCGGTCGCCTCACCACCGGTGTCGCCCGTCGCAACGGCGCCGGACGGGACGGCACCCGCGCCCACCGCGGGCAGCGCTGCATCCGCTGGCGCGCAGCCGCTGGTTCCGCTGACGACGTTGCTCTCGCCGCTGCTGCAGGAAAGCGCCGCCGGGCCCCGGCCAGCGCCCAGTCCTCCCGCCGCAAAGAAGAGCCCCACGGCGGATGGTGCGGCTGCGGCACGTGCTGCGGCGCCTGCCCCGACGGCTGCACCGACCGCGGTGCGCGATACCATCAAGGTGAGCCCGGGCGGTGACGCGCGGCCGACCATCCACCCGCTGCTCGCCCAGGCCTACGCGGCGCTCAACGCCAATGATCTCGAGTCCTCACAGTGGATTTACCGCCGGTTGCTGGCAAGCGAACCGGAAAACCTCGATGCGCTGCTCGGACTTGCTGCGATCGCCACGCGTCAGGGCGACCCCGCGCAGGCATCGCGGTATTACCAGAAAGTGCTCGAACTCGATCCGCGCAACGCACCGGCGCAGGCCGCGCTGATCGGCATGTTCGGCCGCATTGATCCGCTCGCTGCCGAATCACGTCTCAAGCAGTTGATAGAGCGCGCCCCGTCGGGCTATCTTTACTTTACGCTCGGCAACGTTTATGCCGACGCGAGCCGTTGGCCGGAGGCGCAGCAGGCCTATTTCCAGGCCCACCATCTGCAATCCGACAACCCCGACTACGCCTATAATCTCGCGGTAGCGCTCGATCGCATCGGCCAGGTCCGGCCGGCACTCAACTTTTACCGGCGCGCGCTGCAACTTGCAGCAACACGGGACCGCAACAACTTCAGCACCGCTGCCGCCCAGGAGCGCATCAGCAGGCTCGAAAAAGTTATGGAGTAACGATGAGTTTATCGGGGGCAAGCCCCCTCCCACAGTCCTATCCAAATTTTTGTGGGAGCCGGCTTGCCGACGAATCGCGAGGTCTTGTGCGCGATCCGGCTTTATCGGGAGCGCACCGTCTCCCGCAGTCCGATCCAGAATTTTCAGGTTGAATCCGGATGGTTGAACAACGCAAAAAGCTGCGTCTAGGCGAACTGTTGGTCCAGCAGGGGCTGCTCACTACCGATCAGCTCGGCATCGCGCTCGCCGAGCAGAAGCAAAGCGGCCTTCCGGTCGGCCGCCAACTGGTCCGCCTCGGCTTCATCACCGAAGCCGCGATCCGCGACATCATGGCGCGCACCGTCGGCCAGGAATCGATCGACTTCACGCAGGTCGTGGCCGACCCCGAGGCGCTGAAACTGGTGCCGCAGGATTTCGCGCGCCGCCATCGCCTGCTGCCGATCGCCTATGACGCGGATAAGCGCGAGCTCAGCATCGCCACCACCGAAATCTTCAACGTCGTCGCGCTGGACCAGTTGCGGGCGGCGCTCGGAACCGGCATCGAAATCAAGACCCATCTCGCCGGCGAAGCGCAGCTCGAAGATTACATCGACCAGTTCTACGGCTATGAGCTGTCAGTCGACGGAATTCTGCAGGAGATCGAGACCGGCGAGATCGATTATGGCAGCTTGCAGGGCGGCGGCGCCGAATACACGCAGCCGATGGTGCGGCTGGTCAATGCGCTGCTGGTCGACGCGGTAAAGCGCGGCGCTTCCGATATCCACTTCGAGCCGGAATACGCGTTTCTGCGCATCCGCTACCGCATTGACGGCGTGCTGGAAACCGTGCGCAGCCTGCACAAAACCTACATGGCGGGCATCACGGTGCGCATCAAGGTGATCAGCACCATGAACATCGCCGAGACGCGCGCGGCCCAGGACGGGCGCCTGTCGCTGACACTGAACGGACGGCCGATCGACTTCCGGGTCTCGACCCATCCGACCATCCACGGCGAGAATATCGTGCTGCGGATACTCGACCGCGAGAAATCGATCATCAGCCTCGACAAGCTGGATCTCGCCCGGCCGACGCTCGCCAAACTGCACCTGATGCTGGCGCGCCCCGAGGGCATTCTGATCGTGACCGGCCCCACCGGCAGCGGCAAGACCACCACGCTGTATTCGCTGCTGGCGCAGCTCAACGACGAGACCGTCAACATCATGACTCTCGAGGATCCGGTCGAGTACCCGGTGACGCTGATGCGCCAGACCTCGGTCAACGAGGCGGTTCGCATGGATTTCGCCAACGGCATCCGTTCGATGATGCGGCAGGACCCGGACATCATACTTTGCGGCGAAATCCGCGATCACGATACCGCTGAAATGGCGTTCCGCGCCGCGATGACCGGGCACCAGGTGTTCTCGACGCTGCACACCAATTCCGCGCTCGGCGCGTTTCCGCGCCTGCTCGACATCGGCATTCAGCCCGACATCATGGCCGGCAACATCATCGGCATCATCGCGCAGCGTCTGGTGCGGGTGCTGTGCAAGTACTGCCGGGGAGCCTACGAGCCGACGCCGGAAGAACGCCAGATACTCGGCACGGCGGCTGAACACATCACTCACATCTACCGCCCGGTCGGCTGCCCCAAATGCAACCACAAGGGCTACAAGGGCCGCAGTTCGGTGATGGAGATATTGTTGATGGATAACGACATGGACGAACTGGTGGCACGGCGCGCGACCGCGAAAGAGCTGCGCGCCGCGGCGCACACCAAGAACTTCCGGTCGCTCGCCGAGGAAGGCATCGCGCGCGTACTCGAAGGCGTCACCAGCCTGTCTGAAGTTTCGCGCGCGGTCGATTTGACCAGCCGCTTTGCCTGATTCACGACCATGCCATCGTTCATGTACAAAGCGGTCGACAAGAACGGGGGCACCGCGCGCGGCGCACTCGAGGCGGTGAACGAGGTCGATCTCGAATTACGGCTGCGCCACATGGGCCTCGACCTGATCACGTTCCGCGAGGTCGAGAAATCCACCGGCGGAATCGGCGGCGGCAGCATCACGCGCCGCGACCTGATCACGTTTTGTCTCGACATGGAGCAGCTTTCGCGCTCCGGCATTCCGCTGATCGAGGGCGTCACCGACCTGCGCGATTCGATCGACAATCCGCGTTTTCGCGAAGTGCTGACGGCGCTGATCGAGGACATGGAAGGCGGGCGCACGCTGTCGCAGACCATGGCGCAGCACCCGCGCGTGTTCGACATGGTGTTCCTGAGCCTGATTCGCGCCGGCGAACAGGCCGGGAGACTGACCGAGGTATTCGAGAATCTCGGGACCACGCTCAAATGGCAGGATGAGATCGCCGCGCAGACCAAGCGCCTGCTGATGTATCCGGCGCTGGTGCTGGTGGTGGTGAGCGCGGTATCGGTATTCATGCTGATGTTCCTGGTGCCGCAGGTGTCGCAGCTCCTGAAAAGCATGGGCCTCGCGCTGCCGATTCAGACCCGCGTGCTGATTCATGTCTCCAACTTCGTCATCGACTACTGGCCGATCGTGTTCGGCGTGCCGTTGATGTTTGCTGTGGCGGCAGTGGTCCTGATACACCGGAACCTGAAGGCGAGGTTCTGGTGGGACTACACCCAACTGCACCTGCCGGTGGTCGGTCCCATCCTGCAGAAAATCATTCTGTCGCGTTTCACCAATTATTTCGCGCTGATGTACCGCTCCGGCATTACCGTCCTCGACGCGATCAAGACTTCCGAGGACATCGTCGGTAACCGCGTGATCGCCGATGGCCTGATCCGCGCCGGGCAGCAGATCAATTCCGGCGGGACCCTGACCGAGGCATTCCGCAACCTCGGCATGTTCCCGGCGCTGGTGATCCGCATGATGCGCGTCGGCGAAACCACCGGCGCGCTCGATACTGCGCTTCTCAACGTCACCTATTTTTACAATCGCGACGTCAAGGATGCGATCGACAAGGGTCTTGCCCTGCTCGGACCGGCGCTCACCATCGTGCTCGGCGGCATGCTGATCGTGATCATGTGGTCGGTGCTGGGCCCGGTCTATGATATTCTCGGTAAAATCAAATTCTGAGCGGCACATCCCGGTCCTGACATGGCGAACAAGTTCCTGATCGCGGTATCCGCCAGACAGGTCAGCGCGTCGCACTGGCTGGGCGAGCGACTTGCCGGGTGCGACATCTTCCCCTACAGCGAAGACGGCCTGAGCGCGTTCAAGGACTATCTGGCGAAAAGCCACAAACAGCCGGTATACATGGTGGTGGACGCGGTGGAGGAAGATTACCGCGTGGAGTCGCTGCCCCACAGCTACGGCAGCGACCGCACCGAGATGGTCAACCGCAAGCTCAAGCAGCATTACCGGAACTCGCCGTATTGCAGCGCGCAGTTGATTGACCGGGATACCGGCAAGCGCCGCGATGACCGCTACCTTTTATGCGGGCTCACCAATCCGGGCCTGATCGCGGCATGGGTGCTGGCGGTAACCGAGCGCGAATTGCCGCTGGCCGGAATTTACCTGCTGCCGACCGTCAGCCAGAGGCTGGTAGAGAAGCTGCAGATCAAGCAAACCAATCTGCTGCTGGTGGCGATCAACAGTTCGGGCCTGCGCCTGACGTTCTTCCGTGATCAGAAGCTGCGCGTAAGCCGGCTGGCACGCATCGACAGCACCAGCCCGCAGGCCAACAAGAGCTACGCCGAGGAGATCTCGAACACGCGTCTCTACCTGCACGCGCTGCGCATCATGCCGCTTGACGAGCAATTGTCGGTGATGATCATCGACAGCGACGACTCGCTGACCGAGCTCGCAGCCGGCATCGCACGCGACAGCCCGACCATCGATTGTCGCCGCCTGGGACGGCAGGAAATCGTCGATTCGCTCGGCATTTCGGCGCCGGCCCTCGATTCCTCGGCCGACGCGTTATACCTGCACCTGCTCGGAATGCACCCGCCGGGCAGCAATCTCGCCCCGCCCAGTGTCACGCTCGGCTACCGCCTGCACCGGGCGCGCCGCGGCATCAGCCTGTTTACCGCGGCTACCGCCTTCGCCATCACCGTGTGGAGCGCGTTCAACTGGTATCAGATTATCGACACCAACATCGAGATCAAGAATGACACCGAAAACGCGGCGCGTCAGACCGCGCAGTTGCAATTGCAGTATCTCGAAACGACGCGGCAGTTTCCGGAGACGCCGACTTCCGCCGAAAACATGGAGCGCGCGGTCCAGGTAGCGCAGAAATTCGGCGCCACCACGCGCTCGCCCGAAGCCTTGCTGGCGGTCGTCGGCGAGGCACTCGACCGCAATCCCGCCATCACGCTGCGTCGCCTCGGCTGGAAATACGGGCGCGTTGATTCCGATCCGGACTTCGGAAAATCGGCCAGACCCGCGGCGTCAGCCCCGACCGACGGCCCGCGCCGGCAACACAGCCTGATCGATGGGGAAGTGTATCCGTTCGAGGGCGATTACCGGGCCGCGAACGCAACCATCAAGCGCTTCATCGATACGCTGGCGAAGCAGCCCAGGGTCGCCGAGGTCAAGCTGGTCAAGGCGCCGCTCAACGTCAATCCCGGCCTCACGCTGTCCGGCAACACCACCGAGAGCCGCGAAATCGGCAAGGCGGAATTCAAGTTGCTGCTGGTGCTTAAACAGACGCCATGATCGCAATTGTACTGCGCGCGCTGAAAATTCCGCTGATCTTGCTGGTCGCGGTGATGGCGATCGGCGCCGGCGCGCTTTACTACATCGACTTCACGCTGCAAGTTGCGAACGTCAGGCTGGCGCGGCAACAGGGCCTGTTGCGCGATGCGCGCGCACGGCTGCAAAAGGTCGGCGAAGAACGCGAAACCATCGTGCGTTATCTCGACAACTACCTGAACCTGCAGCGGCTTGGTTTCATCGGTGATGAGCAGCGTGTCAATTGGCTGGGCGGATTACGCATCGCCAATCGCGAGACGCAGCTCTACGGCGTCAACTACCAGATCAGCGCGCAACAGCCTTATCCGTACGCGGCTGAACTCGATCCCGGCCCGTTGGAGCTGTATCAATCGGTGATGAAGATCAGCCTGGGGCTGCTGCACGAGGGCGATCTGATGCGGTTTCTGGGCACGCTCGCCCGGCAGGGCCTTGGCGTATTCGCGGTCAACCAATGCTCGCTGGAGCATCTCGTCAGCGGCGGCGGCAACCAGCCCAACCTGCGCGCCGAGTGCGAACTTGCGTGGATCACGCTGCGGCCGAAGGCTGTGGAAGACAAGAAATCATGACATCGCGACTCGCGGCGGCAATCGTTCTGACCGTGAGCTTCGGCAGCGCCGCGGCAGCCGAATACGGCCGCCTGTTTTTCACTCCGGCGCAGCGCGCTGCGCTGGATAACCTGCGCGAATTGAGTCTGCGCCGCCCGGCGGCCGCCACCGAATCCAAGGAACCGGAGCAGCCGCAGCAGCAGCACATGCGCGTCGACGGCGTGCTGCGGCGCAGCGACGGCAAAAGCACGGTATGGCTCAATAACCGCGCCATCAGCTCGGATCAGAAAAGCAGTCTCAATATCTCGCTTGGCAAAAACGACAACCGCGTGAAAATCACGGTCCCGCAAAGCAGCCAAAGCATCGAACTCAAGGTCGGCCAGACGGTCGAAATCATGAGCGGCGCCATCGAGGAGGGCTATGCGCGGCGCACACCTCCCAAACCTGTGGCAAAGGAAAAAGTTAAACCCGACGGCGAAAATAGTGCATCGGGTGTGCCAAAAGTCACACCATCTCCGGCTTCCCGGCCGGTAGAATCCACAGCGACCACCAAAGACGGAACGCGGACTGGCGACGGCAACGCGCCGAAGGGTTTGCGCCCGGATAGCGGGCCTGCACCAAAGTAGGCGTGGGCAAGCCGGCTTGCCGGCAATTCCGGATTTTGTGGGAGCCGGCTTGCCGGTGATTTGCGTTGGATGCTTTATCGAGATAATGCGTGCCCCAAGGAGGGGCCCATGATGATGACCCATAAACAAAGTTTGCGTCGGATCGTGCGGCAACGAGGCCAAACGTTGATATTGATGCTGCTGCTGCTCAGCGTGGCGGTTGGCGCGGCGCTGTTCAGCTATTACAGATCGAACAAGATCACCCTCGACTACGATCAAAAGACGACCGAGGCTTTGGCCCAGGCCAAGGCGGCGCTGATCGGTTACGCCGTGAGCAGGGACAATATTGACGGCACTGCGCGGCCGGGAGAATTCCCTTGCCCCGATACCAAGGCCCTGACGGACCCCAACTACGGCACTCAGGACGGGAGTTGCACCGCCGGCAGGCTCGGCCGCATTCCGTGGAAAACGCTCGGCATCCCTGAGCCGAAGGATGCGAGCGGAGAAACGTTGTGGTACGCGGTGGCCGACCGGTTCCGCCCGACGTCCACTCAAATTATCAACAGCGACACACCCGGCAGTATCACGGTGTATGCCAGCGATGGCACGACCCTGCTCGCCGATTCGACGAATCAGAATCCCAAAGCGGCGGCAGTGGTGCTGTTCGCGCCGGGGCCGGCGCTCGGCTCTCAAATACGCGATGCCACCAGCGCGGCGTGCACGACCTCCGCCAGCTCGCCCGTCGCAAGGAATCGGTGCGCCGCCAACTACCTCGAGACCAGCGCGGGCAGAAACAACGCGACCACCAACGGGCCGTTCATCGCCGGCGCGCACTCCGGCGACTACAACGACCGGGTGCTCTACATCACCACGGCGGAATTTATCCCGAACGTGGAACAACGCGTTGCCCAGGAACTGACGACGGCGCTTCAGGCACACTACAACGCGAATGCTCATTTCCCGTTCGCCGCGGCCTATAACGACACGAGCGGAAACTGCGTGAAGAACCTGAGACGCGGGCGCGTGCCGGCTGCCGCCGGCAACTGCAACTCGATGAGTAACTGGGATGTCAGCCTGCTGCCACCCTGGTTCTGGAACAACCGGTGGTGGCAGGTCATGTATTACGCCGTCTCGCCTGATTACGGCAAGAAGGGCGCTGGTGGTGATGATGACGATGACGATGACGATAAAGATAAAGATAAAGACCGTGGTCGTCATAACAGTAATCTCGACTGCGGCGGCGGCTGCCTGACGGTTGACGGCAATACCGCGATTTCCGCGCTGTTCTTCACGCCGGGAACGCCGCGCGGGACGATCAGCCGCCCGAGCAACAATCTCGCGGACTACCTGGAAGACGCGCAAAACCAAGATGGCTGGGGCGGAGGGGCGAACGACATTTACGTGACACCCACCGCAAAAACGTTTGATCGAGACCGCATTTACACTCTTGCAGGCGGTATGTCGCCGGTGCAGTGCACCAACAATGCGACCAAATTGCTGAGAAAAGCGCCATGCGGAAAAAAGGACGGTGAGGTCCATTCCCAATGTGAAAAGGCGGCCGCCAACCTGCAGGTATGTTCCTGTGCCGCGGCGGCAACGACCTTGGTGACCGCGCCCTGCACCAGCAGCCTCGCTTCATCGCAATGCCAGACTGCGATGGACTTGTTGCGCACGTCATGCGGCGCGACCGGCAACGATGATGATAAAGATAAAGATAAATAAGCGGCCAGCGGTCACGGCCTTGTCGCCGGCAGCGGCAAGGCCGGACGCAAATCGGCGGCAAGCCGGCTCCAACAGCGAAGTGGTTTGAAACTTTCGTTTCCCCGGCTCGAACGGCCGCACCTCGTGCTGTTCCTGGCGGGCGCGGCGCTCGCTGTCGCCCAGTTCGTCATGGTGCGCGACTTCGTCACCGTGCTCTACGGCGAGGAGGTCGTGATCGTGCTGGTGACGGCGGCCTTTTTCGCGGGGCTTTCGGCGGGTTATGCGCTCGCGCTGCGGCTGCCGCGCCGGGCGTTCGAGTGGCTGCTCGTCGCCTCCCTTTTCCTGCACCTGAGCTTTCCGTTCTCGTACCGCTATCTCGCGGCGTGGTTCGCCTGGCTCAATCTCGGCGGCATCGCGTTCCTGTCGCTGCTTTTCGTCTATGCGCTGCTTTTCACCGCCGCCTTCGCCGCCTTCCTGCCGCGCCTCATCGCGGCGCCGGAACGGGACGGCGACGCCGTGGCGCGGCTGCGGCTCAGCTACGGCATGGAACTTGCCGGCTTCCTCGCCGGTTTTTTCATCGTCGCGCTCGGCATGAACCGGCCGGTGAGCTTCTTGCTCGTCTTTTACTGGGGGTTGCTGGCCGTGCTGCTGCATGCGGCGCTCGGCCGCTGGCGGCTTACCGCCGTCTTTGCCGGCGCGGCCCTCGCCGTCATTGCGTTTCTGCCCCAACTCGATTTTCACAGCTCGGCGCTGGTCTATGAATACAAGCATCACCAGCCCGGCGCGCGGATGCTCTATTCGGTGAACTCGCCGTACCAGAAAGTCGAGGTGATCGAGACCGCCCGCGGCGAGCGCTCGCTCTATCTCGATGGCCTCCAGAACCTCAACTCGGGCGACCTGCAGGCGCTCAACTACTACCTCGCCGAACTGCCGGCGCGCCTCGTGCGTCCGCGGCATGCGCTCATCATCGGCAACGGCACGTTATCTTCGGTGCCGGTGCTCTATCCGCTTGCCGGCGCCCTCACCACGGTCGAACTCGACGCCGGCGTGCTCGCGGCGAGCCGCTTCTTCGTCGACCCGCACGCGCTGGAGGGGCTTGAACGGTGGCGCCTGATCGTGGACGACGGCAAGCATTTTCTCCGCGGCAGCCGGGACAAGTACGATCTCATCGTCATGGACGTGCCCTCTCCGCTCGCTCTGCAGGAAGCCTACCTGTACACGGTCGAGTTCTACCGTCTCGCGGCCGAATACCTGACCGACGACGGTGTGATCAGCGTTGGGATCAGCGGCAGGCTGCGGCACGACGACCGCACGCCGGCGCGGGTGACGGCGGCGCTCGCGCAGGTCTTTCCCGAGGTGATGATCGTCCGCAGCAACAAGTCCAGCGGGCGCGATTATGCCTACGCCTCCCGGCGGCTGCCGTTCACGGGCGCGGAGGTACGGCGCGAGGGCGTAGCCTACGATGGCCGGATCGCCGTTATCGAGCCCGGCGAGGTCGCCGGCTATCTCACCGCGGCCAGGCCGCTTTCCGTGGACACGATGGACATCGTGCTCAAGCGCGGCTGGGAACGCTTTACCTCGCGCTACTTTTAGCGGACTCAGGCAAATTCAGGAATACCCGGCAATGCTCCAGCTCAAATTACACGGCTTCATGACCGGGCTGCACTTCGCCCTGCTGCAGCTCTGCTATCTGCTGCTGCTCATGTTCAACGTCTCCTCGACCTATCTCACCTACGCCCTCATCACCACCGCCTGGATGGCGGGCGCGATCGCCGGGCTCGCGTTCAGGTCGCTCGATGTCCGCCTGGTGCTGCTGGCCGGGGTACTCGCCTACTACGGCGCGCTCGCGGCCGTCCACTATGACCCGCTGGCTTACGCGACGCTCGCCGCAGCGGCGGTGGGCGTATTCCTGAGCGGACTCTGGGCGGGGCGGTTTTTCGTCGTAATGCTGCCGCGCATGAAACGTGTGGACAGCCTGTTCTTCCACGAAAACAACGGTTTTGTGTTCGGCATCGCCGCGGCCTTTGTCGCCTTTACCCTGATCGGCAGGCCGTTCCTGCTGTACGCTCCGCTGGTTTCGGGCGCCTGCCTGCTGGTGCACCTCAACTGGATCCTGCGGCAGCCGGCTTAAAGGTACGCCGGTTGAATCATGGCACCGCTCAGTGCAAAATGCGCTTCTTGCCACCCGCCTCGTCAACCTGCGTTGACCTGGCTTGCCGCTGCCGATACCAATAACGCCGGGACGGAATTGATGCAATTCATGAGCCGAAGCGACACAGTCATCGCGCCGGCGCGCTTGCCGCGCACCCGCGGGGGCTTCACCCTGATCGAGCTCGCGGTCGCCCTGGTGATCATCACCGTTCTGCTGAGCGCCATCCTGGTGCCGGTCACCACCCAGGTCGTGCAGCGCAAGATCAACGATACGCAGAAAACGCTCGAAGACGCCAAGGAAGCGCTGCTCGGCTTTGCAGTCGCCAGCGGGCGGCTTCCGTGTCCCGCATCGAGCACCAGCAACGGCGTGGAAAGTTTCGCCGGCGGCGGCAGCGCGGCCGACGGCAACTGCTCCAACTTCTTCGACGGGTTCCTGCCCGCGGTGACGCTCGGCCTCACCCCGGTCGATGCCGCGGGATACGCGGTGGACGGCTGGGGAGGAACCCAGAACCGCATCCGCTACGCGGTGTCGAACCAGACCGTCGCCACGGTGACCAATCCGTTCACCAAGGTTAACGGCATGCGTAGCGCGACGATGGCTTCGATGTCCGCCACCCCGTTGCTTTACGTGTGCGGCAGCGCTACCGGCGTCGTGGCGGGCACCAGTTGCGGCACGGCGGTCAAGTTGGCCGATAACGCGCCGGTGATCATCTGGTCGAACGGGGCCAATGCGGCGACCACCGGCGGCGCCGGCGTCGATGAAGCGCAAAACCCGAACTCCAATGGCGGCAGCGCCGACAAGATCTTCGTCTCCCGCTCGACTTCCAACGTCGCGGGCAGCGAATTCGACGATATCGTGACGTGGATCGCGGTGGGTAGCCTCTCGAGCCGGATGGTAGCCGCCGGCCAGCTCCCCTGAGATGCCATTAATGATGATCCGGAAACAAGGTTGAAATCGGATCGTGCGGCAACGAGGTCAAGCGTTGATATTGGTGCTGCTGCTGCTCGGCGTGGCAGTTGGCGCGGTGCTGTTCAGCTATTACAACTCGAACAAGGACAATCTCGACTACGATCAAAGGACGACCGAGGCTTTAGCCCAAGCCAAGGCGGCGCTGATCGGTTACGCCGTAAGCCGGGGCGATATTGCCGGCAGCGCGCGGCCCGGAGATTTCCCCTGTCCCGACACCGACAACGACGGCAACGCTGAAGCAAGCTGCACCGCCGGTAGGCTCGGCCGCATTCCGTGGAAAACACTCGGCATCCCCGAGCCGAATGACGCGAGCGGAGAAACCTTGTGGTATGCCTCAGGCGCGTTCCGTCCCGATTCCGCCCAGCCGTCCACCCGGCCGATCAACAGCGACACGCGCGGCGACATCACGGTGTATGCCCGCGATGGCACGACCCAGCTTGCCACCCAGGCGGTCGCGGTGATTTTCGCGCCCGGCTCGACGCTCGGCTCTCAGATACGCGATGCCGCCAGCGCGGCGTGCGCGACCACGGGCACGAGCATCCCGCGCAATCAGTGTGCCGCCAACTACCTTGAGAGCAGCGCGGGCAGAAACAACGCGGCCACCAACGGGCCGTACATCGCCGGCGCGAGCTCCGGCACCTACAACGACCGGGTGCTTTACATCACCACGGCGGAGTTCATTCCCGCGCTGGAAATGCGCGTGGCCCAGGAGATCAAGACCCGGCTCAACGGCTATCGCGCCAACTCGGTCTGCCGATGCTACCCATGGGCCGACACCTATGCGGGCTCGGGCCCGAGCAGTACCGGGGACGGCACGAGCGACACCGGCGCAAACCGCGGCCGCTTGCCGCTCACCGCGCTGCCGGAGAACTGGGGGCAGGGCAGCATTCCGGCGCTGCCCTCGTGGTTCGGCAACAACAACTGGCACAAGGCGATCTACTACAGCGCCGCCAAGCTGGCCACCGCGGATGGAGGCAACTCATGCTCCACCTGCGTCGATTACTCGTTGAGCGTGGACGGCACGCCCGGAGTGGCCGCGCTGATCTTCACCCCGGGAACCCCGCTGGGCGCGATCGTGCGTCCCAGCAACGTCGTGAGCAATTACCTCGAGGACGCGGCGAACAACGACAACGCCAACGATCTTTACGTGACGCCGGCCCTGGCCTCCGGCGCCGTTCTCGACCGCGACCGCCTGACGGTCATGGACGCCGGATTGATCCCGAACTGCACGGCTGTGGGAAGCCAGCTCGCCAGCCTCGCCTCTTCCATGAACGGATGTGGCATGCCGTCGTGGACGAAGCTCAATATGCAATGTACCGAGCTGATGATCCGGCTTCAGCCGTGCAGCAGCAGTTGCGTCGCGGCCGCAATATCGTTGGCCACACCGCCGTGCGGGAACAACTTGAACCCCAAAAAGTGCAAAAACGACATCACAACGCTGCAGAATTCGTGCTGAGCGCTAGGACTGCGCCCGCGCGAGCTCGAAACACACCCTGCCGTCGCGGTTGTCAACGAGCGTAAGCGGGTAGTCGCTTGACAAGTGTATATATACGCTATACGCTCGCGCCGTGATCCGATCGTTTCAGCACAAAGGGCTAGAAGCGTTCTTCCGGACTGGCAGCAAGTCGGGCATACAACCGGCCCACGCGAAACGGCTGCGCTTGCAGCTGGCGAAGCTGGACGCTGCGAAGACCGCCAAAGACATGGATCTGCCCGGATGGCGATTGCACTTGCTCAAAGGTGAACTGAAAGATCATTGGGCCGTTTGGGTCGACAAGAACTGGCGCATGATTTTTGAATTCGACAACGGGCACGCCGTGCGGGTTGGTTATCTGGACTACCACTGACAAGGACAGCGTTATGCGCATGCACAATCCACCGCATCCCGGCGAAGTGTTGCGGGATGGTGTTTTCACCGACACCGGCATTACCGTGACGGAGTTCGCCAAACGTCTGGGTGTGACCCGCGTCGCGCTGTCGCGCGTTTTGAACGGCAAAGCGGGAATCAGTGCGGACATGGCCGTGCGTCTTGCCGCCGCGCTGGGCGGCAGCGCCGAGTCGTGGCTGCACATGCAGGCAAACTGCGACCTATGGCGCGCCGAACGGTCGCTCAAGCGCGCCGTGGCGAAGATTGAGCCCTTGAAGCGCGCTGCTTGAGCGTTACTAAGCCCGCTCGAGCTCGAAACACACCCTGCCGTCCCGGTTGTCAACCAGCGTAAGCTTGTAGCCCAGTTGCGCGGCATGCTTCGCCGCCTGGTACAGGCCGATTCCCAGCCCGCTCAGCGACGGCACCGGCGCGCCAAACAGGCGTTCGGCGACTTCCTTCGGCATCGCATTGCCGGTATCGCATATCGCGAGGCTGCCGCCCGCCGCCGGTTCAAACGAGACGCTGATGCGCACCTCGGCGTGCTGCTGCGCCTTGGCGAGCGCGTTTTGCAGCAGGTTTTCGGCGACGCTGTCGAACAGCTCGCCCGGCACGGTGTGACCCGCCGGCGCTGCGGCGGCGGCGAATTCGGCCTCGCCGTGCGCATAACGCTGCTTGAGGGCGCCCCACCATGCCGCGGCATCGACCATCACCGCCGCTTCCGGCCGCGATTCCCGCAGCTTTTCGAGCGTGGTCGACAGCCGCTGCGCGATCTGCGGCAGTTGCCGCTTGATCAATTCCTGCAGCGCCGCGGCCTGGTCGGCGCCGCTGACCTCGGCCGCCGTACACAGCGTGCGCAGTGCTTGCAGCAGATTTTTCACGTCGTGGGTAAGGCGCGCGCCGGTTTCATAGACCGCGCGGGTGTAAGCGGTGTGGCGCTGCTCCTCTTCGCGCCGCTTGGCTTCGTAGAAGTGCCCAAGCATCTGCGTCAGCAGCTTCAGATGCAGCAGCAGCGCGGGGGTCAGGGTCCATTTGGTGTGGAAAGTCAGCGTCAGGTCCTGAAACGAATATTCGGCCTGATGGCGCGAGCGCGCTCCGAGTTCGCCGCTGCCGTGCGGCGCGCGCCACGCAAGCCCGGCCAGCCACGGCAACTCGCACATGTCGCGCAGAGCAAGCGCCAGGAAACGCGCCGGCTCGCGCTCGCGCTCGGCAAGATCGGCGAGACCCTTGACCCAGCGCTCGAACGGCAGCCCCAGGCTCATCAGGTAGCGCGACAGCAGGCGCCCGAATCCGAGGAAACCGCTGCGCGGATTCCACAGCCAGCTCAAGGTCATCAGCGGCAGCGCCATGACGATCAGGCTTTGCGCCAGCGCGAACGCATAGTTCCCCTGGCTGACCTGCTTGACGACGAAGCTCACCAGCACCAGTCCCGTGACCAGCAGGAACAGTATCAGGCCGTAGATCAGGTCCCCCACCGGCGGCATGAATTTGCCGGCTACGGGAACCGGCATGAAGACGATCAGGACAGGCAGCACCTGCAAACCGTATTGCACCAGCATCGTCAGCCCCGGATCGAAATTCTGATCGGCGAACAGGTGCGGCACCACCCACACCAGCAGCAGCGACAGCAGATAAATCGCGGCCAGTATCGCGGCCATCCGGTGCCGCGCCTGCTGGCTGCCCAGCAGGCTGCCGCCCATCAGCGCGAACAGCAGCGCCAGCCACGCCGCCGTCAACCACCAGTTGTTCCAGGCAACGAACAGCAGTCCGCCGGCCACTATCATTAACGCCTGACGCCGCTCGAAGCTGCGTTCGCCGCGCCGCGCCGACTGCCATATAAGGAACAGCCCGAAGTGCACGAGCAGCATCGCGCGCGCCAGCCAGTCCTCGATGCCCCACGCCAGCGCGTAATGCAGCGCGAACAGCATCGCTCCCAGCCACCACTGCGGGCGGGAGGTAATCAGCCGGTACTGCAAGTCTGTTTTGGATTCGGTCACTGCGCAGATTCCTTGCCTTGGCGGCCGGGGTCAGGATTTGGTTATACTGTGCCGCTTCAAACCAGCAACGATTATCCCATGCGCAACCGCCAAATTGCGACCATCGCCCGCTACACGCTGCTCGAAGCCCTGCGCATCCGCCTGCCGTGGCTGTTCGTCGTGGTGCTGGCATTGATACTGTGCGCCGGGTATTTCATCCAGCAGCTCGCCATCACCGAAAGCGCGCGCCTGCAGATCGGGTTTTCGGCCGCGGCGGCGCGCATGGCGGCCGTATTCATGCTGAGCCTGCACATATTGACCAGCATGGTGCGCGAATTCAACGACAAGGGGCTTGAGCTCACGCTGTCGTTCGATTTGCGGCGCTCCCATTACGTGCTCGGCCGCCTGTGCGGCTTCACCCTGATCGCGCTCGGGGTGGCGCTGCTCGCGACCCTGCCGCAGTTGCTGCTCGCCTCCCCGCACGACGCGCTGCTATGGGGCATCTCGCTCGCGCTCGAACTGGTGATCGTGGCCGCATTAAGCCTGTTTTGCATCGTGACTTTCACGCAACTGATGCCGGCGGCGAGTTTCGTATTGGGCTTCTATCTGCTCGCGCGCGCGCTGAGCGCGATCCGGCTGATGAGCGACACGCCGATCATCGGCGCCGATACGGCTTCGCACCGGGTGATTTCGCTGCTCATCGACGCGCTGGCGCTGGTGCTGCCCGCGCTCGACCGCTTTACCCAGAGCGTGTGGCTCGCCGATGGCACCGCGTCGTGGCCGGCGCTCGGCGCCAATGCCGCGCAAGCAGTCATCTACACCGTGCTGCTCGCGGCGGCGGCGATGTTCGATTTCTCACGCCGGAACCTGTAATGGGACCCGGCGAACGCCCGCTGGCCGCGGTGCCGCGCGCGGTGTGGCTCGCGCTGCTCGCCGCGCTGGCCGTGCAGATCACGTTTCAGGCGGCACAGCCCAAACCGGTGGCAAGCGCAGCGGCGCTCGATGCGCCGCCGCCGCTCGCGGCGCTGCGCGTTGCCGCGCTGGGCGAGCCGGTGGTGCTCGCGCAACTGATGACGCTGTACCTGCAGGCGTTCGACAACCAGCCCGGCATCAGCATCCCGTTTCGGGATCTCGACTACCCGCGGGTCATCGAATGGCTGGCGACCATACTTGAACTCGACCCGCGCGGCCAGTATCCGCTGCTGATGGCCGCACAGCTTTATGCGCAGGTGCCCGATCCGGCGCGCCAGCGCCTGATGCTGGAGTTTGTACACCAACAGTACGCGCACGACCCGGACCGCCGCTGGCGCTGGCTCGCGCACGCGGCGATCCTGGCGAAGCACCGTCTGCGCGACAATGCGCTCGCGCTCGCTTACGCGCGGGACATCGCCCGCCTCGCGCCGGCAGCACTCAGTTGGGCCCGCCAGATGCACATTTTCATCCTCGAGGATATCGGCGAGGTGGAGAGCGCGAAAATACTGCTCGGGGGGCTGCTCGCGAGCGGTGAAATCAGGGATGAGCGCGAATTGCACTTTCTCGGGCAACGGCTGGAAGCCATGGAAAACGCCGAGCGCTCGTCACCTGCGCCGAAAAAATGACCATTTGCAAGCGCTGCTAGTGAGTTTTGCCGGCGATTCACCCAATAGGTGGTATGTTTTATGCTGGCATGACAATTGCTTTGGATGAAGCCCCGGCACTTAATGCCGGTTAATGGGAGGATAGCAATCATGAGGAAGCAAAGCGGTTTTACCCTGATCGAGATCGCGATCGTGCTGGTGATCGTGGGCCTGTTGCTGGGCGGCGTGCTCAAGGGTCAGGAACTGATTACCAGCGCCCGCGTACGCAATCTGGGCACCATGCAGGACGGGATGAAGGCGGCGTTTTTCGGCTTTCAGGATCGTTTCCGCGCGCTGCCGGGTGATTACGCGGGTGCGCTAGCGAAAGCCAATATCGCCGGCGTGGCTGATACCGCGGGGTGTACCGGGGCCGCCACCGGCGGTGGCGACGCCAATGGCCAGATCGCAGCGGTCGGTGAGTCGATCATCGCGTGGGAACATTTGTCGAAGTCCGGCTTCATCACCGGCTCATATACTTGCGCCGGTGCCGCGGCCGCTACAACGAATACACCCACTAATATTTACAACTCCTTTGTGCAGATCGTTTATGACGGTGCGTACGGCATAGCGGGCGCCGGAACGGTGCGACACAACATCAAAACCGGATCCTCGATTCCGGCCGCCGTCATCGCCGAACTCGACCGCAAGATCGATGACGGGCTGCCGTATACCGGCAGCTTCCAGTTCTCGGCCTACAATGGCGGCGGGGGCGTGCCGACCGAGGGCACTGCTACGACCACCTGCACCGGCGGCGCTGCCACCACATCAACCTGGCAAGCCACCAGCGGCGTCACCAACTGCGGCGGCGCCAGCCTGCTGTAAGTTTTACGAGTACCATAAAAAAGCCCGCCGCACGGCGGGCTTTTTTTTCGGGGGCAAGCCCCCTCCCACAATTTAATTTTCAAACCAGTGCCCCGTGGGAGCCGGCTTGCCGGCGATGGGCGAGGACCAGGAGGGAAGTCATGACCATGAAGAATCCGCCTCATCCCGGAGGACTCATTCGCCGGGAAGTGATCGAGCCGCTCGGGCTTTCGGTCTCGGACGCCGCCGAAATTCTTGGCGTCTCGCGGCAGTCCGTCTCGCTTTTATGGGTTCTCATCGCGGTAACCCTATGGGGCAACAAAAACCTGCCGAAGCGGATTTCAGAACTCTTTTTTCAATCCAGCCTGTTTCAAGACTTCATTGGCTGTATGGCGTGACTTGATGTTGCTATCGACCGTAAATGAACGGTTGCTATTGGGGCTAAACCAAATCTCGTGGTCGCCCCTGCCTTGCCTCTTGAAATAACAGTTGTTGTCTTTGAGAACCTGCTTTACTTGCGCAGTAAATCCGGCCATTACGCACCAGCATGCCTGGATGCAATCGCAGAACACTCGCTGAGTAAGCGGAACGGGATTTCACCGTTGATGTCGTAGCCGTTTTCGTCCAGAAGCTCTGGAATCATCACCTTGAGTTTTTTCATTAGCTCCTCTAAGGTGGCCGCCTCTGTAGCGAGCCCAGGAACATCCTCGCTTGTGGCTACCCATACATCAACCTCATCATCCCAAACCGCACGGACAATTAAGGTCTTATCATCTCGCATAGTGCCCCCGATAGGTTGTGCGATAGGCTTATCGCCCGGATAACCTTGGGCAAGCATTATACTCTTTGGTTCGTGGCTCGTGATTTGACCTGGTTCGGTAGTTGGTTCAGAGTTCGCTGATGATTAAGGTAAATATCCATCAAGCGAAAACCCATCTGTCGCGTTATCTTCCGGATGACATCATTGCCGCGTTCGAGGGGCGCGGCGAATGAGGTTGTTGCTCGACACCTGCACCTTTCCTGATTCGTTGATTACCCAATATCCCGTGCGCACCGTCTGATAGACGACGTTCTCACGTCAGCCCTGCATCAGCTTCATCTCGGCCGCGGCGCAGTCCTGCTCGGTGCCCAGCAGCACCAGCACATCGCCTGCCGCAATCGGCGCGTCGGGTTGCGGCTCCTGCGCGCGCACGTCGCGCCGCCGCACCGCCTTGATCTCCACCCGATATCGCGCGAGCGCAAGTTCGTCCAGTGTGCGGCCGATCGCCGCCGCCCCGGGCGCGATCAGTACCGAATGCAGCAGCTTCAGTTCCCGGTGCGCGGCATCTTCCGCCGCGTCGGTGGCGCCGTGGAAATAGCCGCGCAGCAGGCTGTAACGCTGGGCGCGGGTATCGCGGATGCGGCGCAGCACGCGGTTGAGCGGCACACCCAGCAGTATCAATGCGTGCGAGGCCAGCATCAGGCTGCCCTCCATGATGTCGGCGACCACCGCTCCGGCGCCCGCTTCCCGCAGGCGGTCGAGATCGGAGTCATCGATGGTGCGCGCCACCACCGGCAGCCCCGGCCGCAGTTCGCGCACCTGGGCGAGTATGCGCAGCGCAAGCGCGGTGTCGGCCACCGTGATCACCAGCGCGCGCGCGCGCAGCACGCCCGCGGCGGTCAGCACTTCGCGCCGCCCCGCATCACCGTAGACCACGCGCTCCCCCGCGGCGGCGGCCTCCTTGACGCGCTTGGGATCGATGTCGAGCGCGACAAAGGCTATGCCCTCCTGGTCGAGCAGGCGCGTCAGGTTCTGGCCGCTGCGCCCATAGCCGCATACCACCACGTGCTGGTCCACGGCCATTGCCTGCACCGACACGCTGTGCAGCTCCATCGCGCGCGCCAGCCAGTCAGCGCCGCTGACATGCCGCACGATGCGCTCGCTGCGCTCGATGATAAACGGCGCGGCCAGCATCGACAGCACCATCGCCGCGAGTGCGGTCTGCAGCGCCGGCTGCGGCACCAGATCGAGCGGCGCGGCAAGCGACAGCAGCACGAAGCCGAACTCGCCGCCCTGCGCCAGATCCAGCCCCGTGCGCGTCGCAGCGCCGGTGTCGCTGCCGAACCACCGGCTCAGGCCGCCGATCAGCAATGCCTTGAACACGATCAGCACCAGCAATGCGAGCGCAACCCAATGCGCATTTGCATATGCCAGCGGCAGATCAAGCTTCATGCCGATGGTGACGAAAAAAAGCCCCAGCAACACGTCGCGAAACGGCCGGATGTCGGCTTCGACCTGGTAGCGATACTCGGTCTCGGAAATCAGCATGCCGGCGACGAATGCGCCGAGCGCAAGCGACAACCCGGCAAGCTCGGTCACGTACGCCAGCCCGAGCGTAATCAGCAATACGTTGAGCACGAACAGTTCGGGCGATTTCTGCCGGGCGACGAGGTGAAACCATGCGCGCATCGGCCGTTGCCCGAGATAAAGCAGTATCGACAGCACCACGGCCGCCTTGAGCAGTGCGAACATCAGTTCCGCCGCCAGCCCGTCGGCCGGCTGCGCCAGGGCCGGGATGACAATCAGCAATGGCACCACCGCCAGATCCTGGAACAGGAGCACGCCTATCACCTGCCTGCCGTGCAGCGTGTTGAGCTCGAGCCGGTCCGCCAGCATCTTGCTGACGATCGCGGTGGAGGACATCGCGACCGCGCCGCCGAGCACGATGCCGGCGCGCCAGTCCGCGCCCGCCGCCAGCGTGCAGGCGACCGCGGCAGCGAGCGTCAGCACCACCTGCGATGCGCCGAGGCCGAACGCGATGCGCCGCATCGTGGCGAGCCGGGCGAGGCTGAACTCGAGCCCGATGCTGAACATCAGGAACACCACGCCGAATTCGGCAAGACTGCGCGTGTCCTCGGTGTCGGAAATCAGGCCGAAACCGTGGGGGCCGATCGCGAGACCCACCAGCAGATAGCCTATCATCGCCGGCAATTCGAGCAGGCGGAACACGATCACCACCAGCACCGCGGCGAGGAGCAACATCAATACCAGCTGCAGTGAATTTTCCATGTCAGTTCGGGATAATGCCTTATCACCGATGATTTGCAAGGATGCCGGCGAACGGCGCCAAGCCGGCATCGAAGCACCCGGGGAGCAGGGGCCGGTGAATGGACTTTGCTATACTGCGCACACCATGACAGCCGGATCACATACCGCACTGCAGGCCGGCGGTGGAAACACCCTCGGACTTGCGCGCGAAGTACTCGAAATCGAGGCCGCCGCGATCCTCGGATTGATTGCCAGACTCGACCAAAGCTTTCAGCTTGCGGTCGATCTCATCCTCAACTGCCGCGGCCGGGTCACGGTCAGCGGCATCGGCAAATCCGGCCACATCGCGCGCAAAATCGCCTCGACCATGTCGAGCACCGGCACGCCCGCCTATTTCGTTCATCCCACCGAGGCCAGCCACGGCGATCTCGGCATGGTCACGCGCGATGACGTGTTTATCGCACTGTCGAACTCGGGCGAAAGCGCCGAGCTGCTCGCGATCGTGCCGCTGATCAAGCGTCAGGGCGCCAAACTGATCGCGCTCACCGGCCAACCCGGCTCCAGCCTGGCACAGCAGGCCGACGCGCATCTTTACGCCGGCGCGGAAAAGGAAGCCTGCCCGCTCAACCTCGCGCCCACCGCGAGCACCACCGCGGCGCTCGCACTGGGAGATGCGCTGGCGCTGGCGTTGATGCAGGCGAAAGGTTTCAGCCGCGACGAATTTGCGCGCTCGCATCCCGGCGGCACGCTCGGCCGCAAGCTGTTGACCCACGTGCGCGACGTGATGCGAACGGGCGACGATATGCCGCGCGTTCCCGACACCGCGACGCTGTCGGATGCGATCATCGAAATGTCGCGCGGGCGCATGGGCATCACGGCGGTCCTCGATCGCGACCAGCACGTGATCGGGATATTCACCGACGGCGATCTGCGCCGCACCCTGCAAAAAGGCGTAGACCTGCACGCCACGCTGATCGCCGGCGTGATGACGCGCGCACCGCGCACCCTCAACCCCGACAAGCTTGCGGCCGAGGCGGTGCAGATCATGGAGCTCCACAAGGTCAATCAACTGCTGGTGGTCGATGACGGGCAGCGGCTGGTCGGGGCGCTCAACATGCACGATCTGTTCAAAGCGAAAGTGATCTAGCCCCAATTGATCAGCCCTATGCAGCACATTTACGACAAAGCCAGACGCGTCCGCCTCGTTATCTTCGACGTCGACGGCATATTGACCGACGGCTCGCTGTACCTCGGCGACAGCGGCGAGGAAATCAAGGCGTACGACGCGCGCGACGGCCACGGCATGAAAATGCTGCGCGAAAGCGGCGTCGAGCTTGCGATCATTACCGGACGCTCTTCACGCAGCGTCGAGTTGCGCGCGCGCAATCTTGGCATTGATCTGCTGTTCCAGGGCGCAGCCGACAAGGGCCGTGTATACGCCGAACTTCTGACGCAGCGCGGGCTCGATGCCGGCGCCACCGCCTGCCTGGGGGACGACGTGGTCGACCTGCCGGTGCTGCGCCGCTGCGGACTTGCGCTGACGGTACCGGATGCGCCGCTCGTATTGAAGCAGTGCGCCGACTACGTGACGCGTGCGCGGGGCGGCCGCGGGGCGGCGCGCGAGGCATGTGAATTGATCATGCACGCCCAAGGCACGCTCGAGCGCCAGCTCGGAGCTGACTGAATATGGTGCAGCGATCCACCGCGTGGTTCCCGGTCCTGCTGCTCGCCGCGATGGCAGCGGTAACGGTATGGCTGAATCAGCAGGTGCAGCCCGCCGAGCGAGCGCGCGATGACAGCGCTCGCCACGATCCGGATTACATTGTGGAGAACCTGTCCGCGACCCGAATCGGCCCCGATGGTTTCCCGCATTACACCCTGAGCGCGCGCCGCATGGTGCACTATCCCGATGACGACACCACCCATCTGGAAGCGCCAAGATTCGTAAATCTCGGGAGCTCCGGCGCGCCCGTGACGGTGACTTCGGACAGCGCGACGCTTTCGAGCAACGGCGAGAGCGCCTATCTCAGTGGCAATGTGCGTCTGGTGCGCTCCGCCTATGCCGGCAACAGCGAACTGACGGTGCGAACTTCCTGGCTGCACGTCATTCCGGATGACAATTTCGCGAGAACCGACCGGCCGGTGGAAATATCCGATGCGCATACAATGGTTACCTCGGTTGGCTTAGAATTCAACAGTCAAAGCCAGATCCTGAAATTACTATCCAAGGTACGGGGCAGGTATGAAAAACTGCGGCAGACGCGTTAAACAGGCAGGCGAAGGACACCGCGCGTCCGGGACTTGCTGGCCCGGAATAGCGCTGCTCGCGTGGTGCCTGCTGCCGGCGGTGGCGCATGCCGAGCGCGCCGATCGCAACAAGCCGCTCAACTTCGAAGCTGACCGTGTAACGATGGACGAGTCCAAACAGATTTCCACGTTCGAGGGCAACGTGATCCTCACGCAGGGCACGCTCACGATCCGCGGCGATCGCATGGTTGTGCAGCAGGGCGCGGAAGGCTTCAAGCACGGCGTGGCTTACGGCAGCCTTGCGAGCTTCCGCCAGAAGCGCGACGGCTACGACGAATACATCGAGGGTTACGCCGAGCGCATTGAATACGACAGCAAAGCGGACAAGCTGCAAATGTTCAACCGCGCTCTCCTTAAACGAAACAATGACATCGTGCGCGGCAACTATATCTCCTATGATGCGACCACCGAGTTTTTCCGCGTCACTGGCGGCGGCAGGCAAGCTGCGACTTCCGGTAATCCGGAAGGTCGCGTGCGCGCGGTGATCCAGCCCAAGGGTGGGGATCAGCCACCGGCACGCAGCGCGCTGCCGCTGCAAAACGCGCCTGAACTGGCCAATCCGCCCGTTACCCCCGCCGGCGCTTCGCGTTGAGCGCCGCTATTCGACAGGCTGGCGCGCGCGGGCGCGCCGTAAGTCACCGCAGTCCGTTTCAGGATCCGTCGATGTCCGGCGTCCCACTGCCATCATGAGCGAACTCAGAGCCGAGCACCTCAAAAAACGCTACAAGTCGCGCGTGGTCGTCAAGGACGTTTCGCTCGAAGTGCGCAGCGGCGAGGTGATCGGCCTGCTCGGCCCGAACGGCGCCGGCAAGACCACCTGCTTTTACATGATGGTCGGCCTGGTTCCGCTCGACGGCGGCGAAATCCGCCTGGATGACAAGCGGCTTACCCACATGCCGATCCACAGCCGCGCGCGGCTGGGACTGTCCTACCTGCCGCAAGAAGCATCGATTTTCCGGCGCCTGACCGTGGCGGAAAACGTGCGCGCGGTGCTCGAGCTGCAAAACGACGACTCAGACCAGATCGCACTCAAGCTCGACGATCTGCTGCAGGACCTGCACATCAGCCATTTGCGCGACAACCCGGCGATAAGTCTGTCGGGCGGCGAGCGGCGGCGGGTTGAGATCGCGCGCGCGCTTGCCACCGAGCCCCGCTTTATTCTGCTCGATGAACCCTTTGCCGGGGTCGACCCGATCGCGGTGCTCGACATTCAGAAAATCATCAGCTTCCTGACGCAACGCAATATCGGCGTGCTGATCACCGATCACAACGTGCGCGAGACGCTCGGTATCTGCGATCGCGCCTATATCATCAATGACGGCAGCGTGCTGGCCTACGGCAAACCCGACGAAATCGTTTATAATGAAAGCGTCAGGAAAGTTTATCTTGGAGAACACTTCCGCCTGTAGGCGGCCGGGTTGACGGCCGTCGGGCCACAGCGCCCGAACATTTCTCAGCCCGTGTTTTGCCCGCAGCCGGACCTTATCCCGATCATGAAGCACTCGCTCCAGCTCAGGCTATCGCAGAATCTGACGCTCACGCCGCAACTACAGCAGGCGATCCGCCTGCTGCAGTTGTCGACGCTGGAATTCAATCAGGAGGTCGAAACCTTTTTGCAGAACAATCCGCTGCTCGAACGCGACGACGGCATTCACGAGGAGCTGGTCAATGCGCCGCCTCGTCCCGGCACGCAGGAATACGCCGCGGAAAGCAGCGCCGGCAACAACCCCGATAACGGGGATGCTTACGCCAATGGCGCGGATCACGATGATATTGACTTTGGCCACGCCGGCCCGCGCGACGGCAATGACGAGGCCGAATATCCCCAGGTGGCCGCCGAAACACCAACGCTGCGCGAGCATCTGATCTGGCAGTTGTCGTTGACCCAGCTCTCCGAGCGCGACCGGCGCCTGGTCACGCTGCTGATCGACTCGCTCGACGATAACGGCTATCTCAAGCAGGACCTTGACGAGTTGGTGACGTTGCTGCCGCCCGAACTTGAAATCGGAGTTGATGAACTGAACGTCGCGCTGCGGCACCTGCATAATCTTGAACCGACCGGTGTCGGCGCGCGCAATCCCGCCGAATGCCTGACCCTGCAGCTCGACGCGCTGCCGGATTCAACGCCCTTCCGCGCGCAGGCGCTCGATACTGTCAAAAACCATCTTGCCGCGCTTGCGGCGCACGACTACGCCAGACTGAAGAAACTGCTGCACTGCGATGACGCGGCACTGCGCGGCATCCAGCACCTGATCACCAGCCTTGACCCACATCCCGGCGCGCACTACTCCGCGGGCGACACGCGCTACATTATTCCGGACGTGATCGTGAAGAAAACCCGGGGCGAGTGGCGCGTCGCGCTCAACCCTGATGCGATGCCGCGGCTGCGCATCAACCGCCTGTATGCCGACATCCTGCAGCGCAACCGCAACTCCGGGCACCAGCAACTCGCCGGCCAGATGCAGGAGGCACGCTGGCTGATCAAGAACGTGCAACAGCGCTTTGACACCATACTGCGCGTATCGCAGGCCATCGTCGACCGCCAGCGCCATTTCCTCGAGCACGGCGAAGTCGCCATGCGGCCGCTGGTGCTGCGCGAAATCGCCGCAGCGCTGGATTTGCACGAGTCCACTGTGTCCCGTGTTACGACCCAGAAATTCATGCTGACCCCGCGCGGCATTTTCGAGTTCAAGTATTTTTTCGGCAGCCATGTCGGCACCGAGACCGGGGGCGGCGCATCGAGCATTGCGATCCGCGCTTTGATCAAGCAGCTGGTGAGCGCCGAAAACGCCAGGAAGCCGCTGTCTGACAACCAGATCACCGGGATTCTGGTCCGGCAGGGCATCGTGGTGGCGCGTCGCACCGTCGCCAAATACCGCGAATCCATGCAGATACTGCCGGTCAATTTACGCAAGTCGATCTGATATCACGGCGCGAGCCGGCGTTTCGTAGCCGCCGCAGCCGGGCGCTGCAGCAACCAACCCAGGAGCCATCCATGAACCTGCAATTGAGCGGCCATCATCTCGAAATTACGGCAGCAATGCGCGATTACATCACCGGCAAGCTCACCCGCATTACGCGGCATTTCGATCACGTTATCGACGTTAACGTCATACTCTCGGTGGACAAGCTCGAGAAAAAAGCCGAAGCCAGCGTGCATCTGAGCGGGAAAAACATCTTTGTCGAGAGTCTCGATTCCGATATGTATGCCGCAATCGACAGTCTGGTGGACAAGCTCGACCGGCAGATCCTCAAGCACAAGGAAAAGAACATCGTGCACCGCGGCGAAAACCAAGATTGACGGAGCCATCGGCGCGTGCCATCGTGGCGCGCCGGCGCTCTGACGGCGGACCTTACCTGAAATCAACATGAATCTGATAGCCAAACTGCTGCCACTGCAAAACGTGCTGCTCGATCTCGACGTCAGCAGCAAAAAGCGCGTGTTCGAGCACGCCGGCCTGGTATTCGAAAACCATCACAGTATCGCGCGCAGCCAGGTATTCGACAGCCTGTTCGCACGAGAAAAACTCGGCTCGACCGGCCTCGGACAGGGTATCGCAATCCCGCACGGACGCATCAAGGGCCTGCGCGAGGCGGTCGGCGCGATAATCAGGATGCGCGAGCCGATCCCGTTCGACGCCCCCGACGGACTGCCGGTCAATCTGATTTTTGTGCTGCTGGTGCCGGAGCGCGCGACCGATCTGCATCTGCAAATACTGGGCGAGCTGGCGCAGATGTTCAGCGACCGGACGTTTCGCGACCAACTGCTCGGCGCCGCCTCCGCCGAAGCGATGCACCGGCTGATCGCCGGATGGCAACCCGATGCCGCGAATCAGCGTAAAGCAGCTGTTTGAAGACAACCGCGACAAGCTGCGCCTGGCATGGATTGCGGGGCGCGACGGCGGCGTCAAGGATCTCGACCCCGGCAGCCTGAAGGATTCGCAGGAAGGCCTGATCGGGCACCTCAACTTCGTCCACCCCAACTGGATCCAGGTGCTGGCGCGTCCGGAGATCGATCATCTCGACTCGCTCGATCCGGTGGCGCGCGAGAAATTGATGCACCAGCTCGCGCGCTCCGGGCTCGCATGCATGATCGTCGCCGGTGGCGAGCAAGCGCCGCAGCACCTGCAGGTGCTTGCCGATACCATGCGTACCGCGTTGCTCGCGTCGTCGCTGGACAGCGTTGAGTTGATGTGGATGCTGCGTCCTTATCTGGCGCGTGTGCTCGCACAGTCGATCACCATGCACGGCGTTTTCCTCGATGTGCTCGGCATGGGCGTCCTGATCACCGGTGACAGCGGTGTGGGCAAAAGCGAACTGGGGCTGGAGCTGATCAGCCGCGGCAGCGGGCTTATTGCCGATGACGTAATCGAATTTAGCCGCATTGCACCCGAGACGCTGGAGGGCCAATGCCCGCAGCTGCTGCGCGATTTCCTCGAGGTGCGCGGACTCGGCGTACTCAACATCCGCACCATCTTCGGCGAGGCCGCGCTGCGGCCGCGCAAAAACCTGAAGATGATCGTGCACCTCGACAAGCCCGCCGGCACCGAGGCCCATTACTTCGAGCGCCTGCCGCTCAAGCCCGGTGTCGAAGACATTCTGGGAGTCAGCATCAGCAAGGTCACTATTCCGGTCGCCGCAGGGCGCAACCTCGCGGTGCTGGTCGAGGCGGCGGTCCGCAACCACGTGCTGCAGCTTCGCGGCATCGACAGCACGCGTGATTTCATCGCGCGCCAGGCGCAGGAAATCGAGAAGCAGAAATAGCAAATGCAGATGATCATCGTCACCGGCCTGTCCGGGTCGGGCAAAAGCGTGGCGTTGAACGCGCTCGAGGACAGCGCTTACTACACCACCGACAACCTGCCCGCCAGACTGCTGCCCGAGATGGTGGAATTTCTCGCGACCGCCGGCTATACCCGTGCCGCGGTCAGCATCGATGCGCGCAGTGGCGACACGCTCAATCTTCTGCCGCGGCAGATCGCGGATATGAAGGCGCGCGGCGCCGATGTGCGCGTGCTGTTTCTCGATGCCAAGACCGACACCCTGCTCAAGCGCTACTCGGAAACGCGCCGACGCCATCCGCTGGGCGACGGCAGCCTGACCGTCGCCGAATGCATCACGCGCGAACGCGGAATGCTGGCCGACATCGGCGCCCTGTCGCACCACATCGACACCTCGGAACTCAGTCCCGGCGCACTGCGGACCTGGATCAGGGACCTGGCCGCGCTCGACCATTCCGGCATCACATTGCTGTTTCAGTCGTTCGGATTCAAGCACGGCGTTCCGCTCGACGCCGACCTTGTATTCGACGCGCGCTGCCTGCCCAACCCGTTCTACGAGCAGGCACTGCGCCCATTGACCGGCAAGGACCCGGCGGTAATCGAGTTTCTCGAAGCCAACGCCGATGTGCGGGACATGCTCGCCGATATCCGCGGCTTCCTCCAGCGCTGGCTGCCGCGTTATGCCGCCGAGAACCGCAGTTATGTGACGGTGGCGATCGGCTGTACCGGCGGCAAGCACCGTTCGGTGTATTTCGCCGAGGCGCTGGCACGCCATTTCGGCAAGGACTGGCGCGTGCTGGTGCGCCACCGGCAGCTCGCCGGAATGGAGTAAGGTGCGCTTGCGCCATCCGGCAAGCGGTGCGCAAGCGCACCCGAAGATAATGTAACTTTTTGAAGTTGAATCTGAATAAGTCGGACAGGCTGCCGGGACACGCCTATCGCAGCCGAGCCGGATGCTCCTGCGGCAACCCGCGCCCGGCGCACAGGCGTTGCGCGCGCTCACGGCATTCATCCGGTGTGATGCGCTCGAGCCGCGCCTTCGACACCGCGTGTATGCCGGCCTCGGTCACCACGAAATCCATCGCGGTGTCGTGCGGCTGCGGATGTATCGTCGCCAGCCGCGCGAATTCGAACCCCACGCCGATCGCGAGCATTTGCGGAACCGTTGCGGCCAGCGTGCGGTCGAAGTAACCGCCACCATAGCCGAGACGGTAGCCCTGCTCGTCGAAGCCGATCATCGGCACGATGGCGGCGTCCGGCACCACCGGTTCGGTGCCATCAGGCACCGGGATGTCGTAGGCCCCCGGCACCATCGGCGCCCCCGGCCACCATTTGCGGAATTGCAGCGGACCGGCCTTGACCGCAACCGCCGGCAGCGCCGCAGTGGCGCCGCGCTGACGGAAGTGTCGTATTGCGAAGCGCGCATCGTACTCGCCTTGGTACGGCCAGCAGAAACCAATCGTCATGCCGGCCAGCAGCGCAAAGCCGGCTTCGATCAACTCGCTGATCGCCGCGTTCCACTGCCGCCGTTGGTCCTGCGAAACCGCCTGACGGCGCGCGATCAGCGCCGCACGCTGCTGCCTGCGCCAGTCCCTGAGCTGCGGCCAGTCGGCGCCAAGGTCTCGATTCGGCTCCATGTTATCCTTACATTTCTATCAGCGAGCTAAGCTTACACCGTGATGCTTTATTCCGATAATCGGCGCGCCCTTTTCCGCCTGCTGTGCCGAATTATGCTTTGCGCGGTATGCGGCATCCTGCCTGCGGCCGGCGCCGCACAGGAAATCGAGATTCCGACGTGGTTCAAGAATTCGTTCCTCGATCTGCGCGACGATATCAGGGAGGCGGCCACCGCCAGCAAGCGGCTGATGGTTTACTTCGGCCAGAACGGCTGCCCCTACTGCAAGCAGCTGATGGAGGTCAATTTCAGCCAGAAGGATATCGTTGACAAGACGCGCCGGCATTTCGACGCGATCGAGATCAACATCTTCGGCAGCCGCGAGGTGATCTGGCTCGACGGCAGGACGCGCAGCGAAAAAGACTTTGCCGCAATGCTCAAGGTGCAGTTCACGCCGACACTGCTGTTCCTCGACGAAAAAGGCAATGTCGCGCTGCGCGTCAATGGCTATTATCCTCCGCACCGCTTCATGGCCGCGCTGGACTACGTGTCGCAGCGCCGAGAACACACGACGAGCTTCGCGGAATTCCAGAATAGCTACCTGCGCACGCCCGACAGCGGGATATTTCACGACCAGCCATTTTTCCGCAAGGAGCCCTACGTATTCGACCGCCGCAAGCGGGCCGCGCGCCCGTTGGCCGTGTTTTTCGAGCAACGGAACTGCTCAGGGTGCGACGAAATGCACGCCACCGCGCTCAAAACCGATCTTACGCGGCAGCTGCTGTCGCGTTTCGAGGTCTACCGCCTCAATCTGCACGGCGGCGAGGCAGTCATCGCGCCCGATGGCAAAAGCACGTCCGCTGCGCAGTGGGCGCGGGAACTCAACCTGCCGTATGCGCCGAGCGTGGTGTTATTCGATGCGCGGGGCAAGGAAGTGTTCCGGGTCGAGGCCTACGTGCGCACGTTTCATCTGCAATCGGCACTCGATTATGTCGCGAGCGGCGCTTATCTCAAGGAGTTAAGCTTCCAGCGCTACATCCAGGCGCGCGCCGAGGCAATCCGCGAGCGCGGCGGCCGCGTCGATCTCATGAATTAGCGTGGCCGGCGCAACTCGAGCTGCTCGACCCAGATCAGCTCGCACGCGCCGAACGCGATCAGTGCTATGGCAAGCCAGCGCATCATAATCGCGCGAGGATGCGCCGCACCGGCGCGGGAATCGCGGCGCCCAGCGCTTCGTTGAGCGGCAGCCAAATCACTCCCGGCGCCGCGGCCCGCGGCATGACGCGCTCGACACCGAGTAAGTGCGGCTCGATATCGAGCCTGAAGTGGGTGAAGCCGTGCGCAACGGGCGGCAGCGCTGCACGGGTTGCGATCTCGGCGCCATAGCGCTGCGCGCACAGCGCGGCGACATCGGCATCCGGCGCCGCCTCGGGCAGGCTCCACAGGCCGCCCCAGATGCCGTGGGTGGGGCGCTTCTCGAGCAGCACCTGCCCCGCATGCAGCAGCACCAGCATTTGCGTGCCCCGCTGCGGCAGGCTCTTTCGCGGGCGCGGCACGGGCAACCGGCCGATGGTGCCACGCCGGCGCGCCACACAGTCATGCGCCACCGGACAGTCGCCACAGCGCGGCTTGCCGCGCACGCACACCGCGGCGCCAAGATCCATCAGGCCCTGAATGTAGGCTTCGACATTGCGCCGCGGCAACTGCTGCTCGGCGGCACGCCACAGCCGGGAGGCGGTTTTGGCTTTCCCGGGATAACCGGCAATGCCGAAGCAGCGCGCAAACACGCGCTTGACGTTGCCGTCGAGAACCGCGTGCCGGGCGCCGAACGCGAACACGCAGATCGCCGCTGCGGTAGAACGGCCGATACCGGGCAATGCGAGCACCGCTTCGAATTCGCCCGGGAAGCGGCCATGGTGTTCGGCGTGGACGGCCTGCGCTGCACGATGCAGATTGCGCGCGCGCGAGTAATAACCCAGTCCGCTCCAGACTGCGAGCACGTCATCGAGCGGCGCCGCGGCGAGCGACTTGATATCGGGAAAACGCTGCAGGAAGCGTTGATAGTATGGAATCACGGTGGCGACCTGCGTCTGCTGCAGCATGATTTCCGACAGCCAGATGCGATAGGCGTCGCGCGTGTTCTGCCATGGCAGATCGTGGCGGCCGTGCAGTTTCTGCCAGCGGATGACTTTGGTTGAAAATCCAGTCATATAAATGAACCGCGGGCCCGGCCGGACCGCAAACGCGATAATGCCGGACGGCCGCGGGTTTGCGTTTCAGCGGCCAATGAGACCTTTGAGCCGGTCCCTGACCTGATCCTGCGCCCCGGTCTTGATCTCTGCGGCCCGCGTTTTCAGCGCCGCATTCGCCGCACCGGCACGCGAATCCGGATCCACGTTTGCCACGATCGGACTCACCTCAACGCGGCCGGCGGCGGCCTTGACATCGACGCGCACGTTAGTCGCTCTGACGTTGGACACCTTGAGCGATCCTATCCTGAGGCTGCCGTGCGCGTTGAGGCCTTGCAGCGCCGACAGATCGAGCGGCTGCTCGGGCTGCCGGTGTTTCGGATCCGGCTTTGGCAGATAACGGTCGGCGTCGAGTTGGTCAATGTTGACATCGAAGGTGTAGGACGGCGGCGTGAATTTTGCGAGCCCGGCCTTGCCGCTCACGCTGCTGTCGTCGAACCGGGCCGTAAAGGCAAGGCTTGCGTTCTGCCCGGCGAAATCCACCAGCGCCGAGCCGTTGATGACGGCGTCTACCGGGTTTTTCGGCAGTCCGGGATGGTTGACGTTTACCGTCGCCTCCATTTTTGCGAGCTCGAACTTCTGCGCCTCGACGCTGCCGGCGATGCCCGAAATGCCGAGCTTCGCGGTCATCCTGCCACCGGCATGACTCATGATCGCATCAAGCGCAATCTTCCCGGTGCTCAGCTGGTCTCTGGCGACCGTGAGGCCGGGAGCATCGAGTCTGACGTTGAGTTCTGCGCCTTGCTGCCGACCGGCGATCACGACCGCCAGCTTCGAAACCCGGTACTCGTGGCCCGCGGGTTTCGCATCGATTTCGCCTTGCGCGGATGCCGCCAGATCGCTGATGCCCGCGGCAAGCCCCTTGGCGCGGAGCGCGAACCCGTTCAGCGCGTAGCTCTTTTTTTCGAGGTCGAAGCTGACCGTGGTTGTGAACGCGGTTTCGAGATCGAGTTTGGGCTTGTCGCTCTGCAGAGTGAACGAAAGCTCGATTTTGCCCGGCACGCCGCCGGCGATGCGGCCGGTCCTGAGATTAAGCTTCGACAGCGCGTATTTCGTTCCCCCGGCCTCGTCGGTATAGCTGATCGCCGCGTTTTCGACCGCGACGTGGTTGATTTCGATTCCAACCTGCGGGCCTTCGCCATTTGCGGCCGGTGCGGACTTGGCGCCGCCGGCGGCCAGATCATCGAAATTGGTCCTGCCGTCCTTATAGCGCGTCAGGTTGGCGCGCAGGTTTTTGACCTCGATCGCGTCGATCACGACCCTTTTCGACAACAGCGGCACGAGCTTCAATGCCAATCGAAAATCGTCGGCGCCGGCGAATTCCCCGTCACCCGCGCGCTCCGACAGCCATGCCTTGCCTATGGTAGCGCCGATATCCGGGAAAAATGACAGCCTGATATCGCCGTCAAGCTTGAGGGTGCGCTGGGTCGCATCCTTGACCGCCTGCACGATCTGCGGTTTGTACTGGTTGGCGTCAAAGCTCGCCGCGATGTACGCTGCGATCGCGACAACCACGACCACGAGACCGGTCAGCGACAGCGCGACGAATTTGAATATTTTTATCAGGATTCAGCCCCCTAGACCGGCGGGATTGGAGCGGGTGATGGGAATCGAACCCACGTCTAAAGCTTGGGAAGCTTTCATTCTGCCATTGAACTACACCCGCGGCGTAGCGTCATTCTAGGGGCGTGGCAGCGCCCTTTGCAACCTTAACCGGCAGTGCTCCGACGCGCAAAACCCGCCTATACCGCGGCGACTGTACTCCGTGATACACTGACTTCATAAAAATAACCTGCACGCTGAAGCCCGAGGTTCGGAGCAGGACGGTATATTTTCAACCATCATCTGCTGCAAGGGGGAGTCATGTCCAAATCCACGTCGCTATTGAGACCATTACCACTCGTGCCGTTGCTGTTCATGACCGGCGCTACGCTGTTAACGCCGTCAGTCGCTAACGCGCAGGCACAACCCGCCGCACCGGCTGCGCCGGCGCCGTCGTGGCAACAGGGCCGTTCCTCGGAACAGGCCAGTTCGCCGCTGCATCCGTTCGCGATACACGTGACCGGCAAGGCGGCGAAGGATCTCCCGGTGGACAAGCTCAAGGTTCCGGCCGGTTTCAAGGTTGAAGTCTGGGCCGAAGGCCTGCCGGGAGGCCGTTCGATGGCGCTCGGCAGCAAAGGCACGGTTTTCGTGGGTGGCCGCCAGATAAAAGACGTTTACGCGGTGGTTGAACGCGGCGGCAAGCGCGAGGTGAAAATCATACTCAAGGGCCTCGACACGCCGAACGGGATAGTCTTCAGCAACGGCACGCTCTACGTCGCCGAGCGTCACCGCATCACGCGCTACGACGGCATCGAGGACCGCCTGGACAACGCGCCGGACGCCAAGATCGTGATCGACAATCTCGATCCGAACAAGCAGCCCGGCCACTTCTGGAAATTCCTCGGGCTCGGACCCGACAAAAAGCTCTACTTCAATATAGGCGCGCCCGGCAACATCGTCATGCCGAGCTACATGGAAGCCTCCATCATGCGGGTTGACCCCAACAAGGGCGTGCTCGAGACCGTCGCCCTCGGCGTTCGCAACTCGGTGGGCTTCGACTGGCACCCGAAGACCAAGCAGTTGTGGTTCACCAACCACGCCCGCGACTGGATGGGTGAGGATTCGCCGAACGACACGCTGCACCGGGTTACGAAAACGGGGGTTAATTTCGGCTATCCGTTCTGCCACCAGGGCGACACGCTGGATCCCGAGTTCGGAAAGAACCGCTCCTGCTCCGAGTTCACGCCGCCGGCGCTCAAGCTCGGCGCCCACGTCGCGCCCATCGGTATGCGTTTTTACAACGGCAAGATGTTCCCCGCCGAATATCAAAACAACATCTTCATCGCCTTGCGCGGCTCGTGGAACCGCACCGTCAAGCAGGGCTACAACGTCACGCGCGTGATCATCGATGAGAAGGGAAACGCGAAGATGGAGCCGTTCCTGGAAGGCTTTCTCGTCGACCCCAAAGCGGACCCGCCGATGTGGGGCCGCCCGGCGGACGTGATGGTCATGCGTGACGGCTCGCTGCTGGTCTCGGACGACCACAACGGAATCATTTACCGGGTCAGCTATAAGAAGTGAGCGGTAGCAGGCTTGCGGCGCGGCGCGCGAGGGTGTTGGTATTCGCCGCCGCGCTGCCGTTTCTTGCATACCCGCAACCCACGCCGGCGGCCGATGCTGAAGCGGGCCGGCAAAAGGCTCTGCTTTGCGTCGCCTGCCATGGCCCCGGTGGAAATTCAGTCGATTCTGCCATGCCGTCGCTGGCCGCGCAGCCGGAACAATTTATCGTGACGCAGTTGTTCATGTTTCGCGAAGGCATTCGCAAGGATCCGCAGATGTCCCCGATCGCCAAAAATCTCACCAATGCGGATCTGAACGACCTTGCCGCCTATTTTTCGACACAACCGCTGACGCCTCCGGCGCGCATCACTGCTCCGGACAAGGTGGTTGCCGGGCGGCGCCTCGCCGTGCGGTTCAACTGCGTGCAATGCCATGGCCCCGCGCTGAAGGGACTGCAGCACATTCCGCGTCTCGCCGGGCAGCATCGTCAGTATTTGCTGACGCAGTTGCACGGATTCAAGGCGGCGACCCGCTTCGACTCGGACGGCAACATGACTTCGGCAGCGCAACCGCTGTCGAACGCGGATATCGAGATTCTGGCGGATTATCTTGCTGGAATGAAATAAGGGCACCACACGTTAGTTGCCATGGTGAAGCGTTTGGGCGCATGGTTATTTGCATTCGGCGGCGCGCTGACGGCGTGCGCGGGGGATGGCTTCGCGCAGCAAGCGTCACCGGCCGCGCCGACGGTGCGGATGCCCGAAGTCGTGACCAGCGCCACGCGCACCGAGCGCTCCAGTTTTGATCTTCCGGTCGCGATCGACAGCATCGACCGCAATACGATTCAGGAAGACAAGCCACAGGTCAATCTGTCGGAGGCCCTCAATCGCGTGCCCGGCATCGTGGTGCAGAACCGGCAGAATTATGCGCAGGACCTGCAGATTTCGTCGCGCGGCTTCGGCGCGCGCTCGACCTTCGGCGTACGCGGCATCCGGCTGATAGCCGACGGCATACCGGCGAGCATGCCCGATGGACAGGGTCAGGCCGCCTCTTTCGGCTTGAGCACGGCCGAGCGCATCGAGGTAATGCGCGGGCCGTTCTCCAGTCTTTATGGCAATTCCGCAGGCGGCGTGATCCAGATTTTCAGCGCTGACGGCCCGCCTGAGCCAACGCTGGCCGGTTCGATGCTTGGTGGCAGCTATGGCACCTACAAGGCGGGTCTGCAATCCGGCGGGCAGAGCGGGCGCTTCAATTATTTGATCGATGCGTCGCGTTTTCATACTGATGGCTACCGCGACCACAGCACCGCGACCCGCGATCAAGGCAGCGCCAAGTTGAAGCTGCCGCTGCAGACCGGCACGCTGACCGTACTCATCAACACGCTTGACCAACCGAATACGCAGGATCCACTCGGCCTCAGCGCCGCGCAGGCGAGCGCCAACCCGCGCCAGGTCGATGCCGTTGCGCTGACGTTCAACACACGCAAAAGCGTGCGCCAGAATCAGGCGGGACTGGTCTATGACCTCGCCCTCGGAAGCGACGACAAGCTGCACGCCAAAGCCTATCTCGGCGATCGCCAGGTCACGCAGTACCTCGCGCTGGCCGGCTCCGGCGCGCTGTCGTCCGGGGGAGTCGTCGATCTCGACCGCGGTTTCGGCGGATTCGGCGCGCGCTGGACGCGCAGGCTCGCCGGCGGCGAACGGCCGTTTACTTTCAGCGTCGGGTTTGATTACGACCGCATGGCCGAGCACCGCCGCGGCTATGTCAATAATAACGGCGTGCAGGAGGCGTTAAAGCGAGACGAGGACGACACCGTGACCAACACCGATATCTACTCGCAGCTCGAGTGGAAATTCGCGCCGCGCTGGAGCGCGAGTGCCGGCATGCGCCACAGCCGCGTGCGGTTCAATTCCAGGGATTACTACATCGCTGCCGGCAATCCCGACGACAGCGGTCGCGTGAGCTACAGCAAAACGACCCCGGTCGCCGGCATCGTGTTCAATGCGGCGCCGGCGTGGAATGTGTATGCCAATCTCGGGCGCGGATTCGAGACGCCAACGTTCGCAGAACTCGCCTACCGGCCCGGCGGCGTCACCGGGCTCAATTTCGCGCTGCGCCCGGCGGGCAGCCTGCACAAGGAAATCGGCGTCAAGGGCAGGATAGGCACTGCTGCGCGCGTCAATCTCGCTCTGTTCCACATCAACACCAGCGATGAAATCGTGGTCAACAGCGCGACCGGCGGCCGCACCGATTTCAAGAATGCCTCGCAGACGCGGCGCGAAGGCATCGAACTCTCGGTTGAAAGCTACCTCGGCGCGGGCTTCGAGGCTTATTTCGCCCAGACCTGGATCGATGCCCGATTCACCCAGCCGTTTACCTCCGGCCTCCCGGCAGTGACCGTGCCCGCCGGCAACCGATTGCCCGGGGTGCCGCAGTACACCATGTTCGGCGAACTCATCTGGCGCCACGCTGCAAGCGGCTTTCATGCCGGCGTTGAACTGCGCGCGAACGGCAAGGTTTACGTTGATGATGCCAATAGCGGCTTCGCGGCCCCTTACACCATCGGCAATTTGCGTGCCGGGTTCGAGCAGCGCGGCAAAACCTGGCGGTTGACCGAGTTCGTGCGGGTCGATAATGCAACCGGCCGCCAGTACCTGGGATCGGTAATCGTCGCCGACTCCAACAGGCGCTACTATGAGCCGGCGCCGGGACGCAACTACCTGGCGGGAGTCAGTGCGCAACTGAGCTTTTGATGTTCCCTGCCGCAGCGGTTGCCAAACCGCAGGCGAACTGCAAGAATCCTGCGCGTAACGACTTGCGAAATCCCCTAATTTGATCGCACTCACCGTCAATGGCGAAACGCGCCGTTTCGAGCCACCGCTCAACTGCCGACAGCTGCTCGATCAGCTCAGTCTGGCCGGCAAGCGCGTAGCGCTCGAGCGCAACGGCGAAATCGTGCCGCGCAGCCGGCTCGGCGCGCAGATGCTCGCCGACGGCGACCGACTTGAAATCGTCGTCGCGGTCGGCGGCGGCTGAGCGGCAGCCATGCACATAGACCACGACCTAAAGCTCGACTTCAATGACGTGCTGATCCGCCCCAAGCGCTCGGCATTGCCGTCGCGTGCGGAAGTTGACGTTTTCAGAGAATTCCGCTTCAAGCATTCGGGCAGCAGCTATCGCGGTGTGCCGATCATCGCCGCCAACATGGACACGATAGGCACTTTTGGCATGGCGCGCGTACTCGCGCCGCTTGGTCTCTCGGTGGCGCTGCACAAGCATTATGGCGTGGACGAGCTGGTGAAGTTCTTCAAGTCGCCGAAAGCGAAAAACACCTTTTATTCGATGGGCATCGCAAAGAGCGACCTCGACAAATTCGAGCGCGTTTGGCGGCGGGCCGGCGCGTCCATCCGCTACGTGTGCATAGACGTGGCCAACGGCTATACGGAAAGCTTTGTGCGTTTTGTCGAAAATTTACACCACGCCTACCCGAAGGTAACCGTGATGGCCGGCAATGTCGTTACCGGTGAGATGACCGAGGAGCTTATTCTGGCGGGCGCCGACATCGTCAAGGTCGGCATCGGTCCTGGTTCGGTCTGCACCACGCGCGTCATGACCGGAGTGGGCTACCCGCAGCTTTCGGCGGTGATCGAATGCGCGGACGCCGCGCACGGCCTCGGCGGACGAATCTGCTCCGATGGCGGATGCGCAACGCCCGGCGATATCGCCAAGGCGTTTGGCGGCGGGGCCGACTTTGTGATGCTGGGCGGAATGCTAGCCGGCCACGCCGAATGCGCGGGCGATGTCGTCGAACAGGACGGCCAGCAATACAAGCGCTTTTATGGCATGAGTTCCCGCGCCGCAATGGATAAGTACTCGGGGGGGGTAGCGCACTACCGGGCCTCTGAGGGCAAGGAGGTTCTGGTACCGTATCGCGGTCCGGTCGCCGGCACCGTACAGAATATACTGGGGGGGCTACGCTCCGCCTGCACCTACGTCGGGGCGCGCAAGCTGAGAGAGCTTACCAAGCGCACCACCTTCGTGCGGGTGGGAACGGGAATGAATGAAGTTTTTGGTGAGAATTAGGTAAAAGCCATCTCAAAAATGGTGGCGTCTGCATGAGCGAAGCTTTTTTCCCTCACCCTCGATCCCTCTCCCGGGGGGAGAGGGAAGACCTGCTCCCTTCTCCCCCCGGGAGAAGGGCTGGGGATGAGGGAAGGGATTTGATTGCGCGTATTTTTGAGACCGCTTGTAGTCAAAGGAGATCAAAATGAGCCGGCTTCCTCCGCTTGAACCCGACCGGTTGTCCCCGGAGCAGCGCCGCGTGTACGACGCGATCGCGTCCGGCCCGCGCGCCGGCGTGCGCGGGCCCTTCCTCGCGCTGTTGCACGTACCCGAATTGACCGACCGCATTCAGCATCTTGGAAAATACCTGCGCTTCGGGACCTGTTTCCCGCCCCGGCTGTCGGAATTCGCCATACTGATCACCTCCAGACACTTCACCTGTCAGTATGAATGGCACGCACACGAGCCGCACGCGCGGGAAGGCGGCCTTGCGCCAAGCATCATCGACGCCGTCAGGCAACGACGCCGTCCCGCCTCCATGCAGCCCGACGAAAGCGCGGTGTTCGATTTCACCAGCGAGTTGCTTGCCAATGGCAAGGTTTCGGACATCGCGTATGAACGTGCGCTCAAGGCATTTGGCGCACGCGGCGTGGTCGAACTGGGGGCTCTGATTGGCTACTACATCATGATCGCAATGACACTGCTCGCGCACGACGTCAAGCTGCCGCCCGGCACCGCACCGCCTCTGGCAAGCTGAAGTTGCTAGGCGCTTTAAGGCTAACGTCCGCCTTGTCGAAACGGCCAATAAGGGCTGAGCCCTTGATATTCCTGGTAGGCGGTGGGAGATTCGAACTCCCGACCAACGGATTAAAAGTCCGCTGCTCTACCGGCTGAGCTAACCGCCCAAAAAGGTGCGAATTCTACCGGTTGCGTGATGCCCGGTCAATTTAATACGCCGGCGTTATCTACAGCAGACGTGATCATGTTTCTTTCATGAGCTTCCAGTACTGATACTTCATCGTCGCTGCCGAGCCGGCGATGATCGCGAAAAAAGTGACGATCGAGCCCAGCGCGAGCGTGGAGAAGCCGGTGATGCCCTGGCCGATGGTGCAGCCGAGCGACGTTACGCCGCCGAAACCCATCAATATGCCGCCGATGATGTGATTGCCGAGGTCTTCAGCAGTGGTAAATCCTTCCCAACGGAAACTCCGGCTGGCAATCGCATAAACAAACGAGCCGGCGACGACGCCTACCGCGGCCATAATGCCGAACGTCGCGGCCAGTGATTTGTCGGTCCACAGCATCAGCAGTTCGAGCGTATAGGCGAGCGGCGCGACGAATGATAACGACTCCGCGGCGCGCGAGTTGGTGCCAAAGAAGGTCATCTCGAGCGTGTCGGGATTTTCCCGGTAGCCGATGTGGCCGGACACGTACCAACCTGCGGCCACCACCAGTCCGATCACGATACCGCCCAGGATGTAATCGGGGTTGGCGCGAAACTCCCGATCCTTGAATACGAATGTCAGCAGCGCCGCCGCAACAATCGCCGCAATCGCGACGCGCAGTAAATTCATGTCGATGCCGGTGCCGGCCAGCAACGACGGCAGGTCCTGGCCCTTGATGCCGACGGCCTCGAAATTGACCGCGACCGGCTGCAGCACGCTGACGCGGAACTGACCGAACAATCCGCGCAGCGTCATGTAGGCGGAAATGCCGAGGAACACACAAACCACCAGCGACTTGAGATTGCCGCCGCCGAGGCGGATCAGCGTCTTGCTGCCGCATCCCGAGCCGAGCGTCATGCCGACGCCGAACAGAAAACCGCCGACGATGAACGACAGCCAGGTAAAATTGGGTGAGGTGTAGATCGATCGGGAAAGATCGACCAGCCCGAAAAACTGCAATGCGTAGGCGCCGCTGATCGCCACCGCGATCGCCAGCAGCCACATGCGCATGCGCCCCCAGTCGCCCATGTTGACGAGATCAGATACCGCACCCATGGTGCAGAAGTTGACCCGGTTGGCCACCGCGCCGAAGACGAACGCAAGCGCGAAACCGAACCATGCGACGATCGCCGCCGTATTAGCCGTAGCTTGCATCGCTTCCCCTTGCGTTCAAGTGTCCCATTCTAGACGAGTCAGGCGACTTCGGTGGCGCTGACCGGCGCCGGTTTTCAGCCTGCCTGGTATCGCGTCGGATCAGCGATGCCGGCCGCCTCGAAACCCGCCCTGCGCAGGCGGCACGAATCGCAGCGGCCGCACGCGCGCCCGCCGTGGTCAGCCTGATAGCACGATACCGTCAGTGCGTAATCGACGCCGAGCGCGGCGCCGCGGCGAATGATGTCGGCTTTGGCAAGGCTCATGACGGGCGTGTGCAGCGTGAGCTGCGCGCCCTCGACCGCGGCCTTGGTGGCAAGATTCGCCATCACCCCGAACGCGCGCATGAATTCGGGGCGACAATCGGGATAGCCCGAATAATCGACTGCATTGGCGCCTAAAAATATATGCCGCGCTACGAGCACCTCGGCCCATGCCAGCGCGAGCGACAGCAGAATGGTGTTGCGCGCCGGCACGTAGGTCACTGGTATGCCGTCCATGACTCCCTGCTCCGGCACCGCAATATCATCGTCGGTCAGCGCGGAACCGCCGAAAGCCGTGAGATCAAGCGCGAATATGCGGTGCTCGCGTGCGCCTAGCGCTTTTGCCACGCGTGCTGCGGCAGCTAGCTCGGTGCGGTGGCGCTGACCGTAATCGACGCTCAGGCAATGACATTCATAGCCTTCGCTGCGCGCGATCGCAAGCACGGTCGCCGAATCCAGACCACCCGACAGGAGTATGACCGCCTTCAACGATGGGGAATCCAGGACTTCCTCGCCGCGACGCTTTCAGAGCGATGAACTTTTTGCCTATTTCTTCGCGGCAGCCGCGGCACCCGCCGGCATAGCGGCCGGCGCATTCAGCGCCGCCAGCCGGCGTTTGGCTTTAGCCGCCGCGTCACTTATCGGATACTTCGCCATCAGTTCCTCAAGCGTTTTCCTGCCGGCTTGCGAATCCCCCATATCGATCTGCGCGCTCGCGATGTTGAGCATGGCATCCGGCACTGACGGACTGCCGGGATACGCACTGATCAGGGTCTGCTGGCTCGCGATCGCCAGCTTGAAATCGTGCAGGTTGAAATACGAGTCCCCGATCCAGTATTGGGCGCGCGGCGCGAGATTGCTTTTCGGATACTGCTTGATGAAGTTCTGAAATGCGACGATCGCGCCCTGATAGTTGCCGCTGCGGCGTTGGGCCTGCGCTGCCCCGTAGGCATTCGCCTCGCCACCCAAATCGACCGCCGGGGCGGCAGCAGCAGGCCGCGCCGCCGCCGGCGCGACGGGCGCGCTGACACCGGCAGCCGGCGCTGCGGGCCGGACCGCGGTTGCAGCAGCTGCAGGGGCCGCCGCCGCTGCCGGCGTTGCCCCAGTCGGCGCAGGTGCCGTCGCCGCCGGGGGCACACCCCCGCCTTGCTGCTCGAAGCGGCGTAGCCGGGTGTCCAGATCGATATACATGTCGCGCTGTCGCTTGGCGGAGTTTTCAGCGCTGTTATTGAGGATTTCGATCTGCCCGCGCAGCTTGCTCAATTCCAGCTTCAGCGCCTCGAGCTGCGTGAACAAGTCGAGCAGCGCCTGGCTCTTTGAAACCTCTTCGAGCCTGCCGATCCGTGCATCTAGCGCTGCCTGCTGCTGCGTCAGCTCGTTCTTCAGTTCATTGACGCGCTGCCGTTCGACGGCGATCTGCCTGCGCGCCTCTTCGTCGTCGAACAGCGCAGCGTGCGCGGGTAACAACCCGCACCAAAGCAAAACCGCGCCGCACCCGAGGGTAGCGGCGCGGCGCGCGATGGACGCGTAGCGCTTGCCCGCCTTAGGCATCACGATTTGCCGCCTCACGCCTCACGATTTGCCGCCCCCCCGTATCACGCCGCTACCTTCATTACTCCCCGGCGTACACGATATCGCTGCGGCGGTTCTCGGATAATGACGCCTCATCCTTGCCGAGTGCGCGCGGTTTTTCTTCGCCGAAACTGACTGTCTCGATCTGGGCTTCCTGCGCACCGAGCAGCGTCATCATCTGCTTCACGCTGTCGGCGCGGCGCTGGCCGAGCGCGATATTGTATTCGCGGCTGCCGCGCTCGTCGGTATTGCCCTGAATCGTGATCTTTGCCGTGCGGTGCTGCGTAAGATACCGCGAGTGCGCAGTGACCAGCGGCTTGAATTCGTCCTTCACGACAGCGCTGTCGTAATCGTAGTAAACGCTGCGCTTGGACAGGATGTTGCCCGGATCCTTGAGCGGGTTGGCAACGATCGGTTTGCTCTCGACCGGCTTTGCCATCGCAGCGGTATCAGGTTTGGTCGGAGTACTTTCGACCGGCTTGCGATCTTCGACCGCGGCTCCCGCCTGCTCCTTGACGTCCTGGCTTGCGCACGCGGCAAGTAACGCCAGCGCCGCCATGCTTAAAATCAGTTTTCCCATAATTTGTGCTCCTCTTTAGCGGCCTTTCGAAATCGGACCCCATGCCGGCTCGCGCACATCTCCAATCTCCGCGCTGAAACGCTGCCGCACACGACCGTCACTGGATACCGCAGCCAATATACCACGCCCCTTCCCCTCGGTCGCATACAGAACGATACGGCCGTTGGGAGCGAAGCTCGGCGATTCATCGGTGCCGTTCTCGGTCAGCAGCAGCACCTGCCGGCTGACAAAATCCTGTGTGGCGACATTGAACCGGCCGCTGCTTCTCTGGATGAATACGAACGATTTACCGTCGGGCGCATAACGCGGGCTGACGTTGTACTCGCCTTCGAAGGTGAGGCGCTCGGGCGTGCCGCCCGTAACCGCCACGCGGTAGATCTGGGGACTGCCGCCGCGGTCGGAGGTGAAGATCACCGATTGTCCGTCGGGAGAAAAATTCGGCTCGGTGTCGATGCCGCTCGAACTGGTAAGGCGTCTGACGTTGCCGCCGTCGGCATCAATCAGATAGATCTGCGAGTTGCCGTCTTTGCTCAGCACTACCGCCAGGCGTTTGCCGTCGGGCGACCATGCCGGTGCGCTGTTGCTGCCCTTGAAGTTGGCGGCGACCGTGCGGCTCCCGGTCAGCAGCGACTGGATATAGACAATCGGTTTTTTGCGCTCGAACGACACGTACGCCAGCCGCGTGCCGTCGGGCGACCATGCCGGCGAGATAATGGACTCGTTCGATGCGAGTATGGTTTGCGCGCCGTAGCCGTCCGCGTCAGCCACCTGCAATTCGTAACGCGTGCCATGTTTAACGACGTAGGTGATGCGCGTGCTGAATACGCCGATGTCGCCGGTCAGCTGCTCGTAAATCGCATCGGCAATCCGGTGCGCGGTATTGCGCAATTGCTGCGCTGTGACCTGAAACGCAAAGCCGGTAAGCTGCGTCTGCTTGAGCACGTCCATCAGTCTGAATCGCACGTCCCACTGACCGTTGGGCAGCGGCGCCACCGTGCCAATCGCAAGCGCTTCGGCGCCGCGCGCTCTCCATACCGGATACTGCACCTCGGCCGGATCGGACGGGACGGGATTCAGTCCACCGCTGTCCACGATCCTGAACAGCCCGCTGCGCTGCAGATCGGCGGCTATGATATTCGTTACCTTCTGCGGCAGATTCTCCTCGGATCTGAACGACGCGATCGCGATCGGCACCTGGTTGGCGCCGCCGCCGATGATATCGATCCTGAGCTGGGAGTGCGCAGCCGGGGCCAGCAAAAACCAAAGCGCTGCAGGCAAGACAATGCGTAGCGTATTCAGGGTGCTCATCGCGCCAATTATAGCGGCTTTCTGCTTCGCCCTTATTCCTGCGGCCTGAATTTGAGATTGAGTTCGCGGAAATCCCTGAACAGCGCGGCATCGGGCGGCAGCGGCAACGGCTGCGCCTTGAGGATGGCGCGCTCGACCGCATTGTCGTAAGCCGCATTGCCGCTTGCGCGCTTAAGCCGTGCCGAGAGCACTTCGCCTCCGGGCAGCAACACCACGTCGAATTCCGTCTCCGGGTTGCCCTGGATGTTCGGCGGCAGCACCACGAACCGCTTGATCCTGGCGCGAATACGCTCGATGTATTCGTTGCGCAAACTGGCTAGTTCGGCCGCCTGCTGGGCTGCGATTTTCGCTTTTGCCGCCCGCTCAGCGGCCTCATTTTCCTCCTGCTTTTTCTGTTCGGCCTTGGCCTGTTCTTCCCGTTTCCTCGCCGCGATCTGTTTTTCCCTGAGTTGACGGCGTTCTTTCTCGGCCTTTTCCTTCTCCGCTTTTTCCTTCTCCGCTTTCTCCCTTGCGGCTTTTTCCTTCATCGCAATGTCCGGCTTCGCGACCTCGGGTTTGGGCGCTGCCTTGACCGGGGGCAGATCGACCGGCTGCGCCTGCGGCGGAGGCGGCGGTTGGACTTTGGGTTGCGCCTGCGGCGGCAGGCTGGCCCAGAGATCCACGATGTTGGCCTGCGGCTCGAGTTTTTTCTGCCAGGTCACCCCGAATATGAGCAGCGCCAGGAACAGCACATGCATGCCGAGTGCAAACGCGCCCGATATGGTTTTATCCTGCCGGCTGGGATCCGCGCTGGATTGCATGGCTGGGCGGTCAGTCACGGGCTGCGCGGCTTGGCGAGCAGACCGACTTTCCTGACCTGGTTCTGCTGCAGCATGTCCATCACCTCGAGCACCGCTTCGTAGCGCACATCCTTGTCAGCCGAAATCACCACCGCCTGCGCAGGGTTCTTGGACTGCTTCTGGCGGATCGCCGCGGTCAGGTCGTTGCGCGTGACCTTGCGCTCCTCGCCGCCCGCCGCGCGGTCGCGCAGCCATAGCGTCTGATCGGCATGAATGGAAACTTCGAGCGGCGCCACCGGCGGATCGGAGGTCTTGCCTATCGACGGCAGCTCGACCTGGCCGGGATTGATCAGCGGCGCCGTTATCATGAATATCACCAGCAGCACCAACATCACGTCTATGTACGGCACAACGTTGATCTGGTTCATCAGCCGCCGGACTCCGCGTCGTTCGCTCAGCATGGCTCTGGCCTCAATTCTGCCGCTGCAGGATGTTGGAGAATTCCTCCATGAAGGAATCGAAGCGTGTCGCCAGCCGGTTCACGTCGTCGGCGAAGCGATTGTAGGCGACCACCGCCGGGATCGCCGCGAACAGGCCCATCGCGGTCGCGATCAGCGCTTCGGCGATGCCCGGCGCGACCAAACCAAGGGTCGCCTGCGCAACGTTGGCGAGTCCGCGAAACGAATTCATGATCCCCCACACCGTGCCGAACAGCCCGACGTAGGGGCTGACCGAGCCAACCGACGCGAGGAAAGACAGATGCGATTCGAGGTTTTCCATCTCGCGCTGGTAAATCGCGCGCATGGCACGCCGGGTGCCGTCCATCACCGCGCCGATATTCTGCCCCGGCTGCCTGCGCAGCTTGGTGAATTCGCGGAAACCCGACTCGAATATGCGCTCGAGCGCGCCCGTGGAATCACGCGCGTTCACCGCGCGCTGAAACAGCTCGCTGAGGTCGCCGCCGCCCCAGAACTCCCGCTCGAACCTGTCGGACTGCTTCACCGCGCGTTTCAGGGTGAATATCTTGATGAAAATGTAGTACCACGAGATGATCGAAATCACCAGCAGCCCGGCCATCACCAGTTGCACCAGCACGCTGGCATTGGTGATCAGGCTCAGGAGCGACATATCGTGCGTGACGTTCATGCAGGCCTCGCTGCGATTTGATCCAGGATCGAAGGCGGTATTCTAACGGGCCTGAATGAACGCGTGTTGACGCATGCGATCTTCACTGCGCCGGTGACCAGAGTTTGCGCATCGCGCCGGATGGTCTGCGCAGCCTCGACCACGCTGCCGCGCACGCCGGCCGGATCGACCGTGACTTCGAGCAGGTCATTGAACAAAGCCGGTCGCAGGAATTCGATCGTAAGCGCGCGCACCACGAATACCACGTGATGCTCACGTGACAGCGTAGTCTGCTCGAGGCCGAGCGAGCGCAGCCACTCGGTGCGCGCGCGTTCCATGAATTTAAGGTAATTGGCGTAATAGACCACGCCCCCGGCATCGGAATCCTCATAGTACACGCGCACCGGCCAGGTGAAACTCTTCATCATTGTTTCGGCGGTTCTTCCCACAGTTCGGGCGCGCCCGCCGTCCTCGGCTGCACCAGTCCGAAATGGCGGTAAGCGGTCACCGTTGCCATGCGGCCGCGCGGAGTGCGCTGCAGATAGCCCTGCTGAATCAGATACGGCTCAAGCACGTCTTCGATGGTATCGCGCTCCTCGCTGATCGCCGCGGCGAGATTGTCGATGCCGACCGGCCCGCCGCTGAATTTTTCAATAACCGCGAGCAGCAGCTTGCGGTCCATCACGTCGAGCCCGAGCGGGTCGACGTCGAGCATCTTCAACGCCGCATCGGCGACCTCCTTGGTGACCTTGCCCTGTGCCCGAACCTGCGCGTAGTCGCGCACGCGGCGCAGCAGCCGGTTCGAGACGCGCGGGGTCGCGCGTGCGCGGCTCGCGATTTCGCGCGCGCCGTCGGCGCTGATTTCGATTTCGAGCAGCCCGGCCGAGCGCTGCACGATGCGAGTGAGTTCCTCGGCGGAATAAAACTCGAGCCGCGCAACGATGCCGAAGCGGTCGCGCAGCGGATTGGTCAGCATGCCGGCGCGCGTGGTGGCGCCGATCAGCGTGAATGGCGGCAGGTCGAGCTTGACCGAGCGCGCCGCCGGGCCTTCGCCGATCATGATGTCGATCTGGAAATCTTCGAGCGCCGGATACAGTATTTCCTCGACCACCGGCGAGAGGCGGTGGATTTCGTCGATAAACAACACGTCGTTCGGTTCGAGATTGGTGAGCATCGCCGCAAGATCGCCGGGACGCTCGATCACCGGCCCCGAGGTGTGGCGCAGGTTGACGCCCATCTCACGCGCGATGATGTGCGCCAGCGTCGTTTTACCCAGGCCCGGCGGACCGTACAGCAGCACGTGATCGAGCGCTTCCTTGCGCTGGCGCGCAGCCTCGATGAAGATCGAAAGCTGCGAGCGAATTTTTTCCTGCCCGATATACTCGTCGAGCTGCCTCGGCCGCAGCGCGCGCTCGAACGCCTCTTCCTGCGGAGAGGTCGGAGCGGCTGAAATCAGGCGGTCGGTTTCGATCATTGCTCTATCATCATACTTCAAATGTTGCGGCCACTTCCCCGCTTACCCACGCGAGCATCGGCCTGCCCTTGGCGATGGCGATCTTAATGGTCTTCTTTTCGCTCATCACGGCGGCGTCGTTCCCTCGTCGAGAATCCGGAGGTAGTGCTGATATACGTACAGCTTGTTGCGCTTGCGCCCGGTCAATTCGCGAACGATGCCGAGAGCTTGCAAATGTCTCATCGCCACAGCGGCGGTCGGCTTGCTCACGCGTAGCATCCGGGTGGCCCGCGGAATGGAGATGATGATTTTCTCGCAAAGAAGATGGTGCACGCGCAGCGCCGACACCGCCGCGCGGCCGAGCGCCTCGATCCGGGTGCGATCGGCCTTGAACAACTCCATGATGCGCCTTGCGGCGCTCGTTGCCTGCTCGCTCGTCTCCAGCACGCCTTCCAGAAAATATTCGACCCACGCCTCCCAGTCGCCGTGCGTGCGCACGCCCTGGAGAAGCTCGTAGTAGCGCTCTCGGTGTGTCTTGAAATAGAGGCTGAGGTAAAGCATCGGCTGCGAAAGCGCTTCTTCGGCGCACAGCAGCAGTGTGATCAGGAGCCTGCCCAACCGGCCGTTGCCGTCGAGAAACGGGTGTATCGTCTCGAACTGCACGTGCGCCAGCGCTGCCTTGACTAATAGCGGCGTTTTCACCGGATCATCGTGCAGAAATTTTTCCAGCAATCCCATGCAGGCCGGCACCCGGTCGGGCGGCGGCGGCACGTAGCGTGCGTTGCCCGGTCTAGTACCACCGATCCAGTTCTGCGAGGTGCGGAATTCGCCCGGAGCCTTGTGACTCCCGCGCCCGGTCGAGAGCAATATCTTGTGGATTTCCCGGATGAGTCGCAGCGACAGCGGGAACCCACCACGCATGCGCCTGAGGCCATGGTTCATCGCCGCGACGTAGGTGGAAACTTCCTCGACGTCGTCCAGCGGCACTCCGGGCACCTCCTTGCTTTCGTACAGCAGCAAGTCCGAGAGCGTCGATTGCGTGCCCTCGATCTGCGAGGAAAGCACTGCTTCCTTGCGCACGTAGGCGTACAGAAAAATCGGTGTTTCGGGCAGGAGTGTCGCCACACCGTCCAAGCGCCCGAGCGCGCGATTCGCCCTTTCCAGGAGATCCTGGTGGCGCGGGCCTAGCTCGAGCGGAGGGTCGGGCGGGAGCGGGGAGGGAATATAGGCTTCGAAGTGTTCTCCGGCGGTGCTGGATCGAACGTAAGTTCCGAGCCGGGAGCTGGTTTTTGTCGCTGCCACTTGGTAAAGGCTGCTTTACTTGGTTTGGAAGTAAGTAAAGGATATCACGTTATCTTTTACTTTGGTAGCGGCTTGGTAAAGTTTCCTCTCCCTCACTGCTTCGATAAAAGCTTGAGTGCCTGTCGTATGCCTTCAGCTACTGCTGTACCACCCGCCAATTGCTTCACAGCCCACGCGGCTTCCTTGTCATTGTAGCCCAGCGCCCGCAGCGCATTGAGGATGTCGCCGGTTGCCCCGCTGCCGGCAGCAGTCGTGGCCACGGCCATCGCATCGAGCTTGTCTTTCAACTCGAGCAGCAGGCGCTCGGCGGTTTTCCTGCCGATACCCGGAACCTTGATGAGCCGGCCGCTGTCCTGCGCACTGACCGCTTCGTAAAGATCGGATACGCTCATGCCCGACAACACCGAGAGCGCGGTGCGCGCGCCGACGCCGGAAATCTTCAGGAGCTGGCGGAACACGTGGCGTTCCTGTTCGCTCGCAAAACCGTAGAGCAGGTGCGCGTCCTCGCGCACGATCAGGTGGGTATAGAGCGTGACGTCGCTGCCGGTCGCCGGCAACTGGTAGAACGTGCTCATCGGCACGTCGATCTCATAGCCGACGCCGTGCACGTCGACGATCACTTGCGGCGGGTGTCTCTCGATTAACTTGCCGCTGATCTTGCCGATCAAACCAGCCTCCCGCGTTTCATGCGATAGCCCGCAGTCGCCAGTTTACCGAGTCCCTGCCCGCCGTGCGCGTGGCAGATCGCGCAGGCGAGCGCATCGGCCGCGTCGGGACTTGGATCCCCGCCCAGCTTGAGCAGGCGCTTGACCATCTCCTGCACCTGCTCCTTGGCGGCGTGGCCGTTGCCGACCACCGCCTGCTTGACCTGCAGCGCGGTGTATTCGGAGACCGGCAACCCGCGTATGACCGCGGCGCAGATCGCGGTGCCGCGCGCCTGCCCGAGCGCGAGCGTCGATTGCGGGTTTTTGTTGACGAACACCTTTTCGAGCGCGACCTGGTCGGGTTGCGCGCCCGCAATTACTTCAGCCAGCCCGTCGAGTATGGTCTTGAGGCGCTGCGCAAGATCGCCCCCGGCGGGCGTCCTGATGCAGCCGCTGGTGACGTAGGCAAGCTTGTTGCCGGTCCTGTCGAGAATGCCGAAACCCGTGACGCGCAGGCCCGGATCGATGCCGAGGATGCGCACCCGGGACGCATCACGCATTTTCAAGCACGGCGGTTGTATATACTTCCTGCACGTCGTCCAGCGCTTCCAGCGCGTCGAGCAGCTTCTGCATGCGCGCCGCGTCGTCACCCTTTAACGCATTCTCGATAGTCGCCTTCATCGTGGCCTCGGCGAGTTCCGGCTTCAAGCCCGCCTTTTCGAGCGCCGCCTTGACCGCGAAAAAGTCGTGTGGCGCGGTGATTACTTCGCTGCTGCCGTCGTCGTTGGTCACGATATCCTCGGCGCCGGCTTCGAGCGCGGCCTCCATCAGCTGGTCCTCGCTGACGCCGGGCGCGAATACCAGTTGCCCGCAGTGTTTGAACAAAAATGCGACCGAGCCGTCGGTGCCGAGATTGCCGCCGTACTTGGAGAACGCGTGGCGCACGTCGGCCACCGTGCGTGTCTTGTTGTCGGTCAGGCAATCGATCATCACCGCGGCGCCGCCGATGCCGTAGCCCTCATAGCGCACTTCTTCGTAGTTCGCGCCTTCGAGTTCGCCGGTGCCGCGCCTGATCGCGCGCTCGACGTTATCCTTCGGCAGATTATTGTCGTACGCCTTCTCGATCGCCAGCCGCAGGCGCGGATTGGCGCCCGGGTCGCCGCCGCCCAGCCGCGCTGCGACCGCGATTTCCTTGATCAGACGGGTGAAAATCTTGCTGCGCCTGGCGTCCTGCCGCCCCTTGCGATGCTGGATGTTCGCCCATTTGCTGTGGCCTGCCATCGCCTCCCTCTGAAAACGACCAAAGATTCAAATACTACGCTGATATAATTAAAATTTTAGCACAGCAGCCGCGGAGATCCCGATGCCCGAACCCATCCTCCTCGCGAAACCTGCAGGTGCGCGCTGCGCCGCATTCTGGGTAATTGGGCTAACCAAACCATGAGCGCCCTGCCCAGAGGCTGGCGGCGTTGATGCACCTGTTACGATGACCGCGCCCGCTGCGGTGGGCACGCGCAGCGCCTACATCGGCGTAGTCTGCGTGCTGATCGGCGCGATCGGCTTTTCCGGCAAAGCGGTGATCGTCAAGCTCGCCTACCAGTACCCGGTGGACGTCATGACGCTGCTTGCGCTGCGCATGTTGCTCTCGCTGCCGTTTTTTCTTGCCATGGCGCTGTGGGCGGGGCTCAGCGGCGGCGGTGCAAAAATGGCGCGCAATGACTGGCTCGCGATCATAGGGCTCGGCTTCATCGGCTACTATTTCGGCAGCTATCTCGATCTGGCCGGGCTGCAGTATGTTACGGCCGGACTCGGCAGGCTGATTCTTTTTCTGTATCCGACGCTGGTACTGATCCTGTCGGCGCTGTTTCTCGGGCAAGCGATACGCGCGCGGCATCTGCTGTCGCTCGCGCTGAGCTACGGCGGCATCGTGCTGGTGTTCATCGAACAGGCGAACATCGGCGCCGACCGCGACTCGCTGCTGCTCGGCGGGGGACTGGTGTTCGCGAGCGCGGTCACTTACGCAGTCTACCTGCTCGCCGGCAGCCGCGTCGTGCTCAAGCTCGGGTCCCTGCGCTTCACCGCTTACGCGTCGATCGCTGCAACGGTCTTCGTGGTCGCGCACTTCATGATCACCCACGGCCCGTCTGCGCTTGCGGTGCCGCGCGAGGTTTACTGGCTGGCGATCGTGATGGCGGTATTTTCGACGGTGCTGCCGCTGTGGCTGATGGCGGAAGGGCTGCGGCGCATCGGCGCCAACCAGGCGTCACTCGTCGGCTGCATCGGCCCGATTGCAACCATCGTGCTCGCCAATCATTTTCTCGACGAGCCGATCAGCGCGGCGCAGCTGATCGGAGCGGTGCTGGTGCTCGTCGGCGTGCTGATCATCAGCGTCAAGCCGCAGGCGGCAAAAGCGAATTGATCACCGCCTTGCAAGCTCGACCGCCGGCTGTTCGACGAATGGGTCTTCGGTGCAGTCGTGGGCGCTCATTTGAGGACGTAGCGGCCATGTTTCAACGTGCCCACCCGCTTGATCAGTCCGGCCTTGAGCAGCGGACGGAGCAAATCCATCGCCCCCTGCTTGGAAATCCGCAGGCCATCCCAGATTTCGCGCGGGCTGAGACCGCCCCGCGCCCGGAGCAATTGCAGCAATTGCTCCTGTTTCGGACGAAGCACCAGCTTGGCCCGGCTCCTGGATGCCGTGAATTGCTGAATGCGCTGCCACACCCGCTCCAAGGTTTGCTGCAATCCCTCCGCGCTGTATTCCAGCCACGACGTCAGATCATCCCCGTGCTGCCGCACTGCTTGCAGCGCCGCGTAGTAACGCGGGCGATCCTCCCAGTAAAACTCATCCACCGAGAAGATGTGGTGCGAATCGAATCCGCGCCGATATAGTTCCCACAACGCAAGCGCCCGGCCCGTGCGGCCGTTGCCATCCGCAAACGGATGAATGGCCTCGAACTGATAATGCACGATGGCTGAACTCAGCACCGGTGAAAGCGCCGGCGAGTCTTTGTTCCACCATTCGAGAAACTCGAGCATCAGACCCGACACCTCTTCCGGCGGTGGCGGGACATACGCGCCCACCCGCACGCGCATGGTGCGATAACGCCCCGCCTCGCCCTGATCCATCACTTCCCCGGCGATGATCCGGTGCAGACGCAGCACGTCCTCGTGCGTGAGTCGTTTCTTCGCCGCCTGTTTCTCGACACGCCGCAGCGCCGCGAAATAATTCACGACTTCCCGGCGGATGCGCGTCGGCACGGGCAGGACCTCGCCCGCCTCGACGGCGCGCACCTGTTCGAGCGTGAGCGGGTTGCCCTCGATGGCCGTGGAGGAATGCGCGTTCCGGGCGCGCGTGTCCTTCTGCAAGGCCGGAATCCACGCCACCTGCACCGCCGCGCCCTGGATGCGCTCCCGCAACGCCGCGATGGCCTCCACCCGCGCCAGCAACGTCGGGGTGATGGTGAACTGCGGCTGGTAATTCATGACGCCGATTCTAGTCGTCGGTCAAGTGTGGGTCAAGTCATGGGTCAACCGGATTCGAGCGCCACCGGACCCGAAAGCAGTCAGGATAGCAGCCGGTCGCGGGCGCGTCGCGCCGCGCAATTGTCCTTCCCGATTCAGCTTCCGGGCCAAGCCCAGGTGTTTTCCTTGCACGCGAGGTAGTTCGCGTCGAGTGCGTCGGACATCAGCAGGATCGCGGCGATGCGGCGCGCCATCTCGGTGACGTACTCGGCTTCTTCCATCGTCAGGTCGCGCCCGAGCAGCGTGTGCTCGCGGTACGACAGCCACTTCTTCATCACCTGATAGCCGCCGATGGTGTAGTCCCAGACTTTCTCCGGGACGTTCTTCCAGTAGGCGATTCCGTTCAGATACACGTCGTGCGTCTTCGCGCCCAGCGCGGCCGGGTGTTCAGGCGCTGCGCGCGTTTCGAGCTTGCCTTTGCCCGGCATGGTCACGCCACCTTTGCCCGCGTGGCCCCAGCCGGCGACGAGCGCGAGATCGCCCTTTCCTGGGTCGAGCGTGCCGCCGCCTGCACGCGAGATCACGGCGATATTCTTCAGTTCGTCGCGGATGTTTACTGAGGTAACCCCCGCAACCGACGTCTCGGTGTCGAGCAGCGCGGCGATCGTTCGCCCGAGTTCGGCCGAGGCGGCGAGCAGTTCCTTTGTCGCGGGCAGCGGGATGCGCGGCCAGTCCTGGCGAATACCGTCAGCATTCGCATTGAGGTACAGACTGGAATAGCAGATGCTGAGAGCGTGATACCAGATTAGTTCCTGACTATTCGATAGATCTCGAATTCCAAAATGGCGCAAGTATCCTTCCGATCGAGCTGATAAATTGGACGATACCGTTTCTGGGTTGCTCCTAACAAAAAAATCCTCTTGTGAAGAATTGCTAACTTTTACTCTATCACTCCTTCTGAGCGCGAGCGGAATTACAGACGCATTTGGAGGGACCATGTGGTAGTCGCAAAGTACACGACTAAATGCGACGGGCGAACCTGCATCCGCATTGGACCCCTTAAATCTTGTGACAAGGCAGGACGTGCCAGGCTCGTATGAATTCCAATAGTCAGGGCGTGCTCGACGCCAAAGTGGGGAAATCGTAGAGTAGTAGCACCACTGAATATCAAATGGACGCATCGAAAACCGAAGTATTCTTGCCTCGTCGAAAGATTCGCGCCGGAGCACAGCATCGCGAGTCTTTCGAGCCGGAAATCCGGGAAGATCGTTGCAGAGATCCGGTACGACATCTCGGACTTGATCCCAATCGGCCGAAGAATCGCAATAAATTCGCATTCGCCGAACCAACTGCTCTCGATCAATCGAAATCAGACTCTTCTTACGATCTTCTCCCATCCCCGCAAATGGTTGTAATTTCGCGAGCTCGACGAGGGTTGGCCAAGCTAAGTAGCTTGCGTCAATCGTCGAGGGCGCAAAGGAAAACCGGTTTTTCGAAGACGGCCCAGCCACAGTGTAATGGGACGAGAAACCCGGATCTTCTAGGGAAGAAAGTAGGCGCATTCGCCTCTCGATAGCCCGCGCATCAGTCAAATTGTCGCGAAACAGCACACTCTTCTTCTCACCAGACTTCCCTGTCTTCACCCACAACGAAATGACGACACCTTGCTGAATGCCAACCGAAGCGCCGGGGACGGCAAATATGGTTTCGCTGGTGCGTCCATCCGGAGCGTACTCGGAAATCTTGCGGTTGCCGTGCATGTTCTCGATCCAGAACTTGTCGAACGAATCGAGCAGGTTCTTGCGCAGCACGACGAACGACGGTTCGCTCACCCATGAATGGTTCGAGATGAAACTGACGATGCCGCGCGACGAGCGCTCTCCAATCCTTCGCTCTGCAAGGCGAAAGAATCGTACATATAGGTCATCGAGGTTGAACTTCTTGATGCCCCATTCCTTGATAAGCCCCTGCTTGTAAGGCTCGACCAGGTCCGACTCTTCGCCCTGCGCCACGCCGGCGAAGGCGTTGTACGGCGGATTGCCGAGAATAACGAGGATCGGCTTGTCGCGCTTCACGACTTCCGCCGCGTCGCGCTCCGCTTCCAGCTCCGGGAAAACAAGGTGCTGCTTCGGCCCTTTCGGCGGTTCCCATCCTGTGAGGGCGTTGGTGAGATAGACGCCGGCGCGTTCCTTTTCGCCGAGCGGCGCGCCGAGGTCGGAGAGCAGCAGGCCGATCTGCAGGTGCGAGATGACGAACGGCGCGGGCAGGATCTCGAAGCCGAACACACGCTCGATCATTGCTTTCTTTAACCGCTGCGCCGCCAGGGCGTCGCCGCCCTTCGCTTTCAGCCGCTCGCCGATCACCGCGAGCGTCTCGACGAGATACGCTCCGGTGCCGCAGCAGGGATCGAGGATGTACACCTGCGGATCGGCCAGGCCGTCCGCGATGCCGAGTTCCGAGACCAGCACCTGGTCCACGCGGCGCACCATGTAACGCACGATCTCCTCGGGCGTGTACCACACGCCGAGTTGCTTTCTCAGCTCCGGGTCGAAGGCTTGCAGGAAGGGCTCGTAGAAATACTGCACCGCGTGCCGGTCCTCGAAGCGCTTGAAGAATTCGGTGCGGGCAACGCGATTAAGCGTCGCGGCGGTGAGTTCGAGCGGCTCGACGAGGCCCAGCGGCTGTAGCTTCGATGGCACGGCGAGCTGCTCGAACAGCGCGCGGATCATCGGCACGTGCAGCGACCACTGCGCGTTGTGCCAGTCGAACTGCCCCTTGCCGCCGGCACGGTGCCACAGCACCCACGCGGCGAACACGCCGTAGAACAGCGTCTGCACCAGCGTCGAGCGGAAGAAGTGCTCGCCTTTCTCGCCTTCGAACTTGAGGCCGAGCGCCTGCTCCAGCGCGCTGCGCAGTGCATCGAGCGTGGGCAGCGCACCCGCCTCCGTGCGGGCGCGGGCGTCGCGCGCGTACGAGGCAAGGAACCATGCGACATCCTTGGGATCGGCGAGCGGCGCGGCGTGCAGCATCACGCGCTGCAGGAACTCGACGAAGCGTTCGCCCTGATTGTCCGCGGCCTTGCGCGGGTGCTGCGCGAGTTCCCAGAACTCCCTGGGCGTAGAGGCGAGCGCGTAACGCTCGCGCACGACCGTCTTGCCCGCGTCTTCGCCGAGCAGCACGAACTCGCGCAAGTCGGTGACGAGGACAAGACGGTATTTCGTCCAGTAGCGCGCGACCTGCTCGCCGGCCGTGAGTTTTTTCATGTCCGTGCCAACGGGCTTCACTTCGATGACACCGCGCTCAGGCATCTGGCCGGGAAGCGGCTCGGCGTCGGCGCGCTTGGCGAATTGCGATTCGGTGAACAGTCCCCCGTCGGGCATGCCTGCGCCCTGGTCCTTCAGCCCCATGAAGCAGCGGACTTTCGGCTTCAGGTGCCGCCCAACTTCGTTCAGGAGCGCGGCGAGCGCGGGGTAGTACGAGGTCTCGGCGACGTTCGCGCCGGTGGTACGGATAGCGCGGCACTCGGCGAGATAGGTTTCGAGAGGATGGACGCTCACTTTGCCAGCCATTCCAGGTTAAGTTCGAAGCCGTCGCGTATCAGCATCTATTTGCTCACGCCACATGCACACGCGCGCGCCTCGGCCAAGCGCAGGAAGCTAAGCCCGAGAATCGGCGCCGAGTATTGCGCCGAGGTCAGGCCGGAATTGGCGCTTAACTGATCCGCTGCGTCCCACAGGTGCTTCTCCAGCGTGCCGGTGGCGGCGTCCTTTTCGGATGGTGCGATCCAGCGCATTGATACTTTCCTCCCGGAGCATTCGGGACTCTATGGCGAGGTAGCCACTCTTGTAGCCAAGGCGGTGCTCAAGCCGCGTGCGGCAGCACTTCCTTCTCGATGCGGCCCTTGGAATCGCGCAGCGCGATCTTCAAGTCATAGCTCGCCTGCAGGTTCATCCAGAACTGCGGCGTGGTTTTGAAATAACGCGCGAGCCGCAGCGCGGTGTCGGGCGTAATGCCGCGGCGCTCGCGTGCCACGTCGTTGATGCGCGGCGCGGGCACGCGCAACGCAACGGCAAGCGCGTTCGCCGACAGGCCCAGCGGCTCCAGGAATTCTTCCCGCAGAACCTCGCCCGGATGAATCGCGCGCATCTTGTTCATAACGGACAGCGTATAACGGGACCCGTTAAATGTCAAACGTTAAGGTCCGGGCGCCGGACGCGGCAATCTCAGTAAGGCGTGCCGTCCTTGCGGTAGAACTTGCGCCCCGCGGCAGTGTTGCGCCGGTCGAGATCAACGTCGGGATATCTGGCTTCGTCCTCGGCCTTGCGATCGCCGACTTCAAGGTAAACCGCATCGCGTTCGGCGCGATTGACGAGGCAGTGGCCGTCGGCTTTGCCGGCGGGGAAACCCGCCGCCATGCCGGCGGTCAGCAGTTGTTCACCGTCATCGGTGAGAAGCACCAGTTCTCCGCTCACGATGTAGATAAACTCGTCCTCGTGCGTGTGCCAGTGGCGCAGCGCGGATGCGGCTCCCGGCTTGACCGTGGTCAGATTGACGCCGAAATTTTTAAGCCCCAGCGCATCACCCAGCCTGCGCTTGCTGCGCCCCGCAACGCCCGCCCTGAACTGCGCGGGATAATTCGAGCCGGCGAGCGGCTCAACCGCGGCCGGATCGATTGCCGGCAACTTGAGATTTTCTGTCATAACCTTTCACCCCCGCCCTGACAAGCCTTTGAAAGATGATTCGTCACACCGGCCTGCGCTTCAGCAAAAACGCCTGAATGCCCTCCTGCACCACTTCGCCGCGCTGGTTAAGCACCTGCAACTGGCGTTTCATCACGCCCCGGTCCGGTCGCGAAGTCTCGCGCTTCTCCAGCACCTTGATCCGCGCATGGATGGTGTCGCCCGGCCTGACCGGATTGGTGAACTTCAGGCTGTCGAAACCGAGAAATGCGATCAGGGTATCGTCGTACAGATGAAGCTGGTAGAGCAGGCCGGCTGCGATCGCGTACACCAGCGGCCCGTGGGCGATGCGCCCGCCGAACTGCGTCTGCTTGCAAAATTCTTCGTCGATGTGCAGAGAATTGTAGTCGCCCGACAGACCCGCAAACATCACGATGTCGGTCTCGGTGACGGTGCGCCCCGAGCTTTCGAATTCGGCGCCGATTTCCCATTCTTCCCAATACATGCCGGTCATTCAAGACTCCCCTATTTGACTGCGCCCTCGCCGCGCAGGCTTGCGATTTTATCCGCTGACAGCTTCAACAGCTTGCCGAGAATTTCGTCGGTATGCTCGCCCAGCCGCGGCGCCGGATCGGATATGGCGCCGGACACGCCCGAGAACTTGATCGGGTTGCCCGGCAGCCGCACCTTGCCGACCTCGGGATGATCGTACTCGACTATCATCCCGCGCTCGGCGACCGGCGGTTCGGCGAAAGCCCCATCCAGATTGTTGACCGGCGCGGCGGGCACTTCGGCGACACGCAGCCGCGTAAGCCAGTCCGCCACCGTACGCGTGCGGAATATGCGCTCAAGCTCGGGCACCAGCAGCGCGCGGTTCTGAACGCGCAGCGCGTTGGTCGCAAAGCGAGGATCATCGGCGAGCTTGGGCGCTTCGAGCGCGCCGCACAGCTTGCGCCAGAACACTTCCTGGCGCGTGGCAACAACAACGTATCCGTCTTTCGCCGAAAATGCCTGCCACGGCACCGTGTATTCATGGGCCGAGCCGGGTGGCTGCGGCAAGTTACCGGCAGTCAGCCACATGGTGCCCATGTAGCCAAGCAGGTTGAGCATCGCGTCGAACATCGACAGCTCCACCCGGCAGCCCTTGCCGGTGCGTTCGCGGTCGAACAGCGCGGCGAGTATGCCTTTGCACGAGAAAATGCCGCCGCTCAAGTCGGCGAGCGGAATGCCCACGCGCGCGGGCGGACGTCCCGGCTCTCCGGTGATCGCCATGTAGCCGCTGATCGACTGGATGATGATGTCGAGCGCGGGGTAATCCTTGTACGCGCCCTCGGCGCCGAAACCGGTGACCGAACACTGGATGATGCGCGGATTGATCCGGTTCAATGTGGCATAGTCGATTTGCAGCCGCTCGAGCACGCCGGGCCGGAAGTTGTCGATCACGACGTCGGAAACCTTCACCAGATCGTAGAAGATGTCGCGGCCCGCTTCGGTCTTGAGGTTGATCACGACGCTCTTCTTGTTGCGGTTGAGCGTCAGAAAGAGCCCGCTCAGGCCGCGGTACGGGGCCACCGAGGGATTGCGCCCCAGGTCGCCTTCCGGCGCCTCCACCTTGATCACCTCGGCGCCCAGGTCCGAGAGCACCTGGCTGCCGTAAGTGCCGGCGATGATCTGCCCCAGCTCCAGTATCCTCACGCCCTCGAGCGGATGCGACATCTTGTTTCTCCGTTACAACCCGAGGCCGCGGGCGATGATGTTGCGCTGGATTTCCGAGGTCCCCGCGCCGATGGTCGCCAGACGCGAATCGCGGAAGAAGCGCTGCATCGGATATTCCATGCAGTAACCGTAACCGCCGAGAATCTGCAGCCCCATGTCGGACACCGCCTTGTACGTCTCGCCGGTGTAGAGCTTGAGCACCGCCGCATCAACGCGGGTCGCCTTGCCCTCGGACATCAGCCACGCAAAACGGTAAACCAGCATGCGGGAGACATCGAGCATCATCTTCATGTCGGCCAGCTTGTGGGATATCGCCTGGAACTGTCCGATCGGCCGCCCGAACTGCTTGCGTGTCTTGGCGTACTCCAGCGCGTAGTCGAAGGCGGCCGTCGCGGCGCCGGTGCGCGCGGCCGAAAGGCACAGCCGCTCGTACCAGAGATAGGAATCGACCGCCTCCCATCCTTGATCGACCTGGCCCAGCACCGCGGCGGCCGGCACTTTTACGTCCGTGTAAAAAACCCGGGTGGTACCGATGGAACGCAGGCCGAGTGTTTGGATCTTGCGCACCTCTATGCCCGGCAACTTCGTATCCACCAGGAAAGTAGTGATGCCGTGCTGTTTTTTCGCGCCGGTGGAAGTGCGCGCGACCAGCAGGCAGTAATCGCTGATGTCCATGCCGGAAGTGAATACCTTCTGGCCGTTGATCACATAGCCGCCGCCGGCAGCGGTAGCGCGGGTCGTCAACGCGGCGGCATCGGAGCCCGAGTGCGGTTCCGTCAGACCAAAACAAAACGAGAGTTCTCCGCGCACCACCTTCGGCAGCAGCGTTTCCCTCTGCTCGCGCGTGCCGTCCTTCATGACCGCGTAGCCGCCGTAGGTCAGCGTGCGAAACAACCAGATCGCGAGTTCTTCGAAATGCCGTCCGGTCTCCTCCAGCAGGATCGCGAGATCGATCGCAGAGCCGTCGCTGCCGCCAAATTCGGCGGGGAGTATCAGGCCAAACCAGCCGTGCTTGGCGAGCGCTTGGTAGGCCTCGCGCGGCGGGCGCGCTTCGTTATCGCAACGCTCGGCATAGTCCGCGGGGCACACCTCGTCCAGCAGCTCCCTGAGATGGGCCCGCAGGGATTCCTGGTCGGGGGTGAAGGAAAAATCCATGGCTGCCGTCAGCGGTCGAGTTTGGCCAGCTCCAGCACCCGCTTCGCGCGCTGATACATCGCATAGTCCACCAGCTTGCCATCCACCGTAATCGCGGCGGTGCCGGCTTTCTCCACCGCCTCGAACTCGGCCACCACCTTTTGGTAATAGGCGACATCCGCCGCGGGCACGGCATAGGCCTGCTTTACCGGCGCGATCTGCTTGGGATGGATGACGGCGCGGCCCGCATACCCGAGGCGCGCGGAAAGCCTGGAGTCCTGAATCAGGCCCGCCTCGTCACTAAGGTCGCTGAAGGGCCCGTCGAGCGCTAACACCTTGCTGCCGGAGGCGCGAGTATCCAGCAACACCTTGGAGCGGGCGTAGAGGAGTTCTGTGCCTTCGATCGACCAACTGCACCCGAGATCGGTCTGCAAATCGCCGTCTCGCGCATCGCCGATGCAGGTGCCGGCAACGCGCGGCGAGGCCTTGATGAGATCGAGGCAACGATACACTCCGAGCGCGGTTTCGAGCATCACGACGATTTCAATAGTTCCCGCCTTCATCCCGTGCGCGGCCTCGTGCTTATCCAGCGCGGCGGCGGCGCTTTGCACTTCCTCCACGCTTTCCACCTTCGCGAGAAAAACTGCGTTGAGTCCCGGGCGCGCCACCGCCGCAAGATCGTCCGCGAGCAACCCGGTCGCAGCGGAATTCACGCGCACGAAAACCGCAGGCGCGGAGGCCGCGCCCGCCGCCGCCACGCCATCGATCTGCTTTGCGACCAGCACCCGGGCTTCCGCCTTGGCAGCGATCGGCACCGAGTCCTCGAGATCGAAAATGACCGAGTCCGCGCCGCTTGCCAGCGCCTTCATCATCACGCGTTCCTTGATTCCCGGTGCAAACAGGGGTGTTCGGACTGGTTTCACTGAACGGTCTCCTCAGGGTTTCAGTTGCGGGCTGGAACGAAAGTTGTAGATCCGCATCCAGTCTTCGAGCGCACGGCGGTCCGGGGCCTTAATACTGAAAAACATACCGCCTCCGGTGGCGATCCATTTTGACTCAGGCAAAGCGCTGATGGCGCTGCGTTATTCGCCGTACATCTCGGTGATCAGGCGCCGCAGTCGCGCGGCAACCGGCGCGTCGAGCTGCGCCAGTTTCTTGCCAAGCCGCTCCTTGCTGACGGTGCGGATCTGATCGATTGCGACTTCAGCTTTGCGGCCGGCGCACCTACACTGGATGCGGCTGCGCCAGCGTGGATGAAGCTTGGTCGTCAACGGGCAGACGACCACGGTATCAAGATAACGGTTCATCTCGTCCCGGCTGACGATGATGACCGGCCGGGTCTTGGCGATCTCGCTACCGCGGGCCGGATCGAGGTTTGCGAAGTAGATGCCGTAGCGTTCAATCTCGCGGCTCACCACTTGCTCGCTTGATCGAGGCCGTCGGCCATGGTCGCGTCGAGATCGCTCCAGTCCTCGCGCTCTTGCGCCGTCTGCTTGAAGGTGTCCTCCCAGGACAGGCGTTTGTCGCCTTTGTTACGCAGCAGGAGACCTTCCTTGCGCTCTTCGAGCACCAGCTCACCCTTGATGGCATATCTGTCGAGCACCGCTTTCGGCAGCCGCACACCGCGCGAATTGCCGATGGGCACTACCTTGAGCTCGATCGTGCGGGATGTTTTTTCCATGAACGCCAGCCTCATCAGGCAATGAATGTAATTACTGTAGCCACATTCAGGGCAGACGTCAATACAGGGTGCCCCGCGCGGCGCGAATTCAGCGGCAGCTTGCCTGTCCGCTGCAATTCGCGCAGACGGCCCGGCGCGCCTGGCGCGTCCGCAGGCCGTCAGACATTGAAACGAAAATGCATCACGTCCCCGTCCCGCACCACGTAGTCCTTGCCCTCGAGCCGCATTTTGCCGGCCTCTTTGGCGCCCTGCTCGCCTTCGCACGCAATGTAATCGTCGTATGAGATCACTTCGGCGCGGATGAAGCCTTTCTCGAAATCGGTATGGATCACACCGGCTGCCTGCGGTGCGGTATCGCCCTTGTGTATGGTCCACGCGCGCACTTCCTTGGGCCCGGCGGTGAAATAGGTCTGCAAGCCCAGCAGTTCGTAGACCGCGCGCACCAGCCGGTTGAGCCCCGGCTCCAGCATTCCAGTGTCGGCGAGAAATACCTGCTTGTCGTCGTCGGGAAGGTCGACGATTTCGGCTTCGAGCGCGGCGCAGATCGCAACCACCGGTGCGTGCTCGGCGGCGGCGTAGTCACGCACGCGGTCGAGCAGCGGATTGTTGTCGAACCCGTGTTCATCGACGTTAGCGACGTAAATCGCCGGCTTCGCGGTCAGCAGGCACAGCGGCTTCAGCAGTTGCTGCCGGTCCTTTTCGAGTCGGAGTCCGCGCACCGGTTGGCCTTGATCGAGCTGGGCGCGGACTTTCTCGAGCAGCGCGCCGAGCTTGATCGCTTCCTTGTCGCCCGCCTTGGCGGTTTTGCCCGCGCGCTGTTCGGCTTTTTCCACCGTTTGCAGGTCGGCGAGCGCAAGCTCGGTGTGTATGGTCTCGATATCGGAAATCGGATCGATTTTTCCGGTGACGTGCACCACGTTTTCGTTGACGAAGCAACGCACCATGTTGAGGATGCCGTCGGTTTCGCGAATGTTGGCGAGGAACTGATTGCCCAAGCCCTCGCCTTTGGACGCGCCGGCGACCAGTCCCGCGATGTCGACGAATTCGACCACCGCGGGTATCGTCTTCTCGGGCTTGGCGATTGCGGTGAGCGGCGCGAGCCGGGTGTCGGGCACTTCGACGATGCCGACGTTGGGCTCTATGGTGCAGAACGGATAATTCTCCGCTGCGATGCCGGCCTTGGTCAGCGCGTTAAAAAGCGTGGACTTGCCGACGTTGGGCAGGCCGACGATGCCGCATTTGAGGCTCATTTCTTGCGCGACGGGTTCGCGCCCGGCAGAAACTTCCTGAGCAGGGATCCCAACACGCTTACTGGTTCGGTCTTCTCGGCCTTCACCTCGGCATCGTCGCGCGCGGGCTTCGCCGCTTTGGCAGACTTTCCGGCTGCGGCAGGCTCTCCCACCTCGACCGTCCTGACTCGCTTTTCAGCGTCGGGTCTTGCGGTTTCCACTGGTTTTTCGGCGCTGTCCTGCGTATGCAGTTTCAGCATCGCCTCCTGCTGATTGCCGGCAAGCACCAGCGGCAGCACTGCGAGCGCCCGCTCTATCGCGGCGTCTATGCCGGCGCGCTCTTCCTCGGCGGGCCGGTTCAGCACGTAATCGGTGACGGCCTGCCGGTCGCCGGGATGGCCGATGCCGATGCGCAGCCGCCAGTAATCATGCGTGCCCAGCCGGGCCGAGATATCCCTGAGCCCGTTGTGACCGGCGATGCCGCCGCCCTGCTTGAGCCTGGCCACGCCCGGAGCGAGATCGAGCTCGTCGTGTATCACCAGCATCTCGGTGGGCGGGATCTTGAAAAACCCGGCGAGCATCTGCACCGGCTTGCCGCTCAGATTCATAAAGGCCTGCGGCAGCAGCAACCACGCGCCCGTCGGCTCGTGCCGCCCTATCAGCGCCTGGAATTTCAGGTCCTTGCGCATCGCCGTGCCGGACTGCACGGCAAAGCGCTCAACCACCCAGAAGCCCGCATTATGGCGGGTGCGCTCGTATTTATTGCCCGGATTGCCGAGCCCGACGACCAGTTTCATAAATCAGATTTCACGATTCAGGGTTCAGCAGCAAACAGCGCAGGTGCCGCGGATTATCCGCCTCTCGTCGCACCGGAACCGGCCGGGAAAAAGCCCGCCGTATCCGGTTCGCTCGTCGCAAACGCCGACAGGGCGGGCTTCCAGGCCGTATGCCCGGGTTACTCTTTTTTGCCGCCTTCCTTCTTGTCGGGCGCAGCTTCTTTTTTCTCGCCCTTCTCGCCGCCCTCGGCGGCAGCCTCCTCCGCGCCTTCGGCCGCAACCTCGCCGATGATCTCGGTGACCGGCGCCGCAACGTCCTCCTCGATCACGATCGCCTTCGGCACCTGCACCGACACGATCGCCGGATTCTCCTTCTTCAGCCGGGAGATGATCTCCACGCCTTTCGGCAGCGCCACCTCGTTGATGTGCATCGAATGGTTGAGCTCGAGCCGCTCGAGGTTGACCTCGATGAACTCGGGCAGGTCGTCCGGCAGGCACCGGACATCGATCTCGTTCATGATGTGGTTGACCACGCCGCCGCCGATTTTGACGCCCGGGCAGATCTCGGCATTAACGAAGTGCAGCGGCACTTTCATGTGGATATGGCGGTTCTTGTCAACGCGCTGAAAGTCGACATGCAGCACCAGCTGCTTGAACGGGTGCATCTGCACGTCGCGCAACAGCACCTGTTGCCGCGCGCCCTCGAGCGTCATGTCAAGAATCGACGCGTGAAACGCCTCCATCTTGAGATGGCGAAACAGCGCATGGTGATCAAGTTCGATCGGTAACGCCGGTTTGTCGGCGCCATAAATTACGCCCGGCACCTTGCCGGCGCCGCGCATGCGGCGACTCGGACCCGTGCCATGCACTACGCGCGGAAACGCGGTAAATTCAATTTTCATCAGTATCTCCAGATTTCATTCAACAAATAGCGAACTCACCGAATCCTCGTTGCAGATGCGCAACATGGTCTCGGCCAGCAACCCTGCAATTGTCAGCACACGGATGCGCGGGCATTTTTCCGCGACTTCGGACAATGGAATCGTATCAGTAACCACCAGTTCGTCGATCGCCGAATTCGTCAGGCGCTCGACCGCCTTACCCGAGAGCACCGGATGGGTGCAATACGCCATCACCCGCTCCGCCCCGCGCTCTTTAAGCGCCTTCGCCGCCTCGCACAGCGTGTTGGCGGTATCGACCAGATCGTCGACGATGACGCAGGTGCGCCCGTCAACTTCGCCGATGATGTTCATCACGGTTGACACGTTCGGCCGCGGCCGCCGCTTGTCGATGATCGCGAGATCGGCTTCGAGCCGCTTCGCGATCGCCCGCGCGCGCACCACGCCGCCAACGTCAGGCGACACCACGACCAGGTTTTTGTAATCGTGCTTCCAAACGTCGCCCAGCAGGATCGGCACCGAATAGATATTGTCGACCGGAATGTCGAAAAATCCCTGGATCTGCTCCGAGTGCAGATCCATGGTCAATACCCGGTCAACACCGACCGAGGCCAGCATGTTGGCAACCACCTTCGCGGTGATCGGCACGCGCGCCGAACTTGGCCGCCGGTCCTGGCGCGCATATCCCATGTACGGGATCGCCGCCGTCACCCGCGATGCCGACGCCCGCTTCAGCGCATCCACCAGTACCAGCACTTCCATCAGGTTGTCATTCGGCGGCGAGCAAATCGACTGCAGCACGAACACGTCCTTGCCGCGGACATTCTCCAGCACCTCGATCATCACTTCGCCGTCGCTGAAGCGCCCGACCTTGGCCTTGCCAAGGTGGATATGCAGATGCTTCACCACATCCGCGGCGAGTTTCGGCGTCGCGTTGCCGGAGAACACCATCAGACGGTCGTATGCCATGCTGTGTGACCCTATAAACGCCGTAATACGCCCTGCCGCAACCGCGCGACCCGGGTCCCTGAAAATCGGGCTGGGGAGGTAGGGATCGAACCTACGAATGCCGGAATCAAAATCCGGTGCCTTACCACTTGGCGACTCCCCAAACGCTCGCAAAACTTCCGGTGCGCACGACCGGCTGGCCGCTCAAGTGCATTGAGCCCATAACGGGTGGCAGTCAAGACCGCGGGCGATGACGCCCCGCATCGTCGCCGGCACCTGCCGCAATACCGTGCGCGCTTCGGCCTCAGTGCTGAATTCGGCAAATACACTTGCGCCGGACCCCGTCATCTGCGCGGTCCCGAACTGCCTGAGCCATGCCAGGTGCCGCGCAACCTCGGGATAACGCCGGCAAACCACCGGCTCAAGATCGTTTCGACCTGCCACAACCGAAAAGGGCGGTATTTTAATCGGAATCGAATCTCTTTTCAAATCCGGATCTTGGAAAATTCCGGCGGTGGACACGCTGACCGGCGGAATCAGCACCAGATACCACGCCGGAGGCAGGGGCCATGGGGTGAGTTTTTCGCCGATTCCCGCGCCCAGCGCCGATACACCGAACACGAATACGGGTACGTCGGCGCCAAGTTCGAGCGCCAGTTCCTGCAGCCGCGCGCGCGGCAGATCCAGGCCCCACAGCCGGTTCAACGCAATCAGGGTAGTGGCCGCATCGGAGCTGCCGCCGCCCAGCCCGCCGCCGGGCGGCAACTGCTTCCTGAGCGTAATGCCCGCGCCAAGCCGGGTGCCGGATGCGCGCTGCAGCAACCGCGCCGCGCGCAGCGTGAGGTCGGTAGCCTCCGGCACCCCGGGCACCTCATGGTCGCGCGTAATCGCCCCGTCCTCGCGCACCGAAAAATGCAGCGTGTCGCCGTAGTCGATAAAGCGGAACACCGTCTGCAGCAGGTGGTAGCCGTCGGCGCGCCGGCCGGTCACGCGCAACATCAGGTTGAGTTTGGCCGGGGCCGGGTAGGCGGTTTCAGCGCTCATGGCTGCGGTGTGAATTCATCGATCACGAAGCGGATTTCGGCGCCGGCGCCAACCGCTTCCACCCGCGCCGGGCGCGCTGCGGCGGACGCAGCGTAACTGAACGCGACCTGCCAATCGTCCTGTTTGAGTTGCGTGATACGGCCAGCTTGGTCGCGCTCGACCGAGGCAAGCGCCATGCCCGGTGACGGCTGGCCCAAAACCCAATAGCGCATTGCGGCCACCGGAAAACGCCAGCCGAGCGCATCGCGGGTCAGGCTCTCGATCGAGCCGGCGCGGTATTGCCGCTGATCGGCCGTCGTGAGCGTCGCGCCGTCGCCGTCGGCGCGCAAGTGGGCGATGGTCTTTCCGAGCGGCGCAGTGAGCCAGATTTCGTCGCTGCCGGCATGCTGTTTCCAAAGTACAGAACTGGTGAAACTGCGGTCCTGAAAGCGCACGCCAATGCGACCGGCAAGATCGAACGCCGGCGCCGGCGCGACCGTCGGGCCGGTTGCGCACGCGGCGACGAACGCGGCGCACAGCACCGCGCAGCACCGAAACATGAGGTTCATGGCTGAGAAACGGCGCGCACGCGCCGGGTTTACTGCGAAAGCTTCTTGACCGTCGCCAGCAGTAATTCGTTGCCGGGATGGTCCTTGAGCGCGCTGTCCCAGACCTTGCGCGCTTCATCACGCCGGCCGGTAACCCACAATATTTCGCCGAGGTGCGCGGCAATTTCAGCGTCCGGCCGCAACTCAAAGGCCCGCTTCAGAAACGTGAGTGCGGCATCGAGCTGGTTCATCCGGTATAAAACCCAGCCCATGCTATCCATGATGAACGGATCCTCCGGCGAAATCTTCAGCGCCTGCTCGATCAGCACATAGGCTTCCTGCAGCCGCGTGTTGCGGTCGGCCAATGTGTAGCCGAGCGCGTTATAGGCGTGCGCATAATCGGGCCTGATCCGGATCACCTTGCGCAGGTTGGCCTCGAGCACGTCGATGCGGTCGACTTTCTCCGCCGCCATCGCGTGGTCATACAGCAATTCGGCCGATTCCGGGCTTTTCTCGAGCGCCTGGCCCAACACGTCGAACGCCGAACGGTAGTCGTTCGCATCGCGCAGCAACTGCGCTTCGGTCTGGATGAACTGCACGCGCTGCTGCGCGTTGCGCGCGGAGTCCTGCAGATACTTGCGGGCATCATCGAGTTTGCCCTGCTTGGCGAGCACCGCCGCATAGCGCGCGCGCGCCGGCACATACTGCTCGCCGCCCGTGATGGTCGAATACCAGCGCAGCGCTTCGTCGTAACGCCTGTTTTCCTCGTTGGTTTGCCCGAGATAGAAACGCACCGCATCGGGATCCTTGTGGTGGTTCTCAAGCGCCCGCACCAGCTGCGCTTCGGCCGCATCGTAGTCCTTGAGCTGAAACGACAGCAATCCGACCGCCAGCGTCACGTCGGGATTGTCGGGAAATTCCTGCAGCAGCACCTGAAACTCGGCGCGCGCCTCGGAGAATTGCTTGTCGGTCACCAGCAACCGCGCGTGGCCCAGCCGCACATCCAGCGCGCGCGGGTGGCTCTTGAGATGGCCCTGAAAATACGCGAGCGCGGCGGCGTTCGAGGTGCGCTGCAACAACTGCCCCTGGTATAACGCCGCCTGCTCCCACTCCGGGCGCAGTTCGAGCGCGGCGCGGATGGCGTCGAGCGCAAGCGGGTTCTGGCCGGCATCCACGGCCGCCTGCGCGATGCTGTAGTGCGCTTCCGGCAAAGTCGGATAGGGCTGGGCGAGGTTCTGCGTCAGCTGCAGCACCGCCGCCTTGTCGGAATGCCGCGTGAGCAGCGTATTGAGCTGCAGAAAATTGCGGCCGAGGTTTTCCCCGTCGTCCGCAAGCATCTTTTGAAGGTGCGACCGGGCCTCGGCGAGCCGGGACTGGTCCACCAGCAGGGACGCCAGCATCTGACGCGCCCGCGGCGAATCCGGTTCGGCCGCGAGCCAGATGCCGGCGGCTTCGAGCGCCGGGCCAGGAGCGCGCGCCCGCAACGCCACTTCAGTTGCACGTGCGGCAATGCGTGGGTCCCGGGTTTCGCGGCTCAACTCGAGCAACGACTGCACCGCGACACTGATCTGACCGCGCTGCAGCGCAATCTCGGCGAGCAGCATCTTGAACAACAGCGCCTCGCTCAGCTCGTGCTTCGGCAATTCCCGCGGTTTTTCCGCCGTCCGTACCGTCCCGGGCTTCGACGCCGGTGCCTTGGCAGCGGGCGGCGCGTTTTGTGCGTCGCCCGGCGCTGGCGGCAGCGAGGCGCAGGCAGTGAGCGCCAGAACCGGCACCCACGCGGCAAGCTGGGAAATTCTCATCGGAAAAAGTTGAAGCAATGCACAGACCGCCTTGGGACAATGATCAGCTGTTGGAGGAAATTCCGTTCAACCGCCATAATCCCGCCATGCTGGCTAAGCCCGCCCCACCACGATACGGGGGGGCGGCATCCAGTAAAGCATCGATTTCGGGCTCTGGACCCCGGCTTGCGCCGGGATGGCGGGGAAATTACCAACAAATGGTTAGAGGGAATAAAAGGCGGCA